>Ga0183260_10000736_pt1 | contig 27989 bp, 23 predicted proteins | sample AntDrymUQ4972206_2_FD_129768 | JGI IMG/M metagenome (GOLD analysis project Ga0183260, IMG submission 129768) | Polar desert sand microbial communities from Dry Valleys, Antarctica - metaG UQ497 (22.06) (version 2) (version 2) | ecosystem: Environmental > Terrestrial > Soil > Desert | place... | reverse complement strand
TCAGCGTTCCCGCACTTCCGTACCCGTTCGACGCGCTCGAGCCGACGATCGACGCGAAGACGATGGAGATCCACCACGACAAGCATCACCAGGCGTACGTGGACAACGCGAACAAGGCGCTCGCCGAGAGCGAATGGGCGGACTCACCCGTCGAGGAGGTTCTCGCCGCGCTCAAAGCCGGAGAGGTCCCAGAGGACATGCGCGCCGCTGTCCGAAACAACGCGGGTGGGCACGCGAACCACTCGCTCTTCTGGGAGATCATGGGCCCCGACGGCGGCGGCGAGCCGGCCGGCGCCCTCGCTGACGCGATCAACGAGACCTTCGGAGACTTCGCCGCCTTCAAGGAGAAGCTCACCCAGAACGGCCTCACCCGCTTCGGCTCAGGCTGGTCGTGGCTCGTCTGGAACGGCTCGGGACTGGAGGCGTACTCCACGGCGAACCAGGACTCGCCGCTCCTCGAGGGGCATGTTCCACTGCTCGGCATCGACGTCTGGGAGCACGCCTACTACTTGAACTACCAGAACAAGCGCCCGGACTATCTCGCCGCCTGGTGGAACGTCGTGAACTGGGACGCCGTCGCGACGCACTACGGGACGGCGCGCTCGTAGCAGCGGCTGGAAAACCGGAAGCGCGACTCGCGCGTAGCACCGAGCGGTGTCCACGGCGGTCGCGCTTCCGGTCGGTTTCAGCACGCCACGGGCGAGAATGGGCTACGTGGAGAGCGGCCAGGCAACCGATGCCGACCTCATCGAGCTGATCGCAGGCGGCAACCGGCCAGCGTTCGAGGAGCTCTACAGGCGCTATGCACGCGCCGTGCTCGGCCTTGCATCCTGGCAGGCGTTGCACGTCCACCGGGCACTCGAGATTCTTCCCGATCACGAGCGGCCCGTGATCGAGCTTGCCTACTGGCGCGGCCTCTCGCAGAGCGAGATCGCCGAGTCGCTCGGTATACCTCTGGGAACGGTGAAGACGCGAACGCGAAGTGCTCTCGCGCGGCTGGCGCAGGAGCTAGACGGGACGCTCGAGTGAACGACCGCGGCCCTGATTCGACGAACTCGTCGGCCCGGAGGTCGAGCCGTCGGAACGCGCGCGGCTGTTGCGGGTGCACGAGGCGCTCGTCGAAGCGGGCCCTCCCCCGGAGCTGTCGTCGAGACTCGAGGCGGCGCCGACGCCGGTCATGCCGCTGAATCGACGGCGGCGGCGGGCGGCGCTCCTTGCGCTCGCCGCGGCGTTCGGAGCCGTCGCGTTCGCCGTGGGGTTCCTCGTGGCCGAGAGCGGCGGGCAAAGCACCGATCGCGTGATCGCGATGACGGGAGCGGGAGGCGTAAGCGCCTCGCTCGAAATCTTCGAGATCGACGATGCCGGCAACTGGCCGATGAAGCTCGAAGTCGAAGGTCTATCGCCGCCCACGAGCGGTGGGCTGTACCAGCTGTGGCTCACGCAGGACGGAGAGCTGGCAGCGCTCTGCGGGAGCTTCCTCGTCGACACCGACGGGACAACTGTGGTTCCGATGAACGCACCCTGGCGGTTCAGCGAGTTCGACGGCTGGGTCGTGGTCGAGCAGGGCTCGGAAACGCCAGTTCTGACGACTTGACTGCGTGACGGCCTTCAGCCATACCGCACCCTGAACGCTCCTCCATCGTCTCGCAAGCGGCTGAGTCCCGCGCGGCACAGGGTGGCGATGTATCCTCCGAGCCAGGGGCTATCGTCGATGCCTGTGTCCTACGACACTCCGGCTCACCAAGTTCGCTCCCAGTACGAGGACTTCATGCGGCACGTCTTCGACACGGGGAGGCCGAAGCCGGACCGGACCGGGACGGGGACGGTGAGTGTGTTCGGCTACCAGATGCGCTTCGACCTCTCACACGGGTTCCCGTTGGTAACGACGAAGAAGGTCCACTTCCCGGCGGTCGCCAACGAGCTGCTCTGGTTCCTTCGCGGCGACGGCAACGTTCGCTGGCTCCAGGAGCAGGGCGTGACGATCTGGGACGAATGGGCCGACGAGAACGGGGATCTCGGCCCCGTCTATGGGGTGCAGTGGCGCAGCTGGCCGACGCCTGATGGGGGGCAGATCGACCAGATTGGCGAGGCCGTGCGTCTCCTGCGAGAGGAGCCCGACTCGCGTCGCATCGTCGTTAGCGCCTGGAACGTCGCCGATCTCCCGCAGATGGCGCTGCAACCGTGTCACGCGTTCTTCCAGATCTACGTCGGGGACGGGAAGCTGAGCTGCCAGGTCTACCAGCGAAGCGCTGACGTGTTCCTCGGCGTGCCTTTCAACATCGCGAGCTATTCGCTGCTCACGCACATGCTCGCGCAGCAGTCCGACCTCGACGTGGGCGACCTGATCTGGACCGGCGGTGACTGCCACATCTACGACAACCACCGAGAGCAGGTCGAGACCCAGCTCGAGCGTGCACCGTTTTCCTTTCCGTCGCTCCGCCTGGGACGACGCCCGGCTTCCATCTTCGAATACGAGTTCGAGGACTTCGAGGTCGTCGGCTACCAATACCATCCGGCGATCCGCGCTCCTATCGCTGTGTGAAGGTCTCGCTCGTCGCAGCCGTCGCACGTGATGGCGTGATCGGGCTCGAGGGCGGGCTTCCCTGGCACATCGCGGAGGACCTGCGTCGCTTTCGCGAGCTGACGATCGGGCATCCCGTGGTCATGGGAAGGCGAACATGGGATTCGCTCCCCGAGCGCTTCCGCCCGCTGCCCGGCCGGCGAAACGTCGTCGTCACTCGCAATCCAACCTGGCGGGCCGACGGTGCTGAGCGCGTCGGCTCGATCGACGAGGCGCTACTCCTGCTCGAGGACGTAGAGGAGGTGTTCGTGATCGGCGGCGCCGAGCTCTACGCCACCGCGCTACCTCTCGTCGACGAGCTGCTGCTGACGGAGATCGACGCGGACATCGAAGGTGACACGCTCTTCCCCTCGTGGGAGCGGGCGGCATTCCAGGAGAGCTCGCGCGAACCGCACGTATCCGAAACCGGCATACCGTTCTCGTTCGTCAAGTACCGCCGGCGAGCGCAGCCGCACCCCGCTGCGTGAGCGCGACTCGCGACCCGTCCCCGTTGCGAACGACCTCGATCAGCCGCTCGGCAAGCGCGTCTTCCCACACCGAGTGCTGCGGCCAGTTGGTACGCCAGACCTCTTCGCTTCCGGATAGCTACGCGGCAACCGCGAGATCCAGGAGAGGAGCTCGAGCGTCTCCGGTCTCATCACGCCCTGCGGATCGCGAGCACCTGGGCCTTCCACGAGCCTCTCGGCGCCGCAACGTCCACCGAGTCCCCCACCTTTGCGCCGAGGAGCGCGCTGCCGAGCGGGGAATCGGGAGACACCCCACCGACGGCCGAGATCTCGACCTCCATCGCCTCGCCCGCCTCGTCTGCCAGCTCCACGATCGACCCGACACCGACGCTCTCGTTCGTCTCGTGCTCGACGGTGACCGCGCGATGGAGCCGGTCTTTCAGGATGTGGATGCGCCGCTCGAGAAGCCCCTGCTCATTCTTGGCCGCGTGGTACTCGAAGTTCTCGGAGATGTCTCCGAACTCGCGAGCGCGCTTGATCGCTTCGATGATCTCGCGTCGACGGGGGCCCTCGAGCTCGGCGAGCTCCGCCTCGAGCGAGGCGCGCTGGTCGTGCGTCAGGTAGTCGTGTGTCTGCTCGTTCACAGGCACAAGGCTAACCATCCCACCCCCGTGCACGGTGGGCGCTGGCGGATTACGCTCTCGCACAAGCGACCTACGAGGGAGAGGAGGGCTGGTGGCGACCGACCTGGAGGGCTTCGTCGAAGCCGACGGACGTGCCGACGCCGTCAAGGAGGTCCGGCGGCGGATCGACGCCGAGGGGATCCAGTACGTCTACTACCAGTTCCCTTCCGTCACGGGCCGGATCATGGGCAAGGGCGTTCCAGCGCAGCATTGGGAGACGATGGCGCAGAAGGGATTCCAGCTCGTCTACGGCGCCACCGCCAACCTCTTCACCGACCGCCACGGGAACTACATCGGCTATGGGCCCGAGGCCGCAGAACTCGTGGGCGTACCCGAGCCGGAGACGTTCGAGACGCTCCCCTGGGATCCTCGCGTCGCCCGCGTCTGGTGCCTCTGCTTCCGCAACCGCGAGGAGCGGGAGAACGGGGGCGCGTTCCTCTCCTCGGACTGTCGAGGGAATCTCAAGCGGATGCAGGCGGAGTTCGAGGAGGAGACTGGCCTCCATCTCCGCGCCGGGACCGAGCCGGAGATGATGTGGCTGAAGCTGCAGGCAGACGGCACGCCCTCGGTCGAGGGCATGACCAAGCCCTACTGCTACCACATCGACCAGTTCTCGGAGCTCCAGCCGATCATCCACAAGGTGATCGAGTACGGGGAGAAGCTCGGCCTGGACATGATCCAGGGCGACCACGAGGACGCTCCCGGGCAGATCGAGCTCAACTTCGGCTTCGATCGTGCGGAGCGGACCGCCGACAACCTCTCCACCTTCCGTCAGGTCTGCAAGGCGGTCGGCCGCGAGCTCGGCGCCTTCCCGTGCTTCATGCCGAAGCCGTTCATGGGCGTGTCGGCCAACGGGTGCCACCACAACATCTCTCTCTGGGAAGGCGACGAGAACGCGTTCATGCCGGACACCGACGACCAGCAGAAGCCGAGCCAGCTCGGCCTGTACGCGATCGGCGGGATTCTCGAGCACCTGTCGGCGCTGACCGCGGTGACCGCGTCGACGGTGAACTCGTACAGGCGGCTATGGGACATCGGCTTCTGGGCGCCCGTGTTCGCCGACTGGGGCTTCCAGAACAGGACGACCGCTCTCCGCGTCTCCGCGCCCGGGCGCTTCGAGTACCGGTCGGTCGACTCGGCGGTGAACCCGTACCTCTCCATGGCCGCGCTGATCGCGGCGATGCGCGACGGGATCGACCGCAAGCTCGATCCGGGCGAGCCGGAGGAGCGGAACATCTATGAGGCGATGGAGGCGGGCAAGGAGGTCAAGCGCATTCCGATGACCTTCGGCGACGCGCTCGACGCGCTCGAGGCCGACGAGGTCGTGAAGAAGGCGCTGCCCGACGAGATGTACCGTGTCTTCATGCACTACAAGCGGGACGAATGGGAGCGCCACTGCGCCACCGTCACCGACTGGGACGTGTCCGAATACCTCGACGTGCTGCCTTAGTCGATGTGTGGAATCGCCGGGATCATCTACCGCGACGGGTCGCAGCACCCGATCGGGAACGAGATGACGCTGATGCTCCAGTCGATGAAGCATCGTGGTCCCGACTCCACCGGTTACGCGCTCTACGGGACGCCGGAGAACGGCAATCTCGTCATGCGCTACAAGCTCGCAGACGCGAACACGCCGCGGGACTTCGACTTCGAGGAGCGCCTGCGTCGGCATCGCTCGATCGTCGAGTCGCGGCTCGAGTCACTCGGAGCGCGCATCGACGAGGTCGAGGAGGAGACGTCGTACGCGTTTCGCGTCTCGTTCGACTTCGACGGCGACCTCAAGCTGCTGGCCGACTTCGTCGAGGACATCCCGGACGCCGAGGTGCTCTCACTCGGGCGCGCACTCGAGATCGTCAAGGATCTCGGCGACGCGGAGACCGTCCACGAGCAGTACGGGCTCTCGGAGTTCACGGGGACGCACGCGATCGGCCACGTGCGCATGGCGACCGAGTCCGAGGTCGACATCGCCGGCGCGCATCCCTACTGGGCGTATCCGTACTCCGATGTCGCGGTCGTACACAACGGCCAGTTGACGAACTACTTCATGTGGCGCCGCCGCCTCGAGCGAGCGGGGAGGCGCTTCATGTCCGAGTGCGACTCGGAGATCATCGCCGTCTACCTCGCCCAGGAGATGACGAACGGCGCGTCGCTCCAGGAGGCGATGGACAAGTCCTTAGACGAGCTGGACGGCGTCTTCACCTACATCGCGGTCACCAAGGACGAGCTCGGCGTCGCGAAGGACGAGCTCGCCGCGAAGCCGCTCGTCCTCTACGAATCGGACGACCTCGTAGCCCTCGCCTCGGAGGAGATCGCGATCCGCGCGATCGTCGACCACGAGATCGACACATACGACCCCTACGAGCGCGAAGTGCTGGTCTGGAAGCGGTGACCCACATCCGATGACACAGATCACCTACGACGCGCGAGGCCTTGCCGAGCCGTTCGCGGAGGTGCCGAAGGTCGCGGAGATCGACGGCGAGACGGCCAGCTTCGACGCAAAGGATCTCACCACGCGCGCCATCAACCTCGAGCTCCGCTGGCTCCTCTACGAGCAAGGGGTCAAAGAGGTCGAGATCGCGAATCCGGGCTCGAAGCACTCGCTCGGCGTCGGAATCCTCACGCGCTGCCGGATTCGCTTCACCGGGAGCCTCGGCTACTTCGGCTGCGGGCTCATCGACGGACCCGAGATCCACATCACAGGGCGAGTCGGCTGGTCCGCCTGCGAGAACATGATGTCGGGGGTCGTGGTCGTAGAAGGAAACGCCGGCTCGCTTACCGCGGCCGCGCTTCGAGGTGGCGACGTCGTCGTCAAGGGACGCGTGGGTGCCCGCTCCGGGATCGACCAGAAGGGCGGCACCATCATCGTCGGCGGCTCGGCCGGCTCGATGACGGGCTTCATGATGCAGCGCGGCCGGATCATCATCTGCGGCGACGTCGGCCCGGGTCTCGGCGACTCGATGTACGACGGGACGATCTACGTCGCCGGGAAGGTGAAGTCGCTCGGCATCGACTGCGTGCCGGGCGAGTGGACGGACGCGGATACCGAGCTGATCGAGCGCAAGTTCCGGATCTACGGGCTCGGCTCACCGCCCGAGTTCCAGAAGTTCGTCTGCGGCAAGTTGCTCTACAACTATGACCTGCTCGAGCCTGCGGAGAGGAAGTTGGTGATCTAGGTGGCCGACGAAACCGCTCCTTCGAGCAAGAACGTCCTCGGCCGAAGCCGGATCTTTACGCCGGAGGTCATCAACGACATCCACGTGAAGGCCGAGCTCGGCCGCTACCGGATGCGCGGTTTCTCGATCTTCAAGCCGATGCCGCACTGGGACGAGCTGGTCTTCCTCCCGGGCACCCTCACGCGCTTCGTGATCGAGGGCTACCGAGAGAAGTGCGTGACCAAGACCGTGCTCGGCGCGCGCTTCGCGAAGAAGCCGCTCGAGCTCGACATCCCGATCTACATCACGGGCATGAGCTTCGGCGCGCTCTCCCTGGAGGCGAAGATGGCGCTCGCGAAGGGCGCGTCGATGGCGGGAACGGCGACCTGCTCGGGAGAAGGCGGAATGATCCCGCCCGAGCGCGACTACTCGACGAAGTGGTACTACCAGGTGATCCAGAGCCGGTACGGGTTCAACCCGCACCACCTGATGCTCGCGGACGCAATCGAGTTCTTCATCGGACAGGGCTGCAAGGTCGGGCTCGGCGGGCACCTGATGGGTCAGAAGGTCACCGAGCAGGTCGCCGAGATGCGCTCGCTCCCGGCCGGGATCGACCAGCGCTCGCCCGCGCGCCACCCCGACTGGCTCGGGCCGGACGACCTCTCGCTGAAGATCCAGGAGATCCGCGAGGCGACCGACTACCAGGTGCCGATCCAGCTCAAGCTCGGGGCCGCGCGGGTCTATGACGACGTGCGTATGGCGGCGAAGTGCGGGCCGGACATCATCTATCTGGACGGCGGCGAGGGGGGCACCGGCGCGGGCCCCCATATCGCGACCGAGGAGACCGGCATCCCGCTCATGGCCGCGATTCCCGAGGCGCGTCGCGCGCTCGAGGACGTGGGTCTCGCGGATGAGATCGACCTCGTGGTCGCGGGAGGCATTCGGAACGGCGCCGACGTCGCCAAGTGCATCGCGCTCGGCGCGAAAGCGGTTGCCCTCGGGCACTCATCGCTGATGGCGCTCAACTGCAACAAGGAGATCCCCGGCGTCACCGACTACGAGGGCACCGTGGGCGTGCCGGCGGGCCAGTGCTACCACTGTCATACCGGCCGCTGCCCCGTGGGAATTACGACCCAGGATCCAGAGCTCCGCAAGCGCCTCGTCGTCGAGGAGGCGTCCGAGCGCGTCTACAACTTCCTGACGACGCTGACCATGGAGCTGCAGATGCTCGCGCGAGCCTGCGGCAAGACGAACGTCCACTCGCTCGAGCCCGAGGATCTCGCAGCGCTGACCATCGAGGCCTCCGCGATGGCGCGTGTCCCGCTCGCGGGGACGAGCTATACCGTCGGTCAGACCGAGCAGGAGATCCTGTCCGAGGTCAAGCGGCTGCTCGCGATCAAGGCCGAGGAGGAGCTCGAGGTCCCCGCAGATGTCGCCGACCTGAGGGCGGTGGAGCAGTGAGCGAACACGGCCACGAGCTCGCCTACTCCGAGCCCGAGAAGATCAAGTCGATCGACGCGGAGTTCCTCGCCGGTCGCCGCTTCCCGTACCAGGAGGACGTGTCGCTCGTCGAGAACGTCGACCTCGAAGCCGCAACTCCGGGCGAGGATCTGAACTGGCTCGAGGACATCGAGCTCCTGGAGGAGGACGGCACGCCGGCGGTCTTCGACCGCTACAGCAATTCGTTCATCAAGATCTACTTCGACATCCCGGACGGCCGCGAGAACGAGCTGGCCCGCAAAGTGCTCGTCACGCATCTCCAATCCGGGAACTCGTACGGCATCCAGCTGAAGGCGGAGCACACGAAGTTCCCCCAGCCCGAGCTCGGCCCCTGGGTCGAGGGCTCGAAGACGGTCGGCTCCGACTGGTCCGCGCCCGTTCTCGAAGGCTGGGAGCGCCCGGCCGGGCATTGAGCCACGCCGACTGCCGAGATGCAAGGAGGCCGCCTTGCGGGCGGCCTCCTCGGTTCTGCAAGTGAGTCGCGCCTCAGGGCTTCGACACGACGATCGAGCTCGTGCCGCTAAAGGCGGTGCTGCCTCCGACGGTGTTCACGGTGAACGTCACCGAGCCGACCTTCTTGATCCGCGACTTCGAGACCGTGCACTGACCGTTCGCGTTCGTCGGGCACGACGCGGTGCCGGTCGTGCCGTTCGACCACGTGCCCGACACGACGACACCCGAGACGGGCGACCCGTTCGAGGTCACCGTCGTCGTCACGCTGGCCGTCCAACTCGAGCCGTTGTTCGCACTCGAACTCGTGAGCGACACACTCGTGCCCGCGGCCGGCGCGGTCGGGGTTGCGGACGCCTGGTTGGAGCTCGCCGACGCGTTGGCCGAGGTGTCGACCGCCCGCACGACGTAGTAGTAGGGCGTGCCGTTGACGAGACCGCTGTCGCCGTAGCTCGAGGTCGGCACAAGGCCGCTGTTCACCTTGGCGTACGGACCGCCGCTCGTCGTGCTCCGGTAGACGTCGTACCCGGCGAGGTCGGACTCGGAATTGTCCGCCCAGTCGAGCGAGACCGAAGCGTCTCCGGCGACCGCGGTCAGCCCGGTCGGCGCCGCGGGCGGGGTGGTGTCGTCCGGCGGAGGCCCGCCGCCACCCACCGTCACCGGATTGAAGACCGTCGCGGAGGAGACGTCGAGCAGTCGCTCCTTGACCCCGTCGCCCGAGTCGTCCACGAAGTTCAGATTGCCGGTCTGCTGCAGCGTCGTGTACAGCCCCGAGACTCCGTTGAATGTCCTCGAGAACCCCTTCGAGGCCAGCAGCGCGAGAGCGCCAGCGGCGTGGGGTGAGGCCATCGAGGTGCCGCTTATCGTGTTATAGCCGCCGCTGAGCCAGGTCGAGAGGATGCACACGCCCGGCGCAGCCAGCTCGATCGTCGAGCCCCAATTGGAGAAGTCGGCCAGCGTGTCGTCCTGATCGGTGCGGCACGTCGGCGACCCGCCGCCGCCTGGAGCGCCGTTGAAGTCGGCCAGAGCCGACACCGTGAGCACCTTCTCCGCGCGAGCCGGGCTCGAGTTGGCCGCGTCAGCGTCGCTGTTGCCCGCCGCCACCGCGACTGCGACGCCGGCAACGGCCATTTGGTTGGCAGCGTCGTCGAGGGCCTGCGAGGCACCGCCTCCCAGGCTCATGTTGGCCACCTTGATCGTTGCTGCCCTGGCCGTCACCCAGTCCATCCCGGCGACGATCCAGGAGGTGTACCCGGATCCGTTGTTGTCGAGAACACGGACCGCCCACAGGCGCGCACCGGGCGCGACACCGACGACGCCGGTTCCGTTGTCGATCGCCGCCACGCTCCCGGCAACATGCGTGCCGTGTCCGTTACCGTCGTCTCCGCCCGAGCCGCAGCTCCCGACGAAGGGGCCGCCGCTGGCACAGTTCGTGCTCCCGACGACATTCAGATCTGGATGGTCGAGGTCGATCCCGGTGTCGATGATCGCCACGTCGACGTCCACTCGCTCGTCGTCCACGCCGTCGATGTCGAGGTTCGAGTTACCCGGCGCAAAGATCCGCTGAATCCCGGTCGGGACGGTCTGCGCCTGGACCGTGAACTGCTGGTCGGCCTCGACGTACGCGACGAGGGGATTCCGGCCGAGTGCGGACGCAGCCTGCGCGGAGGCCCGCATCGAGAAGCCACGCAGCGCGTGCTCGTAGACGAATCCCACCGTCCCGCCGTGGGCGCGGGTCAGATCAGCCGCTGCACCCGGGACGTCGGCGACGCCTGGCTTCAGCGCGACCACGTAGCTCCCCACCGGGCCGGCCTGAGCCGCCGCCGATCCTGCAGAGATGATCGCTCCGAGCAACGCCATGCCCGCCAGAGCGCGTGCAAATCGCAACATCAATGCCTCCTGATTCGTAAGTCGTCAACGAACGTATAGTCGATAAGCGCGTCGGTGCCCAGTCCGAAGCTACCGGAAGACGGGCTCGCAGGGCAGAGACGGATCGCGTGACCACTCGTGCCAGGAGCCTGCGTAGTTCCGGGCTCGGTACCCCGCTTCCCGCAGCACCTGCACCGCGAAGGCCGAGCGCTGACCCGAATGGCAGTACGCGATGATCTCGACGCCTTCGGGGAGCGCGACGAGCGCCAGGATCTCGTCGACCGAGCGACACTCGAGCAACCGGGCGAGAGGCAGGTTCCGCGCTCCCTCGATGTGACCCTGGCGCGGATCACAGGGCGCACCGGCCGCTCCGGTGAACTCCTGCGCCGTCCTCACGTCCACGACGACGAGACCGTCTTCCCCGAGCCTTCCCCGGAGCTCCGCGAAAGCTATGTCTTCCATTGCTCGAGAAACTCCAAGAGAACGGCGTTGAACCGCTCCGGCTGCTCGATCGTGAGCAAGTGGCCGGCGCCTTCGAAGATCTCGAGCGAGCCGCGGATCGCACTCGCTGCAAGGGCGCGGGCTTCGTCGACCGACACGATCTCGTCGCCGTTCCCCACGCAGACGAGCAGCGGCCCTCCGAACGAGGCGACCACTCCCGAGAGATCCAGGCGGTCGCGCATCGCCTCCTGCGCAGCGGCGAGATCCGCCGCCTCGACGTCGGTGTCGAGATCGTCGGGAACGCCTTTCTCACGTAACCGAGCGATCAGCTCGTTTCGAAAGACACGGCGCTGAATCTCGTCGGCCGCGGCCTTCGATCCCGCGAGAATCATGCCCACGACTCGCTCCGGCGCCCGGCGCGCGAGGGCGAGCGCGCAGTAGCCGCCCATCGACGCCCCTACGGCGACGAACGGCCCGTCGAGCTCCTCGAGAAGTCGGGCCGCCCAGCCGTCGATCGACGACTCACGCCCGTACAGCCGCGGCGCGAACGGCGTGAAGCCGGCCTCGCGAAGGAGAGCGACCTGGGGCGCCCACATGGTCTCGTCGGGAGGCCAGGCGTGGAGGAGCATGACCTTCATCCGCGCTCGATCCGGATCGAGTCGGAGATCTCCGGCGCATCGGAGTAACCGTGCTCCGCGCCGGCGATACCCATGGCAGCTGCAAGCTCGGCCAGGAGCTCCCGCGCGGGCGGCAGGTCCGCCGGAGTCGACGCCGTGACAGCTATTCGGCGCACGCTTTCGGAATCGGCGCCCGTGAGCCGCGACACGACCCTCGGATTGGCAGCGAGCCCGACGACATCTCCCGGTGGAAGGGGCCCGTAGAACTCGGGGACGGAGAGGTACTCGTCGACAATGCGTCCGCGCTCGAAGAGGATCATCCGCAGCAGCTCGTCGCGCTCGACGCCGAGAAGCAACGTCACCGACCCCATCCGGTCCGAGAGCTCTCGGGCGAGGCGGCGCAGCATCTCGGGGTTGCGGTCGCAGACGTCGTCGTAGATCGCGATCCAGCCGTTTCGTGGTGGCGCCAAGAGCGATCCGCGCGAGCCGCCGGGGAGGCGCGGGACGAACTGCCTGACGGCGAGCTCGACCGCGCTCATGTTGTCCGTCTGAATGTGGATCGAGCCGAAGGACGATGCCTCCTGGCGCCCGAGCTTCGCCTCGAGATCCGCGGTCGAGCCCGTCATGATCACGACCTCGTCGCGGAGACCCCAGCGTGCATAGAGCGAGCGCGCTCCCGAGTTCGAGGCCCTGACCTCGAGATCCAGCTGTTCGATTCCACGCTCCCGGAACGCGGTCAGGATCTCGCGCATCAGCTCCGTCCCCACTCCGCTCAAGCGGTCTTCCCGGTCCACGAAGAGATCGGTGAGAGTGCCGAAGCCCGGCGCGCGCTGGCGCGCGAGCGCGAACCCGACTGCCTTCTCATCGTCGTCCAGCGCCACGAAGGCGATCTCGGAATCGAGGATCTCGGCGATCTCTGCGAGCTCCTTCTCGGGGTCGACCGGCCCCTCGTGCGTGGGCGGAGGGACCTCGTGGTCGAACTCGCGCCACAGCTCGGCGATCGCGTCGAAGTCAGCGGCTGTCGCTCGACGAACCGTCATCCGGCCATCCTCGCGCCGGCGAGCAGATACTGGGCCGACAAGTTCTGAAACGGGGCGAAGCGGTCACCCATGGTTCGGACCTCCGCGATCGAGAGCTGGCGGCCGTCAGCGTAGAACGAGGACACTGCCTTGCGCACGCCGAGGTCGCCCGCAGGCCATGCGTGCGGACGGGCGAGGTGCCGCGCGAGGAACCAGTCCGCGGTCCAGCGTCCGAGCCCTGGAAGAGCGGTCAGCGCGCCGATCACTTCGTCGTCGGGAAGCGACGCGAGCGCATCGAGGTCGAGGTCGGAGCGCGCGAGCCCGACCACATACTCGGCTTTCGTCCGAGAGAACCCGAGCGCGGGGAAGTCCCGCGGATCGGCGAGGGCGACAAGCTCGCGCGCGGGAAAGCCCCAGGCAAAGTCGTGTTTCACGCCGAAGCGCTGGACGAAGCGTCCGCGGATCGCCGCCGCCGCGCGCAGCGAGATCTGCTGTGTCGTGATCGCGACGACGAGAGCCTCGAACGGGCGCGGGTTCAGGGTCGGCCGGAAGCCGCGGAGTGTTTCCACGATCGGGCCGAGAACCGGCTCGCGAGAAGTCCAGTGGAAAAATGGATCGAGGTCGAACGGAAGCCCGAGCAGCCGAAAGATCTCCTCCATCGCCTCGGGGGTCGCTGGCTCCACGAGAGCTCCGCCGGTGGCCGCTTCGATGCGCACCTCGTGCCCGGCAATGACCCGATGCAGGCCGTCTTCGTGCCACACGGTCGCTCCGTCTGTACCGAAGTCGCGGAAGCGCACCGTGGAGAGGTGAAAGTCGTACGGCTCGGGAATCCGCAGAAGCACCGTCGGGGACGTTAGGGGTTCACGGCAGCCCTACGTGAGCAAGAACGCGTCTCCCTCGTAGGGGGCCGGGCATGCCCGGCCCGACACCCATGATCACGCGCGCCCGGAAAGCGGGATCAGGCAGCCAGGCAGCCGTGGATCAGGCGCCGTCGAGGACCAGCGCGAGCTCCGGGCGGGCAGCGAGGATCAGCATCGCGTGGCTCCAGCCGAGTGGCACGACCCAGGCGGGCTCACCGTCGCGCGTGACCTGCTCGGGGAGGAGCCCGAGCGCTGTCCGCCGCGAGATCGCGTACTCGACCGCGCGCTCGAGGCCGGCGGCGTCCCCGGCTTGGCGCTCTGCGAGTCCGAGCCAGAGCGTCGAGATCAGCCAGGGGTTTCCACCCGCGTAGTCGTCGTCCTCGTGGCGAAGCACGCCGCCGTCGGGGAGCTGGAGCTCACGCCTTACGGCGTCGACCGTCGCGCACATCCGCGGCGAGTCGGGATCGACGGCCCGGAACGGCCAACAGAGCCCGAGCAGCGAGCTGTCCACGCGCGCGTCCTCGAGATCGACACTGCGAACCGCGCGTGTCGGGTAGCGGATGCGGCGATCGAAGATGGCCGGCGGCTCTTCGCCGAGCTCGTCCGACCGAGCGACCCAGCGCGAGCGCAGATAGCGGCCGTCCTGCTCGCTCCAGAGGTGCCGTTCGATTCCCACCCGCATGCGCTCAGCGGCCTCGAGGTACCGAGACGTCAGGCCCGGCTCGTGGCGGCCGGCCATGGCCGCATCGCAACCGAGCACCTCATCCGGCTGGGACACGAGCGGATCGGATTCGTCGCCGGACGGCCGTACGCGCTACCGACGCGCGAGAAGAACCTTGGACATCTCGACGCGCTCCGAGCGGCGGGGCTGACCGACGGCCTCGTCTCCCATTCAGAGTTCAGCGTGCTCGGGGGGCGCGAGGCGCTCCGCGAGCTTCTCTCCCGATCTCGAGATGAGTGGCCCACCGCCGTCATCTGCTCGAACGACCTGATGGCGATCGGCGCGATGCAGGAGGCTGTCGCCCACGGACTGCGGATCCCCGACGATCTCTCCGTCGTCGGCTTCGACGGCATCGCTGCGGCAACCTGGACGCAGCCGCCGCTGACGACGGTCGAGCAGCCGATCGACGAGATCGCCAGGACCGCTGTCGAGGCGCTGCGCGCGCAAGTCGACCGACCGGTCGAGCGGCAGCCGAGCTACGTCTTCCGCCCGCGCCTCCGCGTCGGCGGGACGACCGCTCCGCCGACCGCGACCTCCGCGTAGAAGCCGACCGTTTGGCGAACGCTCGGCCTCGTAAGGGGGGCATGCCCGACCCCTACAACATCGAGGCGATGTAATTGAAGTCTTCGAAACGCTCGAACGCGGCGCCCTCTTTCTCCAAATACTCAGCCAACCCGTCGCGGGCGAACAGCCGTGTCGCCGCGAGCGCGACGCAGCGATCCGAGAAACCGTCGCCGACGTAGACGAACTCGTCCAGCTCGCGCAGATCCGAGCGCTTGCAAGGCTCGTCGCATACTGCGCAAGGCTCGGCCCGGCGAAAACGCGCCAGCCAGCCCTCGGGTCTCGCCTCGACACGGTTGGCCACGACGTCGAGCTCGATGCCTTCCCGCTCGAGTACGGGCTCGATCAGCTCGTGGAACCCGCTCGAGACGACGAGCGGCCGGTGCGTGCGCGCGAATTCGCCGAAGCCGGCTCGGACGCGGACGTTCTCCCGCACCCAGGCGACGACCTCGGTCAAGCTCACGGTGATCGTGCCGACCTCGATCGCGATGACCTCGTTCAACGTCAGCGCGCGTCCGAGCTTCCCCTCAGTCTTGTCGTAGATCCGCTCGTCCCCGAACGTGCGAACGACCTCGTAGAGACCGTCGATCTCTGTCGCCGTACCGTCCCAGTCGACGACGACTTTCATCGAACGATGGTCTGGCGGAGCACGCCGATGCCCGCGACCTCGAACTCGACCGCGCTGCCGGGTGTGAAGTCAGCGACGGTGTCGAGCGCGGGGCCGACGACGAGGTCTCCCGGCCGCAAGGTCGTACCCTCCACCGCAGTCGCTCGGGCGCCCTTCCAGTCGAAGCTCTTGAATCGGCCCCTCAGGCGTTCCTCGCCGTCGACCCGCACGACTGCCTCGAGCCCGTCGGGGTCGAGCTCGTCCAGCGTTACGACGGCGGGCCCGAGTGCAAGCGCAAAGTCTCGATCCTTCGGTGGAGCGAGTGCCGGCCGGCGCCAGTCGGCGACGGCCGTGAACCCACCGATCGCGCCCGCGTCCCCCACCATGGCAGCGAGTCGCGGTAGGAGCACGAGATCACCTTGTAACAGGCTGTTGCAAGGCTTTCCGTGTACCGCGATCTGCGCGCCGGGGCCGAGAATCGCGGCAGGGTTCGCGAACGAGAACGACCTCGCGTCGTCGAAGACGCGCACCGCCGGGGGATACAGCACCGGTGCCAGGAGGCGCACTTCCGAGAGCGGAAAGACCGCGTGCTCCCTCGCGGAGCCACCACCGGTGAAGAACGCCTGCAGGGTCTGTGCGGCGAGCTGGATCACCTGATCGCCGTCCAAGCGTCCGACCCAGCCACGCTTCAGCGGATGGTCGAAAGGATGAAACATGACCAGTTGCATCAGTCAGGGCTCCGTGTGCACCACGACATCGGCGATTCCGGGCACGGCTTCGCGCACGCGCTCCTCCACCGCACTCGCCAGGGCATGGGCTTCGGCAAGAGACGCCTCCCCGCCGAGCGCGAGGGTGAGAAATGCGACCAGACCGTCGTCGGTCCGCACGAAGCGAAGCTCGCGTGGCGGTGCTCCCGTCTCCTCCCGCACTACCTGCTCGACCGCCACGACATCCACGTCGACCTCCTGGGCTGCGCCGGCCTCGGTGAGCGGCTCCAGGTGGGTGCGAACGTCTCCGACCTCGGGCACCGCGGACAGAATCGAGCGCTCGACGTCCTCCGCGATATCGTGAGCGCGAGCGAGCTCGAGGTCGCCCGGGAGCTTCAGATGAAGAGAGACCTCCGCGCGTCCGCCGACCTCGAGGACGCTGAGGTTGTGGATCTCGCGTACCTGCGGAACGCACAGCGCCGCGGCTAACACCCGTTCTCGGATTTCCGCGTCGGCGCTACGTGGCTCTACGTGCACGACCACGTCCGCATCCGGGAGACGCTCGCGGAGCGCGTCCTCGACCCGGTCGGCCGCAGCGTGTCCCTGTCCGACCGCGGCTCCGGGAGCAATTCCGATAACGACGTCGGCAAAATGGGCTCCGCCCGACTCTCGCACGCGAAGCCGCCTGAGCTCCACAGGAGGATCGAGCGCGTCGATCGCCGCACGAGCCGCGTCTTCCGCGTCGACCGGCGTCTGGTCCATGAGCACATGGACGTTTCGGCGGAGAAGCCGCGCCGCTGCCGCGATCACGAGTGCCGCGACGAAAAGCGCGGCGATCGCGTCGCCTTCGTGAAAGCCGAGCGCCGCCGCCGACAGGCCCGCGAGGACGGCGAGCGTTCCGGCGAGATCGCTCCCGAAATGAAGCGCGTTCGCAAGAAGCGCATCGCTGCGATAGCGACGAGCCGCGCGCAGTGAGACAGACGTCCGCATTGCATCGATGACGATCACGAGCCCGATCGCCGCGAACGTCCACCAGGTGGCGTCCACCTCGGACTCGATCGCGCCGGTGAGGCGCGCGACCGCAAGACCGCCGATCACGACGCTGACCAGGATGAGGAACGTGGCTTCGGCGAGCGCGGCAAGATGCTCGGCCTTCCCATGGCCCCAGGGATGTCCCGTGTCGGCGGGCCGTACAGCGACCGACACCGCGAAGAAGGTGAGCAACGCGGCCGCGAGATCCGTGCCGGAGTGCGCAGCCTCCGCGAGCAGCCCGAGACTCCCGCTCGCGAGCCCCGCCGCGAGCTTGATCGCGATCAGCAGGCACGCGGCCGCGATCGAGACGAGCGCGGTGCGCCGTTGCGGAGACATGGGCGGAAGGCTAGATCGGGATCGTGTCGACGGCGAACACGTCCTATCCTCCGCGTGTGAAGGTCTGTCCGAGCTGCGGCCGAGAGAACGCGGACGACGCGAGCTTCTGCTCGGGGTGCGGCACGTCACTCGAGCCGGAGTCTCGGCGCGAGGAGCGAAAGGTCGTAACGGTCCTGTTCGCCGACCTCGTCGGATTCACGGCGCAGGCGGAAAGCATGGATCCGGAAGACGTGCGACGACTCCTCCAGCCCTATCACGCCCGCCTTCGCTCGGAGCTCGAGCGCCGCGGTGGAACGGTCGAGAAGTTCATCGGTGACGCGGTCATGGCGGTGTTCGGCGCTCCGGTCGCGCACGAGGACGATCCCGAGCGGGCCGTTCGAGCGGCGTTCGCGATCCGCGACGCGCTCGTAGACGAGCTCGACGTCCGCATCGGGATCACGACGGGTGAGGCCCTGATCGCGCTCGGGGCGCGGCCGCAGGAGGGGGAAGGAATGGTGTCGGGCGACGTCGTCAACACCGCCGCTCGCCTCCAGTCGGCGGCGCCCGTGAACGGCGTCCTCGTCGACGAGACGACGTATCGCGCGACCGAGCGGACGATCGAATACCGCGAGGCTGCTTCCGTCGAGGCGAAAGGGAAGGCCGACCCGATTCCCGTCTGGGAGGCGCTCGAGGCGAGGTCTCGCTTCGGGGTCGACGTCCGCCAGCTCGGCGCCACTGCGCTCGTCGGCCGCGAGGACGAGCTCGAAGCCATGGTCGCGGCGCTAAACCGCGCCCGCCGGGAGCGCGAGCCCCAGCTCGTCACGCTCGTCGGCGTCCCGGGGATCGGGAAGAGCCGGCTCGTGTGGGAGCTCTTCCAGCGTGTCGACCAGGAGCCCGAGATCACACTGTGGCGTCAGGGCCGCTCGCTTCCCTACGGCGAGGGCGTGAGCTTCTGGGCGCTCGGCGAGATGGTGAAGGCGCAGGCCGGAGTGCTCGAGACGGACGACGCCGAGCTCACCGAGTCGAAGCTCCGCGAGACCGTGGCGGCGTTCGTGTCGGACCCGGCGGACGCGGAGTGGCTCGTTCGCCATCTGCGCCCGCTGGTCGGACTCGAGGCGGACCCCGAGCTCGGCGGCGACCGCCGCAGCGAAGCCTTCGCGGCCTGGCGGCGCTTCCTGGAGGCGCTCGCGGAGCAGCGTCCCCTCGTCCTCGTGTTCGAGGATTTGCACTTCGCGGACGACGGCCTGCTCGACTTCGTCGATCACCTGGTCGACTGGGCAAGCGGGGTGCCAATCCTGGTCGTAGGGACCGCCCGGCCGGAGCTGCTCTCGCGCCGGTCGGGCTGGGGCGGCGGCAAGCCCAACGCGCTCACGCTCTCGCTCCCGGTCCTGTCGGACGAGGAGACGGCGCGACTCGCGCACTCGCTGCTCGGACGGCCCGTGCTCGACGCCGCGGTCCAGGAGACCCTCCTCGAGCGCGCGGGCGGCAACCCGCTCTATGCCGAAGAGTTCGCGCGCATGCTGGAAGAGCGCGGCTCAGCCGAGGGGTTGCCCGAGACGGTGCAGGGCCTCATCGCGGCCCGGATCGACGGACTGCCGCCGGAGGAGAAGAGTCTGCTCCAGAACGCTTCGGTGCTCGGGAAGCTCTTCTGGCTCGGCGCGGCCGTCGCCCTCGCAGAGGTGGAGCGGTGGGCGGCGGAGGAGCGCCTGCACGCTCTGGAGCGCAAGGAGTTCGTCCGCCGGGAACGACGGTCGTCGGTAACTGGTGAGGTCGAGTACGCTTTCCGCCACCTGCTCGTCCGGGACGTCGCCTACGGCCAGATTCCTCGCGCCGCACGAGCCGACAAGCACCGCGTCGCCGCGAGTTGGATCGAGGCGCTCGCGCGGCGCGAGGATCACGCCGAGATGCTCGCCCACCATTACCTGCATGCCCTCGAGCTATCGCGGGCCGCCAGCCAGCCGATCGCCGACATCGCCGAGGCGGCGCGCGATGCCCTCCGGGAAGCCGGCGACCGTGCTTCCTCGTTGAACTCCTTCAGTGCAGCCGTCCGCTTCTACGAGGAGGCTCTGGCCCTCGGCGCCTTTGCAGACGCTGATCGGGCAGACGTCCAGTTCAGGCGGGCGAGAGCTCTCCACCTGGCAGGAGACGAGGGCCGGGATGAGGCGCTGAAGGAAGCACGGGAAGCGCTCCTGAAGGCTGGTGACTCCGAACGGGCGGCCGAGGCGGACGCGCTTCTCTCGGAGTTCTGGTGGCATCGCGGAAACCAGGGCCGGTCGCTCGAGCACCTCAGCCGGGCGCGCTCGCTCGTGGAGGAGCTTCCGCCCTCCGCGGCGAAGGCGCACGTTCTCAGCCAGGTCTCGCGCTACCGCGCGCTCGCGGAGGAGAACGAGGAGGCGATCAGTGTCGGCCATGAAGCGCTCGCCATGGCCGAGGCGCTCGGCCTGGACGAGATCCGGGCGCACGCGCTCGACAACATCGGCATCGCGAAGGTCAACCTCGGCGATCTGACCGGCCTTGAGGACCTCGAGCGGAGCATCGAGATCGCAGTCGCGGCGCGGTCACCCGAAGCGGCACGGGCCTACAACAACCTCGGCGCCGTGGTCTGGATGCTCGGGGATGTTCGCCGCGCGAGCACGTTGATCGGCGAGGCCGTGACTGTCGGTGAGCAGCTCGGAAACGCCGGCATCGCCAAATACTCCCGGGTCCTCCAGATCCAGCTGCTCTTCGCCCAGGGCGAGTGGGACGAAGGGTTACGGCGCGCCGATGCGTTCCTCGAGGCGTGCGAGACCGGCGAATCGCACTACCTCGAAAGCAACATACGCGGCGAACGGGCAAGCGCCCGCCTCGCGCGGGGGGACGTGGAAAGTGCGCTCGATGACGTGCGGAAGATGTTGGCCCCCGCGCGAAGCGCGGGAGATCCGCAGTCGCTCATGCCCGCGCTCACGAACGCGGCGCGTCTCTACGCCGAGGTAGGACGAGTCGACGAAGCGAGGGCACTTGTCCGCGAGGCCCTTGCGGACGCGCCTGCGGAAGCGCCTGCCGCCTGGACGCTCTCCGACCTCGCGTGGGTCGCCGAAGAGCTCGAGTGCGCAGGAGAGCTCAGCGCGCTGCTCGATCGGAGCCATTTGCGGACGAAGTGGAGCGATGCGGCGCATGCGCTCCTGCGGGGTGACTTCTTGACTGCGGCCGAGATCTCCTACGACATCGGGAATCTGGATGACGAGGCGCTGGCCCGGCTACGAGCCGCCGAGCAGTTCGTCGCCGAGGGCCGCCGCGTAGAGGCCGACGAGCAGCTGTCGCAATCTCTCGCGTTCTGGCGGTCCGTGGGCGCGACCCGCTACATCCGCGAGGGCGAGGCGCTGCTCGCGAAGACGGCATGACCGTCGTCTGCCCGTCTTGCGGCCAGGAGACGCCTGAAGGCTTTCCTCGCTGCGCCAACTGCGGCACTCCCCTCGCCGGTGATACGCCGGCGGCGCGCGAGGAGCGCAAGGTCGTCACCTGCCTCTTCTGCGATCTCGTCGGCTTCACCGCCCGCGCGGAGCGAATGGACCCGGAGGACGTGCGAAGGCTCCTCCAGCCGTACCACGCCCGGCTCCGCGCCGAGCTCGAGCGTCACGGAGGCACGGTCGAGAAGTTCATCGGCGACGCCGTCATGGCGGTCTTCGGTGCACCTATTGCTCACGAGGACGACCCTGAACGCGCAGTTCGGGCGGCTCTCGCGATTCGAGACGCGCTCGCCGAGGAAGGCGAACTCGAGATCCGGATCGGGATCACGACCGGCGAAGCGCTGATCGCCCTCGGCGCCCGGCCGGAGATGGGCGAAGGAATGGCCTCGGGAGACGGCGTCAATACTGCGGCGCGGATCCAGGCTGCTGCACCGGTGGGCAGTGTCCTCGTCGACGAGACGACGTTCCGAGCAACGGAGCGCGCGATCGAATACGAGGAGTCGGAGGCGATCGTGGGGAAGGGAAAGACGAGCGCGACTGCGGTGTGGAAGGCGCTGTGCGCGCGGGCTCGAGTCGGCGTCGAACGCGTCGGGGGCGCACCGCTCGTCGGGCGCGAGCGGGAGCTGACGCTGCTCCGGGAGACGTTTGCCCGAGTGACGCGTGAGAGCAAGCCGCAGCTCCTCACGCTCGTGGGAGTCCCGGGGATTGGCAAGAGCCGGCTGGTCTTCGAGCTCTTCCAGACGATCGAGAGCGGTGAGTTCGGCATTGTCTTCTGGCGGCGCGGCGGCTCGCTTCCCTACGGGGACGGCGTGACGTTCTGGGCGCTGTCGGAGATGGTCAAGGCCCAGGCGGGAATTCTCGAGTCCGACACGCCAGAGGACTCCGACGAGAAACTCGGACAGGCGGTTCAGCGGTTCTTCCCGGACACCGAAGAGGCAGCCTGGGTCGAACGGCACCTGAGGCCGCTCGCGGGCCTCGAGACCGACGAGACGTGGACGGCTGACCGACGCAGCGAGGCGTTCGCCGCGTGGCGACGTTTTTTCGAGGCGCTCGCGGAAGCGCGCCCGCTCGTGCTCGTCTTCGAGGACCTGCACTGGGCTGACGAGGCGCTGCTCGACTTCGTCGACCACCTCGTCGACTGGGCGAGCGGAGTGCCCTTGTTGGCGCTCTGCACGGCCCGCCCCGAGCTCCTGGCCCGCAGACCGGGCTGGGGCGGAGGCAAGGTCAACTCGTCGACCATCCTGCTGTCGGCGCTGTCCACGGACGAGACGGCGGCGCTCGTACACGCCCTTCTTGGGCGCCCGGCAATCTCTACGGACGTCCAGGCACAGCTCCTCGAACGCGCGGGCGGCAATCCGCTCTACGCCGAGGAGTTCACCCGCATGCTGGCCGAGCGGCCGACTGAGCTCGTCCTTCCCGAGACGGTTCAGGGGATCGTCGCCGCCCGCCTCGACACGCTCTCGCGTGAGGAGAAGGAGCTGCTCCAAGACGCCGCGGTCATCGGAAAGGTGTTCTGGCTCGGAGCCCTGGGCGCCGAGCCACGGGCCCTCGAGGAGCGTCTGCACTCGCTCGAGCGCAAGGAGTTCGTCAGCCGGGAGCGCCGAAGCTCGGTCGCCGGCGAATCGGAGTACGCCTTCCGGCACGCGCTGGTCCGCGAGGTGGCATACGAGCAGATCCCGAGGTCAGAACGCGCAAGCAAGCACTTCGCGTCGGCGGAGTGGATCGAGTCGCTCGGTCGCACCGAGGACCACGCCGAGATGCTCGCCCACCACTACCTGACCGCCCTCGAGCTCTCTCGCGCTGCGGGACGGCCATTGGAGGACGTCGCCGACGCCGCGCGCGTGGCCCTCCGCGAGGCGGGGGACCGCGCGTTTTCGCTCAACGCCTTTCCGCCCGCGACGCGCTACTACGCCGGGGCTCTCGAGCTCTGGCCGTCCGAGGATCCCGATCGAGCCGAGCTGCTGTTCCGCCTCGCCCGGGCTCGTTTCGTCAGCGTGGACGAGTTGCGCGACCATGCTCTCGAGGAGGCCCGCGAGGCGTTGCTCGCGAGCGGGCGAAGCGAGCGGGCGGCCGAGGCCGACGCCCTGCTGGCCGAGGTCTGGTGGCAACGCGGCGATCGCGCGCGTTGCGATCTCCATCTCGACCGAGCGGCCGCCCTCGTCGACGAGCTTCCTGCTTCTCCTGGCAAGGCGCACGTCCTCAGCCAGATCGCGCGCTACCACATGCTGGCGGGAGCCTACGAGGAGGCGATCCACATCGGCGAGGAGGCACTCGCGATGGCCGAGCAGCTCGAGCTCGACGAGGTTCGGGCGCACGCGCTGAACAACATCGGAGCCGCGAAGAGCATCTTGGCTCGGCCAGAGGGAATCACCGACCTCGAGCGAGGCCTCGACATCGCGCTCGCCGTACGATCGCCCGAGGCGGCACGCATCCTCAACAACCTCGGCGCAGCTCTGGCGACCTCAGGCGATCTCGCGCGAGGCCAGCACTACCTCGGCGAAGCAGTCAGGGTCGGAGACGAGCTGGGAGCGGTGGCCCTTGCGCGGTACTCGCGCGCGGTCTACATCGCCTTCCTTCTCACGTCTGGCGCCTGGGACGAGGGCCTGCCGCAGGCAGATGCGTTCATCGCCGACAGCGGGACCGGCGTGTCGGACTACGCAGAGCTCCAGGTCCGGCGCAGTCGCGCCCGAGCGCGCTTCGCGCGCGGTGACGTCAACGGCGCGCTCGACGACGTGGGGAAGGCGCTGGAGGCCGCCAGGCCCGCGAAGGATCCGCAGGTCCTGATCCCGACGCTTGGGATAGCCGCGCGCGTCTACGCCGAGCTGGGGCGAGACGACGAGGCACGCCTGCTGGCCGCCGAGCTCCTCGAGGCTTTGGCGCGCTCGGGGGACTGGAGATTATTCGACTTCGTGTGGGTCGCAGAGCGCCTGCACTACGGCGCGACGCTCAGACGACTGATCGAGCAGGCGCCAGCCCAGACGCGATGGAGCGTCGCCTTTCTCGCCGTACTCGACCGCGAATTCGAGACCGCAGCAAGCCTCTTCCTCGAGATCGGCGCGCTCAACTTCGAGGCCGACGCCAGGTTGCGGGCGGCAGAGAAGCTCGTCGCAGAAGGCCGGCGCTCCGAGGCAGGCGAGCAGCTGGAGAAGGCGCTCGCGTTCTTTCGCTCGGTCGGGGCGACCCGCTACGTCTCCCGGAGCGAAGAGCTGCTCGCAGCCGCGAGCTAGAGATTCCCGCGTAGCGCCTGCTCGCGCTCGATCGCCTCGAAGAGCGACTTGAAGTTGCCGATCCCGAATCCGCGCGAGCCCACCGGCGAGACTTGACGCGGTCAGGGGAGCGGCGCCGCCCAGACGAGCGCGATGCGCCGTTCCGCCGACATGCGCGGAAAGCTACGGCTCGTCCTATCCTGCGCGCATGAAGACGTGCCCGAGCTGCGGCCGGGAGAATCCCGAGGACGCACGCTTCTGCTCGGGGTGCGCGACGTCACTGGAGCCGATGGCGCCCGCGCGCGAGGAGCGGAAGGTCGTGACCTGCCTCTTCTGCGACCTCGTCGGCTTTACGGCACGCGCGGAGCGGATGGATCCCGAGGACGTGCGACGGTTGCTCCAGCCCTATCACGCGCGCGTCCGCGGCGAGCTCGAGCGCCACGGGGGGACGGTCGAGAAGTTCATCGGCGACGCGGTCATGGCGGTGTTCGGGGCACCGGTCGCACACGAGGACGATCCCGAGCGCGCGGTACGAGCTGCCCTCGCCATCCGAGACGCGCTCGCCGAGGAGGGCGAGCTCGCTGTCCGCATCGGAGTCACGACCGGCGAGGCGTTGATCGCGCTCGACGCTCGCCCGGAAGCCGGTGAGGGAATGGCTTCCGGCGATGTCGTCAACACCGCAGCGCGACTTCAGGCCGGCGCCGCGCCGGGCTCGGTGCTCGTCGACGAGGCGACGTACCGGGCAACCGAGACGGTTGTCGAGTACACGAGCTCCGACGCCATCGAGGCGAAGGGCAAGGCGAGTCCCGTGCGCGTCTGGCAGCCGCTCCGCGCCCAACTTCCGCTGGGCGCGGAGCGGATGAGGATCGCGCGACTGGTTGGGCGCGACCGCGAGCTGAACGTGCTTCGGACAGCGCTCACCGAGACCCTAGAAGAGCGCGAGCCGCGGCTCGTGACCCTCGTCGGCGTTCCCGGCGTGGGCAAGTCCCGTCTCGTCCACGAGCTGCGCATGCTCGTCGAGGACGGAGCCTTCGGGCCTGTCTCCTGGCTCCGCGGGCGCTCGCTTCCCTACGGCGAAGGCGTGAGCTTCTGGGGATTGAGAGAGATCGTGGCCGTCGCGGCCGGGATCTTCGAGACCGATTCCGAAGGGGCGGTGGAGGAGAAGCTCGATGCAGCCGTCGCTGCCGTCGTGGGCGACGACACCGAGGCCGGCTGGCTGCGACGACATCTCGCGCCCGTGCTCGGTGTGGGTGGCAGCCCGCACGGCGATGACAGGAGACCGGAGCGGTTCGCGGCCTGGCGCCGATTCCTGGAGGCGCGGGCGACTGTCGAGCCTCACGTGCTCGTCTTCGAGGATCTCCATTGGGCCGACGACGGTCTCCTCGACTTCGTCGCCTCGCTCGGGGATTGGCCCGCCGACCTGCCGATCCTCGTGCTCGCAACGGCGCGGCCCGAGCTCCTCGAGCGCAGTCCAGCCTGGGCCGCCGGCGAACGCGTGAGCGTTCTTGGCCTCGAAGCTCTCACGAACGCCGCGACCGCCGCGCTGATCGACGACTTGCTCCCCGGCTCGGGCATCCCGCCGGCCGCTCGCTCGGCATTGCTCGATCAAGCGGGTGGAAACCCGCTCTACGCCGAGCAATACGTGCGGATGGTGGCCGAGCGAGGAGACATGCACGACGTTCCGGAAACGGTCCAGGCGCTGATCGTCGCGCGGCTCGACGCCCTCCCCGAGGCCGAGAAGCGACTCGCCCAGGACGCCTCGGTGACGGGCGGCGTCTTCTGGTCGGGAGCCATCGCGGCCGCGAGCGGAGACGATCGCTGGACCGTCGACGAGCTCCTGCGCGCGCTCGAGCGGAAGGTCTTCGTGCGCCGCTCCCGCGAGGCCTCGGTCACCGGCGAAACCGAATGGGTCTTCGCCCACGCTCTCGTTCGAGATGCGGCGTATGCGGCAATCCCGCGAGCCGTGCGGGCCCAGAAACACCTCAGAGTCGCGGGCTGGATCGAGTCACTCGGGAGACAGGACGACCACGCCGAGCTGCTCGCCCACCACTACCTGGCCGCTCTCGACCTCGCGGGAGTAGCCGGGCTCGACGTCGCCGATCTTCGAGGACGCGCGCTCGTGGCGGCGCAGCAGGCCGGAGATCGGGCTCTCGCTCTCCACGCCTTCGCGACCGCCGCGCGGCTTTATCGACGCGCTCTCGATTTGCTGCCCGAGTCCGATCCGGCACGAGCACGTCTGCTGCTCGCGCTCGGCCGAGCGCTCTGGATCGCCGAGGGAGGCGGTGAGGAAGAGCTCCTCGTCGCGAGCGCGGCACTGCAGGCCGCGAACGATCGCGAGGGCGCAGCCGAGGCCGAGGCGCTTCTAGTCGACGGCTACTACGGCCGCGGGCAGCGCGATTCATCTGCTCGACATCTCGAAACCGCTTCGGCTCTTGCCGATGGGCTCGAGCCCTCTCCGACCAAGGCGTCGCTTCTCTGCTTGCTGGCGCGCAGTGCGGCGCGAGCTGGGGACCACGCGGAGTCCGAGAGAATCGCACGCGATGCGCTGGCACTCGCAGAATCGCTCGCGCTTGACGAGTTGCGCGCGGCTGCGCTCGCGAGCATCGGCGCCGCAGAGCTGGATCTCGGCCACGACGAAGCCGGCTTCGCGGATCTCGAGGAGAGCATCGAGATCGCGCGCTCCATCGGCTCCCCCGAGTCGATTCGAGGCACCGCCAGCCTCGCCCACTTCCTGCGCCACCGCGGCCGCTTCACCGACTCCGTACCGGTCTTCGAGGAGGCGCTCAGACTGAGCGAGTCCTACGGCAACACGCCGCAACGACGGATGCTTGCCGGCATGCTGGCCCAGCAGCGTTTCCGACAAGGTCGCTGGGACGAGGCGCTGGAGGCCGCCGACGCGTATCTCGAGGAGGTGCAAGGTGTGCACTACCACGCCTGGCACTCGTTGCAAACGCGGGGAATGATCAGGCTTTCCCGTGGAGACGATGCGGGGATCGACGACGCTGTCGCGAGCATCGAGGCGGCGAAGTCGTCCGTCGATCAGAGCGTCCTCGCCTCGGCGCTCGGGGTCTACGGACGGGCGCTCCTGCTGGTTGGTCGAGCCGACGACGCCCGTGACGCGCTGGACGAGTCGCTCGCAATCTTCGACTCGCTTGCTCTACGCTCGGGATTCGACCTGCCGTACATCGCCGTCACGGCGTTCGAGCTGGGAGTGGAAGAACGTCGCATTTTGACGAGCCGAAGGGATCCCGTGTGGGCGGAGGCTGCGAAGTGGTACTTCGCCGGCGATTTCGGCCGCGCGGCCGACGTGTACGAGAAGATCGGATCGCTCACCGACGAGGCGGAAGCGCGTCTGCGGGCCGCGAAGAGCCTGATCGAACACGAAGAGCGAGAAGACGGCGAGGAGCAGCTCGAGCGCGCTCTCGCCTTCTATCGAGGCGTCGGCGCCACGCGCTTCGTCAGGGAGGGAGAAGCGCTTCTCGCCGCGGCGACCTAGAGGTTCCCGCGGAGCGCCTGCTCGCGCTCGATCGCCTCGAAGAGCGCCTTGAAGTTCCCGATCCCGAAGCCGCGCGAGCCGTGGCGCTCGATGACCTCGAAGAAGAGCGTCGGCCGGTCCTCGACGATCTTCGTGAAGAGCTGGAGCAGGTAGCCCTCCTCGTCGCGGTCGGCGAGGATGCCCATCGAGCGGAGATCCGCCCAGTCCTGGTCGATCTCCCCCACGCGCTCCTCCACGTCGTCGTAGTACGTGTCCGGCGTCGTGATGAACAGGACGCCGT
>Ga0183260_10000735_pt1 | contig 27996 bp, 28 predicted proteins | sample AntDrymUQ4972206_2_FD_129768 | JGI IMG/M metagenome (GOLD analysis project Ga0183260, IMG submission 129768) | Polar desert sand microbial communities from Dry Valleys, Antarctica - metaG UQ497 (22.06) (version 2) (version 2) | ecosystem: Environmental > Terrestrial > Soil > Desert | place... | reverse complement strand
CGATCCACCCGACGTCGACGAGGCGGAGGCGGAGGCGATCAGAGGCTGGAGGCGACGCCGGGAATCGAACCCGGGTACAGGGCTTTGCAGGCCCTTGCCTCAGCCACTCGGCCACGTCGCCGTGAACGCACCCCATGGTGCGCACGAAGCGGTCACGATACCGGCCACGGTGAGCGACGATCCTGGACCGGCGACGTCACGTCACCCCGCGCTCGATCGTCTTCGTCCGTCTGGCAGGAGGTTCCCATGATCCGTTCACCGCTCATTCGTCTCGCCCTCGCCTACCTCGGGCTCTCCAGCCTGGTGATCGGCGTCTGGGCGACGCTCGCCCCGGCCAGCTTCTTCGCCGACTTCCCTGGCGGCGACCGTAGCTGGGTCGCCGGCGACGGTCCCTACAACGAGCACCTCGTCCGCGACGTCGGCGCCTGGAGCCTGGCCCTCGCCGTCGTCCTACTGGCGGCAGCCTGGCGGCCGCAGCGCCTGCTGGTGCTCGTCGCCGCGGCCGCGGCCGCCATCGCCGCCCTCCCCCATGCCGTCTACCACTCTCGTCACGCCGACCTCGTCGGCTCGACGGCCGATCAGGTCGCCTCCATCGGCGGCCTGTGGTTCAACGTCGTCGTCGGCGCCGCCGTGCTCGTCGCCATCGTCACCGGCCGCGTCGGCGACCGTCCCGCGTCCACCGGCTGACGCCGCGCTCCGCCCGACCGGATGGCAGCATCGGGCGATGGCCTACAACTCGACGGGGCTGGTGGTGCACGACGCCGACGCCCACATCATGGAGCCGCCGACCTGGCTGCGCGACCACGCCGACCCGGGCATCCGTGAGCGCATCGAGCCGTTGCGCTACGCCGGCGGCAGCGAGCTGCGCCAGACCGGCGACCCGGCCGAGCAGTTGCGTGACATCGATGGTGCCTTCGACCGGCTGCGTCAGCGCCATGCCTCCACCGAGTACCGGGCGATCGAGGCCGAAGAAATCATGGCCCGCAAGAACTTCGCCGCCACCGGCTCGTTCGTGCCCGAGGACCGGCCCCGGGCCCTCGACCTGCTCGGTTTCGCCAGCCAGCTCGTGTTCAACACGTTCCACAACCGGCGCCTGCACGACTGGGAGCACGGCGGCGACCGCGAGCTGGCGATGGGTACGGCCCGAGCCCACAACCGGGGCATGGTCGAGTTCTGCTCCGTCGACCGGCGCCTCCTGCCGTCGTGCTACGTGCCCCTGGCCGACCTCGAGACGGCCGGGCCGATGGCCGACGAGGCGATCGAGATGGGGGCGGCCGCGCTGCTGGTGGCGTCGGGCTGCCCGCCGACCCACTCCCCTAGCCACATCGGGCTCGACCCCGTCTGGGCGGCGGCCAGCGAGGCCGGCATTCCCGTCGTCTTCCACGTCGGCGGCACCGGCGACCTCGTCGACCACCACTACTTCGACAACGGGCTGCCCGTCCCGCCCGACTTCCACGGCGGCGAGGAGAACTTCCGCTCCGTCGACTACATGGGCATCCCCGGACCGCCGGCCCAGACCCTGGCGACGATGATCTTCGACGGCGTGTTCGAGCGCTTCCCGGATCTGCGCGTCGGTGTCATCGAGCAGGGCGCCATCTGGGTGCCCTCGTGGATGCGCCAGATGGAGTCGGCCTTCGAGGCGTTCGCCCGCCACGAGGAGCGCCTCCGGGCGCTGTCGCTGCGGCCCAGCGAGTACGTCCGCCGCCAGATCCGCTTCACGCCCTACCCCACCGACGACGTCGGTTGGATCATCGAGCAGGCCGGCCCCGAGGTGTGCCTGTTCTCCAGCGACTACCCGCACGTCGAGGGCGGCCGCCGCCCGATCGAGCGCTTCGAGCGGTCGATCGAAGGTCTCGACGAGGCCGCCCGCCAGGCCTTCTACCACGACAACTTCGTCGACCTGATGGGCGCCGGGTTGCCCGTCGCCGCCTGAACGGGACCAGCCCGCCCGTCAGCTCGGCAGCATGCCGTACGCGTGAGTCGGGGTGAGCCGGATGACCAGACGCCGGTCGGCGACCATGCTGCGGCGGAAGTCGTCCCAGTCCTTGTGTTCGCCGACGCCCCGGCGGTAGTGGTCGACGAGTTGCTCGACGGTGTCGTCGTCGGGCGCGGCGGCCACCGGCGACAGCTCGACGTCGCCCTCTATCACGGCGTACGCGTAGAAGTCGTCTTGGGTCACGTGCAGCGACGCCCGCGGATCACGCCGCAGGTTCTTCGTCTTGGCCCGGTCATCGGTCACCGAGATCACAGCCGTCCCGTCGACGAGGACGTAGAGGACGTTCGACAGCTGCGGTCGACCGTCGGCCTTCTGGGTCGCCAGCACCCCGCGGCGATGATCGGCGACAAAGGTCAGGGCGTCATCGAGCTCCATGACTCGGACAACGCTCGCCCCGGCGGCGTCATTCCAGTGCCGGAGCCGGGGGCAGCTGCGCCCCGACCACCCGCAGGACGCGGGCCGCGAGCGCGTTGCCGGCCGCCACCGCCTCCGGGGCGGCCGCCCCGCCCATCGTCGCCACCAGGAAGCCAGCAGCGAACGCGTCGCCGGCTCCGGTCGGGTCGACGATGCTGGCAACTGGCGGCACCGCCACCTCGGCGATCGCGCCGTCGGGGGCGTGGATGGCGACGGGTCGGGGTCCGTCCTTCACGACGAGCGTGCATGGCAGCCCCCGGGTCAGGCGCGCCGCCTCGGCGGCCGTGGCGAACACGACGTCGGGGGCGAGGCGGGCCAGCAACTCCGTGAAGCGCCCTGGGCCGTAGGCATCGACAACCGCCGTGGAGGACACGTCCACGCTCAGCCGGCTGCGGGCCCGACCCCGCACGGCGTCGACGAAGGCGATGCTCGACGACCCGGCCGGCTCGGTACACAGGCTGTAAGCGGGCAGGTGCAGCCACGTGACGCCGTCGGCCCACGACCCATCGATCGGGCCCAGCTCGACGGCCGCGCCACGGTCGGGATACATCGTGCGCCCCTCGCCGGGCTCGACGACGACCACGATCGAGCCGGTGCGCCCGCCCCGCTGCACCCGCACGTCGACCCCCGCCGCGGCCAGGTCGGCGACGAGCCGCTCGCCCAGCGGGTCGTCGCCGACGCGGCCGACGAAGCGCACGCGCCCACCGGCGACGGCGGCCGCTTCGGCAACGTTGGCGGCGCTGCCGCCGCGGCGTCGCCGGATCACGGCCGGGTTGTCGGTGTCCGGCCGATGAGCCGCCGTCGGGCGGACGACGACGTCCTCCACGAGGTCGCCGACGACACACAGCACGGCGATCTTGTACCACGGTGACCGCCGCGCGCCGCTCGTCCAACTTGAGCTGCCGTGTATCAGGCCGGCCGCTTGCGGCTCTCGTTTCCCGGAGCTGCAGTGATGAGGGAGCCACGTCCGCTACGGAATGGTCGCTGCATGGTCCGGTCGGCTGGGGTGGCGGGTACCGACCGGACCGCTCCACCCCACCCGTAACAATGGGGTCGTGACCGACGTCGACGTTGCCGCCGTTGCCGAGGCCGTCGAGTTGGCCGAGCGCCTGCTGCGCGACGCCGACACCCGCGCCAGCCGCGGCGAGCGGCGGCGGGCGCGCCGACTCGGCCGCCTCCTCGAGGACCACGCCGGGCGGGACCTGCTGTTCGCCCTGACCGACGAGATCCTCCGCACGCCGCAACCGGACCGGGCGATGGGCCAGCTGCGGGCGCTCGTCGGCGCCGGCCTGCCGGATGCGCTCCCCCGCCTCGACCGCCTCGCCCTTCGGGCCGCCGCCCTCGGCTCCCGCGTCGCGCCGGGTGCGGTCGCCGCCGCCGTCCGCCAGCGCATCCGGGCCGAGACGCGCGGCGTCATCATCCCGGCCCGCGATCCTGCCTTCGCCCGCCACCTCGCCGGCCGGCACGCCGACGGCTACACGACCAACGTCAACCTGCTCGGCGAGGCCATCCTCGGCGACGACGAGGCGGCCGAGCGCCTCCGCCAGGTGCTGGCCCGGATCGCCCGCCCCGACGTCGACTACGTCTCGGTCAAGATCTCGGCCCTCTGCGCCAACCTCGACGTCCTCGCCTTTGACCGCGAGGTCGCCCGTATCAGCGACCGCCTGCGCACGATCTACCGCGCCGCCGCGGCCGCCACGCCCGTCGTCTTCGTCAACCTCGACATGGAGGAGTACCGCGACCTCGACCTCACGGTGGCGGCGTTCACGACCGTCCTCGACGAGCCCGAGTTCCAGGGCCAGCGGGCCGGCATCGTCGTGCAGGCCTATCTCCCCGACGCCCACAACGTGCTCGACCGCCTCGTCCAATGGGCCGGCCGCCGCCATGCCGCCGGCGGTGGCCAGATCAAGGTGCGCCTCGTCAAGGGCGCCAACCTGGCGATGGAGCACGTCGAAGCCGAGCTCGAAGGCTGGACGGCCGCCCCCTATCCGACCAAGGCCGACGTCGACGCCAGCTACAAGCGGGCCCTCGCCATCCTCCTCGATGCCGCTGAGCACCACGACCTCGCCGTCGGTGTGGCCAGCCACAACCTCTTCGACGTCGCCTGGGCGCTCGTCCAGCGGGAGCGGCGCCGGCTCCACGAGCTCGTCAGCATCGAGATGCTCGAGGGGATGGCCCCGCCCCAGTCGGCCGCCACCCGGGCCGCTGCCGGCGAACTGCTGCTCTATACGCCGGTGGTCACCGACGAGGACTTCGCCGCCAGCATCGCGTACCTCTCGCGCCGGCTCGACGAGAACGCCGGCCCGGAGAACTTCCTCCGTTCCCTGTTCACGATCACGCCCGGCTCGCCGGTGTGGCACCGCGAGCGCCAGCGCTTCGAGCGGGCGGTGACCGAGGCCACCACGGTGTCGACCGCGCCCCGCCGTCGCCAGGACCGCACCGAGCCGCCGCGACCGACCGACCCCGAAGGTCCGTTCCGCAACGAACCCGACACCGATTTCACCCAGGACGCCAACCGGCGCTGGATCGGCGAGCACCTCGCCGATGACCGGCCGGTCGAGCGGCCGCGTCTCGTCACGACGACCGACGGCATCGACGCCGCGGTCGCCCGCGCCCGCCGCGGCGCCGAGCAGTGGTCGGCCACGACGACGGCCGAGCGGCGGGCCTCTCTGCACGCCGCCGCCCACCAGATGGCCCGCCACCGCGGCCGCACGCTGGCGGTGATGGCCCACGAGACCGGCAAGACCGTGCCCGAGGGCGACCCCGAGGTCTCCGAGGCGGTGGACTTCGCCCGCTGGGCGGCGACGTGTACCCACGGGCTCGACGCCCTCGAGGCCGATGGCGTCGACGCCGACCCGGTCGGCGTCGTCCTCGTCGCCGGACCATGGAACTTCCCGACGGCCATCCCCACCAACGGCGTCGTCGCCGCCCTCGCCGCCGGCAACGCCGTGATCCTCAAGCCGGCGCCCGAGGCGGTGGCCACCGCCGCCGAGATCGTCACCCACCTCCACGCCGCCGGCATCCCCGACGACGTCGTCCAGCTCGTCACCTGCCCCGACGACGAGGTCGGCCGCCACCTGGTCACCCACGACGGCGTCGACACCGTCGTGCTCACCGGCTCGACGGAGACGGCCCAGCTGTTCGTCGACTGGAAGCCCCGCATGCGCCTGCTCGCCGAGACGAGCGGCAAGAACAGCCTCGTCATCACGCAGACGGCCGACGTCGACCTCGCCCTGCGCGACGTCGTGCGCTCGGCGTTCGGGCACGCCGGACAGAAGTGCTCGGCCGCCAGCCTGGCCGTCGTCGAGGCGCCGCTGTACGACGACGTCGGCTTCCAGGCCCGCCTGGCCGACGCCGTGCGCAGCCTGCGCGTCGGCGCCGCCACCGACGTGACGACGATGGTCGGCCCCGTGATCGCCCCGCCGGCGGGCAAGCTGCAACGGGCGCTGTCGACCCTCGACCCGGGCGAGCGCTGGCTGGTCGAGCCCCATTGCCTCGACTCCGACAACGCTGGACGGCTGTGGTCGCCGGGCGTGCGCTACGACGTGCGACCCGGGTCGTGGTTCCACCACACCGAGTGCTTCGGGCCCGTGCTCGGAGTCATCCGGGCCGACGACCTCGACCACGCGATTCGCATCCAGAACGCTGTCGCCTTCGGGCTCACCGGCGGCATCCACGCTCTCGACGAGGCCGAGATCGAGGAGTGGCTGGCGCGGGTCGAGGTCGGCAACGCCTACGTCAACCGCCACATCACCGGCGCCATCGTGCGCCGCCAGCCGTTCGGCGGGTGGAAGCGCTCGGCCATCGGCCCGGGCGGCAAGCCCGGCGGGCCTGGCGACATCACCCGCTTCGTGCGCCTCCACTGCCGTGGCGCCGTTCCGACCCTGGCCGAGGCCCGCGCCTCGTACCGCTCGTGGTGGAACACGTTGTTCGGCGTCGACGTCGACGCCAGTGGCCTGGCCGCGGAGGCAAACATCCTCCGCCACCGGCCCGTCGACGGCGTCCTCGTGCGCACCGGCACCGACACCGACCCGGCGGCTCTCGCCCTCGTCGAGGCGGCGGCCGAGGTGGTCGGGGTGACGATGACGCCGGCCGGCCCCGACCTCGACGACGACGCCGTGATCGACCGGCTCGGCGGCGTCGAACGCCTGCGCCTGCTTACCGACGCCTCCGACGACGTGCGGCGGGCCGCCCACGTGGCCCACGTGGCGATCGACGACACGCCGGTGACTGGCGACGGCCGGGTCGAACTGCCCTGCTGGCTGCGCGAGCAGGCGATCTCACGCACCCGCCACCGCCACGGCCGCCTCGCCGACGCCACCCCGTAACCCCGCCCGAACCCTCCCCCACCCGAGTGCCGGCCGACATCGGTCGCGACGGGGCACACTGAACCGATGTCTGCCCTCGGCCGTCTGGAACCTGCCCGCCACGTCGCCGTCGCCGCCGTCGTCGCCGGCACGTCGGCGGCCGGGCTGTTCGGGATCGTCGGCGAGGATCTGCCCGAGCGTTTCGACGCCAAGCAGGTCACGGTCTCGCCGGCCGGGGGCAACGCCCTCCACGTCCGCGAAGTGGTCGATCAGGACTTCGGCTCGGCCGACGACCGTCACGGCTACCAGCGGGTCATCCCCAACGACTTCGGCGTACCGACGGGCGTGACGGCGTCGTCGCCCGACGCCCCCGCCAACGTCAGCGTCAGGTCGAGCTACGGGGACACGACGATCCGCGTCGGCGACCCGAACGAGACCGTCAGCGGCCAGCACCGCTACGTCCTCGAGTACACCTACCCGCAGGCGCGCATCGAGACCGGTCGACTCGGCGTCGACGTCATCGGTGCTGGTACCGACAACGAGACCCGCCGGCTGGAGATCGTCGTCACCGGCTTCGAGCTCGACAACATCGAGTGCAACGTCGGCGACGCCGGGACCGACGGGGGCTGCGAGTTCGAGCAGGACGGCGCTATCTACCGCGCCGAGATCGCCGCACTGGCCGAGGGCGACGGCGTGACGATCGGGGCCGACATCGTCGGGACGACCGACGTCCGATCGATCCCCGAGCCGCCGCTGCCCGAGCGCCGCGACGACCCCAACCGGGTGCCGCTGGCGGCCACGATGGCCGGCGGCGGTGCCTTGGCCGCCGGCGGCGTCTACGCCTGGTCACGCCGACGCGGTCGCAACGAGGTCGCCGGGGTCGGGGCCGCCGACGCCGCCTTCGGGACGGGTCCCGGCGATGCCGTGCGGCGATCCGGTGACCCCCTGCCACCACCCACCGTCGGCTCCGTTCGACTCGTGCCCGACGACAAGATGGACGAGCTGGCCACCACCGAGTTCGTGCCGCCACCGGGCGTCCAGCCGTGGCAGGCCGCGGTGGCGCTGCGCGAGCGCATCGACAACGAGACGGTCGGCGCGTGGTTCTCCGGGCTGGCGGCGGCCAACGTGCTGTCGATCGAGCGGGCCGGTGACGACGTCGAGCTACGCCCCGGACCGAACCTGCGGCACGCCGGCGCCGACGACCAGCCGCGCGTCGACGCCCTGTTCGGCGACGACGCTGTCGTCAACCTCGGGCGGTACGACCGCAACTTCGCCACCGTATGGCGCGATGTCCAGGGCATGCAGGAGCGCTGGATCGCCAACTCGGGCTGGTGGACCCGCCTGACGCCACGCGCCGGCGGGTGCTCCGGGCAGATCATCCCGTTCGTGTTGGTCGGCGCCGTGTGGCTGGTGATCGGGGCCGGCACGGCCCTAGCCCGTCTCGGCGGGCTGTTCCACAGCCCCGTCGCCGCCGTCGTCATCGGCGTCGCCCTCTCGGCCATCGCCGCCTACGTCGCCTACCGCACGATGCAGCCGGCCCGATCCGTCACCGGATCGGCCGTCGCCCTGCGCACCGAGTCGTTCCGCCGATTTCTCGAGGCCAGCGAGGGCCGCCACGTCGAGTGGGCGTGGCAGCAGGGCCTGCTGCGCGAGTACTCGGCCTGGGCCGTCGCGCTGGGCGCCGCCGCGGCGTGGGAACGGGCCCTGCACGCCTCCAGCGTCGCCCCGGCCGAGTACACCGGCGGTCCCTTGCTGCTGTACACGATGGGCCCGTCGTTCGGACGGACGTATACGGCGCCGTCGTCGTCGGGCGGTGGAGGCGGCTTCTCCGGCGGCGGCTTCTCCGGCGGCAGCGTCGGCGGTGGAGGCGGCGGCGGCAGCTCCGGCTCGTGGTGATTCCGGCCGCCGAGCCCGGTCGCCGCCTCGCCGTCCGGGTCACCGCCGACGCCCTGCGCCAGGTGCGCGGCGGGCATCCGTGGATCTACGCCGATGCGATCACGTCGATCGGCGAGGATGGGCGGGCCGGTGATCTCGCTGTCGTCTTCGACGATCGCCGCCGGTTCGCCGCCATCGGGCTCTACGACCCCGACTCCCCCATCCGCATCAAGGTGCTCCACACCGGTCGGGCGGCGACGATCGACGGCGAGTGGTGGCGGGGACGAGTGGCGGCGTCGGTCGAGCGGCGGGCGCCCCTCGCCGCTGATCCGGCGACGACGGCGTGGCGGGCCGTGCACGGGGAGAACGACGGGCTGCCCGGCCTCGTCGTCGACCGCTACGCCGACACCGCCGTCGTCAAGTTGTACAGCGCCGCCCTCGTGGCCCACCTCGACGACGTCGTCGGTGCCGTCAGCGCCGCACTGGCGCCGGAACGCGTCGTGCTGCGGGCCAGCCGAGCGGTCGCCGCTCACCTTCCGCCCGGACTGGCCGACGGGTGCACAATCGTCGGTCCTCCGGCGGACGGCCCGGTCGAGTACCGCGAGAACGGGCTGACGTTCGGCGCTGACGTCGTCAACGGCCAGAAGACCGGCGCCTTTCTCGACCAGCGCGACAACCGGGCCCTTGTCGGTCGCCACAGCGCCGGCGCGCGCGTCCTCGACGTCTTTTGCTGCACCGGTGGCTTCAGCGTCCATGCCGCCGCCGGTGGCGCCCGCGCCGTCTACCTCGTCGACCAGAGCTCGGGCGCGGTCGCCGCGGCGCTGGCTAACCGGGATCGCAACGTCGCCCGCCCGGCCGTCGCCCGCTGCCGGTTCACGACCGACGTCCGTGACGCCTTCGAGGTCATGGCCGGGCTGGCCGCGGCCGGGCGGCGCTTCGATGTCGTGGTCGTCGACCCGCCGTCGTTCGCCGCCAACCAGCGCGCCGTGGCCGGTGCGCTCCGGGCCTACCGCCGCCTGACCCGGCTGGCTCTCGACGTCGTCGAGTCGGGCGGGCTGCTGTTCCAGGCGTCGTGCTCCAGCCGGGTGACGACCGAGGAGTTCGTCGCGAGCTTCCACGCCGAGGCCACCTCCGCTGGCGTCCGGCTCAGCGAGGTGGCCCGCCCGGCCCACCCGCGCGACCACCCCGTCGGCTTCCCCCAGGGCACCTACCTCAAAGCCGTCCTCGCCCGGGTCGGCTGACCGACGCCGAGTGCGCGGGGCTAGGGTCCGGCGGTGCGCGTCGGGCTCTTGACCAGGGAGTATCCGCCGGATGTGTACGGCGGGGCCGGCGTGCACGTGGCCGAGCTGGCGGCCCAGCTGCGCCACCTCGTCGACGTCGACGTCCACTGCCTCGGCGGTCCCCGCTCCGGCGCCACGGCCCACGACGAGTACGACCCCCGCCTCACCGACGCCAACGCCGTCCTGCGCATCCTGGCCGCCGACCTGGCGATGGCGGCGGGTGTCGCCGACGTCGACGTCGTCCACTCGCACACGTGGTACGCCCACTTCGCCGGACACCTCGCCCAGCTGTTGTACGGCGTCCCTCACGTCGTCACGTCGCACTCGCTGGAGCCCCACCGGCCGTGGAAGGCGGAGCAGCTCGGCGGCGGCTACCACGTGTCGTCGTGGATCGAGCGCACGGCCTACGAGGCGGCCGGCGCCGTCATCGCCGTCTCCCACGGCTCCCGGCGCGACGTCCTCGCCAGCTACCCGACGCTCGACCCCGCCAAGGTCCACGTCGTCCACAACGGCATCGACACCGAGTTCTACCGACCGGTACCGGACACGGACGTCGTCGAACGGCTCGGCGTCGACCCCACCCGCCCGGTCGTCGTGTTCGTCGGGCGGATCACCCGCCAGAAAGGCGTCCCCCACCTCCTCGCCGCCGCCCACGAGTTCGACCCGAGCATCCAGCTCGTCCTGCTCGCCGGCGCCGCCGACACACCCGAGCTGGCGGCCGAGACCGACGACGCCGTCGCCCGGCTGCGGGCCGCGCGCGACCACGTCGTGTGGGTCAGCGAGATGTTGCCGCGTGAGGACGTCCGTCAGGTCCTCGCTCACGCCACCGTGTTCGTCTGCCCCTCGATCTACGAGCCGCTCGGCATCGTCAACCTGGAGGCGATGGCGTGCGGCGTGGCGGTCGTCGCCAGCGATGTCGGCGGGATCCCCGAGGTCGTCGCCGACGGCGTGACCGGCCTCCTCGTCCGCTACGACGCCGCCGACCCGACCGGCTTCGAGGCCCGCTTCGCCGCCGCCGTCAACGAACTGGCGACCGACCGGTCGCGGGCCGGCGCGATGGGCGCGGCCGGACGAGCGCGGGCCGTCGGCGAGTTCGGCTGGGACGATGCCGCCCGGCGTACGGTCGCCATCTACGACGCCGTGCTCGGGTGACGCCCGGGCCGAGAACGCCCTCGCCCCCCTCGGCCCATCCGCCCGCAACTCCTGAGCCGCCACTGCCTACGGTGGGCGGATGGCCATCGCCCGACGACCGACCTTCATCCTCGACTGTCCCGACCCGGAGCAGCTCGCCCGCTTCTACGCCGACGTGCTCGGCTGGGACGTCCTCGGCGCCAACGACCCGATGGTGTTCATCGGCGGCCACGGCCAGGAGATGGGGTTCCAGCGCGTCGCCGACTTCCGCCCGCCGGACTGGCCCGGGCAGGTCGTGCCGCAACAGATGCACCTCGACGTCTTCCTCGACGATCTCGATGCCGGTGAGGCGGCCGTGCTCGAGCTCGGTGCCACCAAGCACGCCGAGCAGCCGGGCGAATCGTTCCGGGTCTTCCTGGACCCCGCCGGTCATCCCTTCTGCCTCTGCCAGGACGACGACTGACGCCGAGGTACAGCCGATGGAGCGAGACGACGACGACCTGACCGACATCCGCGAGGCGGTGGCGACGCTGTGCCGGCGTTTCCCCGACGAGTACTGGTCGGCGTGTGAGACCGAGCATCGCTTCCCCGACGAGTTCTATGCGGTGATGGCCGAGGGCGGCTGGATCGCCATCGCCATCCCCGAGCGCTGGGGTGGCGGCGGCCAGGGCATCCGCCAGGCGGCGGCCGTGCTCGAGGAGGTCGCCGCCTCGGGCGCCTGCATGAACGGCGCGTCGGCCATCCACCTGTCGATCTTCGGCATGCACCCGGTCGTGCTGCACGGCAGCGACGAGATGCGCGACCGTTTCCTGCCCGGCATCGTCGACGGTTCGCTGCACGTCGCTTTCGGGGTGACCGAGCCGGACGCCGGCACCGACACGACGCGTATCACGACGCGCGCCGTGCGCGACGGAGACCATTACGTCATCAACGGCCGCAAGGTCTGGACGACCAAGGCGCTGCAGGCCGACCGCATCCTGCTGCTGACGCGCACGACGCCACTCGCCGAGGCGGCCAGGCCGACCGACGGGATGACGCTCTTCCTCGTCGATCGCCACACCCCGGGCGTCGACGCCGTCGCCATCCCCAAGATGGGACGCAACGCGGTGGCGTCGTGCGAGACGACCTACGACGACGTCGTCGTGCCGGTCACCGATCGGGTCGGCGACGAGGGCCGCGGCTTCTCCTACCTGCTCGACGGACTGAACGCCGAGCGCATCCTCATCGCCGCCGAGGCGATCGGCATGGGACGGGCGGCGCTGCGCCGGGCTGTGCAGTACGCCAAGGATCGCGTCGTCTTCGACCGCCCGATCGGCAAGAACCAGGGCATCGCCTTCCCCCTCGCCGAGGCCCATGCCCACCTACGGGCAGCCGGCCTGATGGTGCAGGAAGCCGGCCGGCGCATCGACGCCGGGCTGCCCTGCGGCGAGGAGGCCAACCTGGCCAAGTACCTCGCCGCCGAGGCCGGCTTCTTCGCCGCCGACCGTGCCGTCCAGACCCACGGCGGCTTCGGCTACGCCACCGAGTACCACGTCGAGCGCTATTTCCGCGAGGCGCGGCTGCCGCGCCTGGCGCCGATCAGCCAGGAGCTGGTGCTCGCCTACATTGCCCAGCACGTCCTCGGGTTGCCTCGCTCGCACTAGGGTTGTTCAGTACCCCTGGGGGGTATAGAGTGGCGACATGAGCGAGACCGCCAACTTCACCGTCACCGGTATGACCTGCGCCCATTGCGTGTCCGCCGTCTCCGAGGAGCTGAACAAGCTGCCCGGCGTGCAGCGCGTCGACGTCGTGCTCGACGGCGGCCACGTCACCGTCGAGTCGACCGAGCCCATCGACGTCGAGGCCGTGCGCGCCGCCGTCGACGAGGCCGGATACGAACTGGCCGTCTGAGCGCCGTGTCCACGCCCGCCCGCCTCGGTCTGTTCGCAGCCGCGCTGGCCCTCGTGTTCGGCACCGCCTTCGGCGCCGGCTCGGCCGTCGGTCCACCCGACGACAAGCCGTCCGCACCGACCTCGACGATTGTCGACCACGGTCATCCCTGAGCCACCCGCGATGAGCACCGACACCACCGACCGCCCGGCCACCGCCGCCGCCCCGCAGCAGGTCAACCTCGCCATCGAGGGGATGACGTGCGCGTCCTGCGCGATGCGCATCGAGAAGAAGCTGAACAAGCTCGATGGCGTCACCGCCTCCGTGAACTACGCCACGGAACAGGCCCGGGTCGAGTACCCCGCCACCGTCACCCCGGCCGACCTGATCGCCAGCGTCGAGGCCGCCGGTTACCGCGCCGCGCTCCCGCCGACCCCGTCGGCCACCGCCGGCGCCGCACCATCGGCCGGGGATGAGCTCGATGCGACCCGCCCGGCCCGCGATAGCCTGCTCGTCAGCGCCGCCCTCACCGTCCCCGTCGTCCTGCTGGCGATGATCCCGGCGCTCCAGTTCGACGCCTGGCAGTGGCTCTCGTTGACGCTCGGCGCGCCCGTCATCGTCTGGGGAGCGTGGCCATTCCACCGCGCCGCGTGGGCCAATGCCCGCCACGGCGCGGCGACGATGGACACGCTGATCTCGGTCGGCACGATCGCCGCCTTCGGCTGGTCGCTGTGGGCCCTCTTCCTCGGCGACGCCGGTGTGATCGGCATGACCCACGGGTTCTCGATCCGCCCCGAGCGGGGCGTGGCGTCGAGCCAGATCTACCTCGAGGTTGCCGCCGGTGTGACGACGTTCATCCTCGCCGGGCGCTACTTCGAGGCCAAGGCGAAGCGCCGCTCGGGGGCCGCCCTACGGGCCCTCCTCGAGCTCGGGGCCAAGGACGTCGCCCTGCTTCGCGACGGCGCCGAGGTGCGCATCCCCATCGAGCAGCTCGCCGTCGGCGAGACGTTCGTCGTCCGCCCCGGCGAGAAGATCGCCACCGACGGCGTCGTCACCGACGGCGCCTCGGCCGTCGACACGTCCCTGCTGACCGGCGAGAGCGTGCCGGTCGACGTCGCCGTCGGCGACGCCGTCGCCGGCGCCACAGTCAACGCCGGCGGCCGCCTCGTCGTGCGGGCCACCCGGGTCGGGAGCGACACGGCGCTGGCCCAGATGGCTCGCCTCGTCGAGGACGCCCAGAGCGGCAAGGCTCCCGTCCAGCGCCTGGCCGACCGGGTGGCCGGCGTGTTCGTGCCCGTCGTCATCGCCCTCGCCGTCGCCGTGCTCGGCTTCTGGCTCGGCCGGGGCGACACCGCGCTGGCCTTCACCGCCGCCGTCGCCGTGCTGATCATCGCCTGCCCGTGCGCCCTCGGGCTGGCCACGCCCACGGCGCTGCTGGTCGGCACCGGCCGCGGGGCCCAGCTCGGCATCCTCATCAAGGGACCGGAAGTGCTGGAGAGCACGCGCCGCGTCGACACGATCGTCCTCGACAAGACCGGCACGGTGACGACGGGTCGGATGACGCTCCATGCCGTGCACCCGGCCGCCGGTGAGAACGAGGCCGAGGTGCTGCGCCTCGCCGCCTCGGTCGAGGACGCCTCCGAGCACCCGATCGCCCAGGCCATCGCGGCCGGTGCTCGCCAGCGGGGCCTGGCGTTGGTGACCGTCGACGGGTTTGCCAACACCGAAGGGCTCGGGGTGCAGGGCGTCGTCGAGGGCCGGGCCGTCGTCGCCGGCCGGGAGCGGTTCCTCGCCAACTGGAGCCTGGACGTGCCGGCCGACGTCGCCGCGGCCAAGTCGGCGGCCGAGGACGAGGGAGCCACCGCCGTGCTCGTCGGCTGGGACGGAGCGACGCGCGGCGTCATCGTCGTCGCCGACACGGTGAAGCCGACGTCGGCCGAGGCCGTCGCCGACCTCCGCCGCCTCGGATTGTCACCGGTCCTCCTGACCGGTGACAACGAGCGGGCGGCCCGCACCGTCGCCGCCGCCGTCGGCATCGACGACGTGATCGCCAACGTGCTGCCGGCCGACAAGGTCGACGTCGTCAAGCGGCTACAGGACGAGGGCAAGGTCGTCGCCATGGTCGGCGACGGCGTCAACGATGCCGCCGCCCTCGCTCAGGCCGACCTTGGCCTGGCCATGGGCACGGGCACGGACGTCGCCATCGAGGCCAGCGACCTGACGCTCGTGCGCGGTGACCTGCGGACCGCCGGCGACGCCATCCGCCTGTCCCGCCGCACGCTGGGCACGATCAAGGCCAACCTGTTCTGGGCGTTCGCCTACAACGTGGCGGCCATCCCCCTCGCCGCCGCCGGCCTGCTCAACCCGATGCTGGCCGGCGCGGCTATGGCCGTGTCCAGCGTCTTCGTGGTGTCCAACAGCCTTCGGCTGCGCCGCTTCCACCCCGACTGACCCGGCCGAACACGGAGCTCACCATGCACGGTTACACCGACAACAAGGCCGACTACCTCAAGCGGCTGCGGCGTATCGAGGGCCAGATCCGCGGCCTGCAGCGGATGGTCGACGACGACGTCTACTGCATCGACATCCTCACCCAGGTGTCCGCGGCCACCAAGGCGCTGCAGAGCGTGGCCGTCGGCCTGCTCGACGAGCACGTGCGCCACTGCGTGCGCGACGCCGTCGTCGCCGGCGACGACGAACACGCCGAGACGATGGTCACCGAGGCGACCGCCGCCATCGCCCGCCTCGTCAAGTCCTGACGTCCTCCACCCGGGTGTTTCGGGTGGGTCAGGCGGCGACGGGCGGGCGGACGGCGGCCAGGAGTGCCATCACATCCCGCGGGGCGGCTCGTTCGCGGAGGCGCACGGCGAGCAGCACCGTGCTCGGCCAGACGCCTGGGTGGGCGACGGCGCGGCCGAAGCGAGCCGTCTCCTCGTCGACGGCGGTGATGGTGGCCGCCCGGGCCGCCCCGTCGAGTGCCGCCAGGCGGGTGGCGACCGACCACGCCTGGGCGCGGGCACGACGCAGGCTGAAGTTGATCAGCACCTCGTCACCGCGGCCGCCGAGGCGGTCGCACCAGTCGAGCCACGGCGACACCTGGTCGAGAGCGCCCTGGCAGCCGTCGACGAGCTCGGCCAGCACGTCGTTGACGGCGTCGAAGTCGACCCGCAGCGCGTCGAGCGACGATGGGCCGCCCAGCTCGGCCGCGGTGACGCCGAGATCGAGGTTGATGTGAGCATTGATGCCGAGCAGGAGGTGCTGCAGGATCGTCGGCCGCCATCGCCGGGACGCCTCGAACGCGACCCGCCACGACTCACTCACCGGGCCCCCGGCGCGCCACGCCGCCTCGGCGTCAAGGTAACGGGCGGCGAAGGCTCCGACGAACCGCTCCATCCGTGCCGCGTCGGCGAATCGTCCCGCCTCGGCTCGCCCGGCCACGGTGGCCGTCACGGCTCGGTACATGGCGGCGAAGTAGCCGGCCCGGTCGCCGCCGGCGGCGGCCCGCTCGACGATCGCGTCGAGGGCGCGCGTGGTCGCGACGAACCCCTCCATGGCCGGCATCTTGTCAGGCCGGCCCACCGGTAGCGTCCGGGGGATGCCTCGATGGTTGGCCGGCACGCTCGCCTTCGTGGCCTCCGGCTCCGTGCTCGTCCTGGAGATCCTCGCCGGCCGGGTACTCGCGCCATACGTCGGCGTTTCCCTGCACACGTTCACCGGGATCATCGGTGTCGTCCTGGCCGGCATCGCCACCGGCGCGTGGCTGGGCGGCGTCCTCGCTGACCGGGTCGACCCCCGCCGCCTCCTGCCCGGCGCGCTGGTCCTCGGCGGTGCCGCCGCCATCGCCGCCATTCCGCTGGTGCGGCTGTTCGGGGCGTCCGACGTTCGGCCCGGTGGCGCGACGATCGTCGTCCTCGCCGGCATCGGCTTCTTCGTACCCTCGGCCCTGCTCAGCGCCGTGACACCCCTCGTGGTCAAGCTGGAACTGGCCTCGACCAGCGAAACCGGCCGGGTCGTGGGCACCGTCTCGGCTCTCGCCACCGCCGGTTCGCTGGTCGGCGTGTTCGCCACCGGCTACGTGCTGGTCGCCGCCTTCCCGACGACGCCGGTGGTCATCGCCGTCGGCTCCGTGCTCGTCGGCATCGGCGTGGCGCTGTGGTGGTATCTCGGCCGTCGCCTGCCGGCGGCCACCGTCGCCGCCGGCGTCCTCGTCGCCGTGTTCGCATCGGCCGGCGCCGTCGCCAGCGACGGGCGCTGCGAGCTGGAGACGGCCTACTTCTGTGCCCGCGTCCGCGTCGACCCAGCCCGGCCAACCGGCCGCATCCTTCAGCTCGACACGCTCGAACACTCCTACGTCGACATCGCCGATCCGACGTACCTCGGCCACAGCTACGCCACGACGATGGCCGATGCCATCAGCGCCCTCGCCCCCGCTGGCCAGGCCCTCGATGTCGTCCACGTCGGCGGCGGCGGCTTCACGATGCCGCGCTATCTCGCGGCCGTCCGTCCGGGGACGCGCAGCACGGTCCTCGAGCTCGACGAGGCGTTGCTCGACCTGGTGGAAGACGAGCTCGGCCTCGTGCTCAGCGACGACCTGCGGGCGTTGACCGGTGACGCCCGCACCAACATTCGGGCCCTCGACGACGACAGCGCCGACCTCGTCATCGGCGACGCCTTCAGCGGCCGCTCCGTCCCGTGGCACCTGACCACTCGGGAGTTCGTCGAGGACCTCGACCGGGTGATGCGCCCGGACGGCCACTACGTGATGAACCTGATCGACCGCCAGTCGCTCGGGTTCGCCCGGGCCGAGATCGTCACCCTGCAGGCCGTGTTCGAGCACGTCGCCCTCGTCGTCCCGCCCGGGGTACTGGCCGGCGAGCACGGCGGCAACATCATCCTCGTCGCCGGCCACACCCCGATCCCGGTCGACGCCATCAACGCCGCCGCCGCCCAGCGCGCCAGTGGTCGCGTCGCCGTCACCGATCCGGCGGGGTTGGCCGAGTTCGTCGGCGCCGCCGACGTGCTCACCGATGAGCACGCCCCCGTCGACCAACTCCTCACCGACTGAGCTCTGCCCCCGCACCCCCGCCACTTGACTGGGCTCTGGTGGTGTGGTGTCTGATGGGGCGGTGAACGCCGACGCCTTGCGCCACGAAGTGCGCTCGTGGCTCGACGAGCACTGGACGCCCGGGCGGGACCGGCGGGACTGGCTGCCCCTCGTCGTCGACGCCGGCTACGCCGTGCCGACGTGGCCCGAGTCGTGGTGCGGGCGCGGCCTCGACGCCGACACTGCGGCCGTCATCGCCGAGGAGTTCCGTCGGGTCGGGGCTCCGGGCAGCGGGCAGGACGTCCACAACCTGTGGGCCAACACGCTGCTGACGTACGGCACCGAGACGCTCAAACGTCAGCTCGTCCGGCCGCTCCTGCTCGACCAGGTCCCGATGTGCCTGTTGTACTCAGAGCCCGGCGCCGGGTCGGACCTCGCCGGACTGCAGACGCGCGCCGAACGGGACGGCGACGAGTTCGTGATCACCGGCCAGAAGGTGTGGACGTCATCGGCGCACACGGCGCAGTACGGCATGCTCGTCGCCCGCACGAACTGGGACGCGCCGAAGCATCGCGGCATCTCGTTCTTCTTCTTCCCGATGCGCCAGCCCGGTGTCGAGGTGCGCCCGATCAAGCAGATCACCGGCGAGTCCCACTTCAACGAGGTCTTCATCGACGGGGCCCGAGTGTCAGCGGCCAACCTGCTGGGTCAGCTCGACGACGGGTGGCGGGTCCTGCAGACGGCGCTGGCCTACGAACGTTCGGTGATGGGCGACGTGGCGCGTGGCCCCCGCCGGACGGGCGGGGGGGACCACTCCGACCTCCCGCAAACCGGGTCGGCGACGGACGTCGACCTCGGCGCGCTGGCCCGCGCCGTCGGCCGGAACGACGACCCGCTCGTCCGCCAGCGCATCGCTCACGTCCACACGCTGCGCACGGTCAACCGCTGGAACGCGCTGCGGGCCAAAGCCCAGCTCGAGCAGGGCACGTCGTCGCCGATCCTGTCGCTCGGCAAGCTGGCGATGTCGCAGATCCTCCACACCGGGGCCGGGGTGCAGGGCGAGATCCTGGGCGCCGAGGCGATGCTCGCCGGCGAGGCCACCCGCGGGCCGACGACGCCAACTTCCTCGCCCTCAACGCCTACTTCACGTCGATCGGCGGCGGCACCGACCAGATCCAGCGCAACATCATCGGCGAGCGCGTGCTCGGCCTGCCGCGCGAGCCGGAGGTCGACCGCGACGTCCCGTTCCGGGAGACCAATCGACCGCCGGTCGCCCGCTGATGTCCGCCGACCGGACGCCTCGACGAGCCACCGCCGATGACGCGGCAACCGTGGCGCACCTGCTGCACGACTTCAACACCGAGTTCGCCACGCCGTCGCCTGGTGTCGGCGTGCTCACCGCCCGGCTGCGCACCTTGTTGGCCGGCGACGACACGATCGCACTGGTCGCCGGCAACCCGGCGGCAGCAGTCGCTCTCGTGACGATGCGGCCGAACGTGTGGTACGCCGGCCGTGTCGCGCTGCTCGACGAGATGTACGTCGTGCCGGCCCAGCGCAATCACGGCATCGGCTCGGCCGTGCTCAAGCACCTGGTGGCGATGGCGCCCGCTCTCGACGTCGATCTCATCGAGATCAACGTCGACGAGGGCGACGTCGATGCGCAGCGCTTCTACGAGCACCACGGCTTCATGGCGTCGGAACCAGGCTCCACCGAGCGGTCCTGGTACTACTTCCGGGAGCTGGCGGACTGACGGTCGCCGGGGCGCCCGGTTTTCACAGGGCGCCCGCCGGGGTACGCCGCGACGATCCGACGACTGGAGGTGTCGCAATGGCTGACCTGAACGCCGACAAGCGCGAGAAGCTCCCGGCCAAGGACTTCGGCCTGCCGGAAAAGGCGCGGACGAAGGAAGCGAAGAAGGAGTCGGGGAACTACCCGATGCCGGACAAGGCCCACGCCCGCAACGCCAAGGCCCGCGCCGCCCAACAGCGCAAGGCCGGCAACCTCACGAAGAAGGAGGAGGAGAGGATCGACCGCAAGGCCGACAAGATCCTCGACGATTGATCGACCGCTCGGTCGGTGCGGTCCACGCCGCTCGCCAGTGCCCGGGCGAGCAGTACCTGTCGTGTCCCGGGGTACGCAGGGGACAGCGACTCCTCGGCCACCAGCTTGCGCGACACGCGCACGGCCAGCACGTCCAAGCCGGCCACCTTGACGACGTCCCAGCTCACCAGGCCGGTCGGATCGTCGGCGGACTGGGCGGGGACGAACCGTCTCGGCGGTTTCGACGACCTTGGTCTCGACTTGGCGCAAATGGAAGGCGTCGAGGCCGAGCGTCTCGCGGTCGCGCTCGATCGACGTCAACGCCAGCACTACCGGATCCGCGCCCTGCTCTACGCCGGCCGCCCCAACTCGACCCTCCTCGACACACTCACCCCACCCTGCAATCCGAAGAGCCCGACATCGTGCTGCTCGGCGTCCGCTGCCGTCCTCGACGGGTTCGCCGTCGCAAACCTCCTCGCCGCAAGTGTCCCTTCGTGCAGCGCGGTGCTGATCTCGAGTGCGACGCCGTCACCTATGGCGGACGCGTGCACTGGTCACGTTCTCCACGTCGCCGCGGTTCGCGACATGGACCCCGCTCAGCTCTGGTTGTTCCAGTCGAACTCGTAGAAGATCCAGTTGCTGTCATCGAACTTGAGATGAACGCCCTCGGCCTCCACTTCGAAGCTGCCTTGGCCACAATCACCACGCTTCCAGATGAACCCCGTGTCGAGGTCGATTGCGACGAGGTGTTCTTCGCCAGTCACTGGGTTCTTGAGAGTGTCACCGTGCGCGCTTCCAACCCCAGGAATCGTGAACCCACTGTGAATCCCGTCGTCCTGAATCTCGACTGGCGCGCGCACGACGCCGGCGATTTCGAAGGTCGTGCCCAGGATCGACCAAGGAAGGCCTCCGAGCTGCCCTGTGAAGATCTGCGCCATGCAGCCAAGTTGTTCCTCTGAGACTTCGGGCGGCACAACGAAGATGGCCTTGCCGTCGCCATCATGGATTGCTTTGGGCCAAACTAGGATCGCGACAGCGTCGATGCCGCTGAGATCGACATCGCCGCAGTGGCCCTCGATGATCCGGTTCGCCACGGCGGCCTGACAGCTGCCGTCCGGCGAAGTAGGGAACCCGGAGAAGTTGCACGTACATCCGGGCTGGCAGTTGCAGAATTCGTATCCCTTGCCGCGTAGACGCCAAGCCGTTGGGGTTTCGGTCACGGTCATTGGTGCTCCTTTGGTTGTCCAGTGATGCTTCCGGAGGTCAGCTGATTGTTTCGATGGTTCCCGGCGACGCCAGCAGCACCACGCCGAGGATGACAAACCCGGCTCCTGCGACCATCGCCACTCGCTCACCATGGCGGAACGACTTCTCGGTGACGATCAAGGCCGTCAGCAGCAGCATCCATCCGATGTTCATCGTGCCAACGGCGACTAACAGGGCGAACATCGCCCAACAGCACCCAACGCAGAAGAGCGCGTGCGTAGCACCCATGCGAGCCGCTCCGTTTGGTCGTTCGAGACGTCTGCCATAACGGAGGAAGAACGACATGGGTGACCGGCAGTGGCGCAAGCACATCTCCTTCAACGGCGTGAGCTGCCAGACGCCGGCAGCAACGAAGCAACCACCAGCGAGGCGAGCAGCCCATTCTGCACCATCCGCCAGGGGCACCTCCAGTGCCCGCCAAGCGACGTACGCCGGCACGCCGAGAACCATCCACACAGCCAGGTAGCCGCCCACGAAGAAAGGAAGCGGTGCCACCCGACGCTGCCCCGAGGCCCGAGCGTAAAGGGTCACCACCGGCGCCACTGCTGGAAACATCATTGCGACCATCATCGCCAGCCACGCAACGAGGAACCCCGCTGCACTCATCGATGACGTCGCGGACATATTCATTCCGCCCATGCCGCCCGAACCCATGTCATCCGCCATGCGCGCCGACCACCACCATCCGATCCCGGCAGCGGCCCCAAGGACCAACGGAACCCCGTATCGCACAACCGGTCCCTCGGCCGTGCGTTGCCCAACCGACGTCAAACTGGCCACCCGCAGCCACCTCCACGGCCATCGTGCACCGGCCGAACGACTCAGTCAAGTAATAACATGACCCCCCGGGCTCGGGGAAATCGACCGGAGCCGGTTAGCGATCTGCTCCGGGCTCCAGCCCTGCACTACCGCCGGTCTCCGCCGCCGCACCGCAAGAAATAGACTCTGACCTGGTCTTTTATCGGAGCGGACGACGGGATTCGAACCCGCGACCCTCACCTTGGCAAGGTGATGCTCTACCAACTGAGCCACGTCCGCGTGGCCCACGAATGTATCAGCCGGCCGTCGGCGAGACACCGACCCCGGCCGGCGCTGTCATCAGAGTGGCTGCGGGGCCAACCGCGCTGGTGACAGCACGGCGATCCGACACGAAACACTCGGGTGGGGAGACTGGGTCAGGGTGACTCGGGGGGGCGGAGGTCGATACGCAGGGTGAGGATGCCGTCGTCGAGGCTGGCGGCGGCGTCGCCGATGATGGCGAAATCCTGGAAGTCGGCCTGAGCCTGCTGCAGGAAGGCCTGACGCTCCTCACCGGCGACGGGCGGTAGCGGGCGCCGTTTGACGGATGCCGCCCGTTCGCGGAAGCGGGCCAGCATCTGATCGACGTCGAGCTCAGCCATCGCACGGAGCGTACCGATGCAGCACCTCGACCTCGATCTCATCGCCGGCGGGCTCGGCCGGAGGGCTGGGCTCGGGTTCGGTATCAGGCTCGGCCGCTGCCCCTGGCTCCGGCTCCGGTTCCGACTCCGGTTCGGCCGCGGGTTCGAAGTCGAGCACGGGGGCCGGGGCGTGGGCGCCCTCGGGGCGGGACGAGCTGAGCAGTGCGTCCCGGGCGTCACCAGCGCTTCGCCACCACGAGCGGTCCCCCATCGTCTCCAGCGGCGCCAACGCCGGGGCGTCCCGGCGGGTCGAGCGCACGAGCCAGCGAGCGACTACCGCCATCGCCACGGCGATCAGGAGCAGGGCAACGACGAGCACGAACGTCGTCGTCCCGGTCGAGGCCACGAGGTCGGTCGGTGGTCGGCGCACGCGGCGTCGATGATGGCAGGTCCGGGTCCGATCAGCGCTGATGCCCGGGGCACCACCACGTCGTGCGGCCACCGACCACGGTGCGCGCCATCACCGCATCGCACCTCGAACACGCTCCGCCGACGGCCCGGAACGCGGGCGACAACGTGCCGGTGTGGCTGCCGCCGCGCCGCAGCATCACGGGCAGACGCCGGCGGATGATCCGCTGCAGGGCGGCGACCTCGTCGGCCGTCACCGCGCCGCCCGGCCGGCGAGGGTCGAGGCCGGCCCGCCACAGGAACTCGTCGACGAGCAGGTTGCCGAGGCCGGCGATGCGCCGCTGATCGAGCAGCACCGCCTTGACCGGCGCCGTCCGCCCGGCCAGCGCCGCCGCCAGCTCGCCCCGGGTCAACGTCAGCGCGTCGGGTCCAAGACTCTCGGGGTCCGGGTCCAGCCACACCCGACCGAGCCGGCGGGGGTCGTGCAGGCGCAGCCGGCGGCCATCGTCGAGGGCGACGACCCAGCGGTCCCACTTGGCGTGCTCGTTGCGGCTGCCGTAGGCCAATCGCCCGAGTGGGTCGACGTCGTCGAGCAGCAGGCGGCCGGTCATGCCAAGGTGCAGGCCGACGTCGGCGTGGTCGGTCTGGACGACCAGCAGCTTGCCCCGCCGCGACATCTTCTCGATCGTCGCGCCGACGACGGCCGCGTCGACGCCCGGCCCGACCGCGAGTGCGTCGGTGCGTTCCACGTCGACGATGCGCCGACCGAGGATCGACACCACGCCGCGACGCGTCAGCTCGACCTCGAGGACCTCCGGCACCGCACCGAGTGTGGCAAGCAGGGCGGCAGGCGGCCACACTCAGGCCGTGCTCGCTGACGTGCTGTGGATCGTGGTCCCGGTGGCGGCGTGCATCGGCATGCTGTGGCTGGCCTTCCGCATCGAGCCGCACTGGGCGGCCAAGGATGGAACCCGCTTCCTGACCACGTCTCAGGTGATCGACGGGCACGGCCGCGAGCTCGGTCGCCGGCGGGAGATCCGCATCGCCGTCGGCGGCGACGGGCGCATCCTGGCGTCGCGGCGGTCCTGGATGCGGACGAACAGCGAGACGTTCGTCCTCGCCGGCAAGTCGGCTGATCCGCCCCGTGGCCGGGAGATCTACCTGCTCGACAGTGACCCGCCCGACGCCGGTGGCAACCGCCTCGTGCTGCGGCTCCCGCGCAACAGCCGCGCCGTCCCCGTGCTCGACGCCATCGTCGACAGTCGGCAGCCAAACCGATAGCCGAGCCTCACCGCTCGAGGAACCCGGCGATGGGTGCGGCCAACTGATCGAGGTTGATCAGGAAGGCGTCATGGCCGTGCGGTGAGTCGACCTCCTCGAGGCTGCTGTCGACGCCGTGACGGCCCAGCATCTCGTGGATCACCTGCTGTTGATACGTCGGGTACAGCAGGTCGGAGCTGATGCCGATCGTCAGGCAGCGGGCCCGGACCCGGGCCATCGCCGCCTCCACCGACCCGCGGCCGCGGGCGACGTCGTGGAGATCCATCGCCTTGCCGATGACGAGATAGCTGTTGGCGTCGAAGCGGCGGAACAGCTTGGCGCCGTGGTACTCGAGGTAGCGCTCGACCTCGAACTGCTGCCAGAGGCCGAAGGTGTCACCGTGGCGGGCCCGGTCGGCGAGGTCGCGCCCGAAGCGATCGGCGAACACGTTCTCACTGCGGAACGTAACCTGGGCGACCATCCGGGCGATGGCCAAGCCATCCTCGGGACCGTCGCCGGCGGGCGCGTCGTAGTAGTCGCCGCCGCGCCACCGCTGGTCGAGAGCGATCGAGCGCCGGCCGATCGCCCCCCAGGCGATCTGCTGCGCCGTGGCCTGCATACACGTGGCGATCGGCACGATGCGGCGCACCCGCTGCGGGTACATCACCGCCCACTCGAGCACCTGCATCCCGCCCAACGAGCCACCGACGACGGCGTGCCACGTCGATACGCCGAGGTGGTCGGCCAGGCGGGCCTGGGCGCGCACCATGTCGCGGATCGTGATCACCGGGAACCGGGAGCCGTACGGCCGCCCGTCAGCGGGGTGCGGCGAGGCCGGGCCGGTGGAGCCCTGGCACCCACCGAGCACGTTGGCGCAGACGACGAACCAGCGGTCGGTGTCGATCGGCAGTCCCGGCCCGACCATCCCCTCCCACCAACCCGGCGTCGGGTGGCCGCGCCCGGCGGAGCCGGTGACGTGACTGTCGCCCGTCCAGGCGTGGCAGATCAGCACGGCGTTGCCGGAATCGGGCGCCAGCGTCCCCCATGTCTCGTAGGCGACGACGACGTCGGTCAGCGCGGCGCCGCTCTCCAAAGCGAACCCGCGGTCGGTGGCGAACGTGAAGAACCGGCGGCGGCCCGGCGCGTCGCCCGGCATCCAGGCCCCGCTCGCGGGGGCGATGTCGGGTGTCACCGGGAGGCCTCCTTTGCCGTCGTCGGTCGTTCTGAGAGCGCATCGCGAGGGGCCCGAACGCTTCGTTGCCGGCGGGACCGGCCACATCGCACCGCCGGAGCGGGGCAGGCACCTTGGGGCGTTCTCCCAGGTTGCCGGGCCCGTCGGGACGCACCGTCGGGGCCACTCGAAATGCGTGCGGGATCGTAGCAGTCGGCCCGACGGCTGCCCCGGCTACCGTCGATCCATGCGGGTGGCCGTGGCCGTGCGGGCCGTTCGATGAGGGTGCTGGTGATCGGCGCCGGGGGCGTCGGCTCGGCGTTCGTGACGATCGCCTCCCGGCGGGACGTGTTCGAGCACATCACCGTGGCCGACGTCAGCGCGGCCCGGGCTGGGTTCGCGGTGAGCACGGCTGCCCACAACGACCGCGGCGAGCGGGTCACGGCGACGACGGTCGACGCCTCCTCGGCCGACGCCGTCGCCGAACTCGCCCGGGCGGCGCGCGCCGACATCATCCTCAATGCCTGCGACCCGAGGGTGAATCCGCCGATCTTCGACGGCGCCCTGCTGGCCGGCTGCCACTACGTCGACATGGCCATGCACATGTCCGAGCCCCACCCCGAGCGGCCATTCACCGACGTCGGCGTGCTACTCGGCGAAGCCCAGCTGGCGGCGTCGGACACCTGGGTCGAGCGAGGCCAGCTGGCGCTCGTGGCGATGGGCGTGGAGCCGGGGTTCAGCGACGTCGCCGCCCGTTACGCCGCCGACCACCTGTTCAGCTCGATCGACGAGATCGGGGTGCGCGACGGCGCCGATCTCGTCATCGAGGGCCACGACTTCGCCCCGACGTTCTCGATCTGGACGACGATCGAGGAGTGCCTCAACCCGCCGATCGTGTACGAGCGTGAGCGCGGTTGGTTCACGACCGAACCGTTCAGCGAGCCGGAGACGTTCACGTTCCCCGAGGGGATCGGCCCGCTGGGCTGCGTCAACGTCGAGCACGAGGAAGTCGTGCTGATGCCCCGCTGGCTTGACGTCGGGCGAGTGACGTTCAAGTACGGGCTCGGCGACGAGTTCATCAGCGTGCTGCGCACGCTGCACAAGCTCGGCCTCGACAACAAACACCCGATCGAGGTGCGCGGGACCACCGTGTCGCCCCGCGACGTCGTCGCCGCCGTGCTTCCCAACCCGGCCGACCTCGGCGCCGAGATGCGCGGCCGCACGTGTGCCGGCACCTGGGTGAAGGGACGCGGGCCAGACGGCGAGCGGCGTGAGATCTACCTGTACCACGTCGTCGATAACGCCTGGTCGATGCGCGAGTTCGGCCACCAAGCCGTCGTGTGGCAGACGGCGGTGATGCCGGCCGTGGCGCTGGAGCTCCTGGCGACGGGCGCGTGGTCAGGCGCCGGCGTGCTCGGGCCAGAGGCGCTGCCAAGCGAACCGTTCCTCGACCTGCTCGACCAGCAGGGCGTGGAGTGGGAGTGGGAGGACTACGTCGACCGCCGCCCGGCGCCGACGGGTGGCGCGACCGAGCCGGCGGCCGCCGTCAGTTGATGGTGGCCAACACGGGCTGGGCGAAGCGCAAGCGGTGCTCGAAGCCGGCCTCGTAGGGCAGGAAACCGTTGCGGTCGGGATAGACGAGCTGGACGACCTCGACCGGCTCGCCGCGGTACCAGGCCGCCGCCGTGGCGAACAGCTCGCCCCACTGCTCGGTGTCGATGGAGACGAACCGGCAGCGCAGGTCGTTGTCGAGGATGCCGACGAGGTCGACGTCGACGGGCACCTCGGTGCCACCGCGCAGAATGTCGACGACGAGGCCGATCAGCCCCTTGGCCGCCACCGGTGTCAGCCCGAACACGACGACCTCGGGGAACGTCACGAGGGCGGGCAACCCGATCGTGTACGTGTAGCCGGCGCGCGGCGGATCCTGACTCGGATCGGCCGGCACCGGCTCGACGGCGTAGCCGTCGGTCTCGATCATCCACTCGATCTTCTCCAGGGCGCTCATCGACCCCCATTGAGCGCCAAGGGGGTCGCGCGGGTCGGTCATCGCGCCGTCACCCACGGCCAGGACGTGAAGTGTTCATCGTTGGCCATCATCGTCCAGCTGCGACGCCGCCGGGTGCGCTCTACCACCTCGACGGCGGACCCTCGGCGTAGGTGCCGGCATGGGCCGCGCGCCCGGCGGCGGCGAGATCGTCGAGGAGCACTTCGATGCTAACGACGACCCGCTCGACGGTCCCGGCGGCGCCGCCCACGTGTCTTGGCGGTCCGCCGTCAGCGGGGCGTGAGCTTGAAGTACGTGGAGAAGCCGTCGACGCTCGTGCTCAAGAACGTGAAGCTTGCCGGCGCCTTGGCGCCCTCAGGCGAGGTGCGGAGATGAATGACCAAGGTGCTCGTCATGCAGACCCCCGCCCGCAGGAATTGACCGTTCATCCCGTTCGGCAGGAAAGCCTTGTCGGTCGCATCCGGGCAGGCCGCCGGGTCTTGCAGGTATACGGCCGTGGTCTGTCCGAGTATCGTCGGGAAGAACCCAACCGGCGCCTCGACGCCGT
>Ga0183260_10000734_pt1 | contig 28044 bp, 30 predicted proteins | sample AntDrymUQ4972206_2_FD_129768 | JGI IMG/M metagenome (GOLD analysis project Ga0183260, IMG submission 129768) | Polar desert sand microbial communities from Dry Valleys, Antarctica - metaG UQ497 (22.06) (version 2) (version 2) | ecosystem: Environmental > Terrestrial > Soil > Desert | place... | reverse complement strand
TTCGTCAAGCCGCTTGTCAACCTTCTCTGGCTTGCGGGCTTCATCTTCCTGCTCGGCTCGCTGATCGCGCTCTGGCCCGACGCCCGCGAGCAGCGCCGCCTGGCTGTGCGCTACGGCGGCGCCGAGGCACGCGCCGGCTCGTGAGCCTCGCGCTCGTCCTGGGAGCGCTGCTTGCGGCGGCCTGCGTCATCCTCGTCGCCTTGCCCTACCTCCGCGAGCCCAGCACCGAGAACGACGCGATCGACGAGCCGGGCAAGCTCGAGCAGCGCCGGCTCGAGTTGTCCGAGGTGCGGGACCGGGCCCTCGGGGCGCTGAAAGAGCTCGAGCTTGACCACCGCACCGGCAAGGTCTCGGACGGGGATTACCGAGAGCTCGTCGGCCCGCTCCGCCGCGAGGCCGCGGACGCGCTGCGGGGGCTCGAGCCGCGTACGGGTTCTCCAGCACGTGTAAAAGTCGAGCGGCACGGGTAGGGAAGGGGCATGGAGCCACTCGAGCCGCAGGTGCCGACGCCGGTGCCGGAGCCCTATCCACCGCCGGACGAGGCGACGCCGCCGCAGCCGGCGGTGATCCCGGAGCCGTATCCGCCGCCCAACGAGGGCGACCCCCCTGGGCCGGTGATCGTGCCCGAGCCCGGCCCGCAATAGATTATAGGCAGGATTTGCGGGTACAATCGGCCGCGGCCGACCCGGGAGGGACGGCCGACCGCCCAACGAAAACTACCCTCGGATGCGCGCGCGCCTCGTCACCGGCTTCCTGCTGGCCTGTCTGCTTCTCGGGGTTTCACCTGCCCTAGGACAGGAGGGGATCGGGGGACGAAAGCAAATCATCGACGCGCGCATCGACGTGCTCGGGGAGAAGATCGAGGCGGCCCGCGAGCGCGAGGGCGTCCTCACCTCGCAGATAGAGGTCGTCACGTCCAAGATCCGCGCGCTTCAGGGCGACGTCAACAGCGCGTCCGCGCGGCTCGATCAGCTTGAGGTCGTGCTCGCGCTCCACCAGCGCAAGCTCGACCGACTGAACCAGCTCTATCGCCTCCAGACACGCAAGCTCGTCTTCCTGCAGCGCCAGCACACGGCCGCGACGGAGCGCCTGAGCAAGCGGCTCGTCGAGATCTACACCTCAGATCCGACTTCGGCTTTGACGGTCGTGCTCGAGGCGGCCAGCTTCTCCGACCTGCTCGACCAGCTGGAGTTCCTGAACGACATCGGCGTGCAGGACGAGCGGATCGCGAGCGAGGTCGAGGTCGCGAAGCTGCAGATGCAGGAAACTCGGAACTCGACCCGGAGGACGCGCAAGCAGGTCGCGGCCACGACGCGGACCGTGGCAGCGCGAACCGTCGAGCAGCGGGCCGTGCGTGACCGACTGGCCTGGAGCCAGCGCGAGCTCGCCACCGCCCGCCGCGACAAGCGCGCGACGCTCGCGACCGTCCAGGGGGACAAGGAAGACGCCCTCGACCATATGCGCGAGCTGCAGGCACAAAGCGCCGAGCTCGGCGCGCGCATTCGCTCGGCCCAGACCTCGTCGATCGTGCCCGCCCCGACGGGCGCGGCCTCGGCTGCGGGCTTCGTCTGGCCGGTACACGGCATTCTCACGAGCGGCTTCGGGTGGCGCTGGGGCAGGATGCATGAGGGGATCGACCTTGCGGTCGGAAGTGCCACGCCGGTCGTCTCTTCGGTGGCCGGGACGGTGATCGTCGCCGGCTGGCTGGGCGGCTACGGCAACCTCGTCGTGGTCGACCACGGAAACGGGCTCTCGACCGCGTACGGCCACAACGCGAGCGTCACCGTCGGCGTCGGCCAGTCGGTCGCGCAGGGGCAGTTGATCGCCTACTCGGGTAACACGGGCCACTCGACGGGACCTCACGTGCACTTCGAGGTGCGCATCAACGGCTCGCCCGTCGACCCGCTCGGCTATCTGTAGCGGACCCGTTCGCTTCCGGCCGGTTGCTCTCTACGCCGCCGCTGCTCCGGGCCGGTCACTGCTGTACGCGTCGCCGGCGAGATGAATCGGTAGCTCCTCGCTCGTGACCACGTGTAGGTCGGGCAGGGCACGCCAGCGCTCGTCGAGCCCAAGCCCGTAACCGGCGAAGAGCTCATCCGGGACGGTGAACCCGACGTAGTCGAGCGGCACGTCGTCGACGAGTCGTCGGTAGGGACGGTCGAGGAGCGTCACGGCCGAAAGGCTCGCAGGGCTCCGCAGCGAGAGTGTGCGCGCCAGGAAGTTCAGGGTGAGGCCCGTGTCGACGACGTCCTCGACGACGACGACGTGGCGGTCGACGACAGACGTGTCGAGGTCCTTCAGTAGTCTGGCCCCGCCCGTGCGTCCGCCCGAGTAGGCGGCAAGCTCCAGGAAGTCAACGCCGTGGGGGATCGGCAGAGTGCGGGAGAGGTCGGCGAGGAAGACGGCGCTGGACTTGAGCGGTGCGACAAGCAGCGGCTCGCGGCCCGCGTAGGCGTCGGCCAGCTCGGCACCGAGCTCGACGACTCGGCGCCCGATCTCGTCGCGGGTCAAGTAGACCTCCCCGATCGGGTGGCCAGCGGCCGCGAGCAGGCCGGCTAGAATCGGTCGCCCTTCATCTATGAGGCGAGCTTCAGCCGAAGCCTCTGGGCGAGGCGCTCGATATCGCGCCGGTAGAAGAGCTTGACCTTGACCTCGGGGTAAAGCCGCTTCAGCTCGCGTAACTTGCGGTTCTTGCGGGTCACGAGCGACTGCCGCATCACTGTCACCTCGACGTAGAGATCCTGCTCGGGGAGGTAGAAGTCGGGCGTGAACGCGCACGTCACGCGGCCATCCTCAGCCTGCTCGAGCACGAATGTGCGCGGCTCGTACTCCCACGGAACGCCGTAGAAGTCCAGCATTTTGGCGCATTCCAGCTCAACCTCGTTGACGAACCTTGGTGGGTTCGTGCCGGTGTAGGCGCGGAACGCGGGCGGCTGCCGGGGCACGAGCTTCAAGGTAGCGGCCGCTTCGGACGGTATTGACGGGGCAAGATCGGAGTCCGCGCCCGCGCGAAGACCCCTGAAGGGTCGCTTCGCTCCCGCAAATCATGAACTCCTATGCTTGCCGCATGTCCGCGCCGGCCGAGGGTACGACCTTCACGATCGCGCACCTCTCCGACCTCCATTGCGGCGGACAGTACTTCGTCCCGGGCCTGCTGGAGCGAGCGATCAGCGAGATCAACGACCTGGAGCCCGACATCGTGGTGTGCTCCGGTGACCTGACCACCTTCGGGTTCAAGCACGAGTACGAGGAGGCGAGACGCTACCTCGACAAGGTCCAGTGCGCGTCGATGGTCGTGATCCCGGGGAACCACGACTCGCGCAACGTCGGCTATGTCCATTTCGAGCAGCACTTTGGCGAGCGCAACTCCGTGCTCCGCCTCGGCCCGATCACAGTGGTCGCGGTCGACTCCACGGAGCCCGACCTCGATCACGGCCAGATCGGGCGCGGCCGCTACCGCTGGATCGAAGAGCAGTTCGCGGCAGAGGCGAGCCTGCGCATCTTCGTCTGCCACCACCACCTGCTGCCGGTGCCGGGCACCGGACGCGAGCGCAACGTGATCTACGACGCGGGCGACACGATCGAGTGTCTGCAACGCGCGGGCGTCCATCTCGTCCTCTCGGGCCACAAGCACGTCCCCTACGCCTGGAAGCTCGAGAACCTCTTCGTGGTCAACACCGGCACGGTTTCGTCGCTGCGCCTGCGGGGCAACACGCGCCCCTGTTACAACGTCGTCGAGGTGTCTGGAAGCCACGTCGCCGTCTGGCGCACGCACCCGTTCCACGGTCAGGAGCGGATCATCCAGTTTTCCCTCGACACGTTCGAGTACGAGAAGTACACCGGCCGGATCGAGGACGAGGTGACCACGCGCTCGTGACGCAGCGTGCACTTGCCCTGATCGATGGGGAGCACTACGCGCCGGTCGTCAAGGCCGCGCTCGAGGAGCTGCCGTACGACTTCGTGGCCGCGCACGTCGTCGGTGGCACCGAGAAGTTGCGCGAGGACGCCGAGTACGGCGTCGAGGTCGTTGACGATCTCGACGCCGCGCTCGCCAAACACCGGCCCGAGCTGGTCGTTGACCTCTCAGACGAGCCGGTGCTCGGGCCGCGCGAGCGCTTCCGCTTCGCGAGCCGCGTGCTCGCGGCCGGGCTGCCGTACGTCGGCGCTGACTTCCGCTTCGACCCACCCGAGCTGGAGCCGTTTCCACTGCCGTCGATCGGGATCGTCGGCACCGGCAAGCGGGTGGGCAAGACGGCGATCACCGCTCATGCCGCGCGGCTCTACGCCCGAGACCGGAAGGTCGTCGTCGTCGCGATGGGGCGGGGAGGTCCGCCCGAGCCCGAGGTTGCGAGCGTCGCGCCGGACCTCGATGCGCTACTCGAGCTCTCGCGCTCCGGCCGCCACGCCGCCTCGGACTACCTCGAGACGGCCGCGCTCGCCGGTGTCGAGACCGTCGGTTGCCGCCGCTGCGGCGGCGGGCTCGCCGGCACGGTTTCGACCTCGAATGTGCACGAGGGGGCGAGACTCGCGGTCGAGCTCGGCCCCGACCTCGTCCTGTTTGACGGCAGCGGGGCCGCCTTCCCGCCCGTCGAGACGAGTCGCAGGATCCTTGTCGTCAACGCGCAACAGGACCCGGACGTCGTCACCGGCTATTTGAACGAGTATCGTCATCTCGTCTCCGACCTTGTGATCCTGACGATGGCCGAGCGTGGGAGCGGCTGGGAGGAGCTGCACGGCCGCGCGCTCGCGCTGGCCCCGAAGGTAATCGCGACGACGCTGCGTCCGAAACCGGCCGAGGCGATCGATGGCCGGAAGGTCGCCTTCTTCTCGACCGCTCCCGAGTCGGCGCACAAGGGCTTCGCCGCGTACCTACGGAACGAGTACGGCGCCGATATCGTCCACGTCTCCGGCAGCCTCGCCGACCGCGCCAAGCTGCACACGGAGCTGGAGAGCGTCGAGGCCGAGGTCTTCCTCGTCGAGTTGAAGGCCGCTGCGATCGATGTCGTCGCCGAGGCGGCCGGCGAGCGTGGGGTCGACATCGTCCTCGCGGGCAGTGACGTCCTGACCGCGGACGGTGAGGATCTCGACGCCGAGCTGCTCCGTCTGGCGGAGGAGGCGTCCGGGTGAGCGTCGCTCGCCTTCGGCTCGCTCCCGTGGGGAAAACCATGTTTCCCCCACGGACCCCCTTCTTCTGTCATGTGGGGGAAGTTCCAAGTTCCCCCACACCCCCTGAAGCTCATGAGACAGAGGTTGCCCCATGAGCGAACGCCGGAAGGGCGAGCGTGACTTCCTCGGCGGCGGCGAGACGCCGTACTCGAAGGGGCTGCTGGCCCGCGCGCTCACCGCCGTCGGCGTACGGGAGGACGACGCGTACGAGCTGGCGCGCCGCACGGAGCTCGACCTGGCGGGGCGCGGGGAGGTCTCGGTCGACCTAGACCGGCTGCGCGAGCTGGCGGTCGACGTGCTGGGAGCTGATCGCGGCGCCCGAGCCGCGCGCCAGCTGCGCCGCTTCCGCGACCTCCAGGAGCTCGACCTGCCGGTGATCCTCCTCGTCGGAGGGGGCACGGGCACCGGCAAGTCGACGGTCGCGACCGAGGTGGCCTACCGGCTCGGGATCACCCGCGTCACCTCGACCGACTTCGTGCGCCAGACGATGCGGGCCTTCTTCGCCAAGGAGTTCATGCCCTCGATCCACTACTCGAGCTTCGAGGCCGGCCTGGGGCTGACGAAGGCCGAGGAGGAGGAGTCGGGCGACGCGGCACTGCTCGGCTTCCTCGACCAGACGCGCAACGTCCTCACTGGCGTCGAGGCGGCACTCCAGCGGGCGCTCGACGAGGGCTGGTCGATGGTCCTCGAGGGTGTCCACCTCGTGCCGGGGATGATCACGACCGAGCTCCGGGGCGCGCTCGTCGTCCACTGCCTGCTCGGGATCCGCGATGAGGAGATCCACCGGACGCACTTCTGGATCCGCGATGCGACGTCCGACGGCGTCAGGCCCGTCGACCGCTACATCGCCGGCCTGCCGGAGATCCGGATGATCCAGGAGTACCTGCTCGACCGCGCGGCCCGGTGCGACGTGCCCGTGATCGAGAACCTTTCGCAGGCGGACGCGGTCGGTGCGGTCATGGAGCTCGTCCTGGAGCAGGCTGAACGGGTCGCGCAGGGAGTTCGATGAGCGTCGCTCGCCTACCGCTCGCTCCCGTGGGGGAAACCATGTTTCCCCCACGAGCCCCCTTCTTCGGCTTTGTGGAGGAACTTCCAAGTTCCCCCACACCCCCTAAAGCTCATGGGGCGAAGATCGCCCCATGAGCGAGGTGCAACTGCCGACCTGTCCGTGCGCGCTCTTCGCCCGGGCGACCGAATGGGCTGCGCTTGCGGGCGCACGCTGGTTGGGTCGAGACGACGAAGACGCGGCCGGGGACGCGGCCGAAGGCGCCATGATGTCGGGGCTCTCGCAGCTACCGATTTCGGGAAAGGTCGTGATCGGGCCAGACAACGGGGAAGCGCTCCGGGTCGGCACCGAGGTCGGCGCGGGCGGTGAGGCGTTCGATCTCGCAGTCGATCCGCTCGAGGGAAGCGGTGTCGTCGCGCGCGGTGGAACCGGGGCGATGTCGATGCTTGCGGTCGGCCCGACCGGGTCGCTGCTGCATCTGCCGGACATGTACATGCGGCGGATGGCGGTTGGCCCGCGCGCGAAAGGGCGAATCGACCTGATGCGGCCGATGGCCGAGAACATCGCTGCGGTCGCGGAAGCATTCGGCCGCAACACGAACGACATCACAACGCTCGTGCTCGATCGGCCGCGTCATCACGACCTGATCGAGGAGATCCGCGCCGCTGGCGCCCGGATCAAGCTGATCCAGGACGGCGACGTGACGGCGTCGATCTCCGCCGCGATCCGCGGCACGAACGACCACCTCGCGGTCGGGATCGGGGGCACGCGCCAAGCGGTCCTCTCGGCCGCGGCACTGCGGTGCCTCGGCGGCGACCTCCTGGCCCAGCTCTGGCCGACGACGCGCGGCGAGATCGAAGAGGCCGCCGCGCACGGGATCGACGACGTCAATCGAGTTTTCTCGGCGGACGATCTCGCGCCCGGCGAGGTGATCGTCGTCGCCACCGGGGTCTCAAACGGAGACCTGCTTCGCGGCGTCCGTTTCCTGGCAGACAGCGCCCGCACCCACTCGCTCGTGATGTGCATGCGCTGTAACTGGGTGCGGTTTTCCGAGAGCATCCACTTCTTCGCGCGCGAGCGAAAGGAGGAGGTCCGCCTGTTGGGGTGAGGTCCTAGTAACAGACTGTTACTAGGATTGGCGCACAGCGCGGCCGGAGGTGAGCGCGGTTACGAGCCGCCGCCCCAGTCATGTAACAGTCTGTTACTTGGCTACACTCGGCTGATGGCCACGCGCGAAGAGATCGTCGAGGCGCTGCACACCGTCGAAGACCCGGAGCTCGGGATGGATATCGTCGAGCTCGGGCTCTTTTACGACGTCGAGATTGAAGGCCCGAAGGTGAAGGTGATCCACACGCTTACTTCGATGGGCTGCCCCGCCGGACAGATGATCCAGGAGTCGATCCACGAGGCGACCTCGTCGGTCGACGGAGTGGAGGAGGTCGAGGTCGAGCTGACCTTCGACCCGCCGTGGACGCCGGACAAGATGTCCGACGACGCCAAGTTCATCCTCGGTTTCGGCTGAGAACCCCGGCTAGCTTGGGATCGTGAGAACGATCTTGCCGAGCTGCTCGCCGCGCTCCATGCGCTCGTGAGCAGCGCGAGCCTCCGCGAGCGGGAAGACAGAGTCGACGTGCACGCGCGCCCGGCCGCTGCGCACGAGCTCGTAGGCGCCGAGGAAGTCCTCGCGCGTCCCCATCGTCGAGCCGTAGATCGTCAGCTGCTTCCACCAGAAGCGGTGTAGCTGCGCGGGCGGGTTCGGACCGCTCGTCGCCCCGCACACGGTCACCCTCCCGCCGGCCTTGACCGCCGCGAGCGAGTCCTTCCAGGTGGCCTCGCCGACCGTCTCGACGACGACGTCGACGCCGCCGAGCTCCTTCGCTGCTGCAGCTACGTCTCCGGTCGCGTGGTTGACGGTCACGTCTGCTCCCCATTCGCGGGCGCGCTCCAGCTTCTCGTCCGACGAGGAGGTGACGAGGGTCTTCGCCCCGATGGCCCGGGCGATCTCGAAGGAAGCGGTCGCGACGCCGCCGCCGATCCCCCAGATCAGCACCCATTCGCCTTCCCGCAGCTGCGCCTTCGTCACGAGCATCCGGTAGGCCGTCTCGTAGACGAGCGGGAACGCCGCCGCGGTCTCGAAGTCGATCGCGTCGTCGAGTGGGAACACGTTCTCTTCGGGAACCGCGATCGTCTCGCAATGGGTTCCGTCGGTGTGCTCCCCGATCACCGTGATCACGGCGCCGTGCTCGAGGCCGGGGTTGATGACAACCCGCTCGCCGGTGTCGATCCGCACGCCGGCCCCGTCGGCGCCGAGGATGCGCGGCTTCGGCACCGAAGGGAGCCCCTTACGGATCCAGAGGTCGAGGTGGTTGAGCGACGCGGCGTGCAGCGAAATGAGCACCTCCCCGGGGCCGGCGGCCGGATCGGGGACGTCCTCGTACCGCAGCACGTCAGGCCCACCGTCCTCGTGAATGCGGATCGCCTTCATGGGCACAATCCTGTCATGACCACCGCTGAGCTGGCCCAGGTCGGCGCGGAACTCGGCCTTGATGCGGTCGGGGCTGCACCTGCCGTGCCCTACGAGAACACCGAGCGACACATCCGCGACCGGCGCGAGCGGGGCCTTTTCGCCGGGATGGGTTTCACGATGCGCCGTCCCGAGGTCTCGTGTCACCCGGAGACGTTGCTGCCGAGAGCGCGGACGGTGATCTCGGCGGCGCTCTGCTACTACACACCGCCGCCGCGCAAGGGCACGGGCGAAGCCCGCGCCCGCGCAAGAACGCCTGAAGGGTCGCTCCGCTCCTCCGGTCCAATGGCAGACGCCGGCGAAGGGATGCTGGCGCGGTACACGTGGGCCGACCGCTACGCCGAGTTGCGCGAGAAACTCGACGAGCTCGGGCGCAGGCTCGGGGGCGAGTACCGCGTGCTCGTCGACGCCAACGACCACGTCGATCGCGAGGGCGCAGCGAGGGCGGGCGTCGGCTTTTACGGGAAGAACACGCTCCTGATCACGAGACGGCACGGGTCGTGGGTTGTGCTCGGGACGCTCATCTCAGACCAGGAGGTCGAAGCTTCCGAGCGCATGGACGCCGGCTGCGGCTCCTGCACGCTCTGCATCGACGCGTGCCCGACGGGCGCGCTCGACGAGCCCGGCACCCTCGACTCAACCCGCTGTCTCTCCTACTGGACGCAGGCGCCCGCACCCATCCCCGAGCCGTATCGTGCCGCGCTCGGGGCTCTCGTCTACGGCTGCGACATCTGCCAGGACGCTTGCCCCTGGAACCGCGGCATCGAAAAGCGCCGCGCCGCCGACGCACCGGCTGCGGCGGCCGAGCCGACAGCCGAAGCGACAGTCTCGCTGGTCGACTGGCTCGAAGCCGACGGGGACGAGTTGATCGAGCGCTACGAACGGCTCTACGTCCCCCGAAACGATTCGCGCTGGCTGCGCCGTAACGCGCTCGTCGCTGCGGGCAACGTCGGCACGGCCACCGAGCGCGTCGCCGTCGAGCGGTACACCCACGACGACGACCCGCTGCTCCGCGAGCACGCGGAGTGGGCGCTCGCCCGGATCGACGGGCGGAGTCCAGCGTGAAGCTGATCCGGACCCTCTCCGTCGTCCGGGTGGCGCTCGTGCCCCTCGCGCTCGCGAAGCTGCTGCTGGATCGAGACAGCATTCCTCCGGATTACGAGCCCGCAACCTGGTGGTTGCTTGCGGTGCAGGGGATAGTCGCTGCGGTTCTCCTCGTGCTCGCACTTAGCTGGCGCGGCCGCTTGCGGCGGCTCGCGAGTGTGAACGTCGCCGCCGATGGCGCCCTGGTCGCCGCGCTGCTGTTCGCCTACTCCTGGGAGCCCGGCCAGCCGCTTCGCTCCCTGCCGTACCTGGTCGTTCTCGAGGCGGCGTTCTTCTTCCGCCTGCGCGGCGGCCTGCTCGTAGCGGCGCTGGCGGTGCCGCTCTTCGCGGCGGTCGAGGTATGGCGCGACTCCGAGTTCGGCAATCCGGCGGACATCGACTCGATCGTGATCCGAGGGCTGATCGCACTCGCCCTCGGTGGCATCGTGGGTCGCTTTGTCAGCATGGAACGGGGCCAGGCGGGCGCTGCCGAGGGGCGTGCGGCGGAAGCCGAGCGGCTCCGGGACGAGCTCGGACGACGCGTCGACGTCCAGGAGGCGACGAGCCGAGCTGCGCGGGCGCTCAGCTCCTCGCTCGATCTCGATGTGGCGTTCGCGGCCTTCGCCCGGGAACTGCGCGGCCTCCTGCATTTCGACCGCGCCGCAATCCTCCTCGTCGAGGGAAGCGAGGCCGTCGTGATGGCGACCTCCGGAATCGCGGAGGAACAAGTCCTCGCGCCCGGCAGTTCGATCCCTGTCGCAGGCTCCATCCTCGAGCCGGTGATCCGCGAGGGGAGGACGGTGTACCGGGAGGATATCTCCGACCGGCTCTACCCCGAGGAGGTGGCCCTCTACGAGCATGGCATACGGTCGCGCGTGCTGGCGCCACTACAGCTCGGGCCGCGGGCGATCGGGGCGCTGGCGATCTCCCGGACAGAGCCCGCCGCCTTCCGCGCCGAGGAGGTCGAGCTCGTAACGCTCCTCGGTAGGCTCGTCGCGACAGCCGTCCAGAACCTGCGAACCCACGAGGCCGAGCGCGCCACCGTGGAAGAGCTCAGACGCCTGTCCTCGCTGCGTGCCGACTTCGTCTCGCTGGTCTCGCACGAACTCCGCAGCCCGATGGCGGCCGTGATCGGCTCGGCACGGACACTGCAGCAGCGCTGGCGCGAACTGCGTCCCGACCAGCGGGAGGCCTTTCTGGCCGTGATCGCGGACGAGACGACGCGGCTGTCCGCTCTGGTCGGCGACGTACTCGACACGTCGAGGATCGAGTCGGGCACGTTCGGCTACGCGTTCGCCGACGTCGACCTCGCCGCGATCGTGCGTGATTCGGTCGCTGCCGCGGAGATCGGACAGGACGAGGTGCGACTCTCGCCCGAGTTGCCGACGACGCTACCGCACGTCCGTGGGGACGGCGAGCGGCTGCGGCAGCTGATCGACAACCTGATCTCGAATGCGGTCAAGTACTCGGAATCCGGTGATGAGGTCAAGGTCCGGGCACAGGTGGACGACGGCAATGTGGTCGTGCGCGTCCGGGACACCGGCTCCGGGATCGCTCTGGAGCATCACGGTCAGATCTTCGAGAAATTCGGACGTGCCGCCGGCAGCGCGAAGCCGGGGACGGGCCTGGGGCTCTTCCTGGCGCGGTCGTTCGCGGAGGCGCACGGTGGCTCGCTCACCGTCGAGTCTCGGCCAGGTGAGGGTGCGACCTTCACGCTTCGTTTGCCGGCGCAGGGCGAGCATCCCCGGTAGCGGATGCTCACCGCGCAAATCTCTACCCCGGAAGCTTGACGCGGGTCAGCCGCAGCTCCTTGAGGAGCCGGGCGGCGCGCTTTGCGATCGCCGGCCGAAGGTCGGGGGGCTCGAGCACCACCGCCTCGCCGCGGTCCGCGAGGATCTCGCCGATCAGCCAGTCGCGCGTGCCGACGCGCAGCGTCGCCAGGGCCGAGCCGTCGGTGAGCCGGACCGCGCCTCGCTCGACGCGGTAGCGCGCGATCGGCTTGCCGTAGCGGACGCGCACCTGGCGGGTGTCCTCGAGGAAGTGCGGATCGAAGCCTTCGCGAGGCTCGAACCGTTCGTCGGTCAGCCGTGCCGACCGCATCCGGTCGAGCCGGAACGAGCGCTCGGCGTCCGCGGAACGGTCCCACGTGTGGATCAGCCAGTTGGGAAGCACGCGCTCGAACGTGTACGGCTCGACAAGCCGCTCGGCCGGTGCGCCGTCGTTGTCCTTCAAGTAATCGATCGCGACCACGCGCCGTTGCTCGATCGCGTCCGAGAAGATGGCGACGAGCCCCTCCTCGTCGCTCTCCGTGCCCGACTGTGGCGCCTGGTGTTCCTCGAACTGGCCGAAGGTCTCCTCGAGCTTCTTGCGGACCCGGTCGAGCGGTGTGTGCACCTGCGCTGCGATCGAGGGCCCGACGATGTCGAGCGCGAGGCGGATCGCTCGCGCCTCGAGCGGCGTCAGGCGTGGAGCCAGCCGGAAGACGTCTCCGTAGAGCTCCTTGTCGACGCGGACCCAGTCGCCTTCGAGCTCGGCGTAGACCGTGTAGCAACCGCCTCCGAAGTTGACGAGGTTGAGCAGCGATAGATGCTCCTGGAGCTCGTCGCGCGGGATATTGAAGCGCTCCGCCAGCTCGTCGGCGTCAAGTCGCGCGTCGCGGCCGTCGCCGCAGGCGGCGAGCAGGTGGGCAAGCAGCGCCTGGAGGACCGCGAAGCGCTCGGGCGCCACGGGCGGCGCGGGACGCTCGGCCGCGTCGGTCAGCACGGCCACCGTCTTCTCGCGCGCGAGTTTCGGCGGTTCCGCTTCGTGCGCGTCTCGCACGTGCTGGAGCCCCTCGGCGCAGGCGGTCCGTAGCTCCTCTGGCTCCAGGGGCACGGCGCGGCCGTTCTGCCGCAGCACCCACCCGGCGAGCGGCTCAACCGCTGCGTACTCCGTCTCGAAGACGCCGTCGGTGAGCGTGCCGGCCTCGCGCAGCGTGCGGTGCACCCACCAGGCGGTGTCGCCGTTCACCTCGATCCGCGCGGTGCCCGCGACCGGCCCATGCTGCCAGTCCTCGCCGACGCGGTAGGCATCGACGTCGAACTCGGGGGGCAGCCGGAAATCGCGTTCCCGCCGGGTCGCAAAACGGATGTCACTGCGGATCCGGGAGACGCGGAACGTGCGCACGTCGGTGTTGTCGAGATCCTCCCCGACCACGTACCAGGTGCCGCGGTCGCGCCGCAGCGCGTACGGGTTGAGCGAGCGCTCGCGGACAGCGTCGCGTCGCGGCGACCAGTAGCTGAACTTGATCGTGCGCTGCTTCGAGATCGCGGACTCGAGCTTCGAGAGCCGGCCGGCCATCTCGGGTGAGTAGTCGGGGTCACGCACCTGGACGCTCGCCGCGGTCTCGGTCGGGGCGTCATCGAAACCCGGCCTGCCGAGTGCGAGGTTCTGAAGGGCGAGCCGGAGCGGCTCCGCGTACGCGAACGTCCCTTCGAGCATGTACAGCGCCGTTTGAAGCGCCGCGAGCTCGTCATCGTCGAGCTCGAGCTCGTCGAGGAAGTAGTTCTCGGAGCGAAGTGTGTAGAGCTCCTCACCGGTGAACTCGTCCCGCTGCGAGTGGAGCGGGACGCCTAGCCCGATCAGCTCGGCGCGGTCGGAGTAGAAGCGGCGCGCGAAGGCCTCGTCGGACATCTCCGAGTAGCCCTCAACGTTGCCCTTGACGTCGCGCGCGGTCAGCGGCCGCCGCTCCGCCATCAGGAACGCGACCAGCGAGAGCTGGCGGATCAGCTTGTCGGTGTCGTGCGACATTAGCGCCCGAGCTTATCGGGTCGCTGCCTGGCGACTAGGCAGCGGCGAGCGAGCGCTCGAGGTGTTGGTGCGAAGGACAGTAGTCGCGTTCCGGCAGCGGCGTCCGCTGACAGGGCTTGCCTTTACGCGTCGTGGCGCGGCAGCGGGCGACGCCACCGTCGAGCGCGCCCGCCTCGAGCTGCTCTTCGATAAAGCCGACCGCGGCCCCGACGCCCTCTTTCACCGCCCAGGCGACTTGCGCCTGCGCGGTGATCGGGAAGAAGCGGCGGATGTCCTGGAAGAGCGCCCGGTCCGGCTTGGCGAAATAATGCGGATCGGCTGCGAGCCTTTCCATCGTCTGCTCACACTGCTCCAGGACTGCGCGGCGGGACTCCAGCTGCACGGCGGACTCGGAGTAGGGATCAATCAAGTCTTTGATCGAGCGGTAGATCGCTCGCGAATATTGATACATGCATGCTTGCAGTTGCGCGAGCTGGGCTTCCATCTGGGGGATCATCGCTCCCTGTCCTGTCCCGTGAGCAGGCCGAAAGTCAGCATTCGGCCAGGTTGTCGACAACGAGTATACGGACAACCGGCGCTGTTACAAAGTCGTTTACATAAGTGTCCAGCAGTAGGCGCCCCAGTCGTCGGTCCCCTCGATGCTGCTGTCGGGGGTGCGGCTCGTCCTGCGCAACAATCAAGGCACGATCTCCCGTTGGTAAGAGGCAGGGAAGACCGCTTTGGCGCGCTGCAACGCGCTCGCCGCCTCCACCTCGGTATCGAAGACGCCGGTGAAGACGACGTAGTAGCCGGGGTGGAGGCTCGCATAGCGGGACGAATTCAGCACGCCGACCCGCCGTAGCCCGCCCCTCCGGGCCTGTGTCGCCTTGGCGGCTGCGGCGCTGCGCCCGTTCGCCTGGGGCAGCGAGAGGAGGACAATCGTCCAACCGCGCCGGTCCCGCGGCCAGCTGACGACGGCAGGGTTCGCCGGCGGTACGGGCGCGGTCGTCGTGGGCGCAGGCAGGGTCGTCGGCACGGTGGTCGTTGCGGTCGGCTTCGTTGGCTCCGGCGTCGTCAGCGTCGAGGCAGTGACGCTGACGGTGAGGCTGCCCCCCGTCGCGGTCGAGACCGCACCCTGTTCCTCGCCGTCGTCGGCGATCGCGATCGCCGCGCCGGTGCCGAGGATGGTGATCGCGAGCCCGAGCAGCGCCGGTAAGACCCAGGCGCCGGCCCACGGGTGCCGCTCCACGACACCCGCGGACGCCCGCTCGACGGGGCCCAACCCAGCATGCCCCAGCCGTCCGCCGCACTCGAGGCAGTATTCCTGCCCTGGCTGAACGACGGCCTCGCAGCGCGGGCAGTGCAGGGCGCCGGGCTCACTCATGGGGCCGGACGGCCGCAGGAGGCGCAGAAGCGCGAGCCCCAAAGCAGCGGCGCCCCGCAGTCGCAGCGCGCGGTGCGGGGCGCGGCCGGGGAGGGGCGGACGGCGCCCAACAAAATGTCGAGCTCGTGGATGCGGGCTTCGAGGCCGATCAGCTCGGCGCACCGCTCGAGCAGCAAATCCTCCCGGAATCGGTCGCGCCGGTACATCTCCAGCGAGAGCCCGCCGAGGTCGCGCAGCTTCTGCTCACGAAGGCGTAGAAGCGCGCGACGCTCGCGCCGCAGCTCGCTCGCCGGCGGAGCCGGCCGCCGCCGTCGCGGCGGAGCGGTCTCGACGTCTCCGCCGGGCACGGACTCTTGTCGCAGCAGTCGTTGCAGGAGCGGGACGCGAACCACGCGCCGAGTCTAGAGGCTCGATTAGGACAGCTCGATAACCACGAGGCGATCCTCGGTGAACTCGCGCACCGAGTAGGCGGGGCCCTCGCGCGTGTTGCCCGAGTCCTTGACGCCGCCGTAGGGCATCTGGTCGGCCCGGAAGGTCGGCGCCTCGTTGACGGTGACGCCACCGAACTCGAGCCGCTGCGCGGCGGCGAGCGCCGTCTTGATCGAGCTCGTAAAGATGCCGGCCTGCAGCCCGTAGCGCGTCCCGTTCGCGAGCTCGATCGCCTCGTCCAGCGAGTCGTATGCCGTTACGGTGCAGACCGGCCCGAAGACCTCTTCGCATGAGACCTTCAGCTTCGAGTCCGCTTTCGCTATCACGGTCGGGCGAAGGAGATCGGCTCCGCCTTCAACTGGAGCGAAATCGCCGCCAGTCAGGATGGTCGCGCCTCCGGCTTGCGCCTCCGCGATCCAGGCGAGCACGCGGTCGCGCGCGTCCGCGTCGATCAACGGCCCGACGTCGGTCGCCTCGTCGGCGGGGTCGCCGACGACCAGCGCTTCCACCTTGGGCAGGAACCGCGAGAGTAGCTCGTCGTAGGCGTCTCGCTGGACGTAGATGCGTTGGACGGAGATGCAGCTCTGGCCTGCGAACGAGAATGCGTTGGTGGCGAGCCGCGTTGCCGCATCCTCGAGTTCGGCATCCGCTTCGACGATCACCGGGGTCGCATTGCCAAGCTCGAGCTTCACCCGTTTGCGCGGTGCCCGCTCGGCGAGCTTCCAGCCGACCTCGCCCGAGCCCGTGAACGTGATCGCGCGCACGCGCTCGTCCTCGACGAGCACGTCTCCGATTTCTGAGGCGGGGCCGACGACGACGTTCAGCCAGCCCGCTGGCAGCCCGGCCTCGGTTTCGAGCTCCGCGAGCAGCAGCGCCGAGAAGGGAGTCTGCGACGCGGGCTTGAGCACGACGGCGCAACCGGCTGCGAGTGCGGGCGCGACCTTGTGTGCGACGAGGTTGAGCGGGAAGTTGAAGGGCGAGATCGCGCCGACGATTCCGATCGGCTGCCGCAGTGTGAACGCGAGCTTCCCGGCTCCCGCTTGCGAGGCGTCCATCGGCACCGTCTCTCCGGTCAACTTGCGCGCTTCGACGGCGGCCAGCGTGAAAGTCGACATCGCTCGCGACACCTCGACCCGCGCGGCCTTAAGCGGCTTTCCGGCTTCGGCGGAGATCGTCCGAGCGACCTCCTCGTGGCGGCGGCCGAGGTAGCCCGCGACCCGGACGAGGATTTCAGCGCGCTTGTGCGCGGGCAACGGGTCTTGCATGGCCGCCTCGGCGGCGTCGATCGCCCGCCGGGCCTCCGCGGCGCCCGCTTTCGCCACCCGTCCGACGAGCTCGCCGGAGTAAGGCGACCGCACCTCGACCCAGTCGCCCGTCTCGACCCACTCGCCGCCTACGAGGAGCTTCTTCTCTGTGACCGTTGCCGGCATGCGCCGAGTCTAAGAGACTTGGAACGTGACCGACGATCGCATCGCCACCTTCCCGCTCGGGGCCGCCGTGACGATCGCGGAGCTGGAGCGGGACCCGCATCCGCTCCTTGCCCGCCTGCGGGAACAAGAGCCGGTCTCCTGGCTGCCCGCGCTTGGTGGCTGGCTCGTCACCCGGCGCGACCTCGCACTCGAGGTGATGCGCGATCCGGACGCGTTCACGGTCGACGACCCCCGCTTCTCGACCGCGCAGGTCGTCGGAGCGAGCATGCTCTCGCTCGACGGTGTCGAGCACGCTCGCCACCGCGATCCGTTCGCGCGCCCGTTCCGGCTCGACGCCGTGCGAGCACGTTTTGCAGACTTCGTGAGCGCGGAAGTCGACCGTCTACTCGACGAGTTCGAGCGGACAGGTGAGGCGGAGCTACGACGCAGCCTCGCCGGACCCCTTGCGGTCGCCTCGATGGTGCAAGCGCTCGGGCTCGACGACGAGGACGCGGGCGCTGTCCTCGGCTGGTATGACGCGATCGTCTCCGGCGTAACCGCGATCACCGCTGGACTGCCCGCGGAACCCGCTGCGGCGGCGGCGTTTGAGCGCTTGCGGACGAGCGTCGAACGGGCATTTGGCCGCGACCCGGACACCTCGCTCGTAGCGGCGGCGGCGGCGGACGGGGACGGACTGACCGGCGGGGAGGTCGTCTCCAACGCCGCCGTGCTCCTGTTCGGCGGCATCGAGACGACCGAGGGGATGATCGCCAACGCCGTCCTGCACGTGCTCGCGCACCCCGAGCAACGTGAGCTGATCGAGTGCGATCCGGCTCTCGTCGCCGCTGCGGTCGAGGAGTCGCTGCGGCTCGAGCCGGCCGCGGCGGTGATCGACCGCTACGCGACGAGGGACGTCGAGCTCGGCGGCGTCGGCATCGGCAACCGTGAGCTCGTCACGATCTCGCTTGCGGGGGCGAACCGCGACCCGGCCGTCTTCGTCTCACCCGACCGGTTCGACGTCTTGCGCGACAACGCCCGCTTGCATCTGACCTTTGCCCAGGGGCCGCACGTGTGCATTGGTATGCATCTCGCCCGCCTCGAGGCGCAGGTCGCGCTGGGGCGGCTGCTCGCCCGCCTGCCCGGGCTGCAACTCGACCCCGCGAGGCCGAGCACGCCGCACGGGCTCGTCTTCCGCAAGCCGCCGACGGTGTGGGCGCGCTGGGAGGTCGAGAGCGCGGAAAGCGGTACGCTGAACGCGTGATCGACGCCCTGATCGTCGACGCCGTCCGCAGCCCAATCGGGAGGCGCAACGGCTCCCTGGCCGGGACGCGCGGCGACGAACTCGCGGGTCAGGTGCTGAACGGCCTCGTCGCTCGCCACGACCTCGATCCGGCCGAGGTCGAGGACGTGCAGATGGGTTGCGTGACGCAGATCGGCGAGCAGGGCTGGAACATCGGCCGGATGGCCCCGATGGTCGCGGGTTGGCCCGAGACGGTTTGCGGGACGACCGTCGACCGCCAGTGCGGCTCCTCGATGCAGACGAACTTCAACGCCGCCGCCGCGATCTGGGCCGGCCAGCTCGACGTGGTCATCTCCGCAGGCGTGGAAATGATGTCGCGCGTCTCGATGGGCTCGAACGGCGGCGACCTCTCGGACAAACTGCACGAGCGCTGGCAGATCGTGCCGCAGGGAATCTCCGCCGAGGCGATCGCCTCCGAGTGGAACCTCTCCCGCGAGTCGCTCGACGCGTACTCGCTCGAGTCGCACCGCCGCGCGCTTGCCGCGATCGACGACGGCAAGTTCGAGAACGAGATCGTCCCTGTCGAAGTCTCGGCGGCCGGTGCTGCCGTCCTCTTCGCCGTCGACGAGGCGCCGCGCAGCGACACCTCTGGCGAGAAGCTTGCCTCGCTCCAACCTGCGTTCCTCCCGGACGGCGTCGTCACCGCGGGGAACTCGAGCCAGATCGTCGACGGCGCCGCCGCCGTACTCGTGCTGAGCGAGGCGGCTGCGTCACGGCTCGGCCTCGCGCCGCGTGCCCGCTTCGTCTCCTTCGGGCTCTCCGGGGTCGACCCGTACCGGATGCTCCACGGCAACCCCGAGGCGTGCCGGAAGGCGCTCGAGAAGGCTGGGCTCGGCTGGGACGAGATCGCGGTGATCGAGGTCAACGAGGCCTTCGCGTCGGTCGTGCTCCAGTTCGCGCACGACGCCGGGCTCGAGGACCGCTTCGACGACATCAACCCGAACGGCGGCGGCATCTCGCTCGGCCATCCGCTTGGAGCGACGGGCGCGCGCGTCACGGCGACGCTCCTGAACGAGCTCGAGCGCCGCGAGGCGCGCTACGGGATCGCCTGCATGTGCATCGGCTTCGGCCAGGCGATCGCCGCTGTCGTCGAGCGCGTGTAACCCCGATGAGTTCCGCCGCCCGCGCGGGTCTCACTGCACGAGAACCCTGAGCAGGAGGACCCCAAATGGCCCCGCTCGGCGGAGTTCTTCGGCACGCGCGGGCTCGTGAAAGTCAGCGGCTAGATCGACGGGCACTCGTTCCGAAGCGCGTTCATGGCGATGGGAGATGGCACGCACAAGCTGCCGGTCAAGGCCGAGATTCGCCGCGCGATCGGCAAGGAGGCAGGAGACACCGCAACACTCCGGCTGGACGAGCGGCTGCGAGCTCGTGGCCCGCTGGTATCGGCGCGATCACCCTGTTCGTGGAGGACATCGATTCACCCAAGCGGTTCTACCGGGAGGTCTTCGGCTTGCCGGTGGTGTTCGCGGACGACGACTCGGCTGTGTTCAGCTTCGGGAACACGATCGTCAACTTGCTGAAGGCCAAGGCGGCGGGCGAGCTGATCGAGCCTGCGGCGGTGGCGGGTCGCGAGGCGGGAACACGGGCTCAGTTCACGATCGAGGTGGACGATGTCGACGCGACGTGCGTGGAGCTGGCCAAGCGCGGAGTGGAGCTGCTGAACGGGCCGATGGATCGTCCTTGGGGCATTCGAACGGCCAGCTTCCGCGATCCCGGCGGCCACATCTGGGAGATCGCGCGGTAGGTAGGATCGGCCGCCGATGGGAGAGATCCGCAAAGTCGGGGTTGTCGGCCTGGGCGCGATGGGCGCCGGGATCGCGCAGCTCTGTGTCGAGGCAGGCGTCGACACCGTCGGGCGTGAGGTGACGGCCGAGCTGGGGGAGCAGGCGCGCGAGCGGATCGGCCACTTCCTGACGCGCAAGGTCGAGAAGGGCAAGCTCGAGCAAGCCGCGCGCGACGAGGCGGTCGGGCGGTTGACGCTGACCACCGAGCTCGAAGACTTCGCCGGTTGCGACCTCGTGATCGAGGCGATCGTCGAGGAGCTCGAGCCGAAGCGGGTGCTCTTCGCCGAGCTCGACCGGATCTGCGGTCTGGCGGCGGTGCTCGCGACGAACACGTCGGCGCTCTCCGTCACCGAGATCGCCGCCGCGACGAAGAAGCCCGAGCGGGTCGTCGGGATGCACTTCTTCAACCCCGCGCCGCTGATGCCGCTGGTCGAGATCGTCCGTGCAGAGCTCACGGCGGACGAGCCATTCGAGCTCGCCTACGCGTTCGGCGAGCGAATCGGGAAGACGCCGATCCGCTGCTTCGACACGCCGGGCTTCGTCGTCAACCGCGTCCTGATCCCGCTCCTGAACGACTGCATCCGCGTCCTCGACGAGTCGCGCGTCACTCCCGAGGACCTCGACACCGGGATGCGCAACGGCGCCGGCTGGCCGATGGGGCCCTGCGCGCTCGTCGACCTCGTCGGGATCGACGTGCACGTGCACGCGTCCGAGGCGCTGTACGAGAAGACGCGCGAGCAGCGGATGGCGCCGCCGCCGCGCCTCGTCGCGATGCGGAACGCAGGCCTGCTCGGCCGCAAGTCCGGCCGCGGCTTCTACCGCTACGACTGAGCCGGCTCGGGCCGCGGGGCGAGCGCGCGCAGGAGCGGCGGCACGGCGAGCGTCGTCAGGATCGACATGCCGACGATGACCACGAAGAGCTCATTGTCGATGACGCCAGTCGTCCGGCCGATTCCCGCGACGATGATCCCGACCTCGCCACGCGGAACCATCCCGACCCCGACGAACGCCGCCTCCCGGCCGCCGAGCGAGCGGGCGCCGAGCCAGGCGCCTACGAACTTCGTTGCGATCGCGAGCGCGGTGACGACTGCAAGCAGCGAGATCGTGCCCGCGTCGGCGAAGGCGCCGAGGTCGACCTGGAGGCCGATGAAGACGAAGAAAAAGGGCGGGAAGAACGCGTAGAGCGGCGCCACCTCCGCCTCGATCGGATGCTGCTCCTTGGTCTCGGCGACCATCATCCCGGCCAGGAACGCGCCGATGATCGCGGCGAGCCCGATCTCCGCCGCAAGCGCGGCCAGCCCGAGCGCGAGCAGCACCGCCGGCAGGAGCGGCGACTCGGAGAAGCGGGGCCGCTCCAGCAGCCGCGGCTGCGAGCGCAGCAGCCGTGTGCCGCCGAGGCCGAAGAAGACGACAAAGACAAGCGCAAGCCCGACGACGACTGCGATCTGCGTCGCGTCGACGCCGCCCTCGGCCGCCAGCCCCACGGCGACTGCGAGCAGGATCATGGCGAGGATGTCGTCGACGACCGCGGCTCCGAGGATGACCCGCGACGGTCGGCTCTCAAGCACGCCGATCCCGATCAGCACCGCGGACGTGATCCCGACGCTCGTGGCGACAAGCGCGGCACCGATGAAGATGCTCGTCGCGGCCGGCTCGCCGAGGGCAAGCCCCAGGCCGATCCCGCCACCGAGCGGCAGCAGGAACCCGAGCACCCCGACGAGCGCGGCCGTAGCGCCGACCTCGGCGAGCTCGGAGACCTTCGTCTCGAGCCCGACCCAGAAGAGCAGGAAGACGACGCCGAGCTCGGCGAACACCTCGAGCGTCTCGGTTGGCTCCACGAGCCCGAGCACGGACCCGCCGATCACGACGCCCGCGAGGATCTCGCCGACGATCGTCGGCTGCCCGAGGCGCTTGAACAGCTCGTCGCCGAGCTTCGCCGCGAGCAGGACGACGAACAGGTCGACCAGCGCGTCGGCTACGGCGCCGTCCGCGACTGCGGCGAGGATCACGTCTCGGTACGTCGGCGGAGCATCGCCAGCGCGAACTCGGCGCGCGGCAGCATGCCGACGAACCTGCCGTCCTCGACCACGGGGATCGCACCCTCCTCGCAATGGAGGAAGCGCTCTGCGGCGTGGGTCGCGCTCGTCTCCAGCTCCAGCTCGAGCGGCCGGCGCGAATGCTGCATGACCGGCTCGGCTGCGGCCTCGTGCGCACGGCGGGTCAGGGTGTCTGGGTCGTCCGGAAGGAATGCCGTGTGGCGCAGGTCGCCGAGATAGGCGGGGAAGAGGCCTCTGAGGAGGTCGACGTCGGTGAAGAGGCCGACGACGCGTCGGCCGGCATCGACGACAGCGATCGCCGGCAGGCCGCTCTCGCGGAGAGCGGTCGCCGCCTCCCGAAACGTCGCCGCCTCGGCGACCGACCCGGGCACGAGCGTGATGTCGCGCAGGCTCACAGCTGGAACACAAGCAGGTAGGCGGTTGCGATGAGGAGCGAGACGAGCGTGACGGGAAAGCCGACGGCGAGGAAGCGCACGAACGAGATCGGCTGGTGCGCCCGCTCGAGCACGCCGGCGGCGGCGACGTTCGCGGCTGCCGCGATCAGCGTGGCGTTCCCGCCGAAGCAGGCGCCGAGCGCGAGCGCCCACCAGAGCCCGTCGTGAAACTCCTCGCCCGGCGCATTCAGCGTCTCGACGACGGGAATCATCGCCGCGGTGAAGGGGATGTTGTCGACGAGCGCCGAACCGCCTGCCGCGCCCCAGAGGATCACCAGTCCCTCCGCCGTCCGCGAGCCACCCGTGAGGTCGGCGAGCGCCTCTGCGATCCGGTCGATCACCCCGCGCTCCTCCAGGCCCCCGACCATCACGAAGAGGCCGATGAAGAAGAAGAGCGTCGACCACTCGACCCGTTCGAGCGCGCGCTCGACGTCGTCGGCGGCCACGAGCAGCATCACCGTGGCGCCCGTGAGCGCGACGACGGCGGGCTCGAGGTGCAGGAGCGTGTGGAGGAAGAACGCGAGAATCGTCCCCAGCAGGACGGCGACCGACCGCTTGACGTAGCGAGCCTCCCGCATGTCGCTCGCGGGGTCGAGCCGCGCGATCTCGGCGGCGCGGTCGGGAGGCACGCGCAGTTGCTTGCGAAAGACGAAGGCGAGCCCGGCCGTGACGGTGAGGAGCGTGACGATCGACACCGGAGCGAGGTTGACGATGAAGTCGAGGAACGAGAGCTCCTCGACGGCGGTGCCGATCATGATGTTGGGTGGGTCGCCGATTAGTGTCGCCGTGCCGCCGATGTTGCTGGCCAGCACCTCGACGAGGACGAGCGGGATCGCCGAGACGCGCAGCAGATCCGCGAGCAAGAGCGTGATTGGGACGATCAGCAGGATCGCAGTCAGGTTGTCGAGAAACGCGGACAGGAGCCCCGTCATCCCTGCGAGCAGGAAGACGAGCCGCACCGGCCTGCCGTCGGAGAGCTGCGCCACCCGTAGCGCCAGATAGGTGAAGACGCCCGTGGGCTCGGTCAGTCCGACGATGATCATCATCCCGGCCAGCAGGCCGAGCGTGCTCCAGTCGACGGCCGCGATCGCGCCGTCCTCGTCCAGGACGCCCACGATCACCATCAGCGCGGCGCCGACCAGGGCGACCTTCGTCCGGTGCACCCACTCGAGTGCGATCAGCGCGAGTGCGACGACGAAGACGGCGACGGCGACGAGCTCCACGCCAGGTATACGATCAAACCTTCCGCGACTCGTGCGGCGGTTCGCAGAGGCGTTCTCGATAGCGTTGTGCGAGTCGATGGAAATCGCTATCCAGATCGTCCTCTTCGTGAGTGGACTGACCGTCGCTCTGATCGCGAGCGACCGTGCGGTCGCCTACACCCGCTCGCTCGCGGCAGCCCTGGGTGCCCCGGCGTTCCTCGTCGGCGTCGTGCTCGTCTCGCTCGGCACCGACCTGCCGGAGATGGCGAACTCGGTCGCCGCGCACCTGCAGGGCGAGGGCGACGTCAATGTCGGCGACTCGGTGGGCTCGACGCTGACCCAGTACACGCTCGTGCTCGGGCTCTTCCCGCTGATCGCCGTGATCCCGATCGGCAGGCTCCAGATCGGGTTGATCAGCCTGCTGACGATGTCGGGGCTCGGTCTGACGGCGCTGTTCGTCTCGGACGGATGGCTCGGGCGCTGGGATGGCATCGCGCTCGTCTCGGCGTGGGCTGTCTTCACTCTCGTCGTCGTGCGCATGCTGCCCGACCACGCGGTAGACGAGCCCCCGCCGGTCCGTCATCGGGGCCGCGTGCTCCAGACCGGAATCGTCCTGCTGGCGCTCGGCATCGTCGGCTTCGGGGCCACCGTCGCCGTGCGCGCGCTCGTCCGGATCGCCGAGCTCGCAGGCGTGCCCGAGTTCGTGATCGCCTTCTTCGGTGCGTCGCTCGGGACCTCCGCGCCGGAGATCGCCGTCGACATCACCGCGCTGCTCCGCGGCGCGCCGGCGATCGCGCTCGGCGACGCGCTCGGCAGCTCGCTGATCGACGCGACCCTGTCGATCGGGATTGGGCCGATCGTGGCGCCGGCGGAGGTGACGCCCAGGCTGGCAGTCGTCGGCAGCCTCTACGCGCTCGTGGCCGTCGGGCTCGTCGGGGTGCTGCTAGCCGTGCGCCGGCGGCACGACCGGACGAGCGGGATCGTGCTGGTCGGCCTCTACGCCCTCGCGTACGTCGTCCTCATCAAGGCCGCCTGACTCGGCCAAGCGACCCTCGCGCCATTGGCGCCCAGCGTGTCCGTGGGCCCGTGCGCCAGGATCGATGCGAGTACCGTGAATGACGCGACGTCGAAGACGAGCGACCGGTCTGCGACGGTCGAGTTCAGCACGGGCAGGGCGAACAGCATCGACGTCAGGACCCCTGCAAGCGAGAGGGCACCCCGTTCACCACCGACAGGACCGAGATCGAGAGGACCGTCCCGCGAAGCCAGCCGGAGAGCCCCGCAGCGCAGGCCAGCACGAGCCCGAGCAGAGGAGGGCCTCCGGGAAACCGATCTCCATACTCGGGGCTGCGCCGGCTCCTGCTCTGCGTTTACACTTTCCTTACGTGACCCTGACGCTCGGCACACGCGGTATGTCGATACTGCGAGCGTGATGCGGAAGACCTTTGCCCTGCTTGGCTTGCTTGCTCTTACGATCCCTGTTGCCGGGGTCGCCGCCCTGCGTGTGGGCGAGGGCACGCTCTCGGTTGAGGACGGCCAAGGCAGGGTGACGCTACAGGCTCGCGGCGGGGTGATCGGCCGGCTCGAGCGCGGCTCCGTCACCATCCACGATCTCTCGCCCGAAGACGCCTACGACCCCTACGTCTTCGGCTACGACCAGCTTCGCCTCGTCGGCGAGGACGGGATCCGCTACGGCGGCGACGGTCTTCGCTTCCGTCTCATCGGCGGCAAGTACCGGATCGTCATCGAGGGTCGCGGCATCGATCTCTCCGTCGTCGCCAAGGGCTTCGGCTCGATCGTGGCCGGGCAGCCCGGCGATCCTGGTGTCTACTCGCTCGACGGCGCCGACTGCCGCAACGTTCGCGCGAGCTGCAAGCCGCTCCCCGAGATCGCCAGGCGCTTCCAGCTCAGTGCCGAGCGCGGCGAGAAGAGTCTCGTCCGCTCCGACGCCCGCTGATGAGCGCCGGGGCCCAGACGATTCTGGTCGTTGAGGACGAGGCATCGATCTCGTCGTTCGTTTCGTTGTACCTGAAGAACGCGGGATACGACGTGCGCGCTGTCACGACTGGCAGCGCGGCGCTGACGCAGGTCGCCGCCGAGTCGCCCGCGCTGATCATTCTTGACCTGATGCTCCCGGACATCGACGGGATCGAGATCTGCCGCCGAGTCCGCAAGACCTCGGACGTGCCGATCCTAATGCTGACCGCCCGCGACGAGGACGTCGACAAGATCATCGGGCTCGAGGTCGGCGCCGACGACTACTTGACGAAACCTTTCAACCCGCGCGAGCTTGTCGCCCGGGTGAAAAGCGTGCTCCGGCGCGCAGCACCTGAGCGGCGCCGCGACGTCGAGGAGGAGCTGCACCACGGCGACGTCTCGATCAACGCCGGCCGCCGTGAGGTGAAGGTCGGCGAAGAGGAGATTCAGCTCGCGCCGAAGGAGTTCGATCTGCTCTGGGAGCTGATCGACCACCGTGGCCTCGTGCTGACGCGCGACCAGCTGCTTGAGCGAGTCTGGGGCTACACCTTCGCCGGCGATACGCGCACCGTCGACGTGCACGTGCGGCAGCTGCGCCGCAAGCTCGGCGAGGCGTCGCCGATCGTGACCGTCTGGGGCGTCGGTTACAAGGTCGGCCCTGAGCGGGCACCCGCGCCCGCTGCTTAAGTAGCTCCATGCTCAACTCCCTGCGCTTTCGCCTGCCGGCGCTCTTCCTGGCGGGGATTGCGCTCTCCGGGCTCGTCACGAGCCTGATCGCGCTTCGTCTCTTCCAGGACTACACGCGCAATGAGACGCTCGTCGAGCTCCGGCAGGAGGCGCGCGGGCTGGCTCAGCTCTACGGTGAGTCGGCGGTGCGGGCCTCGGACGAGGACAAAGCGACGCCCACATTCGCGGCCGCGAAGCTCGAGGCTGCCACCGGCGACCGGCTCTACTACATCGGCCAATCCTTCTCCCCGGGCGAGGACTCTGGCCTGACGCGCCTGTCGCAGTCCGACGTCGGCGTTCAGATTCAGGGCGCAGAGGTGGTGACGTTCGAGTTCGAGCCGCCGTTCGAGGAGCGTGCGTACCTCGCTGCCGCCCATCCGCTCCGCCTGGGCGGCGAGACCGGCACGATCTTCGGTCATCTGATCGTGGCCAAGCCGAAGGCCGAGCTGCGCGATGCGTGGGTGACACTCCTGTCACGCCTCACGCTTGCGTTCCTCGTCGGCCTCCTCGTCGCCGGTGCGCTCGCCCTCTACCTTTCTCGTAGGATCACAGGCCCGGTACTGGCGCTCTCCAAGGCCGCGGACGAGGTCGCCGAGGGCCGGTATGACGTGGATGTGCCCGTAGTACCCGGCGGCGGCGAGATCGGCCACCTCTCGGAGCGTTTCCGCGAAATGACCGCGCGGCTCGCGGAGTCCGAGGAGCTCGAGCGCAACTTTCTCATGTCCGTCTCCCACGAGCTGCGCACGCCGCTGACTGCGATTCGAGGCCACGTCGCCGCGCTGCGGGAGGGCGTCGTCACCGATCCGGAAGCGGCGGAAGAGTCACTCGAGATCGTCGCGGAGGAGGCGGAGCGGCTCGGCCGCCTGGTCAACGATGTGCTCGACCTCGCGAAGCTCGACGCCCACCGGTTCACCGTTCTCACCGAGGAGGTCGACATGAGCCGGCTCTGTGATCGCGCCTACTCGACATTCGCCGAAGAAGCCCGCCGCCGGGGAATCGAGTACACCCAGGAAGCGAACGGGGCCCCCGTGATCGTCTCGGACGGCGACCGCGTGCTCCAGATCATCTCGAATCTGCTCTCGAACGCCTTTCGCTGGACGCCCGACGGCGGCCACATCGGTCTCGAGCTCGCGAGCCGCAACGGCACGGTCACAGTCGACGTTGCCGACACTGGTCCTGGCATCGGCCAGGAAGAGCGGGAGCGAATCTTCCGACCGTTCTGGTCGACCGACGGCCGCGGCACGGGGCTGGGGCTGCCGATCGCAAGAGAGCTCGCGGTCGCTCTCGGTGGCCGGATCGAGCTGCAATCCGCACCCGGAAAGGGCAGCCGCTTCCGCCTCGTACTCCCGCTCTAACTAGCCGCGCAAGATCGGAATCCGCGGGAGCGGATTCCGATCGCGCCAAGACCCCTGAAGGGTCGCTTCGCTCCCAAAAAGTTCCCTGGACAGACCGACGAAGCGGCTAGCGTGCGGGCATGAGTCGTCCCTCCATTCCGAACGCCAAACCCTCCTAGCCGGCGTCGCGGAGCGAAACGACCGTGCCAGCGCCCGTGGCGCGCTCGACCTTCTCCAGCCGGGCGTCGACGCCCTTCCAGCCGGACGAAACGAGGTCGACGAGAAGCGTGAGATCGTCGACGCGTGCGTGCCGCTCGGCGAGCAGATCGCCCTCCAGCCGCTCGAGCCGGCGGATTGCCTGGTTCAGCAGGCCGCGGATCTCAGCGAGGTGACGGGCGACCGGGAGCACCTCGGCCCGGAGGCCGTCGTGTACGGCGGCGCCAATCTTCTCGGGCAGC
>Ga0183260_10000733_pt1 | contig 28058 bp, 26 predicted proteins | sample AntDrymUQ4972206_2_FD_129768 | JGI IMG/M metagenome (GOLD analysis project Ga0183260, IMG submission 129768) | Polar desert sand microbial communities from Dry Valleys, Antarctica - metaG UQ497 (22.06) (version 2) (version 2) | ecosystem: Environmental > Terrestrial > Soil > Desert | place... | reverse complement strand
GGAGACGTCTGGTACCCGCAACCGGCTCCGGCGGACCATCCCTGGCGGTCGATGCCCAACCACGGGATGACGCCGCATGTGTCTGGTTCTTCGCTGTCGGCGCAGGCGCGCTACGCGGCAGGCACTCGAGAGATCCTGGAGTGCTGGTTCGACGATCGTCCCATCCGCGAGGAGTACCTCATCGCGGACCGCGGCAGCCTCGCCGGGGCGGGTGCTCACGCGTACACCGTCAAGCGAGAAGGGGAGGCCTCCGAAGCGCCGGCCAGCGACGGATAGCGCGCGATGAGGCGGCGGAACGATGAGCGGCATCTCGAGCGCAACGAACGGTCGGTGATCCGATTGCGCCAGGTGATCACGAGCATTCCCGAGCGCCGGTGGACCCAGACGATCGAGGGCGGCTGGACGAGCGGCGTCCTGCTCGCACACATGGCGTTCTGGGACCGGTTCGTCAGGGAGCGCTGGGAGCACGCTCATCGAACGCATCGGATCGCGCCGGTCGCGATCGACCTTGGTCTGGCCGATCTCGTCAACGATGCGTCGGTGCCGGGCTGGGCGCTGATCCCTCCGCGAGACGCGGCACGGATGGCGCTCGCGGCGGCCAGTGAGACCAACGCCACCATCGCAGCGCTTGGCGACGACGCCGTCGACGCTGTCGACGCGGCGGGTTGGGACAGCCTGTTGGATCGGTCCATCCATCGCGATGAGCACATCGCTGCGCTCGAGCGTCATGTGTCCCGTCTCGAGCCGGGATGAGGGCGGACCCTCATCACCGCCATGGCGGTGATGAGGGGGTGAGACTCGAGTAACAGAGGTGTTGATCACCGAAGCAGTCATGAGCGTCTGTCTCGCTTCCGCACGACCAACGACTGAGTGCGGCCTGCTAACTCAGGAGTCCCGGCGCAGGCGAGTTGAGATCCGAGCCGCAGCGGCCAACACCTCCCGTGCGACCTCTGTCTCGGCACCCGCGGCGGGAAACCGATACGCAGGCCCGTGGACGTGGACCGCGGCACTCACGTTGCCGGCCGCGTCGGCGATTGGCGCGGCCACCGAATCCAGGCCCTCCGCGAACTCGTCGCGTCCCCAGACATAGCCGTCGAGCTGCGCCCGGCGAAGGCGCTCGCGCAGTGCCGCCGGCTCCACCAGGGTCCGCGGCGTGAACCGTTCGAGTGGCTCTGCCAGGAGACGCTCCACCGTGGACGGAGACATGTGGGCAAGGAACACCTGTCCCGAGGCGACCGCATGGATGGGGAGTCGACTGCCGGTCCAGTCGCGGACAAGGACCTGGTGGGTCGTGTCGACCTGGTCGATGTAGTGGACGACGAAGCCGTCGAGGACGGATAGCCCGGCGGCCTCGCCCAGTGTCGAAGCCAGCTCCACGAGCACGGGGCGTGCGAGCGCCACCAGACTCCGGGTCGGCATGAGGCCGGCCGCGAGCGAGACAATGCGGGCCCCGAGTCGATAACGGGTGTCGCCAACGTCCTGTTCGACCACGCCCTCGCGGACGAGGGATCCTAAGAGGCGCGCCGCGGTGCTCTTGGGGAGATCGACTCGCGCGGCGACGTCCGTCACACCGATGGGTCCGTCGCTGAGTGCAGACAGTACCGCGAATGCCCGCTCGATTGACTGGACTCTCGACACCCGTTGCTGCCTCCGCTAGATTCGGCGCCTGTGTTCCATGATATGGCATCGTGCCGCATTGTGGAACGAGTAGGACCAGCAGCGAGGAGCGACACGTGTCGGACGATTACGAGGAGATCGACCTCGCCTCGCTATCGGATGATGAACTCGTCGATCAAATGCACAACGACCTCTACGACGGGATGAGGGACGAGATCATCAGCGGCACGAACATCCTCCTTGAACGGGGTTATTCGGCGTCCAGGGTCCTCGACGACGCGCTCGTGGCAGGCATGAAGATTGTCGGCATCGACTTCCGTGACGGGATCCTCTTCGTGCCGGAGGTGTTGCTAGCGGCCAACGCGATGAAGGCCGGCATGCACATTCTCCGCCCGCTTCTTGCAGAAACTGGCGCCGAGCCCGTGGGGAAGGTCGTCATCGGCACGGTCAAGGGCGACATCCACGACATCGGCAAGAACCTGGTTGGAATGATGCTTGAAGGTGCTGGCTTCGAGGTCGTCGACCTCGGCATCAACACCGATGCAGACAAATTCATCGCCGCACTCGAGGAGCACAAGCCGGACATTCTCGGCATGTCCGCTCTCCTGACGACCACGATGCCTTACATGAAGGTCGTTATTCAGGCGCTCAAGGACCGCGGAATGCGTGACGACTACATCATTCTCGTGGGTGGGGCACCTCTGAACGAGGAGTTCGGGACGGCCGTGGGTGCAGATGCATACTGCCGCGACGCTGGCGTGGCCGCCGAGACGGCGCGCCGCATGATGGATGAGCGCCGTGCCGCCGCCTGAAACTGAAGCCGCGGCCACGGTCGCAGGGCAAGTTCTCGTGATCGGCTGTGGCGCGCTCGCGCGCGAGCTCGTTGAGCTGACGGGGCGGCTCCCCAACGTCGATGTGACCTGCCTTCCGCCGTCGCTCCACAACCGCCCCGGTGGCATCCCAGGCGCAGTCCGTGCGAGGATCCGTGCGGGTCGGGCTGACGGCCGCTACTCGCTGATCTTCGTGGCATATGCGGACTGCGGCACCGGCGGGCTCCTGGACAAGGTCCTGGAGGACGAAGGCGTCGAGCGACTTCCCGGCGCTCACTGCTACGAGTTCTTCGCCGGCCGAACGGACTTCGCCCGGCTCGCGGAGGAGGAGCCGGCGACGTTCTGGCTGACCGACTTCCTGGCCCGGAACTTCGAGCGGCTGGTGATCCGGGGGCTGGGGATCGACCGCCACCCGGAGCTCGAGACGCTCTACTTCGGCAATTACCGCCGCGCGGTCTATCTCTCGCAGAGCGACGATCCTGATCTGCTCGCCCGGGCCCGCGGCGCAGCAATCAGGCTCGGCCTGAAATTTGAGCATCATCACGCAGGCTACGGCGAGCTGGCGACATCTGTTGTGGCGGTCGCGGCGAGCGCCGGTGCGCACTCTGCCAGCGTCGAGGCTGCCTGAGCCATGGCGACGCTGACCGTCATCTTGTGGCGCGATATCCCCGCCCAGGTCTTGGCACGGCAGGGCCGCGAGACGAGCAAGATCGTGCTCCACCCGCGCTTTCAGGTGGCGATCGACAAGGCCGCAAGCCGGTCCGGCAAGCGAGGCTATAGCGACTACATCGGGGAGTGGCACAGGGTTCAGCGAGCGTGCGGCGACGATATCGCGGCGGAGGTCCGGGCCGAGGCCGACCGGCTCGATACGGAGTACACGAAGCATCGATTGGCGGAGCTAATCATCTCTGGCGGCATAGATGGCGGACCGACGTTCCCGCCGGCGCTCGATGAGACGCCGGCTCGACGGGAGCCGCGGTGACCCGCACGATGGTGTCGTCGGCCACGCGCGAGGTCGTGATCGGCGATGACCGGCCCTTCGTCATCATCGGCGAGCGGATCAACCCAACCGGCCGGAAGCTCCTTGCCGAGGAGATGAAGACCGGTGATTTCTCGCGCGTCGAGCGCGACGCGATCGCCCAGGTCGAGGCTGGCGCTCACGTGCTCGACGTGAACGCAGGTATCCCACTCGCCGATGAGCCGGCCATCCTCGCCAGGACGATCCAGTTGGTGCAATCGCTGGTGGACGTACCGCTGTCGATCGACAGCTCGATCGTCGAGGCGCTCGAAGCGGGTCTTGCGGTCTACCAGGGCAAACCCCTGGTCAACTCGGTCACAGGCGAGGAGGAGCGCCTCGAGCGCGTCCTTCCCCTCGTGAAGAAGTACAACGCAGCGGTCGTCGCCATCAGCAACGATGAAACGGGGATCAGCGAAGACCCAGACGTCAGATTCTTGGTCGCAAAGCGGATCGTCGAGAGAGCCGCCGACCATGGAATTCCGCGCGAGGACATCCTTGTGGATCCGCTACTCATGCCCATCGGAGCGTTGCCGACGGCCGGCCGACAGGTCTTCCGGATCCTCGGACGCCTGCGCGACGAGCTCAAGGTGAACTCGACCTGCGGAGCGTCGAACGTCAGCTTCGGCCTGCCCAACCGTGAGGGGATCAACGGCGCGTACCTGGCTATGGCGATGGCGAGCGGATTGACCTCGGCGATCACGAGCCCCCTCGCTGAGGGCGTCCGCCACGCCGTCATGGCCGGTGACGTCCTGATGGGCAACGATAGAGATGCCGCGCGCTGGATCCGTAGCTTCCGGATCGCCCCCGCCGAAGGCGAGCAGGGCCGCCGCGTAAACCGGCGTCGGGCCGTGTCGCCCCGTCCGGGTTGAGCGAGAGTCAGTGATGACCGCAGCGGGCGAGCCCTTGGTCATCTTCACGCCGTCCGGCCGGCGCGGCCGATTCCCAGCGGGCACGACCGTCCTCAACGCCGCGCGCGCCGTCGGCGTCGACATCGACGCGGTCTGCGGCGGGCGTGGGCTCTGCGGTCGATGTCAGATCCAGCAGAGCGTCGGCAGCTTCGCCAAGCACGGAATCGAGTCTCGCGCGGAGCACCTGGGCGCCTTCTCCAGCGCCGAGGTGGAGTACAGCGATCGTCACGGCCTCCAGGCTGGCCGCCGCCTCTCCTGCATCGCGCAGGTCCGGGGCGATGCGGTCATCGACGTCCCCATGGAGAGCCAGGTCTACCGCCAGGTCGTCCGCAAGGACCTGGACATCCGCGACTTCCACATTGACCCGGTCGTCCGGCTCTACTACGTCCAGGTCGTTGCGCCCGAGCTAGCCTCGCCATCAGGCGAGCTCGTCCGCCTCGAGGAAGCGCTCGAGGCGGAGTGGGGACTGACCGGCCTGGAGACCGACCTTCACGTCATCCGAGCGCTCCCGCCGGCCCTGGAGGTCGGGAAGCGGGCAGTCACCGTGGCGATCCATGACGGCCAGACGATAAGCGCCGTCTGGCCGGGCCTGCATGAGAGGGCATATGGGGTCGCTATCGATGTCGGCTCAACCACGATCGCCGGACACCTTGCAGACCTGTCCGACGGTGCCATCCTCGCGTCCAACGGAGTGATGAATCCGCAGATCCGATTCGGCGAGGATCTGATGAGCCGCGTCTCGTACGCGATGATGCATCCCGAGGGAGCGACGGAAATGACCGGTGCCGTACGCAGCGCACTCAATGCGCTCCTGGCCGGGCTTGCGACGAAGGCCGGGATCAAGCGTGAGGACATCCTCGAGCTCGCCATAGTCGGCAACCCGATCATGCACCACCTCGTCCTCGGGATAGACCCCATCCCGTTGGGATCCGCGCCGTTCGCGCTCGCCACTGATCGTTCGGTCCGCATCCGCGCTGAAGAGCTCGATCTCAAGACCCATCCCGGCGCCCGCGTCTATGTCCTGCCCTGCATCGCCGGACACGTGGGCGCCGACACGGCGGGCGTCATCCTCGCCGAGACGCCGCACACGAGTGAGATCGTCACCCTCGTCGTGGACATCGGCACGAACGCGGAGATCGTCCTCGGGAACCGCGATCGCCTTCTCGCCGCCTCGAGCCCGACCGGCCCTGCCTTCGAGGGGGCGCAGATCAGCGGCGGACAGCGTGCCGCGCCCGGCGCGATCGAACGCGTTCGGATCGACCGCCAGACGCTCGAGCCCCGGCTCAGAGTGGTCGGGTCTGACCTCTGGTCCGACGACCCGAGATCCGCGGAGGCCACCCGCGAGAGCGGCGTGACCGGTATCTGTGGGTCTGGGATCGTCGAGGTCGTCGCCGAGCTCTTCCTTGCCGGTGTTATCACGCCGGATGGGATCATCGACGGGTCGCTGTCCGCCCGCTCGCCGCGTGTCATCGCCGACGGCCGGACCTTCGCATACCTCCTTCACGACGGCTCGGCGGCCGGCCGGCCGCTCATCACCGTAACGCAGAACGACGTCCGAGCGATCCAGCTTGCAAAGGCTGCGCTGTACGCGGGCATTCGCCTGCTGATGGACCATCTGGAGATCGAGACGATCGATGAGATCCGGTTCGCAGGGGCGTTCGGTAGTCAGATCGATCCGCTCCACGCGATGGTTGTCGGGCTTATCCCTGACTGTGAGCTCACGCGCGTCAGGTCGGCCGGGAACGCGGCCGGGACCGGGGCGCTCATCGCATTGTTGTCGCGCGCCGCCCGACACGAGATAGAGCGCGTCGTCCGCACGGTCGAGAAGATCGAGACCGCCGTCGAGCCGCGCTTCCAGCGGCACTTCGTGGACGCGATGGCGTTCCCCCACCGCACGGCCGCGTACCCGCACTTGTCCGGCGTGGTGGATCTGCCCGTACGCCAAATGGGCACCGGCACCGATGGACGATCCGCACGTCGGCGTCGGCGGTCGGGTGTGGCGTCTGTCCGGCACTCAGAGGCCTGATCGATGCTCTTTCGTCGGCGACACGGGATGTCCGCCCCCGCCGTGGGGGCTCTCGCTCGGGTCCTTTCTGCGCCCACTTTCGAGCTCATCCCGCTCAGGGACGCGATGGAAAACGCTGCCTACCTGCCGCCCGGCGCCCGCGTCTCGGTGACCGCTTCTCCGGTCAAGGGCATCGAGTCTACGATCGCGCTGTGCGAGCAACTCCAGGCAGCTGGGTTTCGCGCCGTGCCACACTTGTCGGCGCGGATGGTGCGCGACCGCGCTCATCTCGCAGATCTGCTCGCCTGGCTCGACGGAGCGAGGGTGGATCGGGCGTTCATCGTCGGCGGCGACGCGAAGATGCCCGGTGACTTTCCCGATGGGCTGTCAATACTGCGCGAGATGAAGGAGATCGGCCACCCGCTTCGCGAGATCGGTATCCCGGCCTATCCACAAGGTCACCCGTTCATCGCCGATGACGTGCTCCTCGACGCGCTACGTGAGAAGGCGACGTACGCGAGCTACATGACGACGCAACTCTGCTTCGACCCCGGCACGATCGCTTCATGGCTAGCGGCACGACGCATGGACGGCATCTCTTTGCCGGTGCATGTTGGCGTGCCGGGCGTCACCAAGCCGCACCGGCTGCTCGCGATCAGCGCACGGATCGGGGTCGCGGATACCCACCGATTCCTCACCAAGAACGTCCGGTTCGTCGCGCGCCTCCTGCGTTCTGGTGGCTTCTTTCGACCCGACGGCCTCCTCGAGGGCTTGGCCCCGCACGTCGCTGACCCAACGGCGGGGATCGTCGATCTCCATATCTACACTTTCAACAGTGTCAGGCCGACGGAGACCTGGCGTCGGCGGTATCTCATGCAGCTTGCGGACCGCCTCGGCCACTCGTCTAGTGAGAGCAAGACTGCCGCTGGCGAGGCCGTCCGGTGACGTTCCCGTCCGATCTGGAGATCGCCCGATCCGTCACACCGCGTCCCATCGCCGACATCGCGCGAGACATGGGACTGCGCGACGACGAGATCGAGCCCTATGGACGCACGAAGGCGAAGATCACGCTCAATGGGATCCGCCGGCTCGAAACGGAGAACCCGCGCGGCAAGTACGTCGTCGTCACAGCGATCACACCGACTCCTCTCGGCGAGGGTAAGTCGACGACGACCGTCGGGCTGGCCCAGGGCCTGAACAGGATCGGACGGAAGGCCGCCGTATGCATTCGTCAGCCGTCGCTCGGACCCGTGTTCGGGATCAAGGGCGGCGCAGCCGGGGGCGGCTACAGCCAGGTCATCCCGATGGAGGATTTCAACCTCCATCTGACCGGCGATGTCCACGCCATCGGCGCCGCACACAACCTTGCGGCAGCGTTCATCGACAACAGCCTGCACCACAAGAACCCGCACGGCATCGACCCTCGCGCGGTCATCTGGCCGCGCGTGGTCGACATCAGCGACCGCGCCATCCGACGCACGGTGATTGGACTGGGCGGGCGCGAGAACGGCGTCCCGCGCGAGACGGAATGGCAGATCACCGTCGCCTCGGAGGTGATGGCGGTGCTGGCGCTGACCAGCGACATTCACGACCTGCGCGCCCGACTGGGACGGATGGTCCTTGCCCTTCGCAAAGACGGTAGCCCCGTGACGGCCGACGATCTCCGGGTGGCCGGGGCGATGACCGCCCTCCTCACCGATGCGATCAAACCAAACCTCCTTCAGACGCTCGAGGGCGGTCCGGCATTTGTTCACTGCGGCCCGTTCGGAAATATTGCCCACGGCAACAACTCTGTGCTTGCGGACCGGATCGCCTTGGCCACCAACGAGATCGTCTGCACGGAGGCCGGCTTCGGGGCTGACATGGGCGCCGAAAAGTTCTTCGACATCAAGTGCCGCGCGTCCGGGCTTCGGCCGGACGCGGCCGTGGTAGTGGCCACGATCCGCGCCCTCAAGATGCACGGCGGTGTGGGGAAGATCGTCGCCGGCGCATCGCTCGATCCAGCGTTCGGCCAGGAGAATGTCGCCGCGGTCCGCGCCGGAGCGGCCAATCTGGCCAAGCAGATCGAAAACGTCCGGGCCTTCAACGTCCCGGCTGTCGTCGCGATCAACGTCTTCCCGACAGACACGCCCGCGGAGATCGAGGCAGTGCAGGAGGCCGCGCTCGCCGCCGGAGCGCTTGACGCGGTCATCGCGACGCACTTCACCGATGGCGGCGCTGGAGCGGCAATGCTCGCGGAGGCAGTATGGAAAGCCGCGCAGCTCGGCGCGCCCGACTTCCGGTTTCTCTACCCGGATGAGGCCCCGCTGCTGGCCAAGATTGAGACCATTGCCATCCAGATGTATGGCGCGGATGGGGTGGATGTGGCGCCGGTCGCGGCGCGGGCTCTGCGCCGGTATGAGGACCTCGGATTCGGGCAACTGCCGATCTGCATGGCGAAGACGCAGGCGTCGCTGAGCCATGATGCAGCGCTGAGGGGCCGTCCAAGAGGCTTCCGGGTGCCGATCAGGGACGTCGCGCTGTCAGCCGGCGCTGGCTTCATCACGCCGTTGCTGGGCGATATCCGGACGATGCCGGGATTGCCGTCCAAGCCGGGCGGAGAGAACATCGATATCGACGCCGAGGGGAACATCGTCGGTCTGTTCTAGTTAGAGATGACGATCCTCGGTCCAGCGGGCGACGTTGCGCAGGATCATGTCGGGCCGGCGGTAACCGTCGCACAGCAGGCGGTGGTACAGCGCCTCCTCTGCTGAACGGACGGGTTCGTTGATCGCGGCGCGGTACGAATCCAGGTCGATCTCAGCGAGGAGCGGGCGCAGTGCCTCAGCGAGCAGATCGACCGTTCCGCTGCCCTCGTCGAACTGCTCCTTATTTCTCCACGTGATATCGGCAGGAAGCAGGTCAGCGCTGGCCGCGCGGAGCGCCCACTTGTCGATGAGGTGGCCATCGGGCATCTGCCTGAGCTTCAACTCGGGTGGCACGCTGAGAGCGAGCGCGATGAAACCGGTGTCGAGGAAGGGCACTCGCCCCTCGATGCTGTGGAGCATCGTCAGGCGGTCCACGCGTTGGAGGTTGATGTTGTGCAGCGTCGAAACTGAGCGGCATAGCTCCTGATGCAGAGTGGCCGGGTCACGCACCGTCCTGTGATAGGCGTACCCCGCGAACAGCTCGTCGGCACCCTCGCCGGTGAGGATCACCTTCACGTGTTCAGCGGCGAGACGTGAGCAGAAATACGTCGGGATTGCGCTGCGCACCAAGTCCTGATCGAACGACTCAAGGGCGTGCACGATCTCTGGCAACTTCTCGCGTACTTCTTCCGGCGTCATCAGGTATTCGTGGTGGACCGACCCGATGTGTGCCGCAACACGCCTCGCCGCCTCGATGTCGCGTGACCCTGCCAGGCCCACCGAGAAGGTATGGAGTTCATCGACGTGCTTCCGGGCGATTGCGGCAATGACGCTGGAGTCCAATCCCCCAGAGAGGAATGCACCGACGGGCACATCGCTCATCAGGTGAGACGCGACGGCGTCCTCCAGGCCCCGTCGCACCAGGGCCACGTGATCCTCCACGGTGCGTTGCGCGGGTGGTGCCGTGGGAACCTCGTAATAGGAGACGAAGCCCACTCGACTTTCGAAATAGTGGCCGGCCGGAAACTCGTGCAGGTCCTCCACCCAGTCGGCGAGCGGCTTCATCTCCGAGGCGAAGGCCATCATCGGCACTCCGGCCGAATCGACCCAGTGACCGTAGTACAGCGGCTTGATCCCGATCGGGTCGCGCGCAAGGAAGAGGTGGTCATCGTCGCAGATGGCGAAGGCGAACATGCCTTCCAACGCAGCCGGAGTGTCCGCGCCGCGCTCCTCAAATAGATGCACGATGGCCTCGGTGTCGCTGGTCGTGGTGAAGTTGTGACGCCCGATCAGATCTCGACGCAGAACCGGGAAGTTGTAGATCTCCCCGTTTGCGACGATGGCCAATGCGCGATTCTCGTTGTACAGCGGCTGCGCGCCCCCTTCCGGATCCATGATCGCAAGCCGACGCTGACCGAGTGCACCCGAGGCCTGTTCATGGATGCCGAATCCATCGGGGCCGCGGTGGGCCAGCCCTTGCATGACCCGGTCGAGCGCGCCCCTGTCGGACGCTCCCCAGATACCGGCTATCCCGCACATTGGAGATAGATCCCGGGGACGGGCCCGTGCGCCAGCCGACGTGCAAAGAGGCCGCGAGGCGCAAACATGCCGCTTTATCGTACCCCGATTGCACTCCATGCAATCGCTATTGCATCTGGCGCATGGATCTGGCATCGTGCTGCTGTGCCAGACGAGCAGCCGAGCAGTCTCCGCCGCGCTCTCGAGCTCCTCGATGCGCTCGCGTCGGACGATGCCGTGGCCCAGGGTGGCTGGGGCGTGAACCGTTTGGCGGCCCATAGGGGTCGCGACCCGAGCCAGGTGTCGCGAACACTGCGGCTATTGGCCGACGCCGGTTTCGTCGAGCGCGATCCCGAGTCGATGGCCTACCGCATCGGGTGGCATGTATTCGCCCTCGCTGCACGGGCGGCCGACCAGCGCCTTCTGGCCGCGGGTGGGCCAATCCTGCGGCGACTCGTAGAGAAGGACCTCGGCGAGCGGATCCACCTGTCGGTGCTCCACGGCGCTCAGGTGCTGACCGTCCTTACCGAGTCGCCTCCGCACGCGGTACAGACCGTGGCGTGGGCGGGACGGTTGGTCACCGCGCACAACACGTCGTCCGGGCGGGCGCTGCTTATCGATCATGAGCCGAAAGAGCTTGAACGCCTCTTCGCGGGCGCCACCTTTGGTGTGGGTGGGCCGAATGCACCGCGCGATATCGAAGAGCTGTACCAGCGGATCCTCGTGGCGCGGCGCCAGGGTTTCGCCCTCGTCGACGAGGAGTTCGAGCCGGGGCTGGTAGCCGCGGCCGCGCCGGTCCGTGGCATGAGGGGCGAGGTTGTGGCTGCCCTCAATGTTTCTGCCCCCAAGTTCCGCCTCGGGACAGAGTTGCCATCAGCGGGCCAGGCCATCAGGGCTGCCGCTGACGAGCTTTCGCGGGAGTTGGGCTATGATGCCCTGCGATCATCGACGCTGGCCAGCGCACGGGCGGGCTGATGGAAGCGCTGTTGAACTATCTGGCCGACCAGGGCGATCGACTGTTCGGCCTGACCCTCGAGCACGCGGCCATCGTCCTCGTAGCGGTCACATTCGCGACGATCATCGGCGTCACCACCGGTGTGCTCACGTACCGGACGAACGCTCCGCGCCAGGCGGCATTGAGGATCACCGGCGTCTTCCTCACCATCCCGTCGTTCGCGCTCTTCGGACTCCTCGTCCCGTTCCTCGGCCTCGGAACGGCGCCAGCCGTCGTCGCGCTAATCATGTACGGCCTGCTGCCCATAGTGCGCAATACGATCGTTGGCCTGCGCTCGGTGGACCCAGCCGTCGTGGAGTCGGCCCAGGGGATGGGCATGGGGCGGTACCGGCGGCTGTTGCGCATCGAGTTACCACTCGCTTGGCCGATCGTCATCACCGGTATCCGCGTGTCGGCGGTGATCATCGTCGGCATCGCGGCCATTGCCGCGGTCGTCAATGGCCCTGGCCTGGGTAGGGAGATCTTCAGGGCGCTTGAACGCTTCGGTACGCCGACGTCCGTACCGCAGGTCCTGAGCGCCATCCTGGGCATCATCATCATCGCCATCCTCATCGACCTTGCCTTCGTCCTGGTCGCGCGGCTCACGACATCGAAGGGGACACGTGCCTGACATGAACATGACCACGCTGCGAGTCACGAACGGGGCGGAGCCGATGATCCGCCTCCAGGAACTGACCAAGGTGTTCCCGGGACAGAAACGCCCGGCGGTTGATTCAGTCGACTTGGACATCCCCAAAGGCGAGATCGTCATCCTCGTTGGGCCCTCGGGGTGCGGCAAGACGACCACGATGCGGCTCATCAACCGGCTCATCGAACCGACTTCAGGGCGCATCTTCCTGGAGGGCGAGGACGTCACGAAGGTGAACCCGGACCAGTTGCGACGACGTATCGGCTACGTCATCCAGCAGGTCGGACTCTTCCCGCACCAGACGATCGCGGACAACATCGCGACCGTGCCGAAGATGCTCGGCTGGGATGGCAAGCGGATTCGCGAGCGCGTCGACGAGCTATTGGCTTTGGTCGGGTTGGATCCTGCGACCTACCGGGATCGATATCCGAAGAATCTCTCCGGCGGGCAACGCCAGCGGGCCGGCGTCGCTCGTGCCCTGAGCGCCGATCCACCGGTGATGCTCATGGACGAGCCGTTCGGAGCCATCGACCCCATCACCCGTGATCGCCTGCAGAATGAGTTCCTGCGCCTCCAGGAAACGATCCGCAAGACCATCGTCTTCGTCACCCACGACATCGATGAAGCGATCAAGATGGGCGACCGGATCGCGATCCTGCGTGAAGGCTCCAAGATCGCCCAGTACGACACTCCGGCACGCATCCTGTCCGCCCCCGCGGACGACTTCGTGGCTGACTTCGTGGGCCACGGCGCCTCGCTCAAGCGCCTGAACCTGTCGCGCGTCCGTGATGTCGAGCTCGTGCAGTGGCCCACGGCCGATGTCTCCAGCTCACGAGCAAATGTACTGGCCGCTCTGCGCGGATCGGACAAGGGTGCCGTCCTCATACTCGATGAGCAGCGTCGACCGCTCCGATGGGTCGACGGCCGCGAACTCGCACGAGAAGACCTCCCTCTGGCGGATGTCGGTCACCGCGCCGAGGCGATCGTACAACCGAATGTGACGCTCGCCGATGCCCTGAACGAGATGCTCGTCTCCAGGGTCGGCTGCGCAATCGTGGTCGATGAGTCGGGCGCCTACCAGGGCACGGTCGACTTCGCGACGGTCAGCGGAGAGATCCAGACCATGCGCCAGGACGCTCGCGATCGATCGCGAGCGGAAGCGGACGCGATGCACGCCGCCGCCAAGGTGGATGCCTGATGGGTTGGCCAGCGGGCGTGGACCTCGATCCTGGACGGACCATCCTCAGGCGCACCGAGGTATTTCGCAGGGGGACGTCGCTCCTCGGATACGTTGGCCTGCCCATCGTCCTGGTCGCCGTGTCCGCCGCCGTCTACTACTGGGCCAGCACCCAGGAACTGGACAGCATCGAGCGCCGCGGCCTCGAACTCGCAGGGCGTGACGGGATCGTGACGGCGTTCTACGAGCACCTGACGCTCAGCTTCGTCTCCACCTTCTTCGTCATCCTCATCGCCGTGCCGGCAGGCGTGCTGCTCACGCGTCCCGGTGCGCGCGCGCTGGTGCCGCCGATCCTCGCCCTGGCCAACATCGGCCAGGCGGTGCCCTCCATCGGCGTCCTGGCGCTACTGGCGCTGGGCTGGGCCATCGGCTTCTGGCCCGCCATCGTGGCGCTGGTCGCGTACTCGGCGCTGCCCGTTCTTCGAAACACGATGGCCGGACTCCAGCAGGTCGACCAGTCGACCATCGAGGCGGCACGAGGGATGGGCATGACCAGGGGAGCCGTCCTGATGAGGATCGAGCTGCCCCTCGCCGTGCCGGTCATCCTCGCCGGCGTGCGCACTGCCCTGGTCATCAACGTGGGCACTGCGACCCTGGCGACCTTCGTCAATGCCGGCGGTCTCGGCGACATCATCAACGCCGGGCTCACCACCAACCGCCCGATCGTGACTCTGGTGGGCAGCGTATTGGCCGCTTCGCTCGCCCTGTTCATCGACCACCTCGGTGGAATCGCCGAGGGCCGGTTGAGTCCAAAAGGCCTATGAACCCATCCCGGCGCAGGAAAGGAGTCACAGTCAAGGATCAGACCCACCCAAGCAGTCGTACCGGAGGAGAAAGAGAAATGCGTTCGTCCAACAATCGCTCTATTCGGGCTGCTGCCCTTCTGGGCAGCCTCGCACTATTCGTCGCCGCCTGCGCAGGTCCAGGAGGGACGACTCGCCCCCCGACCAGCGCAGCAGGAACCACTCCGCCGGCAGCCGCCACGGCGACCACCGCCCCCGGCACCGCCGGCACCTTGCCAGATCTATCGGGCGCCACGTTCACAGTCGGCTCCAAGGAGTTCACCGAGCAGCTCATCCTTGGCCAGATCACCGTCCAGGCGTTAGAGGCTGCCGGTGCGACCGCGAGCCTGACCAGCCTCGTGGGATCGCCCGTCGTCCGTGAGGCGCTCACCGGCGACGATATCGACATGTACTGGGAGTACACCGGTACGGGATGGATCACGCATCTCGGCAACACCGCTCCGGTGGTCGGCACCGAGGAGCAGTTCGTAGCGGTCAGGGACGCGGACGCGGCCAATGGCATCGTCTGGCTCGATCCGGCGCCACTCAACAACACCTATGCCATCGCGGTCGCGAGCGAGACTGCCGCCACCATGGAACTGACAACCCTGTCTGACCTGGCCGCGAACGCGGACGGCGCCACCCTCTGTGCCGCCTCCGAGTTCCTCGGACGAGACGATGGTCTCCCTGGCCTGGAAACGGCCTACAACTTCAAGTTCAGTGACGTCGCCACGCTCGCGCTCGGGCTCATTCCCGATCAGATCGATTCGGGCGAGACGTGTGTCTTCGGCGAAGTCTTTGCCACGGACTCGCGGATCGCTGACCTGGACCTCCTCGTGCTCGAGGATGACCTTGCGTTCTTCGCCGTCTACGAACCGTCGCTCAACGTGCGCCAGGAGGTCTTCGACGCGAACCCCGGCCTTGCGGATCTCTTCGCGCCGATAGCCGCCGCGCTCGACACGGTGACCATGCGGGCCCTGAACTCGCAGGTCGACCAGGGAGGTGAGAACGAGGCGGATGTCGCCGCACAGTTCCTGGAGGACCACGGCATGATGTCCCAGTAACCACTGCTTCTATCCCTCGCCACGTCGATAAAGCTTGCCCAGGCCCTCACGAGCCTGGGCAAGTCTCATGGGACGCTAGATGACAGAGACAGACAACACCGTCGCCGGCCGCCCGCATCGGCGCGGCGGCCGCGCCGGTCACGAGCGTCATCTGCTTCCCCAACAGCGTCCCTGGGCGCAGCCGCGCATGCGCTACGGACCGACCGAGGCGGTGTCCGGTGATGAGCTCGAGTCGATCCACGATGGATCGCTGCGAATTCTCGAGGAGATCGGGATGGACTTCCTCGATGGCGAGGCCCGCCAGCTCCTGGTTGCTGCCGGTGCCCGCGCGGAAGCCGGGACGGAGCGCGTCAGGTTCGACCGCGCGATGGTCGAAGAAACCATTCGCACCGCACCGTCCTCATTCATCCTCCACGCGCGGAACCCGGAGCACCACCTTCGGATCGGCGGCGACTACCTGGCATTTGGCGCTGTCAGCAGCCCGCCGAACGTGTCCGACCTCGAAAACGGTCGCCGAGTCGGCAACCAGGCCGATTTCCAGAATCTCGTTCGGCTTGCGCAGATGCTCGATGTCGTCCACTTCTTCGGGGGGTATCCCGTCGAGCCGGTCGACATTCACGCCTCGGTCCGACATCTCGACGCCTTTTACGACCTCCTTACCCTGGCCGACAAGCCTGTCCACGCCTACAGCCTTGGTCGCCAGCGCAACCAGGATTGCCTTGAGATGGTCCGCATCGCGCGCGGTGTCGATGGTGCGACTCTCGACCGCGAGCCGTCCATCTTCACGGTCATCAATTCCAGCTCGCCACTTCGCCTCGACGCGCCGATGCTCCACGGTATCCTCGAGTACTCGGCCCGGAACCAGGTCGTCGTGATGACCCCCTTCACGCTTGCAGGGGCGATGGCACCGGTGACCCTCGCTGGCGCGCTGGCGCAGCAGAATGCGGAGGCGCTCGCCGGGGTCGTAATGACGCAAGTGGTGCGGCCCGGCGCCCCCGTCGTGTACGGCGGATTCACGTCCAATGTCGATATGCAGTCCGGCGCACCCGCGTTCGGGACCCCCGAGTACATGCGGACGGCCATGGTCGGTGGTCAACTGGCCCGCCGCTATCAACTGCCTTACCGCTCGTCGAACGTGTGTGCGGCGAATGCTCTCGATGCCCAGGCTGCCTATGAGTCGGTCTTCTCCCTGTGGGGGGCCGTGATGGGCGGGGTCAACCTGATGATGCATGGAGCCGGCTGGATGGAGGGCGGGCTGCACGCCGGGTACGAGAAGATGATCCTGGACGCGGAGCTGCTCCAGATGGTCGCTGCATTCCTCGACCCGATCGTGGTCGATGAGGAGACGCTCGCTCTGGACGCGGTGCGTGAGGTCGGCCCTGGTGGCCACTTCTTCGGTGCCGCCCACACGCAGGCCCGATTCCGCACCGCCTTCCACAAGCCGATGATCTCGGACTGGCGGAATTATGAGACATGGCAGGAGGCGGGCAGTCCGGAGGCGGCGGGCAAGGCCAACAAGATCGCACGCCAGTTGCTCGCGGCGTATCAGCGTCCGCCGATCGACCCCGCCGTCGACGAGCAGCTGGCCGCCTTCGTTGCGCGGCGCAAGGCAGAGGGAGGCGTTCCGACCGACTTCTGAGGCCGGTGTCGCGCGCCACTACCCTGTTCAGATAATCCGTCACTAGAGGCATCATTGAGGTCATCAGCCCGCGTCGTCGTCATCGGCGGAGGCGTCGTCGGTTGCGCCGTGCTCTATCACCTGACGAAGGCCGGTTGGGCGGACGTGATGCTCCTCGAACGCCGGGAGTTGACCTCGGGTTCGACCTGGCACTCGGCCGGGGGGATGCACACTCTGAACGGCGATCCAAATGTCTCCAAGCTGCAGCAGTACACGGTCCAGCTCTACGAAGAGATCGAACGAATCTCGGGACAGGACTGCGGTATCCATCTGCCCGGTGGCCTGATGCTCGCCGACACCGAAGTGCGCATGGACTTCTTGCGCCTGACCCAGGCTCGCGGTCGCTATCTCGGAATGGATCTCGAGCTCATCACCCCGTCTGAGGCCCAGGCCCTCTTCCCATTGCTGGACCCGGACTGCTTCGTTGGCGCGCTGTACGACCCGGTCGAGGGCCACGTGGATCCGTCCGGCGTCACGAATGCCTACGCGATCTGCGCGCGGCTGGCGGGCGCTGAGGTGCACCGCAACACCCCAGTCACCGGTTTGAGGCAGCGGCCCGATGGGAGCTGGGACGTCGATACCGAGGGCGGCGCTACGATTCACGCTGAGCACGTGGTCAACGCCGCCGGCCTATGGGCGCGTGAGGTCGGGCATATGGTGGGTATCGAGCTGCCCGTCCTGGCCATGGAGCACATGTACTTGCTCACCGACAACATGCCTGAGGTCGCCGCGAACATGGCCGCGACAGGGAAAGAGATGGCGATGGCCATGGATTTCGGTGGCGAGATCTACATCCGCCAGGAAGGCGGTGGCATGTTGCTCGGCACGTATGAACAGGCCTGCGTGCCGTGGGCACCCAAGGAGACACCCTGGGACTTCGGGGCACAACTGCTTCGGCCGGACCTCGACCGCATCACCCCCGAACTGGAGGTTGCCTTCCGCCATTACCCAGCGATGTCCACCGTCGGCATCAAGCGCGTGATCAACGGACCCTTCACCTTCACGCCTGACGGCAATCCCCTCGTTGGGCCTGTCCGCGGGCTGCGGAACTATTGGGTAGCGTGCGGCGTGATGGCGGGCCTCTCGCAGGGCGGCGGGGTCGGCCTGGCCCTGGCCACGTGGATGGCCGAAGGCGACCCGGGCATGGATATCTGGGGCATGGATGTGGCCCGTTACGGCGACTACGCGACGATCGGCTACACCAATGCCAAGGTGCGCGAGAACTACGCGCGCCGGTTCCGGATCACCTTTCCCAACGAGGAGTTACCGGCGGCGCGTCCGCTGCACACGACCCCGGTCTACGATCGCCTGACGGCGTCCAACGCGGTCTGGGGCGCCTCCTACGGCCTCGAGCATGCGCTCTGGTTCCAGGAGCCGGGGAAAGAGCCGGTCGAGGATGTCACCTTCCGCCGCTCGAATGCGTGGCCGCACGTAGCCGCAGAGTGCGCCACTGTCAGGGAACGCGTGGGCCTCATCGAGATTGCGAACTTCGCCAAGTACCACGTGTCCGGCTCCGGCGCCGCAACGTGGCTGGCGGGCCTGCTCACGAACCGGCTCCCCGCGGTCGGAAGGATCACGCTGACCGCGATGCTCAATCCCCAGGGCCGGATCCTCGGCGAGTTCACAGTCGCCCGTGCAGGCGAGGCGGAGTTCTTCCTGTTCGGCTCCCAGGCCGCCGAGACCCATCACAGCCGCTGGTTCCTGCAGCACCTGCCCGCGGACGGCATTGTGTCGTTCCGCGTGCTTGGCCTGAGCCTGGTGGGCCTGTCCGTGGCCGGACCGGCGGCCCGCAACGTGCTCCAGAAGGTCACCGACACCGACTTGTCGACGCCCGCGTTCCGGTTCATGGACTTCCGGCCAATGGACGTCGGCATGATCCCCGCCCGTGTCGGCCGGCTCAGCTACACCGGTGACCTGGGCTATGAGATATGGGTCGCGCCCGAGTACCAGCGCGCACTGTTCGACCTCTTGATGGGCGCAGGTGAAGCGTTCGGGATCCGCCTGTTCGGCCTCCGGGCGCTGATGTCTCTCCGTTTGGAGAAGGGCTACGGCACCTGGTTCCGCGAGTATCGCCCGATCTATTCACCGCTCGAGGCCGGCCTCACGAGCTACATCAAGCTCGACCATGAGTTCATAGGCCGCGTGGCGCACGAAGCGGAGCTTGCCGCCGGGCCTGCCCGCCGGCTCGTCACGCTGGTCGTTGACCCTGAACCGGATGACCCCGCCGACGCGATCGGCGACGAACCGATCTGGCACGACGGCAAGGTGGTCGGCTGGGTGACATCCGGTGGCTATGCCCACCACAGCCGAGCGTCGGTGGCACTCGGCTACGTGCCCACCGACCTGGCGACGCCGGGGGCCAACGGTGACTTTGAGATTGAGATCATCGGTCGCCGCCGCCCCGCTCGACTCCAGGCAACGCCGCTCTTCGATCCCGAAGGTCAACGGATGCGCCAATGAGCGAGGCTGGCCGCATCGTCCTCGACGGTCGCCCGCTTCCGTTTCAGGCGGGCGACTCGGTTGCTGTGGCGGTCCTGCGTACCGGCGAACATCCCCGCCACGGCGGCACGATCTGCCTGGCCGGTGACTGCGGGAACTGCATGGCGGAGGTCGACGGCATCGCCTACACGCGCACCTGTCAGATACTTGCCCGTCCGGGGCTCGTGATCCAGCGGCACCCGGCTTCTGGCGCGCCGCTGCTGCCAGAGGCCGCGCAGCTCGATGTGACGAACCCCCCGCCCGCTCGGCGCATCCCCGTCCAGCGCAGCCAGGTAGACGTTGTCGTCATCGGCGCTGGTGAGAGCGGGATGGCCGCGGCCGAAGCAGCGCGCAGAGAGGGGCGCAGTGTCACGCTCGTGGACGCCCGCGAGGGGATGGAGGCCGTCGCGATCTATGCGGGACCAACGGTGATCGTTCGGACAGCCGAAGGGATGGCCCACCTTCACCCCCAGGAAGTGGTCGTCGCGACGGGCGCGGCCGAGCTCCAACCTGTCTGCCCGGGAAACGCGCTGATCGGTCTTGTCACCGCCCGCGCCGCGCAGCAGCTTCACGCGGCCGGCGTCGATCTCGGCTTGGCGGTCGCCATTGGCACGCCGCCGGGCGGCGTGCCATGCAAGCCCGTGCCCGGCAGCCTGCGCCGGATCGAAGGAGAGGGACGCGTGTCGGCCGTCGTCACGGTCGATGGTGATAGGGAGGGAGAGCGGACCACGGCCTGCGACACGGTGATACTGGCTCTCGGGCGCGCTGCGCGTGACGTCCTGGCGCGCATGGCCACCGATCTTCCGGTCACCGCCGTGGGTGGTGCAGCGCAGAGCTTCGCGCTTCCCTCCGCGCCTATCGCGGGCACCGTCTGCCCCTGCTCGGGCGTCACCGTCGCCGATCTCGCGAGCGTGTGGGAACGCGGATTCCACGACCTCGAGCTGGTCAAGCGGGCCACGCTCGCCGGCACCGGCACCTGCCAGGGGAGCGTCTGCCTGCCCCACGTCCGCGCGTTTATCGCGGAGCGCTCGGGATCGATCCCCGAGCCATTCACGGCGCGACCCGCGTCGCGGCAGATCACGCTTGCCGAAGCCGCCGCGAGCGTTCACGTCGATGCGTTCCGGCGCACGGCGCTCCACGACGAGCACATCGCGCTCGGTGGGCGCATGGATCGCTTCGGCGGCTGGTGGCGGCCATGGAACTACGGCGACCACGTCGCAGAGTATTGGGCGGTCCGGGAGGGCGTGTCGCTGGGTGACGTCAGCACGCTCGGCAAGCTGATCGTCTCGGGACCCGACGTCCTCGAGTTCCTGGAGCGGCTCTATCCGGTTTCTGTCGCCGACATCCGGGTGGGCCGCTCACGGTACTCGCTGCTGCTCGACGAAGGGGGCCACGTGATCGATGACGGCATGATCCTGCGCGAAGCGGAGACCTGGTTCGTGCTCACCTTCACATCGGCAGGAGCGGGACATGCAGAGATGTGGGTGCGCGACTGGATCGACACCTGGGGACTCCGCGTTCACGTGCTCGACCGCACGATGGCGCTTGCCGCCATCAACGTCACGGGCCCGCTGGCCGTCCAACTCCTGCAACGGGTCGGTCTCCCCTCGCCGCCACGCTTCCTCCAGCACGTCCGCGCGGACATCTGTGGCGTGCCGTGCCACGTCATGCGCCTCAGCTTCACCGGCGAGGTCTCGTTCGAGCTGCATCATGCCGTCGACCGCTCGGTCGAGCTCTGGCGTTCGTTGCTCGCACAGGGTCGCGACATGGGCATTGCACCCCACGGCCTCCAGGCGCTGCAGGGCCTCCGCCTCGAGAAGGGCCACGTGATCGTGGGCATGGATACCGAGCTCGACTCCACGCCACGACGGCTTGACATGGAGTGGGCGATGAAGATGGACAAAGCGGACTTCGTCGGTCGGAGCGCACTTGCGCGTACGGAGGAGCTTTCGGACGGGCGCCGACTGGTCGGGTTGGCGATGCCGGGTCGCGCGCCCACCGAAGGCAGCCCCATCTGGTCGGGCGGTGAGATCGCAGGGCATGTGTCCTCGAGCTTCACGTCGCCGCTGCTGGGCCACGCCGTGATGCTCGGCTGGCTGAAACGAACCCCGTTTCCCGATCTGGTGGAGGTGGACGGTCGGGCTGCGTCCGTCGTAAAACCGCCGTTCTACGACCCCGAGGGCAGTCGTGCGCGCGCTTGATGCCCTGCCCGGTCTGCGGGTCGTAACCACTGTGGAAGCGCTCGACAGAGCGCCGTGGACCGAGGGCACCATCGTGCTTCGCTTTGCACCGGACGACGCATTCGCGTTGGACAGCGCCGAGATCGACGTCGCCGACGAGGATGCGATCGTCGCGCCCGAATCGGGATTCGTGGGAACCTGGCTGACCCCCGATGAGCTTCAGGATCGTGTCGTCCCGCACATCGTGTGGCCGCTGCCGGACGCGCGGCCGGCGCTCGTCCAGGGGTTGATCGCAGGAGTACCCGCCAAGCTGTGGCTGGACGACGACCGCGCCCTGCTGCTCTGCGCCGCCGCCTACGCCCACGAACTCGCCGAACGGCTGGGATGAACGACTTCGTCGAACGGCGTATGGCGCTTGAGTGGCACGAGCCAAAGCCTTCGTACGACGTGGTGATCATCGGCGGCGGCGGTCACGGCCTCGCGACCGCTTACTACCTGGCCAATCGCCACGCGATCTCGAGCGTGGCCGTGATCGAGGCCGGCTACATCGGCTACGGCAACTCCGGGCGCAACACGACCATCATCCGCGCCAACTACGGGCTCCCGGAAGCCGTGCGCTTCTACCAGCACAGCCTGGAGCTCTACCAGACCCTCGAGGCGGACCTGGACTGCTGGGTCATGCATGAAACCAAGGGCATCATGTGGCTTGCCCACACGGAGACCCAGATGCGAGCGGAGCGTGCCCGCTCTCTGCTGAACCTGGCCTGCGGCGCGGAGACCGTGATGATCACACCGCGCGAGGCCAAGGACCTGTGCCCGCAGCTCGACCTTTCGGGCGGCGGCCGCTACCCCGTGCTCGGCGCCTCCTACCACCCGGCTGCGGCGACGGCTCGCCATGACCGGGTCGTGTGGGCTTACGCGCAGGGGGCCATGCGCCACGGGGTCCACGTCGTACAGCACACGAAGGTCACCGGGCTACGCCGCGACGGAGCACGTGTGACGGGCGTCGAAACTTCCAGCGGCCCAATCTCCGCTGGTATCGTGCTGAGCGCCGTCGGCGGCAGCGTGTCAACGATCGCCGCACATGCCAACGTGCGGCTGCCGATCCGGACTCACCCGCTGCAGGCGTTCGTCACGAACGGCTACGAGGGCCCATTCGCGGGGATCGTCAGCGACACCGAGCTGCTCTGTTATGTGTCCCAGACGGAGCGCGGTCAGATGCTGATCGGCGCCGAGTACGACGCGCAGCCGAGCTACTCGCTGCAGTCCTCGTTCAGGTTCCTCCAGACCACGGCCGCAAAGGTGACACACCTCCTTCCCTTCCTGCGCGACCTCCGAATCCTGCGTCAGTGGACCGGCATCTGCGACATCTCGGCCGACTTCTCGCCGATCATGGGCGAGACCGGTGTCGAGGGATTCCTCGTCACCACCGGGTGGGGGACCTGGGGGTTCAAGGCGATCCCCGCCGGCGGCGAACAGATGGCGCAGCTGATCGCAACCGGCCGTACACCCGCGCTGCTGGAGCCGTTCCGCCTCGACCGGTTCGCGAGCGACCTCACCATGGCGGATCCGGGCTCAGCTGGCACGCACTGATGTTGTGGATCACCTGTCCGACCTGCGGCCGGCGTCCGGTCGAGGAGTACAGATTCGGCGGCGAGGTCCGGGCTGTCCCTGAGTGGATCAGCGATCCCGCCCAGCGGGACGTCGACTACGTGTGGATGTACGACAACGTCGAGGGCGTCACGACCGAGCGCTGGTTCCATGCCGCAGGCTGCCGCCGCTGGCTCACCCTCCGGCGCGACACGACGACGGACTTGGTCGTGTCGTGATGCGTTTCTTCAGCAGTGGTGGCCGCCGCACCCGCAACGCCGCCCGGCTCTAATCGACCGAGATGCTCCCGAAGATCAGGACCTTGCGCTCGAGGTCGAATACCGCCTTGTCGCTGCGCTTGATCAACTGCAGGAGCGCCTCAACGTCATCGGCGGTGGGGCGCAACACGTACTCGTCTGCTCCATTGTCGAGGATGAGCTGCAGGGTGAACGCACCGGGTTCCCCGCGCTCGGTTTCCGTCCATGAAGCCTGGACCTGGGTGACCTCTCGGATCAGGATCTTGCGTTCGGTGACCTGCTCCATCGGAGTACCTCACTCTCTGCGCTAAGTCGGGTTTGTGATTGTGTCGGCCGGTGTCTCATCGTGGTCCCGGCGATGCACGATGCCCAGTTGCTCCGCCTCCTAGCCTAATGCCAGACTCGCTGGCCGGTGGCGAGTTGCCCGAGCAGGCCGCCGAGGCGACCCAAGCGAAGGCCCAGGGCTCTACCCGAATCACTTGGCACCCGCTGCGGACCGACTACGGCGGGTCTTTCATTTCCGAGGCGGCCACTGCCGTGGCCACTGCTTGAAACGCCCGTGAACTCTGCGGGCCATTGTGACCCCGCTCGTTCGATTCAGCGTCGCTCTTCGGCGCCCTCAGAAAGTGGCGCTGTGAACATGAACCAGGCCAGGAGGATGCCGAGCAGCAGGATCAGGACCAGCACGAAGCCCTCGGCCTGAAGACCCTCCATTCCCAGCAGTGTGCCGGGGAGTGAGGGCACGGCCGCTATCAGCGTTACGAGGCCGTACAGCGGGAGGCCAAGCCAGGCAGCGCGACCGAGTGACCGAACCGGCGCCGGCATGGATCCCGTGCTTCGCATGCTGACGAGGACCGCTGCCATACCGGCTATCCCGGCGAAGCCGAACGCGAACCGCCACAGCGCTCCCGTGGCGAGCAGGGAAGCAAGCGAGATCAGACCGGGGATCGCGAAGTGGAGGGCCACCAAAAAAGCGAAGCGACGGCTGGCTGCGTTGCGAGTCAGCTCAGCGTGGCGAAACTGCACAACGACCCACCAAAACCCGAGTAACGTGAAGCAGAGCCCGGAGCTGGTCGCGTAGAAAGTCGAGATGTCCAAGGCGCAGCACGTTAACTATGGCTTGCTCGACGCGTCAACTCGGCACCAAGAAATGCATGGGCTCGCGTCGGATGAGCTCACGCGACACCAGGAGCCGTCGCCCAGCAGCCTCACCCTGCTTCAACGAACGCTCGGCCTGGTGACCGAGTCGAGCCGTGGTTGATGGTTTCTTTGAGTTTCAAAGGACCTGATCACGGCAACCGGCGCCTTTCGGACGCTCCACCGGTTCGTGGGCACGACCCGTGGCGCGAACCCTGTGTCGCCCGTGATCATCAGCAAGCGCGACGGACGTTTGTATGGCACGACCCCTGATGGCGGGCTCGCCAGGTTCGGGGTCATCTTCGCTTTGACTCGACCCGCTACGGGCCTGGGCACGTTGACCGTGATTCACGAGTTCAGCGGTGAAGGGGACACCGGGGTCACGCCGCTCGTCGGACGCTCCGTTCACGATTGTCACCCGTGAGGTCGCGACGACGCAGGTAGTCGAGATAACCGCGACCTACGGAGGCATCACCAAGCGCTTCTCGGTCACGGTCTATCCCGCGCAGTAGCGTGCCTGTCGTTGCGGGCTGAGCGTGCTTTTGCTACACTGCGCGATCGTGGCCTGAGGGCCGAATGCCGATCCCGACGCGGGGGAGGTCACCGCTGGACATAACCCGTCGGCGGGGCTGAGCGTCGGGTCCACCCATCGAAGTAGATAGCCATCGGTCGACGCGTGCCGCGAGGGGAGTGGCTGCGTCAGAAACAGGAGTCATTGTTCGTGCCGACGATCAACCAGCTCGTGCGGAAGGGCCGCAGACCTGCCATCAAGAAGGTCAAGGCGCCCGCCATGCGCAAGAACTGGAACAGCCTCCGTCAGCGGACGGAGGTCATCCGCGGCGCCCCGCAGAAGCGTGGCGTCTGCCTCCAGGTGCGCACGATGACCCCCAAGAAGCCGAACTCCGCGCTGCGTAAGATCGCCCGCGTGCGCCTCACCAACCAGCAGGAAGTAACCGCATATATCCCGGGCATCGGCCACAACCTACAGGAGCACTCGGTGGTGCTCGTGCGTGGCGGTCGAGTGCGCGACCTCCCTTCAGTGAAGTACCACATCATCCGCGGCACCCTTGATGCTGCCGGAGTGCGCGACCGTAGGCAGGGTCGCTCGCTGTACGGCGCCAAGAAGCCGAAGTAGTTCGAGAGACCTCATGCCCCGTCGAGCACAGTTGCCGCGCAAGGACAAGTACGCGCCGACCCTGACCCGCACCACGGACCGCTTCGTCGTGAAGCTGATGATGGACGGCAAGAAGGGTCTGGCCGAGCGGATCCTGCGCCAGGCACTCGCCCGCGCCGAGGCGGCCTCGCGTCGCCCTGGTCTCGAGGTGCTCGATGCAGCGCTGCGCAACGCGACCCCCATCATCGAGGTCAAGCCGCGCCGCGTCGGTGGCGCCACATATCAGGTTCCGGTCGAGATCCGCGGCGATCGCCGCGTCTCCCTCGGGGTCCGCTGGCTCGTGCAGGCCGCCCGCAAGCGGTCCGGCAAGTCCATGTCCGAGAAGCTCGCCGCCGAGTTCGTCGATGCCATGAATGGCGTGGGCGCTGCGGTCAAGCGGCGCGAGGACACGCACAAGATGGCCGAGGCGAACAAGGCCTTCAGTCACTTCAAGTGGTAGGCCGAGAAGAGTTCAGGTAGCCAAGAAATGCCCCGCCAGGTACCCCTCGCGCGTACGCGCAACATCGGCATCATTGCCCACATCGACGCCGGCAAGACTACGGTCACCGAGCGCATCCTGTTCTACACCAACAAGATCTACAAGATCGGTGAGGTGCATGACGGCGCGGCCACGATGGACTGGATGCCCCAGGAGCAGGAGCGTGGCATCACCATCACTGCCGCTGCTACGACCTGCTACTGGCAGGATCATAGGATCAACATCATCGATACGCCCGGGCACGTGGACTTCACCGTCGAGGTTGAGCGCAGCCTGAGGGTTCTCGACGGCGCGGTCGTCGTTTTCGACGGCGTGGCCGGTGTCGAGCCGCAGTCGGAGACGGTCTGGCGCCAAGCCGACCGCTATGGCGTGCCGCGCTTCTGCTTCATCAACAAGCTCGACCGCACTGGCGCCGACTTCTGGCGCGGCGTCGAGTCAATCCGCGAGCGCCTCGGCGCGGTCCCGGTGCCGGTGCAGATCCCGATCGGCAGCGAGGACAAGTTCCGCGGCATGATCGACCTGATCACCATGAAGGCCATCACCTATGGCAGCGACCTGGGCGACGCGGTCGTCGAAGGAGACATCCCGGACGACCTCCAAGCCGAGGCCAAGAAACACCGTGCGGCAATGGTCGAGGCGGTCGCTGAGATGGATGACGACTTGACCCACAAGTTCCTCGAGGGCGAGGAGCTGACCCCCGACGAGATCCGCCACGGCCTTCGCCTGGGCACGCTCCAGAACAAGATCGTGCCAGTGCTGACCGGCTCGGCGCTCAAGAACAAGGGCATCCAGCCCATGCTCGACGCCGTCATCGCCTTCCTGCCCTCGCCGCTCGACGTTCCGCCCGTCATCGGCATCGATCCGCGCAGTGGCCAGGAAGTAGTGCGCACCGTCAACGACAGCGAGCCCTTCTCAGCACTCGCCTTCAAGATCGCCGCCGACCCATTCGTCGGCAAGCTGGCGTTCTTCCGTGTCTATTCGGGCACGCTCAAGGCCGGCTCGTACGTTCTCAACCCGGTCAAGGGCAAGAAGGAGCGCATCGGACGTGTCCTCCAGATGCACGCCAACCACCGCGAGGATCTCGAAGAGGTCTATGCCGGCGACATCGCCGCGGCCGTAGGCCTCCGGGACACGTTCACCGGCGACACGCTGACCGACCCGGATCACCCCGTGATCCTCGAGCGGATGGTCTTCCCGGAGCCGGTCATCGAAGTCAAGATCGAGCCCAAGACGAAGGCTGACCAGGACAAGTTGGCGATCGCCCTCCAACGCCTGGCCGAAGAGGATCCCACCTTTCGCGTCAAGACCGACCCGGAGACGTCTGAGACCCTCATTGCCGGCATGGGCGAGCTGCACCTCGACGTCCTTGTGGACCGAATGATCCGCGAGTTCAAGGTCGCTGCGAACGTCGGCAAGCCGCAGGTTTCATACCGCGAGACGATCAAGCGCGCCGCCGAGGGCAACGGACGCCACGTTCGGCAGACCGGTGGCAAGGGTCAGTACGGCCATGCCGTGATCAAGCTCGAGCCGCTCGAGAAGGGCGGCGGTTATGAGTTCGTCGACAAGATCGTCGGCGGCACCATCCCGCGCGAGTACATCAAACCGATCGACCAGGGCATCCGCGAGGCGCTCCAGACGGGCATCTACGCCGGCTACCCAGTGGTCGACGTCAAGGTGACGCTGTTCGACGGTTCGTTCCACGACGTCGACTCGTCCGAGATGGCGTTCAAGATCGCTGGCTCGATGGCCTTCAAGCAGGCCATGGAGAACGCCGACCCGGCCCTGCTCGAGCCGATCGTCACCGCGGCGGTGTCGGTGCCGGAGGACTGCGTGGGCG
>Ga0183260_10000732_pt1 | contig 28060 bp, 27 predicted proteins | sample AntDrymUQ4972206_2_FD_129768 | JGI IMG/M metagenome (GOLD analysis project Ga0183260, IMG submission 129768) | Polar desert sand microbial communities from Dry Valleys, Antarctica - metaG UQ497 (22.06) (version 2) (version 2) | ecosystem: Environmental > Terrestrial > Soil > Desert | place... | reverse complement strand
CTCTCTTTCCGGTGCCTCCGGGGTTAGCTGACGGGCTCGCGCTGAAAGAGCTGCGCTACGTCGCGTCATTGCGACGATTCGCCCCTCGGATGCTCCCTGCATCCGTGTGGGTCCCCCGGCCGCAGCGTCGCCTGGGCGATCGCTTGCGGTTCGGCAAAGGCTTATGTCAAGCGGGCACAGTAGCGGCTCGCGCGGCGGACCGCATCCCTAAGGGCTGACAGCACACCCCGAGCGATGTGATCGAGCGCCGCGGGGATCCCGCGCCTGTGCCTCTACCCTCCGCTCATGCCCCACGTCGAGCTGTTGTGGTGGAAGGGCTGTCCCTCATACCAGCGGGCGCTCGAAGAGCTGCGCTCGACCATGGTCCAGGAGGGGCTCGATCCCGAAACCGTCGAGGTCCGCGAGATCGATACCGATAGCGCCGCGGCCACGGACTCGTTCGTCGGCTCACCGACGATCCGCATCGACGGCCGCGACGTCCAGCCGCCGCTCGAGGAGGCGAGCGTCGCGCTGACCTGCCGGGTCTACCGGCTGCGCGACGGCCGCTACTCCCCCACCCCCGACCCCGACGACGTCCGCGACGCCCTGCGCGGCATAGGAGCCGACCCCGACGACGTCCGCGACGCCCTGCGCGCCCAAGGAGCTGACCCCACGCGATGACCCTGAGCATCGGCGACCACGCCCCCCACCTCTCCCTGCCCGACACCGACGGCGCCGAGCATGATCTCGGCGAGCATGGCACCCCGACCGTCGTGGTCTTCACCTGCAACCACTGCCCCTACGCGCTGGCCTGGCACGACCGCCTGCTGGCGGTGGGCCGCGACTACGCCGAGCGCGTCCGCTTCTTCGCCGTCAACCCCAACGACGCCGAGCGCTACCCCGGCGACAGCCTCGAGAAGATGCGCGAGCGCGTCGCGGCCGAGGAGTGGACCATGCCCTACCTGCGCGACGAGGAGCAAGAGGTCGCCCGCGCGTACGGCGCCAAGACGACACCCGACGTCTTTCTGATCGACGCCCACGGCGCCGTGCGCTACCGCGGAGCGCCCGACGCCGACCACTCCGACCCCTCGCTCGACGCCGCCTGGCTGCGAGAGGCGCTCGACGCCGTCCTCGACGACCGCGAGCCCGACCGCCCCGAGACCGAGCCGATCGGCTGCTCGGTGAAGTGGAAGCCGTAGACGTAGGCGCGCGGCGAGTGCCGCATCGAGGACATCGTTTTCCTCCAGCACGGCAAACGCGTCACGGAAGTCGCGCGGCGCGCGCCATAGTGACGAGGCGATTACGTGGTTCGCCAGATCGATGCAGGTCTGGGCTGAGACCTGCACGAGGTAGCGAGCTGCGAGCGCCTGCTCCGCGTATTCCTCATTCGGAAGCTCGGCGAGCTCAGCGAGCTGACCTCGGTAGCGCGCCAGCGCCCCGAGGAGGCGACGAACCCGGTCCGGATCTACCACGGTCTACAGGCCGTGTGCGGCCACCCCGCGCAGATAGCGTCGTGTGTGCTCACGCAGCGTTGGGAGGTAGTCGAGATACTCGGACCTGGTGCGCACCTCGAATGCCACCCGCCGCGGCTCGTCGGCCGAGAAGAGCAGGCGCCCCTCCTGCACCACCGCCCCGCGCAGCTCGATGCTGGCGCTACCGAGGACGACGAGGTCGACCTCCGAGACCCCGAGTGCCGAGGCAAGGCGATCGGCCAGGCGCGCCTGCTCGAGCAGACCGAGCTCGCGCCGGGCCATCACGGCCACGTCCGCGTCGCTGTCTTGGCGCTGCTCACCGCTGGCTCGCGAGCCGAAGAGGTACGCAAACTCGATCCCGGCTGCCGCCAGAACCTCCCGGGCTCGTTCTTCGCAGGAGACGCTCACGCACCGAAGTCTATGAGAGACGCCGGAGGGCGCTGCAGAGCGAGGCCGACGAGCTTCGCCGCCAACTGAAGGAGTACGAGCAGCTCCGCGCTGGCCAGATCAAGACGCGGAACCTCCGATCGCTGACCGAGCTCCCCCGCGCGATCATCGAGGCCCGTATCGCCGGCCACGTCACGCAGAAGGCCCTCGGTCAGCGTCTCGGCGTCGCCGAACAGCAAGTCCAGCGCTGGGAGGCCACTGACTACGCCGGCGTGAGCGTGGAGCGGATGCAGAACGTGGCTGACGCGCTCGGGATACAGATCACCGAGAAGGTGAGCTTCAGACCGCCGGCGCGCTCGACGCGGAGCGCGCAACGGTCAACCCGGGCCGAGAAGGCAAACTGACCTCGGGGGCAGCGCGGTACCTGTCGGGACGATGCGCGGGCTCGCGGCTGCTCGCCGACGTCTCCCGGATCCCTCAGCGAGGACACGTCCCCACTGCTCGCGGAAGGCCCGCTCGAGGATCGCTGCCACTCCACGATCGGGCGCACCTCGATCGCGCCGCCCTGGCGGCCGCCGGGATCCGCGAGGCCAGCTCGATCGCAGCGTCGAGGTCTTCGGCCTCGAACAGGAGGTAGCCGCCAACCGCCTCCTTGATCGCCACGAACGGGCCGTCGGTGTCAGCGCCTTGCCGTCCTGCACCTGCACGGTGCTTGCCGTCTCGGGGGCTGCAGAACCCTTCTTGAAATCGCCGAAGGGATTAAGGTCGGGCAACCCAGTTCTACCGACGCGACATTTGATCGTCTCGGTGGTAGAATAGTCGTATGCGGGTGCTGGAAGAGCCGTTTGTGACCCGCGAGGCGATCCTGTCCGTGTACCGGCCGGGCGAGCTCACGACCGAGCGGCCGTTCCGCACTCTGCGTAAGCAGCGAGCCGCGTCCTCGGGTCTCCCGGTGATCATCCGGACGTCGCTTGGGCAGGTCACCGGGCGCGTTCACGTGTACAACGCCCTCAACGCCGACGCGGCCCGGGCGTACCGGCTCGGTCGGGTCAACGCCGCCCACGAGCTCGCCGCGCGGGCCGGGGAGATCGAGAAGTCCCCGCCCGCGCGCGTCGTCCAGCGGGCCATCGCCGCAGTCGCCGGCCGGATGCCGGTCGAGCCGCTGTCCAACGAGGCGCCCGCGGGCCTGCGCCGCTACCTCTCCCTGCGCCGCCGCTCGAGCTGGCGCGGCCTCGATACGAGCGGCCTTACCCGCGAGTGGATCGCGAGCTCGGGCGCCTGGCTGACCACGGACTGGGACGAGCTCGTAGAGGCGGTCGTGACGCTGAACCGCCACGCCGAGGAAGCGCGCGCCGAAATCCTCGCCGACGCGTCGACGGCGACGACGTTCTTCGGCGTCGTCCAGCGCATGGACCACGTCGCCGCCGAGCTCGAGGCGCCCGACGGCCAGACGCTCCTGGTCCCGCGTGACGACCTCGACCGCCAGGGCCTCGCGGCGATCGGGCAGGCCGTCTCGCTCCTGCGGGAGGTCCTCCCAGGCGGCGGCTCCTACTGCCTCCCAATGCCGGCGGTCGCCCTGGATGCCCTTGCGCCGCGCCCGGCGCTGCCGGTGTGGGAGACGGAGTCGCGCGACGACGGCAGCATCCCCGCGAGCGCGCTGTCCACCGCTGACGCCGAGTGGCTCGGCAAGGAGCTCGCCCGCGAGCCGACCGCGACGCCCGCGGCGCCCCTGCCGGTGACGTGACCCAGGGCCGTCGCGCGCCGCAGTTCGTCGCCAGGGCGGCGACCGAGAAGGACGGCGACTCCCTCGGTGCGTTCACGTGCGCAACGGGCCCCTGGTTCGAGCGCGAGGTCGAGTCGTACGCCCGCAAGCACGCACTCCGACGGGTCATGGCGACGCCGAGCACCTACCGGCTGCTCGTCCTCCACGAGGACGAGCGCCTCGTCGCCTGCGCCGCCCACCACCCGGAGGTGCTGCTTCGCGAGGACGCGACCGGGATCCTCGCCACCCGGCTCCAACTCCTCGCCATCGCCACCACCGACCAGGGGCGCCGGCTCGAGGACGGCACCCGGCTCTCGGACACGGTGATGCAGACCCTGATCGCGGACGCCATCGAGACGCGCGGAACACCAGTCCTCACCGGGATCGTCGCCCAGGAGAACGTGCGGAGCATGGCGTGCTGCGAGCGCAACGGCCTGCGCTCCCAGGTCGCCTACGACGACCTCCACGTGCGGTTGTCCGGCCACTTCGCCCGCCGCTGAACCCGGTCAAGGCCGCCGACGACGATGTCGCGCCGGGATAGTCGGCACGCAGGCGGGCTTCCAGCTCAGCCGCCCGTCTGCCCCTTCTCGAAGAAGCGAAAGCGCGTGAAGCCCGGCTCCAAGTTCGGCAACCATCGGGCGCTGCACGGTATTCAAGTCGGTGGACAGAACCGAGAACGCCGCCCACTGACCGTCGAAGAGGCACGCGGCGAGGTGCTCCTCACCCGCCGCAGTTCACGCCAGACCTCCTCGACGGTGATCGTGCTCGTCCACGGCACATGGCCGCTGGTGCGAAGGCCGGGTAGGCGCTGTCCTCCGGCCGGCCGGCCGGCCGCGCAGCACGTCGATCAGGACCGTAGTGTCGAGCAGGACGGGCAGCGGCCGGCCCAGCGGTTTCAGCCCACGCGCCGCTCGTCCCCGCGGCGCTGCGAGCGGACCCACGCCGCGGGATCGCGATCCCAGTCGTGCTCGACCTGGACGAGCGAGGCGAGCGCCGCCTCGATGTCCTGCCAACGTCGATCGTCCTCCAACGCGCAACGGAGCGTCTCGGAGATGAAGGCGCTGCGACGGCGACGCCCCACGCGACGGTCGAGTTGCTCGACGAGCTCGTCGTCAAGGCTGATGTGCAGACGCATGGCCACAAGCTACACACAGCTCGAGCCGCGCGGCCTACCGGCGGGCCGCTCAGTCGTCGTCGCCGAGCTCGCGCTTGAGGACCTTCCCGGTCGAAGTCCTGGGCAGCTCCTCGGCGAAGACGACGTCGCGGGGGACCTTGTAGCCGGCGAGGTTGCGCTTGACGTGCTCCTGGACGTCCTTCTCGGCGAGCTTGGTCCCCTTGCGCTTGACGATCACCGCCCGCAGCCGCTGGCCGAACTCCTCGTCCTCCACCCCTACGACGGCGACATCGGCCACGGCGTCGTGGGCGGCGAGCAGCTCCTCGACCTCCTGGGGAAAGACGTTCTCGCCGCCCGAGACGATCATCTCGTCGTCGCGCCCGTCGACGAACAGGCGGCCGCCTTCGTCGATGTGGCCGACGTCGCCCGTGGCCATGAGGCCGTCGATGACGTCCTTCGAGCCGCCGCCGGTGTAGCCCTCGAAGAGCATGTCGTTGCCTACGAAGATGCGGCCGGTCTCCCCCTGCTCGACCTCGTCTCCCTCCTCGTCGTAGAGCTTGAGGGTCGTGCCGCGCGGCGGCTTTCCCACGGAGCCCGGCGCCGCGCGCATGTCCTCGGGCGTCGCGATGGCCGCCCAGGCGACCTCCGTGGAGCCGTAGAGGTTGTAGAGGACGTCGCCGAAGCGGTCCATCGCGCGCTCGGCGAGCGAGGGCGCGAGCGCCGAGCCGCTGATTGCGATGACCCGCAGCGCTGAGAGGTCGTAGCGGTCGACGGTCTCCGGCGGCAGCTCGAGGATGCGCTGGACCATCACGGGGACGACCACGAGCGCCGTGCACTGGTGCTGCGCGGTCGCCGAGAGCGTCTCCTCGGGGTCGAACTCGCGCCGGAGCACGAGCGTGGAGCCCAGGCCGAGCGCGAGGGTGAAGTGGGCAAAGCCCCACGAGTGGAAGAGCGGGGCGGCGATCATCGTCGGCTCGCGGCTGCGCAGCGGGATCTTCGAAAGGAGCGCGGCGGCGGGGTCGAGCGACTCGGGCTGCTTGCGCGAGGCGCCCTTCGGCGCGCCGGTGGTCCCCGAGGTGAGGATGACCGCCTTGCCGCGCTCGTCAGGGGGCACGACGTCCTCGGGATCGCCCTCCTCGACGAGCTCCTCGAGCGTCGGGTCGGAGAGCTTGCCCTCCCCGTGCCAGCCGATGAAGCGCTTGCGCCGCCTGGCGGCATCCTTGACGAGGTCTGAGAACTCCTCGTCGAAGACGATCGCGCGGGGTTTCTCGCGCTTGACCACGTCGGTGATCTGCGGGCCGGCGAACGACGTGTTGAGGTAGAGCGCGTCGGCCCCGAGCTTCGAGCAGGCGACGGTCGCCTCGATGAAGCCGCGGTGGTTGCGGCACATGATCGCGATTCCGTCGCCCTCGACGATGCCGCGGTCGGCGAGCGCGTGGGCGAGCGCATTCGTGCGGCGCTGGACGTCGCCGAAGCTCAGCGAGCCGAGCTCGTCGACGATCGCGGTGCGGTCGGGATGGCGGATGGCGCACGTCGCGTAGCCCGCCGCGGGGGTCGGGCCGAAGCGCCGTAGGGCCTGGCCGATGCGGACGAGCTTGTCCGGACGCAAGGGACCGATCACCCCTGCCCCGGCGAGCGTGCGGACGGTGTGGATGCGATCGCCGAGGGACATCCCGCTATCCAATCACGTTCCGTCCGGGGAGCGGCTTACCTTGTTAGGTTCGAATGGAAGCTGCCACCCCCCTTCGCCAGCCGCGTGTGCGCGTCGTCGCCGACCGCGTGCTTATCGATGGCGTGCTGATCGACGACGCCTGCGCGGTCCGGCTGGTCGGCGAGCGCGAGGAGGCGGGCGACGACCCGGTCTCGACCCTCGTCGACGCCGTCGAGATCGGCGCCCGCGTGCTCGACCGCGAGCAGGCGGCGGCCAACGCCGACTTCGTGCGCACGGAGTTCGAGAAGGCCTCGCGCGAGGTCGAGGCGTCCTTCGCCCAGAGGGCCGAGCAGGTCTCCGAGCGTCTCTCGGGCCAGCTCGAGGCGGTCTTCGGCCCCGATAATGGCCACCTGTCAAAGGCGCTCGAGCGCCACTTCTCCGACGACAGCTCCGGGGCCGTCCAGCACCGCGTCCGCACCGTGGTCGGCGAAGTCATGCAGCGCTCGCGCGAGGAGCTTCTGCGGCAGTTCTCGGCTGCCGACGGCCAGAACCCGCTGGCCGACTTCAAGGCCGCCTCGGTGCGGGCGATTCGCCAGATGGGCGACCAGCAGGGCGAGGCGCTTCGCGCCATGGGCGACAAGGTCTCCGCGCTCCAGCTCGAGGTCCAGCGGCTCCAGGGCGAACGCGAGAAGCAGCTCGAGCTCGCGGTCGAGCGCGAGCGCGGCACGGCGAAGGGCCGCTCCTACGAGGAGGCGGTCTTCGAGGCGGTCGACGCCGTCGCCGTGGCCCAGGGCGACGACGCCGAGGCCGTCGGCGACCTCAAGGGCGCGACCCGTAAGACGGGCGACGTGGTGGTCGGCATCGACGGCTGTCGCGGGCCCGCGCGCGGGCGAGTTGTCTTCGAGGCCAAGGACTCCAAGCTCTCAAAGCCCGAGGCCGTGCGCCAGCTCGACCGCGCGATGGCCGAGCGCGGCGCCGACTACGCCGTGCTCGTCGTCCCGAGCGAGGAGCACCTGCCCGCGAAGACCACCGCGCTGCGCGAGATCAACGGGGACAAGCTCGTGGTCGCCTACGACCCAGAGGAGGGCTCGCGGCTCGCGCTCGAGGTCGCCTACGCGCTCGCCCGCGCCCGCGTCGTGACGGCCCGCGGGGGCGGCGACGGCCTCGACGCCGGCGCGCTGGCCGAGGCCGTCGAGCGCACCCTGACCGCGATGGGCGACGTCCGCGCGGTCAAGCAGCAGCTCACGGGCGCCACGACGAGCATCGACAAGGCCCGCGAGGTGCTCGACGCGATGGCCGCCCGCGTCCGCGCCCACCTCGAGGACCTCGCCGAGCAGCTCGCAGTCGCGCAGGCGCGCGAGGAGTAGCGGCGAGGGCGTCCGCCACTCGCCCCCAGCGCCGCCACTCACCCCCGTCCCTCGTCCCTCGCTCCGCGCGAGATTTCCGCGAGAATGCAGTCATGCCCGACCCGCTCCGCCGCCGCGTGGTCGTCCACGGCCGCGTCCAGGGAGTCTTCTTCCGCGACTCTGTCCAGGAGCGCGCGAGCTCGGACGGCGTGGCCGGCTGGGTCACCAACCGCGACGACGGCGCCGTCGAGGCCGTCTTCGAGGGAGATCCCCAGGCGGTCGAAGGGCTTGTCGCCTTCATGCGCAGCGGCCCGAGCAGCGCGGACGTCGAGGACGTCGACGTCGGAGAGGAGAAGCCGGAGGGGCTCAGCCGCTTCGACGTGCGCTGAAGCCACCCGGGTCCCGGGAGGGGCGTGGGGCCCCGCGTGTCTCAGCCGCCTCGCGCGGGGCCGTGTCTCAGCCGCCTCGCGCGAGCGCCCGCTCGAAGGCCTCGCGCGCCGCGGCGCCACGCACCGCGAAGACAATCCGCTCGAGCCCGCTGTTGCCGTCGGCGAGGTGACGCCGAACCTCCTCGACCTCGATCCGGGCGGCCTCTTCGACGGGGAATGCGCCGACGCCCGTGCCAAAGGCGACCAGGGCGAGCGAGCGGGCTCCGAGCTCCTCGGCGCGACGCAGGGTGCTCGCGGTGGCGTGGCGGATGATCTCCGCGGAGGTCGGACCGCCCAGCTCCATCGTCGCGGCGTGGATGACCCAGCGCGGCGGCATGTCGCCCGCCCCGGTCTCCACCGCCTCACCGAGCGCGATGGGCGCGCGCTCGTCGCTCTCGCGCTGGATCTCCGGCCCGCCGGCGCGCGCGATCGCGCCGGCCACGCCGCCGCCGTGCGCCAGCCGCGTGTTGGCGGCGTTGGCGATGGCGTCGACCTCCAGCGTCGTGATGTCGACCTCCAGCACCTCGATCCGCGCGGGCATGGCAGGACGATACCCCGAGCCACGCTGCACTCCCAGTCGATACCGCGTCGCCATGCTCGAAGGCGATCGGGGCAGCACGGTACCTCCAGCCACGCGTCGCTCCCAGCGCTTGCCGCGACTCTGCGAGAATCGCGCGGTGTCCGACGGCTCCGAGCCCGACTTCGACCTGCTCGCCGCCTCCCTGCGCGCCGACACCACGGATCTGGTCGCCTATGTCGAGGCGCTGGCCGTCAAGCTCGAAGGGGCCCTGCCCGGGCGCGCGCGCGTCGAGCGGGGCGGCGGCGGGATCTTCGGTCGCGGCGAGAAGCAGGTTCGGCGTATCGAGGTCGACCTCGGGGACGGACGCTACCTGCTCGACCAGCGAGAACGCCGCGGCGCCCCCCAAGCCGCGCGCCAGAAGGTGGTGCGCGGGATCGCCCTGAGCACCGACCCGCTGGGTCTGGACGACTGGATCGACGCGCTGGCGCGCGATCTCGCCGCCGAGGCCAGCGCCGGGGCGCAGGGGCGGCAGGCGATCGAGCGGCTGATCGGCTGACACATGGGCTTCCTGGACGGCTTTGGCAAGAGCGACGAGGAGAAGGCCGCCGAGCGGCGCGCAGAGCAGGAGGCGGCCGAGGCCCAGGCGGCGCTGGCCGCCGGAGGAATCCCGCCCAAGGCCCAGCGCCGCCTCTCCGAGCTGCACGCTTCGGGCAACGACGCGTTCTTCACCTCGACGCTGTCGGTGCCCGAGCTCCTGCTCGTTCGCGAGGACGGCTTCCGGCCCATCACCCAGGTGATGGGCTCGTCGATCTACCACGTCGGCTGGCAGTTCCAGCAGACATGGGGCTCATGGGGCGCAGACGCGTCCTTCCAGGAGCTCTCCGTGGTCTCGCAGGCCTGGAACGAGGCGCGACGCCTGGCGCTCTCGCGCCTCGAGCAGGAGGCGCGACTGGCGGGCGCCCACGCGGTCGTCGGGGTGCGGATCGACAGCAGCCGGTGGGAGTGGGCCAGCGACGCCATCGAGTTCATCGTCACCGGCACCGCAGTGCGCATCGAGGGCGCGGGCCCACCCGGGCGCCCTGCACTGACGGCGCTCTCCGGGCAGGACTACTGGACCCTGCGCGAGGCGGGCTACGAGGCGCTGGGCGCCGTCGGCGCGACCTCTGTCTGGCTCATCGTCCCCGGCCGCAGCTCGAGACGGGCGATCCAGGGCGGTTGGCTCTCGGGCTATCGCAACCAGGAGATCCCGGAGTTCGTCCAGGGCGTCTACGGCGCGCGCAACCAGGCCCGCGCGCTGTTCGGCTGGCAGGCCCAGCAGCTGGGCGCCCACGGCGTGGTCGGGATGGAGATCAGCCAGGACGCGCGCCTGCACGAGATCGAGCGCGAGAACGGCCCCGACGACATCTACATGATCGTCACCCTGCACGCGCTGGGGACCGCGATCGCGAACGGTCCGGAACGCCGACCGGCGGTCATGCCGGTGCTCTCGCTGGGCTGACCCGCCAGGCCAGCCGACGAAGCACACCACATGATTCCGCGGAAGCGCACGACCGCAGTCCGCGCGGCGGGCTGCCCGGCCGCGCCGAGCGCAGCGCCGCGCGGCCAGCCGCTCTCCTGACCGGCGAGTGAAGGATTGTGGTCGCCATAGCCACCCCAATCCTTCAGCCTCGCCCGCGCGCCCGGCCGCGCTCGCTACCGGTTTAGGTGCAGGACGAGCTGGGGCGTGGCGATCGTGTGGTCCTCGGCCGTCGGGACGATCGCCGTCCCGATCGAGAAGAACTCGATCACGTGCGAGCCCCAGCCATGCGAGCGCTCGTTGAGCTGCACGCCGACGATGCCCTCGGCCTGCACTGTCTGCGCCTCGGTCTGCATGCGCTCCATCGCCAGCTCGCGCGCGTCGTAGAGCGCCTGGGTGTAGTTGGGAAGCTCGACGTTCTGGCCCACCTGTTGAACATCTGGCGCAGGCCCTGATGGGCGACGTGGTAGACGCAGGATCCCATCACCATCCCGACCGGGCGATAGCCGGCACTGAGCAGCGTCCAGAAGTCCTGGCCCGAGAGGTCTGAGGTGAACGGCCGGCCGTTGGGCGCGCGATGCAGGGCACCTTCTTGATGCCTGACGGCGGTCCCGATGGCGATGAACTCCGCCATGTGCGCGCCCCACTCGTAGCGCCCGATGTCCAGCCGGACGCCGACGATGCCGTCGGCTCCGAGCTGGTCGGCCTCCTCCTCCATGCGGGTCATCGCAAGCTCGCGCGCCTCGTACATCGCCTGCGAGAGGACCTCCATCTCCTGGTTCTGGCTCCACGCCGACTGCTGGAAGCCGATGTGGTAGATGGAGCTGCCGACGACCAGCCCCAGCGGCTCGAACCCCGCCTGCTTGATGAGCAGGAACTCGCTGACCGAGAGGTCGGAGGTGAACAGGCCGCCCTTGAGCTGCTCCATGCGCTCGACCCCGTGCTGGGGCACCCCCTCCATCGAGCCGGCGTGGTAGCCGGGGCCGCCGGCGGACTGGGCGACGCCGGGGCTCGCGGCGGGTGCGCCGGTTGACTGGGCGACGCCCGGGCCTGCGGCGTCGCCGCCCGCGGCGCGCAGCTCCTGCGTCCATTGCACCCCGTCCCAGTAGCGCTCCTGGCCTGCGCTGGGCGCCCCGGGATCGGGGTACCAGCCGGCGGGGGGAGTGGCGTTCGGAGCGGTCATGCCGGCGAGCCTACCTGCGTTCCGGAGTGCAGCCACATGAAAGCCGTCGCCCCCGCCGACGTCGACGTCGTTCGAGACCGCCCCGCGCGTCAGCGCGAGACGACCAGTGCTCCGCAAGCAGGTCAACGAGCTCGCTCACCGGACCCCTTTCAGGGCAAGCTCGGCGAGCTGCAGCAGTTCGCGCCGCAGCTTGCCGCGAGAGCGGCACCGCCCCACGGCCAGATCGAGGTCCAGGCGCTCAGAGAGGGCCGGCTGGTCGGTCACGGGTACGTAACGCCTCGTGCCAACCATGCATCGCGTCAGCTCGCGCTTGGCGTTGCGGATCGACTCCGGTGTCGCGGGAGCCGTCGCCTTCTCGCTGATCCCGCGACTCCCGCGCAAGGACTCCAAGCCGCCGAGCAACCAGCCCTCGTACTCGCGCTCGGCCATCACGACTCCGACGGGAAGCCTCGCCCCGCCCGCCTCTCTCGCATGGAGCTCCCGCGCCAGCTCGGCCGGACAGTCGTCGTCGGAGTCGAACACGACGAGGATCGCCGCCGCGGCGGCACGGTCGGCGCTGGCTAGTTCGATGCTCCGGCTCAGCTCACCCTTCCTTGACGAGTCGCGTCCGCGGAACGCGGACTGCCCGCGCGACCGCGACGTCGAAGCGCTCGGCTGCCGCGAGCACGCGGCGCACGAGGACCGGTACGGCAAACGCATCGCCGTGCCCCTCGACGATGGGGACGATTGCGGGCTGCGCCATTCAGCGCGGGGGCGCGGCATCGAAGAGGCCGAGCTGATTGGCAAGGCCCGTGGCATCGTCCTCGTCGGGATTCAGGTCGTTCGAGCGCAGCAGCTCGCCGGCGGTGTACAGCTTGCGCCGGATGGCGTCGCGGCCGAAAGGCGAAACCCGCGCAATCATTGTCCGGTTGTGGTCCGAGGTCACGACGCGGAGGTGCTCGTCCTCGAGATCCGGGTTGTCGAGGATGTCCGGGCTGTGGGTCGTGACCAGGATCTGGCGGTCCTCCGACGCGTCACGGAGGATCTGCACCACCAGTTCCGTGAGTGCGGGGTGCAGGGTCGACTCGGGCTCCTCGATCGTGACGACACGTGGATCGCTCGGCTGATAGAGGGCCAGTAGGAGACCGAGCAGCCGCAGCGTCCCGTCGGACATGTTCATGGCTTCGAACTTCCAAGCGTTGGCCGTGCCGATGTCCTGGCGAAAGACGATCGTCTCGCGCTGGCCGACGGCCTCGCGATCGACATCCACGATGCCCTGGATCGCGGCACCGAGTGCGCTGTGGAGGAGCTGAGCATGGTGACCGTTGCGCTCGCCTGCCTTCACGCGCTTCAGCACCGCGGCAGCGTTGCTTCCGTCGCGACGCAGCACCTCCCCGGCATCCGGCTCCTGGTACTCGCGCATCCGACCGGGTTCGACGGAATAGAAGCGCATCGAGGTGAGGAAGTCGTAGACCGGCCGGAACTCCTCCACGCCCGACGCTGCGTACAGCGTGAGCCGGTCGGGCTCCAGGCGCGGCTTGATGCCGGGAATCTCGCGGACGAAGACCCCGGAACGCACTTCGAATACGTCGTCGTGCCCCAGCACGTGGCGGACGGCGCAGCGCTCACGAGCGACCTCAAAGCGCCCTGTCGGCCGGGCGGCGATCTCGAAGGAGTAGTCGGCGGAGACCTCGTCAGAGAGCTCGATGATCATGCGGATCCCGATGTGGGTCGGGTGGCCGGTCGACAGCCTTCGGACTGCGGCTATCCCGCCGCGGTTGGCGAAAGCCAGGTCGACGGACTGCGCGAGGCAGTCGTGAACGAAGGACAGCGCATCGACGAAGTTGCTCTTCCCCGCGCCGTTCGGGCCCACTAGGACGCAGAGATCGCCAAGCTCGACGGTCGCTCGAGCGATGCTCTTGTAGTCCTTGATGTGGACCTGGCTGATGCGTGGTATCACGAGGCGGCCTCGCAACCCATCCTCGCACGCCGGTCAGGCGTCGACGGCGCCTGGTCCGCTCAGCCCACCTCGGCCGGCTCTTCGCGGCCGGCGAGGCGCTCGCGGCCGCGCTGGACGGCCGCGATGAACTTCGAGAGGTTGACCTCGAGCGTGTTCAGGATCTCGTCGGCGTAGTCCTCGGCGCCGAGGCGGATCTCGCGCTCGCGGGCGCGGGCGTCCTCGATGATGTCCTCCGCGGCGCGCTCGGCCTGCTTGGTGATCTCCTCCTGGCTGATCAGGCGGGTCTGGCGCTCGCGCGCCTCCTTGACGACGCGCTCGGCCTCGCGCTTGGCCTCGGCGAGCATCTCCTGACGCTCCTTGACGATCCAGCGGGCCTGCTTGATCTCCTCGGGGATCGTCGCACGCATCTGGTCGAGGATGTCGTAGATCTCCTCCTTGTCCACGCGAACCTGGTCGGTCAGGGGGACCGGCTTGGAGTTGTGGACTAAGTCGTCCAGCTTGTCGATAAGGACCAGGACGTCCATGCGCGAACCTCTTTCGTCAGCGCCCGAGCGCTTCCTTCAACCGCCCGGCGACGCCCGGCGGCACTAAGTCGTCTATGTCTCCGCCGAACGTCGCAAGCTCCTTGACGCCGCTCGACGAGAGGAAACTGTACTGCGGCGAGGCCATTAGGTAGATCGACTCGATCTCCGGAGCCTGCAGGCTGTTTAGCTGATTCATCTCGAGCTCGTACTCGAAGTCCGAGATCGCCCGCAGTCCTTTGACGATCGCCTTGGCGCCTTTCTCGCGCGCAAACGCGACGACCAGGATCGAGAAGGGCTCGGCGCGGACGTTGGGCAGGTGGGCTGTCGCTTCCTCCACCATCGCGCAACGGTCGGAGGCGGAGAACAGCGCGTTGGACTTTCGCACCTGGATGTCGACCACGCTGACGATGACCTCGTCGAACATGGCCGCCGCCCGCGAGATGACGTCCACATGCCCTTTGGTGATCGGGTCATAGCTGCCGGGGCAGACGGCGATGCGGTTTGAGGGGTTCACGGTTCGTGGATACGGATGAGCGTGTCGCCGTAGCGGCGCTCGTCGAGCACGGTGAGCGCCAGCTCGAGAGGCGCGCGGCGGTCGCTCTCGCTCACCACTCGCGCGCCGGGCGCGAGGACAGGGGTCAGCAGGGGCGACAGCTCGGGAGCCAGCCGGCCGGCGAGCCGGTATGGGGGGTCGAGGAGCACCAGATCGTATGCGGCGCCGGATCCGTGTGCATTGCGAAGGAAGGTGCGGGCGTCCTGCCGGCGCACCTGACCCGCCGCGTCCAGCGCGGCGAGGTTCGTCTTAACGGCCGTGATCGCGGCGGGCACGCTGTCGACGAAGGTCGCCTCCGCGGCGCCGCGGGAGAGCGCCTCCAGGCCCAGCGCCCCCGAGCCCGCGAAGAGATCGAGGACGCGCGCGTCCTCAAGGTCGCCGAGCAACGCGAAGAGCGCCTCGCGGACGCGGTCGGAGGTGGGGCGGGTGGCCGCGCCGCGCGGCGCGACGATCCGGCGGCCACCGAAACGGCCGGCGACGATCCTCACGCCGGGATGGGCTCGAGCGCCTCGGCTCCGAAGCGCTCGCGCAGCGCGTCGGCGAGGAGCGTGTGCTCGGGCGCCTCGAGCTCGGGGTCAGCGTCCACGATCCCCTGCGCCGCCGCGTGCGCGCGCTCCAGGAGCTCGGGGTCGAGCTCGGCGAGCCCGGACTGGCGCGTTCCGATCAGCTCTCCTTCCCCGCGCAGCCGAAGGTCGACCTCGGCGAGCCGGAACCCGTCGTCGTGCCCGGCGAGGGCGCGCAGGCGCGCCGAGTGCTTGGACCCGAAGAGCAGGCACACCGAGGCGTGCCCTCCGCGGCCCACTCGCCCGCGGAGCTGGTGGAGCTGGGAGATCCCGTAGCGCTCGGCGTCCTCGACGAGCATGACCGTCGCGTTGGGCACGTCGATGCCGACCTCGATCACCGAGGTGGCGACGAGCACGTCGGCTCCTCCCCCGGCGAAAGCGGCCATCGCGGCCTGCTTCTCGCGCGGGCGCATCTGGCCGTGCAGGAGCACGACTCCGAACCCCTCCAGCTCGGTGCGGGCCAGCCGCTCGAACTCGGCGGTCGCCGCGCGGATCTGGAGGAGCTCTGACTCCTCGACCAGCGGGCAGACGACGAACGCCTGCCTGCCCGCCCGAAGCTCCTCGCGGATGCGCTCGTAGGCGCGCGCTCGCTCGCGCTCGCCGGCGATCACATACGTCTCGATCGGTTGCCGCCCGCCTGGCAGCTCCCGTAAAGCGGTGACGTCGAGGTCGCCGTAGCCGGTGAGCGCGAGGGTCCTGGGAATCGGCGTTGCGGTCATGTGGAGCACGTGCGGGGTCAGGCCCCGCGCGCCCTTGTGGTCGAGCGCCGCACGCTGGCGAACCCCGAACCTGTGCTGCTCGTCGACCACCGCCACCGCAAGGCGGTCGAGCTCGACGTCCTCCTCGATGAGGGCATGGGTGCCGACCACCAGCGAGAGCTCCCCGGAGGCCAGCTTTGCGAGCACGTCGGCCCGCCGCCCGGCCGGGGTGGAGCCCGTGAGCAGCGCGAGCGGCACCGCCTCTCCGGGCATGAGCCGCTGAATGGTCGCGAAGTGCTGCTCGGCCAAGGTCTCCGTCGGGGCCATGAGCGCGGCCTGCAGCCCGTGCTCGACGGCGCGGAGCATCGCCCACAGCGCGACGACGGTCTTGCCCGATCCGACCTCCCCCATTAGCAGCCGCTGCATGGGCCGCTCGCCCCCCAATTCCGTGGAGATCGCCGCGATCGCCCGCTTTTGGTCGCCGGTGAGCGCGAAGGGCAACCCGCACTCCAGCCAACGCTCGGTGAGAGAGAAGGGACCGTCGAGGACGGGCGCGTTGCCGGCGGCCCGGCGGCGCGCCCGGCGAACTAGGAGGGCGAGCTGGCGCAGCAGGAGCTCGTCGAGCTCGAGCCGGCGGCGGCCGTGCGCATGGTCTGAATCGGTCTCCGGAAAGTGGACCGCGTCGAGCGCGGCGCCCCGGTCAGCGACGCCCTGTGCCACCCGCAGCCGCGCGGGAAGCGGCTCGACGACGTCGAAGAGGGCTGCGCGGTGCTCGCGCACAAGCGCCAGGATCTCGGTCGAGCTGACGCCTTCGCTCGCCGGGTAGTGCGCGACCGACTCGGCGGCGACGACGGCCTCGCTCGTCGGCGCGTGGGCCTGGACGCTGAAGCCGCCCCGGCCGTCGTGCTTGCCGTGGAGCATCACGCGGGTACCGGGCTTGTACCTGCCCTCCAGCCATGGCTGGTTGAAGAAGGCGACGCGCATGGTTCCCGTCGCGTCCCCGACGGTCGCCTCGACGAGCGGGCGCATACCGCGACGGCGCACGGGCCGGCTGCGGATCGATCGCACCTCGGCGACGACCGTCGCCGGCTCACCCGGCTCAAGCGCGGCGATCGTGCGGCCCTCGCGGCGATCGCGCGGGACGTGCTCGAGCAGGTCGCCGACCGTGCTCAGCCCGAGGGCGGCGACCGCCTTGGCGGCCCGTGCGGGCGCCACGTCGAGAGGCTCGGCCAAGCGGGAGGGGCGGGGGAGCGAGCGCAGCGGCGCAGCCGCGAGCTGCTCGGCGCTGAGGGGAGCGCGTGAGGCGAAGCCGGTCGCCATGCGGTCCATGATGACCAGCGGCGCGGTCGGCATCCTGCCGCCGGGTGTGTTCACTTGACGGCGATTATTCACGTCATGTGATCACACCCCCGACAACGCCGGCCCCCAACGACGCGGCCTGCGCCTACTCCGCCGTCAGAAGCCACCACCAGCTCGGCTGGCCGCCCTCGCGGGTCTCGAGCTCGACGCCGGCGGGTGCGAGCGCGGAGACACGCTCCTCGGCCAGCGGCGCGCCGTCGCCGGCGATGCAGGTGAGAAGCTCGGCGTCGCCGCCCAGGTCGGTCAGGACGGCGCGCAGCGTGTCCTCGGGCTCGCCCCAGGCGACGAGCTCCTCCTCGACGAAGCCGACCGCGTCCCCAAGCCGGAAGCGCCCGCCGGCGTCATCGCGCGCCGCCGGCGCGACGCCCCCGGTACGCACATGGCCCAGCGCCTCCTCCATCGTCTGAGCGTTGGTCGCGGCGTCGCGGCCCGGGTCCAGTGCCACGGCGGCGACCAGCCCCGCCTGCATCGACCGGGCATGGACGACGTGCACCTCCTTGTCGGAGAGCGCGGCCGCGCGCTCGGCCGCGAGGAAGACGTTCGGGCTGTCGGGAAGGACGACGACCTGCTCGGCGGCCACGTTGTGGATGGCGGTGAGAAGGTCGAGGGTCGAGGGGTTGAGCGTCGGGCCGCCCTCCAACGGCTCTACTCCCAGGCTCGCGAACAGGCGACCCATGCCGGGGTTGGAGACCACGGCGACGGCACCGCACACCGTCCGCGCCCCGTTGGTCTGACCCCCGAGCCGCTCGCGTCGCGCCGCAATCTGCTCGCGCATGTCCGCCACGTCGAGGTGGGAGACCGTGCCGGCGGCATCGAAGAGGCCGGTCGCGCGCTCAGGCTCGTCGGTGTGGAGGTGGACCTTGAGCGTCGTGCCGTCGCCCACCACGAGGACGGAATCGCCGAGCGCCTCCAGGAGACGGACGTAGTCGGAGGCCTCGAGCTCGGAGCCGGTCACCGCGAAGTTCGTGCAGTAGCGGTAGGTGCTCGACTCGTGCTGAGGGTGGGTGACCCGTGCGGGCGCGTGGTGGGGGATCGGCGGCGGCGATGCGCCCCGCAGCGCGGCGAGCACCCCGGCGACGAGGATCAGCAGGCCGTGCCCGCCGGCGTCCACAACCCCCGCCTCGCGGAGGATCGGCAGCAGGTCCGGGCCGCGCTCGACGGAGCGCTCGCCTGCCGCGAGCGCCCGCTCCAGAGTGTCGGCGATGACCGCGTTCTGCTCGACGTCCTCCACCGGGTCGGGCAGCCGCGGATTCTCCATGTGGGCGAGGTCGGAGACGACCTGGTGGGCCATCTCACGCATCACGGTGAGGATCGTCCCCTCCGCGGGTGCGCGGACGGATGTGTAGGCCCGGTCGGCCGCGCGGGCCATCGCGGCGCCGATGAGCACCGGGTCGACGAACTCCCCCGGGCGGCTGATCAGCTCCTCCGCCGCCCCGTGGATGAGCTGTGAGAGGATGATCCCGCTGTTTCCGCGCGCGCCCAGGAGCGCGGCGCGAGCGACGGAGTCGACGATCTCGTCGCGCCCGATCTCGTCCAGCGTGCGCTCTCCTTGGCTGGCGAGCCGGTCGATCTCGGCTAGCACGGCCTGGAGGGTGAGCACCATGTTGTCGCCGGTGTCGCCGTCAGCGACCGGGAAGACGTTGAGGTCGTTGATCTCCTGCCGGCGCGCCTCGAGGTGCGCGAGGCCGGCCTCGAGGACGGCGCGGAAGCGGATCAGGCTGGGATCGGACACAGGTCCGTTGCCCGTGCCTGCGATCAGAGCGCCTTGGTGACCTTGCCGGCCTTCAGGCAGCGGGTGCAGACATAGACCCGCCGGGGCGTCCCGGAGTCGTCGATGCGGACCTTCTGAAGATTCGGATTGAAGCGACGCTTGGTCGCCACCATCGAGTGGCTGCGACTGTGCCCGAACGCAGGGCCCTTGCTACACGAATGACAGACCTTGGCCATGGCGGACGGGAGTATAGGAGGGCGCCTTGGCGCCAGGTCTTCGGCGCCGGCGGGCTCGTTCTTCGGCGTAAGGCGGCCCGCCCGGGGGTAAGCGAAGGGACGTCGGGTCGCCACGAAGGGCGCCGCTCGACCCCCACGGATGGCAACCTCGCGCCTGAACATCGAGCTCCCCGAGCGCTACCGGCCCCTGCGCCACATCGCCAACGGCGGCATGGCGGCGGTATGGGCCGCCGAGGACCGCCTGCTCGGCCGCGAGGTCGCCATTAAGGTGCTCGCCGCCCACCTGGCCGAGAACGAGCGCGCGCGCATGCGCTTCCAGCGCGAGGCGCGCACCGCCGCCGGCCTGTCGACCCATCCCCACGCGATCACGATCTACGACGTCGGCGAGCACGAGGGCCGCTCGTTCATCGTCATGGAGTCCCTTCCCGGCGGCTCGCTGGCCGACCGGCTTCGCGACGGGCGCCGCATCGGTCGCGAGCGCGCGCTCCAGTGGCTCCGCGACGCGGCCTCGGGGCTGGACGCCGCGCACGAGCGCCGGATCATCCACCGCGACGTCAAACCGGGCAACATGCTCTTCGACGGCCACGACCGGCTGGTCCTGGCCGATTTCGGCATCGCCCGCCTCGCTTACGACTCCGCGGTCACTACGACCGGCGACGTACTCGGGACGGCCGCCTACGTGTCGCCCGAGCAGGCCGAAGGTCGGCCCGCCGCCGAGGCGTCTGACCGCTACTCGCTCGCCGTGGTGGCTTACGAGCTGCTCACCGGCACCCGGCCGTTCCGGGCCGAGCACTTCGCGGCCACCGCGCGGCTGCACATCGAGGCGGCGGCCGATCCGCCCACCCAGCGCGACCCCTCCCTTCCCCCCGAGGTCGACGCCGTGCTCCTGCGCGGGCTCGCCAAGGATCCGGCGGAGCGCTGGCCGACGGCAACCGCCTTCGTCGAAGCGCTCGGGGAGGCGCTGTTCCCGCCCGCCGTTGTCGAGGAGGACGACCGGACGATGCCCCTGCCCCCGCCGCCTCCGTTTGAGGAGGCGCCCCCGCCGCCGGCGCCGCCCCCGCCGCCTTCGGCCCAGCAACGGCCCGCTCCCGCTGCGCCTCCCGTGGCCGCCGGACGGCCCGCGCCGCCCGCGCCGCCTTGGGGTCCGATCGCCCGCCCGACCGTCCACCAAGCTCGGCGCCGGCCCGGCTGGCTCCTGCCCGGCGCGCTCGTCGGCGTTCTGGCCCTCGTGGCCCTGGCGGTGGCGCTCGCGGCCGGCGGCGGGAACGACGAGGAGCGGGCCGATAACGCGGACCCCTCAGCTCGGAAGTCTCAGTCGTCCGGCGACGGGGACCGCTCCACCAAGCCGGCGAAGCCCTCGCAAGCTAGAGAGGATCAGCCCGCCACGCCGACTCCCTCTTCGCAGCCGAGCGCGGGAGGCGGAGAGACGCCCTCCGGCGGCGGCGGGGCGGCGCCGTCGAGCGGCTCTACCGCTGGCGGGAGCCCCTCGGCGCTCAACGACCAGGGCTTTCGCCTGATGAGCGCCGGCCGCTACGACGAGGCGGTCCGTGTGCTCCAGCGCGCCTACGAGGCCTGTGGCAAGAGCGTCGATCAGCTGCCGTGCGCCTACGCCGCGTTCAACCTCGGAAAGGCCCTGCGGCTCGCCGGCCGGCCTGCCGAGGCGGTCCCGGTCCTCGAGAAGCGGTTGGGGAACCCGGACCAGCGAGACACCGTGCAGGCCGAGCTCGACGCCGCCAAGAGCGCCGCGAAGGGCTGAGCTCCGCGGGCGCCTGAGCGCCTCGACAGCGAACCCTGGCACGGCAGCGTCGCGGACGCAGTCACCCTCGCCCTGGGGGCGGCGGCGCCTGAGCCGTCACGAAACCATCGCGGAGTCCACGCCCTTTGTGCCGAGTCTGCGTCACCGGCCAGACGTTGGCGCTCAGTAGCCCAGTCCGAGCGTACGTTTCGATCGTGCCCGCCTCGGTCGCCGAACTGGCCTACGACCTCTCGCGCGCCTCGCTCGGCGAGCAGGAGAAGCGACTCGCGGATCTCAGGTCGCGCGCCGGGACGCTTCTCGCGGCCGCGTCGATCGCCGGATCGTTCCTCGCGTCGAGCCGAGGTGAGCTCGACACCATGGCCATCCTGGCGAGCGCCGCTTATGTCGGATGTGTCGCCACCGCGGTGTACGTGCTGCTGCCCCACGAGCTCGTCCTAGAGTTCCGCGGTTCGCTCGTAGCGCGAGTTGCCGACGAAGTGGGCGGCGAGCTCGCTGACGCGTTGGCGGCGGTAACGGAATGGCTGGAGGACTTTCACGACGCGAACGCGAGCACGCTTGCGACGCTCGGTCGCTGGTACACGGCGAGTTGCGCCGCGCTGGGTGGCGAAGTCCTCATGTGGACGTTGAGCGTGACGGGTACCCTCTGATGTCATGACCGAACCTGTTCCCCCGAAGCCTGCCCCGCAGTGGCCAAAGTCCCCGCCTCCCGGCTTCGGCATCTCGGAGAAGCGCGGCGGGTCGGCTGGCGCGCCGAAGAAGTAGCCGGGAGAGCGATCACGGCGGTCGTGTAGCCCGCCACTGCGGCGATCGAAGTCGCGGCTCGACGACCCCCCAAGGAGCGGATGTGCGGGAGGTCGGCCTGCGGCCTCGCCCTCAGCCAGCCAGCTGCACGCGCAGCTCGGCCATTCGCAGGACGGCCTGCGCGGCGTCGCGACCCTGGTGGCGCTTGCCGCCCACCCGCGCCAGCGCCTGGTCCATCGTCTCGACGGTGAGGACGCCGAAGCCGCACGGCACTCCCGTGCGAAGCTGCACTTCCTGGATCCCCCGGGCCGCCTCGGCGCAGACGTGGTCGTAGTGCGAGGTTTCCCCGCGAATCACCGCTCCCAGGCACACGACGCCTTCGTAGCGGCCACTGGCGACCGCGTAGGAGGCGCCGAGGGGCAGCTCGAAGGCGCCGGGTACGTCGAAGAGGTCGACGTCATCGACTCCCGCCTCGGCCAGCGCCTCGCGAGCGCCGTCGACGAGCCGCCCGGCGAGCTCCTCGTAGAAACGTCCCACGACTAGCGCGTAGCGGCGCGGGGGCGAGGCCGGCGCACCCACTTCGCCCTGCGGCGGCTTCCGCTCGGGCGCGGCCGGCGCACCCGCTCCGCCCTGCGGCGGCTCCCGCTCGCGCGAGGCCGGCGCACCCGCTCCACCCGGCGCGGACTCCTGGTCGGCCACTACCCGAGCGTCCCGGGGCTGGTGTCGCCGTCGTCGTGGTCGTTTCCGGCCCGGCGGCGGCGGTCGGCCTCGTGCTCTTCCTGGATGAACTCCTCGTCGAGGGGCAGGCCCTGGTGGTGGAGCGTGTGGCCCATGCGGTCGCGCTTGGTCTCCAGGTAGCGCTCGTTGTGGGGGTTGGGCTGGTGGACGATGGGCACCTGGGCGCTCACCTGGAGGCCGTAGCCCTCCAGCCCGACGATCTTCTTCGGGTTGTTGGTGAGGATCCTGATCGTGGAGAGCCCCAGGTCGCCGAGGATCTGCGCCCCGATGCCGTAGTCGCGCAGATCGGCGGGAAGACCGAGCTCGAGGTTGGCGTCGATCGTGTCGAGGCCGCCCTCCTGGAGCTTGTAGGCGCGCAGCTTGTTGAGCAGGCCAATCCCGCGGCCTTCCTGAGATAGGTAGAGGAGCACGCCCTGCCCGGCGTCCTCGATCATCGCCAGGGCGGACTCGAGCTGCTCGCCGCAGTCGCAGCGCAGGGAGTGGAAGACGTCGCCGGTCAGGCACTCGCTGTGGACGCGGACGAGGACGTCGTCTTTGCCCGTCACCTCCCCCTTGACCATCGCGACATGGTGCTTGTCGTCGACCAGCGAGCGGTAGCCCACCGCGGTGAACTCGCCGAACTTCGTGGGCAGCGAGGTCTCGACCACGCGTTCCACGAGCCGCTGGGAGCCGCGCCGGTAGGCGATCAGGTCGGCGATCGTGAACATCTTCAGGCCGTGGCGTCCGGAGTACTCCACGAGGTCGCCTACCCGGGCCATGGTGCCGTCGTCGTTCATGACCTCGCAGATCACGGCGGCCGGGTAGAGGCCGGCGAGCCGTGCGAGGTCGACTGATGCCTCGGTGTGCCCAGCACGTTCGAGCACGCCGCCCGCCTTTGCCTTCAACGGCGGCAGGTGGCCGCCGCGGACGACGTCTTCGGGCCGGGTCTCCGGGGCGATCGCGACCTGAATCGTCCGGGCCCGGTCGGCAGCCGAGATCCCGGTGTCGATCCCCTCGCGCGCGTCGATGGTCAGCGTGTAGGCCGTCTTGTGCGGGTCCTCGTTCTTGCCCGCCATCAAGTCGAGCTCGAGCTCCTCGCAGCGCTCGGGGGTCAGCGCGAGGCAGATCATGCCGCGCGCGTCCTTGGCCATGAAGTTGATCGCCTCGGGGGTGGCGAACTGAGCCGCGAGGACGACGTCGCCCTCGTTCTCGCGGTCCTCGTCGTCGCAGACGACGATCATCCGGCCCTGCCGGACCTCCTCCACGGCCTCCTCGATGGGCGAGAAGACCCGCTCGAACACGCTCATCGTTCCATCAGCCTTTCGACATGTTTCGCAAGTACGTCGACCTCAAGGTTGACAGGCGCCCCCGGCTGCGCGCGACCCAGCGTGGTGCGCTCGAGCGTCTCGGGGACGAGCGCGACCTCCAAGCGCGTGCCATCGACGGAGGCGACGGTGAGGCTGATCCCGTCCACGGCGACCGAGCCCTTCTCGACCAGGTAGCGCGCCAGCTCGTCGGGGACGGCAATGGTCACCACGCGCGAGAAGCCGTCCTTGCGCACGTCCTCCACCGTGCCCATGCCATCGACATGGCCCTGGACGACATGGCCGCCCAGGCGGTCGGTCGCGCGCAGTGCCAGCTCGAGGTTGACCGCGTCGCCAGGAGCGATCGCGGCGATCGAGGAGCGCCGCAGCGTCTCGTGCACGACATCGGCGGCGAAGGCGCCGTCCTCCGCGTGCGTGGCCGTCAGGCACACGCCGTTGACCGCGACCGAGTCGCCCGCGCGCAGCTCGCCCGCCAGCGCGCTGGCTACTCGCAAGCGCACGCCCTCCTCGGTCTCCTCGACGGCCTCGACGGCCCCGAGGTCGGCGATCAAGCCGGTGAACACCCGTGGCTCCTCCGGTCGGCCGGGAGGGCCACCGCTACCACTCCTGCATCCGGGCGCGCACGAGCAGGTCGTCCTCGAGCTCCTCGCACCTCAGGTCCAGCGCGCGGGTCGCCTGGGCGATGCGCTCCGCGCCCGCGCCCTCGAGCGGATCGCGCGCGGTGCGCCCGCCGAGCACCATCGGGGCGAGGAAGAGGCGCAGCTCGTCGACCTCGCCCGCGTCGAAGAACGCCCCCGCCAGGCGCGGACCCCCCTCTAGCAGCACCGAGCTCACGCCGGCTGCGCCGAGCTGGTCGAGTGCGGAGGCCACCCGTGCGGGCTCGTTGCCGCCGGTCGCGAGGACGATGCGCGCGCCGGCGGACTCCAGCGGAGACGTTGCCGTCCGGTGAGCGGCGCGCGAGACCACCACGACGAGCGGGACCTCGTGCGCGCCGGCGACGAGCTTCGATTCGAGCGGCAGCCGAGCCGTGGAATCGAACACGACGCGCTGGGGCTGGCTGACTACCCCCTCGATCCGCGCCGTGAGCTGCGGGTCGTCGGCCAGCGCGGTTCCGATCCCCACCACGACCGCGTCGCTCTCTGCCCGCCAGCGATGCGCGAGGCGCCGGCTGGCGGTCCCCGAGATCCACTTCGAGTCCCCCGTTTCTGTGGCGACCTTGCCGTCCAGGGACATGGCGGACTTGAAGAGCACATAGGGCCGGCCCGTGCGAGCGTGCTTGCGGAAGGGCTGGTTGAGGAGGCGCGCCCGGTCGGCGAGCTCGCCGTCGGCCACGCATACCTCGACGCCGTCGTCGCGCAGGATGCCCAGGCCGCGGCCGGAGGCCTTCTCGGACGGGTCGTCCGAGGCCACGACGACGCGCCGGATGCCTGCCGCGACGATTGTCTCCGTGCACGGCGGGGTCTTGCCGCGATGGCAGCACGGCTCGAGGGAGACGTAGAGCGTCGCGTCGGCCGCCGGCTGCCCCCCGGCGGCCGCGATCGCCTCGACCTCGGCGTGCGGGGCGCCGAAGGCGGTGTGGAAGCCCTCCCCGAGGACGTCGTCACCACGCGCGATCACCGCCCCCACGAGCGGGTTGGGGCTGACGCTGCCCCGGCCGCCGTCGGCCAGCTCGACGGCACGCGCGAGATGGCGTCGATCGGTCTCGGAGAGGGCGCCTGGCATGGCCCCGCGAGGATACGGCGCGGGGCCGAGCGAGGCGCGGGAGTGGCGGGGCGGCGCGGGGTGAAGCGACTTGGGCGGGCCGAGCGAGCCCCGGCGGCCTCGGGGAAGCGTGGAAGCGGCTTGGCCCGAGCGAAGCTCGAGGTCGAGAGGCGCGCGGGCGGAGCGGGCGCGCGCTCAGGCGCCCCCGGCGCCGCACGCCCCGCCGCGCAGGCGGTACACCGTCATTGCGGGCCCCGGCCGGTGGAAGGCCAGCGGGTAGTAGTCAAAGGACCAGTCGAAGTTGAAGGCGACCGGCCCCCGTCCCTCCCCGTAGGGGCTCGTGCGGTAGACGGGCTTCCCGCGGCGGGCCAGCTCGCGGTAGTAGGCGATGGCCTCCGGCACTCGCTCTGGCTGGGTGAACGCGCGGTCGGACTGGGTCGATCCCGTGACCACGTAGCAGTAGCCCCGGCGCTCATAGGCGTCGAGCAGCTCGGGGCGCAGGCTGCGCGTGTAGCCCTCGGCGCCCACCACACCGGCCGAAGGCCGGCGCCGTCCAGGCAGGATGCCCGGCGGCGTCTGGCCGGGGAACAGCGCGATGACCCCGCGCGTGAAGAGCTGGTCGCCGGCCCGACCGGCGTCGACGCGGCCACGGAGGGCCTCGCCCGCGATGATCCCGGGGCTGTCGCCGGCGTCGTCGGCGTCCCACAGCCGCCAGACGCTGCCGTCTCCGCTCGTCGCCGGCGCGATCCGGGGATCGATGAGCCACGAGTCGGTAACGACCGGCTCAACGACGATCTCGCTGCCCGGCGGGACGTTGGCCACCAGCCACTCACGGGTGAGCGAGCGAGTATCCGCACGCGAGTTGACGAGGTTGTTGTGGACGCTGAAGACCGCGCCCTGGCCGACGAGCGCGAGGGAGGCGATCGCCGCCGCCGCCAGCCGTGCCCGCGGGCGCGCCCGGCCCAGCGCGCGCACCACCTCGATCGCGGCGTAGGCGGCGAGGAGGCAGAGGATCGGGTAGACGGGCAGGAACCAGCGCCCGAAGAAGCGCTCTTGGCTGCCCATGAAGGCGAAGAAGAGGACGACGGCCGGCAGCAGCACCCAGGCCAGGCGCCGGTCGCGGCGGATGACCAGGAACGCGCCGCCCAGCGAGGCGAGCATCGGCACCCACCCAAGGCCCCAGGTCAGCGTCCACAGGTAGTAGCGAAAGCCGCTCGATTCCTTGACCCCGAGCTTGTCGGATCCCGCGGTGGCCGAGCCCTGCTTGCGGATCCCGTCGATGAACTCCGAGTAGGACTTGATCGCATAGGGGTTGGTCACCGCGAAGGCCAGGACGGTCGCGCCCGCGGCGACCAGTACGAGGCCCCGAAGGGCGGGCGAGCGCAGCAGCGTCCGCAGACCGCGCGGGCGGACTAGCTCTCGAAGCGTCGGCGGAGTTCCCGGCTCCTCGCGCCATCGCGCCAGCGCCGCGCCGATCAGCGGCACGATGACGATGCCGGCCGTGTACTTGGTCGAGATCGCCAAGCCGAGCCCCACACCGGCGATCGCGTAGTGCCACCAGCGCCCGCTGCGCAGGACGAGCGCGGTGCCCCACAGCGACAGCGCCACCGCCGAGAGGGCCGGCGCGTCGTTGAGCGCGAGCCGCGAGTAGAAGACCGGCAGGAAGGCGAAGGCCAGGATGGCCGACCCGAGCAGCGCCGTCGGGCGGTCGAAGAGCCGCTTGCCGGCCAGGTAGGTGAGCCAGACCGCGAAGGTGCTGATGATCGCGACCGTCAGGCGGGCGACGAGCCACACCTCGGTCGCGTCGGTCGCGTAGGCGAGGGCGGCTCCGTCGCCGCCGCCGAACCACACTGCGAAGACGACGTAGAAGACGTAGGAGGTGGCCGGGGGGTTGACGAAGTAGTACGGATTGAGCGTGTGCCCGAAGAACCCGATCGCCCGCGGCACGAAGTGCGCGTTCTCGTCGACGTTGTAGGCGTAGGGCAGCCCGCTCTTGGCGCCCCACACCCGGACCGCCAGGGCGACGAGCAGCAGGCCCGTGAGCGCGAGCGTCCAGCCGTCGACGCGCGGGCGGCGGCGTGCGTGGGCGATCACCCCGTTGACGCCGGCGCGCATCCGATCGGCCGGGGCGGCGACCCGCCTGCGGGCCGGGGTGTCGGTCGTGGAGGAGGGCGGCATGCGATACTGCCGAGGCGAGTGTAGAGCGCCCGGCGGCCACCAGGCGCCCCATGGCACGGGATGGCGGCTCTCGTGCCCTTCGACGTCCGCGACCGATCTCCGGTCTACCCTCCCACTGCGATGAAGCTGATCATCCAGATCCCCTGCCTCGACGAGGAGGAGACGCTTCCCGCCACGCTCGCCGATCTTCCCCGCGACCTCCCCGGCGTGGACGAGATCGAGTGGCTGGTCATCGACGACGGCTCGACCGACCGGACCATCGAGGTGGCGCGCGAGCACGGGGTCGAGCACATCGTGCGCCTGACCAACAACAAGGGGCTCGCGGCGGGCTTCCAGGCGGGACTGGACGCGTCGCTCAAGCTCGGCGCCGACGTCATCGTCAACACCGACGCCGACAACCAGTACTACGGAGGCGACATCGGCAAGCTCATCGGGCCGATACTGGCCGGGCACGCCGACATGGTGGTCGGAGACCGCCAGATCGCGAAGATCGCACACTTCTCCCCTCTGAAGAAGTCGCTGCAGCGCCTCGGCTCGTGGGTGGTGCGCCAGGCCTCGCAGACCACGGTCCCCGACACGACGTCGGGCTTTCGCGCCTACAACCGCGAGGCCGCGATCCAGATGCAGGTCGTCTCGAAGTTCACCTACACGCTCGAGACGATCATCCAGGCGGGCAAGATGCTCGTCGCGATCGACCACGT
>Ga0183260_10000731_pt1 | contig 28067 bp, 23 predicted proteins | sample AntDrymUQ4972206_2_FD_129768 | JGI IMG/M metagenome (GOLD analysis project Ga0183260, IMG submission 129768) | Polar desert sand microbial communities from Dry Valleys, Antarctica - metaG UQ497 (22.06) (version 2) (version 2) | ecosystem: Environmental > Terrestrial > Soil > Desert | place... | reverse complement strand
GCGTCGCCGATGAATTGCATAACCGTCCCGCCTGCAGTCACCACGGCCCGGTTCATCTGTGTGCGGTGCTCGCTGAGCTGACTCGCCAGCACGCTCGGGTCGGACGACTCCGAGATCGTGGAGTAACCGCGTATGTCGGACATCAACACGGTGACCGTTAGCTTGTCGCTGGCGCCCCCGCGACTTCCGTCCCGGCGGAGCTTCTCGGCCACTCCACCGGGGAGGAAACGGCTCAACGTCTCTCCTTGCTCCTCGCGCTGCACGATTGCCTCGTGAAGCATCCTCAGGCGGCGCAGCGCCCCCTGCTGTCCGTGGCTGGCGCCGTCCGCAATCCGCAGGAATAGAGCCTCGACATCCTGAGCCACGGCCTCCGGGGGAAGCTTGCGGGCCGCCGCAATGGCCTTGATCGGGCGGCCCTCGGCGATCTCCCGCAGGAGCTCCTCCTCGGAAGCGGCAAGCTCGCCGTCGACCGCCACTGGGTTCACCAACGCCTCTACGATCTTTGGATCGATCATCGAACCGCCCGCCGACACCTCCCTGATGGCGCGCGCCAGCTGGTCGCCTTCGGCCACCCGGTCTTTGAGCAGATAGGCATATCCGGCGGCGCCCTCGGCTAGAAGTGAGATCGCGTACTCCGGGTCGTCGTATTGGGACAGCACGACGACCCCGGTTCCGGGGTGGAGCTTACGAACCTCTTTTGCCGCGTCGATGCCCTCACGCTCGAATGCCGGTGGCATCCGGATGTCCGTCACCACAACGGCGGGAGCCGCGGCTTGGGCTCCCGATACTAGCCCTTCGTAGTCGGCAGCGACCCCGACGATCGAAAAGTCGTCTTCGAGCCCAAGCAGCGCTCGCACACCTTCCCGCACGATGAGGTTGTCATCGGCGAGAAAGATGGTTATCTCTTCTGTCATGAGCCCATTGTCGCGTGCGCGACGAGAGCCGGCGAGGGGGGAGGCACGTCAAGCGGCGGTGGGGCCACCCTCATATGTAGCAGATCGTGGCACCTGCAAGAAGGTATGCAGGGACGCTGAAGGAGCTTCCGGCGGGCCTCAGTCCGCCCTGATCAGTTGCGGCGCGCGTCCAGCTCTTCGCATTTCTTGCGGATGGCCTCCGCTGCCTCTCCCAAACTGGCGCGCTCGGAGTCGCTCAGCTCGAGCTCGATTATGTCGGAGACGCCGCCCGACCCGAGGGCTACCGGCACCCCCAGGTACACATCCGAGATGCCATACTGCCCTGTCGTCCATGCGCACGCAGGAAGCACTTCCTTTGAGTCCGCCAGGATGGCATTCACCATGCTTGCAGCCGCCGAGGACGGCGCGTAGAAGGCGCTGCCTTTCTTGAGAAGCCCAACTATCTCAGCGCCGCCCTCGCGTGTGCGCGCAAAGAGCTCCTCGAGGGCTTCGTCACCGAGAAGCTCGTGCAACGGTTTCCCGTTGACTGTGGCCTGCCGGGGTAAAGCAACCATCTGATCACCGTGCGAGCCAAGTGTCATAGCTTCGACCTGGGACGGGGGGACCTCCAACTTCTCTGCGATGAAGTAGCGAAGACGCGCTGAATCCAAGACCCCGGCCATCCCAAGGACACGCTCCTTGGGGAACCCCGACACCACCGAGGCCAGATAAGTCATCTCGTCAAGCGGATTAGATACGACGATGATCACCGCGTCGGCGGAATATTGCGCGATCTGCTCGGTCACGCTCGTCACGATTTCGGAATTCTTGTCGAGCAGATCCATGCGGCTCATACCTGGCTGGCGCGGAAGGCCGGCGGTGATCACGACGACATCTGACCCCGCCGTGTCTGCGTATTCATTGGTTCCACTAACCCGGGCATTGAATCCCTCTACTGGAGCGGACTGTGAGATGTCGAGAGCGAGCCCGGCGGGAAGTCCCTCGACGATGTCGATAAGGACAACGTCGTCAGCGTAATCCCGTTCGGCTATCCTGCGTGCCGTATTCGAGCCAACGTTTCCTGCACCAACTACCGTTACCCTCCTGCCCTCAGCCAATGTCGACTCCTCCTGCCTCGAGCTTCTCGATGACACCGTCGGCGACCTCGGAAGTGCCGACCGCCGTCGGGTCATCGCGTGTGGGTTTCATGTCATAGGTTACGTACTTACCTTCGGCGATAACGGACGAGATCGCCTTCTCGAGTCGGTCCGCCGGTCCTACTTCTTCAAGATGCCGCAGCATGAGGACACCCGAAAGCATCATCGCCATCGGATTGACCTTGTTCTGTCCGGCGTACTTGGGGGCCGAACCGTGGGTCGGCTCGAAGACTGCAGCCTCATCGCCGATGTTGCCTCCTGGGGCGAGGCCGAGCCCCCCGATGAGGCCCGCTCCCAGATCCGACACTATGTCCCCGTAGAGGTTCGGAAGCACGAGCACGTCGTAGACCTCGGGCTTCTGGATGAGCTGCATACACATGTTGTCCACGATTCGATCCTCGAACTCGATACCCGAGTCTGAATACTCCTCGGCCACGTCGCGAGCGGTCTGCAGGAAGAGCCCGTCGGAGAACTTCATGATGTTGGCTTTGTGGACGGCGGTTACTTTCTTGCGCCCCTCCTTGATTGCATAGTCGAACGCCCCCTTCACTATGCGCCTGGTGCCGGTTACCGAGATCGGCTTGATCGAGATACCCGAGTCATCACGGATGCGGCGTGTACCCAGATCGGCCAGAAAATCGATGAGCTTTCCCGCTTCGGACGATCCCTGTTCGAACTCGATGCCGGCGTAGAGGTCCTCGTGGTTCTCGCGCGCAATGACGAGATCGATATTGTCGTAACGCGAGCGAACCCCCGGATAGGACTTGCATGGCCTCAGGCACATATAGAGGTCGAGCTTTTTGCGCAAGGCGACGTTGACGCTGCGAAAACCCGTGCCCACGGGAGTGGTTATGGGGCCTTTCAGCGCGACGGAGTTCGCTCGAATCGAGTGGAGCACCTGATCGGGAAGAGGCGTCCCGTATTTGTCCATGACGTCGGTGCCCGCCTCCTGCATGTCCCAGTTGAACCGGACACCGGTCGCCTCCAGGACGCGCCGAGTCGCCTCGGTGATCTCCGGCCCCGTCCCGTCCCCCGGGATGAGGGTGACGGAGTGAACTCCCTGTGACATGGAAAACCCCCTGGCTGTAGTGCTCATAGACGTGGTGCTCATAGACGTGACCGGAGACCCAACCTACATGCCCGAGCGGCGCCGTCCTCCCGCCCAGGGACGCCTATAACCTCTCCCGATGTATTCTTCTACCAGATTCTTCCTGGCCTGTATCAACCGGCTGGGCGGCCCGATCAAGTCGTGCGGGAGATGACACATGAGGGTCCTGATTGTGGGCGACGCCAACTCACGGGGGTCGCTTGCGGCCGTCCGTGCTCTTGCCCGCGCAGGTTGGACCGTGGGTGTGGGTTCTCCCCGGCCGGGTCTGGCCAACTACTCGAGGCACTGCGCCCGCTCGCATGTCGTGCCGTCCCCGAAGGAGTCGGTTGACGCATTCGTCGACGCCGTCAACTCCGCCGCCGGGAACCACGGTTACGAGCTCGTCTTCGGCGGTGGGGACACGGAGGTGTTGGCTCTATCCGGCTTGCGGGAAAGACTCGGGGTGACGGTGCCGTACAACTCCCACAAGAGTGTGCTGAGCGCTCTCGACAAGGTGAAGTTGAATGAAGCAGCTCGCCGTGCCGGAGTGCTCACGCCACCCACAGTGGAAGCGAACAGCTCACCGCTGGAAGCCGTCGGAGCAAGCGTCGTGGTTAAACCGAACCTCCACTGGACACCGGACGGCGCATCTGTTTTAAACGTCGTCGTCACCAGGGAGCGGGAAACTGTTCGACGGCGCTCTCAGGAGATCCTGGATGCAGGTCTCATACCGCTTGTCCAGGATTACATTCCAGGAAAGCTGTTGGCTTTCGTTGCACTCACCGATCGGCACGGAGACATTATTGCCGGGTTCTCACAGATAACCGACCGAGTTTGGCCTGTTGGAGCGGGAATGTTCGCCAGAGCCATCACGATCCCCACCGACAACCAAATGTGGCGTGAGGCGTCTGCGCTTCTCAAGCAGCTGAAATGGTTCGGGATCGCCCAGTTACAGTTCCAGTGCACCGACGATGGCGAACGATACCTGATGGATTTGAACGGTCGCTTCTACTGGTCCCTTGCCCTGCCGGTAAATGCCGGCCTGAACCTGCCTGCGATGTGGGCCAACCTCGCAACGGGTCGTTCAGTCACTAGCGCGCTTCCCCCTCCCGCAGCAACTCGCTATCAGTGGTTGCCCGGGGACCTACAGCGTGCTTTCGCAGAGCGGCGGGGTGGCTTGCTGCATGACCTGAGGGACACGTTGGGGTTCGCCAGGTCTGCAACTCATAGTTTGTGGGACAGGGACGACGTTCGCCCAGCGGTTCACTTCGTGCCGAAACTGCCCGAACTGGCAGCCAGAAGGGCACTGGCTTGTGTCGCCAACCGGCGGTCACCCACCCCCAAAGTCTCGAACGATCCAGAGTCGCCCGTCCGGGACACCCCGACGGGTTCTGGGCCACCCGGTTCAAGACCCGGTTCAAGGCGCGCCACGGCAGTCTGAGAGCCGCCGGCCGCGGGCCCCCATCCGGAGCGACCGACGGGCAGATTCACATTCAATCCATCTCGAGGTCCTATATTCGACATCTCGGAACTGCACTCTTGGATCATGTTGTCAGGAGCCCTCTGGGCACTCGCCATCATGGCCGTCTTCGATGTCGCGGTCATCTGGTCGGCGCTGCTGATCGCCAAACGATCCGACCGGCTGGTTGAAGACCCGTCCAGCCTCCGGTTCAGAGCGAGGGTCGATCTCCTCAGTCGCTCGAGCGTCTCTCGATCGAGCGATAGGCGAGATCTACCGTGTTGTGGAGCAGCTGTGCGATCGTCATCGGCCCCACACCGCCGGGAACCGGAGTGATAGCCGCCGCAATCTGACTCGCCGCCTCGAAATCGACATCGCCCGTCAGACCCGTCTCCGTTCGATTGACCCCGACGTCGATCACGACTGCACCGGGGGCGATCATGTCGCCCGAGATAGCGTGCGCGCGCCCGACGGCCGCAACCAGGATCTCGGCGCGCCGGGTGTGCTCGGCGATATCGGCCGTCCCCGTGTGACACACCGTCACGGTCGCGTTGGCGCCGGATGCCTTCTGCATGAGGAGCGCGGCCAGAGGCTTCCCGACGATGTTGGAACGACCGACGACCACAACCTCGGCGCCGGAGATGGTTGCGCCCGATCGGATGAGCAGCTGCTGGATTCCCCCAGGCGTTGCAGGCACCACAACAGGGTTGCCCGACAGCAGTCGTCCGAGATTGGCCGGATGAAAGCCGTCCGCATCTTTGTCCGGCCGGACCGCCTCGACCACGCGGGCCTCATCGATATGACCGGGCAGCGGAAGCTGCACCAGGATCCCGTGGATGGCCGGGTCACGATTCAACCCATCCACGAGCTCGAGGAGCTTCGCCTCGGAGATGTCTGCTTCGATGTCATGGTCACGCGCTGCTATGCCTGCTTGTGCACAGGCCTTTCTCTTGGCGCGTACGTAGACCGCCGACGCGGGGTCATCGCCGACGAGTACGGTTGCCAGTCCCGGGACGACTCCCTGAGACCTGAGAGCATCGACCCTCGCCGCCACCTCGCGTTTGACGTCGGCCGCGATTGCTTTGCCGTCTATCGTCTGAGCGGTCATCGACCCACTTTAGTCTCCGGCCGAGCCCGGGCCGGCCCCCCCGGGCAATCGGGCCGTGGCCGGCAGGGTCTAATGACGGAAGTGGCGGCGGCCGGTGAAGACCATGGCGAGACCGAGCTCGTTCGCCGCCTCGATGACCTCGTCGTCGCGCACCGAGCCCCCGGGCTGGATGACGGCGCGCGCACCCGAGCCGGCAATTGCATCGACGGCGTCCCGGAAGGGAAAGAATGCATCTGAGGCGCACGCCGACCCCGACGAACGTTCGCCCGCGCGCCGGGCGGCCAACTCGGCGGACTCGAGCCGGTTCATCTGCCCCGCTCCGATTCCGACTGCGGCGCCGTCCTTGACGAGCACTATCGCATTCGACTTGACATGCTTGGCCACGGTCCAGGCAAACTGAAGTTCGCTCCACTCGGCTGGGCTGGGCTCCCGGGTGGTCACAACCCGCGCGTCCTCGATAGGGTCGATTCCATCGGGCGATTGAACCAGCCAGCCGCCGGAAACGCTGCGCAGGGAGACGGCGGGGGCACCGGGTTCGACGCGCATGACCCGCAAGCTCTTCTTGGTTCGCAGAGCTTCGAGGGCTTCGCTCGAGTAGCCGGGGGCGCAGACGACTTCGGTGAAGATCTCGATGATGGCGGCCGCCGTTGCGCGATCACAGGGCCGATTCAACGCCACGATCCCGCCAAAGGCGGACACCGGATCGCACCTCAGCGCCTCGCGATAGGAATCTTCTAACCCATCAGCTCGCGCCGCGCCGCACGGGTTCGAGTGCTTGATGATGGCAGCGCCACAACCGTCGATCTCGGAAACGAGAGCCGTGGCCGCGTCCGCGTCGAGGATGTTGTTGTAGGAAAGCTCCTTTCCGTGAAGTTGCTCCGCGCCGGCCATACCCCCCGGCGCGCCGGTGCGGTAGAAGGCAGCCTGTTGGTGGGGATTCTCGCCGTAGCGGAGGTCCATGACCTTGTCGCCCGCCAGGATCAAACTGGCCGGCCACCCGGCGGGGCCAGTGAAGTAGCGCGCAATGGCCGCTTCGTAGGACGCGGTGTGGGTGAACGCCTCCCGGGCAAGCTCGCGACGCAGATCGAGGGAGACCGAGCCCGTCGTCGTTATGGCGTCGATAACGAACTGGTAGCGCGCAGGGGACACGACGACGGCAACCGATGAGAAGTTCTTGGCTGCGGCCCTTACCATCGCGGGGCCCCCGATGTCTATCTGTTCGACGGCGTCGTCCTCGGCCACGTCCGGTTCCGCCACGGTGCGCTCGAATGGGTAGAGGTTGCAGACCACGAGGTCGATGGGCGCGATCGAGTGATCATCGAGCTCGGCCAGGTGCTGGGTGTTGGTGCGATCCGCCAGGATGCCGCCGTGAATCTTGGGATGAAGCGTCTTCACCCGGCCCCCGAGGATCTCCGGCGCGCCGGTCACCTCGGCCACCTCGGTAACCGGGATGCCCGCCGAACGCAGAACAGAGGCCGTGCCTCCCGAGGAGATCAGCTCGACACCCGAGTCATACAAGCTCCTCGCCAACTCCACTACGCCCGACTTGTCGTAGACGCTAATGAGCGCCCTCCGGACCCTCAGGTCAACTAACAACTAGGGCTCCACGTGCGTGATCGCGCCGTGCACCTTGACTCTGCGCTCGAGGATGAGGCGACACGCCTTGGGGAGGAGCCGGTGCTCGACGTTCTTGATGCGAGTGTGCAGAGACTGTTCGGTGTCCCCCGCTTGGACTCGAACCGCCTCCTGCAGCAGGATCGGGCCGTGATCGACTTCATGGTCGACGAAATGGATTGTGGTTCCCGTCACTTTCACTCCGGCATTCAGGGCGTCTTGGACCGCATGCGCGCCGGGGAAGGCGGGCAGGAGCGACGGATGCAGGTTGATCAGCCGTCCGGCGTAGGCGTCGACGAAGGACGGCGCCAGCACCCGCATGAATCCTGCAAGCACGACGACGTGCGGCCGGAAACCCCCGACACATTCCTTGAGCGCCTCATTCCATTCCTCACGTGATGAGTAGTGGGCAGGCTCCAGCGTGAAGACCGGAATTCCTCTCCTGGAGGCGGCCTTCAATCCGAGGCAATCCCGGTCGGCGATTACCGCTACGACGTCGGCGGCAAGGTCCCTGCGCGTGCAGGCCACCGCTAGGGCCTCCATCGAGGAGCCCGTTCCAGAGATCAACACCACCAGTCGCCCCGCCATGGCGGTCACTGTAGCGGCTACGGGCCCCGCTCAGTAGCTTCGGCCCCCAGCCAAACCGGACGCATCCACGCGCTTCAGACGCTTCGTGCGCCGAGGGCCGATTGTCAGGGGGTGAGGGCGGTGGCGAGCGCGCCGATTGCCTTCGGATAGCGGTATCCGAGCCCGCCGTGTGTCCCCTCGAACAGCTCCAGGGTGTGCTCGATCCCCGCCGCCGTGAGCTCCTTGGAGAACGCCTGGGCGCCGAGATCGAGGAAGTACTCGTCTGCCCGGCCCGCGTCCAGATAGATGCGCTTCATACCGGCAAGCTCTTCGAGGTGCTTGGGCGCCATTCGCACCGGGTCCCACTCGAGCCACCTCTGCCACACATCGTCCACGAGGCGGCCCGTGTCTATGTCGAAGGGAAGCACGACCTCGCCCGGGTTGGATTCGTCCGGTGAATAGCTTGCCGTCATCGCGTAGGTGTTGAGCGGAGTCCCGTAGACGCTCCAGTCGAAGCTCTCGGCGCCCCGAAGCCGCTCCCAGAAAACCTCGAAGGACCCGTCGAACTTGTCCCGGAGCATGCGCGCGGTGACCGGGAATTCGGTCTGGTAGCACGCCTCGAAGAGGGCATCGCCCGCGTGCGACGCGAGTCCGCCGAAGATGTCGGCGCGAAGCATGGGGACGACCATCGCCCCGTAGCCTCCGCTCGACTTACCGGTCAAGCCTCGGTGATCCCGCAAGGGGATGGTTGCGTAGCGCTCGTCGACGAACGAGACCACTTCATCACACAGGTAGTCCATGTATCTGCCGGTGGCGGCTGAATTGATGAACTGTGAACCGCCGTAGGACGTCCACGCGTCCACGAACACGACCACGGCGTCCGGCGTGTCACCTCCGGCGAAGAGCTCGTCTATGCGTTCAACGATGTTCGGTTCGAACGCAGTGCGATTCCACCACATGTCGACCTGGCCGGTCATCCCCTGGATGACATAGATCGAGGGATAGCGCCGCTCGCCGGTGTCCGAGTAACCGGGGGGCAGGTAGACGTAGAGGGGGCGGCGCGCCGGATCCCCGAGCGGATTTCCGGCGAGCACCTCCGAGTCGATGGCGATCTGTTCGAGCCGCCCCTCCAGGGGCCGCTCCCATGGAGCACCAAGAGCCGCCCTTGTCTCATGCGCCATGCTGGGATTGTAGGAGCTTTCAGACCCGGTGTCCGGAGTTCGGGGTGAACCCGGGGTTGTCCTGCCTAGACTGCGGTGGAGTGGAAAAGGTCGAGCACCCGGGGCAGAACCTCATCCACCTCTACGGCGGCGGACAGGTGCGTATGGCCGGCAAGTGGAAGCCAGACGGCGCCGGGGATCTCTCCGGCGGCCCTCTTGGCATTGTCGTGCATCTCGTCTTCCGTTCCGGCATAGATGAGGCAGGGCACGCGCCACTTCCGAAGGTTCTGGGAGATCGCCCCCTCGTCGAGGGCGGACCGCCAGGCTGCATCCAGGGCGTCGGGATCATTGGCCAGCATCCATTTCCGCTCTTGGGCGGAGAAGGTTTCTCCCAGCGCCGACTCGACTGTCTCCACTAACCCCGCCATCCCCACCTGTTTCGCATGGGCCAGCGCCGAGGTCAACATCGGCACAAAGTTCCAGTTCGAATCCCACGCGTACGGTTGGTTACCGCACAGCACCAGCGAGGAGACCCGCTGCCGCGCATGCTCCCCGGTCGCAAACCCGAGGCGGGCCCCCCAGGAGAATCCGATGAAGTGAGCTCGCTCGATGTCTAGAGCATCCAGTACTGCGACCGCGTCGGCGACACGCGTTCTCAGAGCGTGGGCACCGGCGTCGTGTGGTTTGTCGCTGCGGCCGTGGCCGCGATGATCGGCGTAGATCAACCGGAATTCGTCGCCCAATGCCCTTGCAAGGCCCGATGCTTGTGACCACTCGAGCGGATCCATCAAACCGGCGTAGAGGATCACGGGTGGAGCGCTGCCTCCGGCGTCCTCGAAGTAGGTGCAAACGCCATCCATAGGGTTCGACGCGTAGGGCATGGCGGCTCCTGATGAGGGCCCTGGCGTTGAGCGCTGGGCCTGCTTCTATCCGGTCTGAGGGTTCGCTTCCGTTCGACTGCCCCACTTGATTGTCTCCAGGCTCACAGAAGCTCCTTGACTATCGCGGATACCTCGGTGGGGTTGGTGGCGACCCGGATCCCGGCGGACTCGAGCGCCTCCTTCTTGGCGGCCGCCGTCCCCTGGGAGCCGGAGACAATCGCGCCCGCGTGTCCCATGCGCTTGCCGGGCGGTGCTGTGAAGCCTGCGATGTAGGCGACGACCGGCGTCTTCATGTTCTCTTTGACCCACGCGGCGGCCCGCTCTTCGGCGTCTCCACCGATCTCGCCCACCAGGACGACGAGCTTCGTGAGGGCGTCCTCTTCGAATCTCTCGAGAACATCGATGAAGTCGGAGCCCGGGATGGGGTCGCCGCCGACACCGACGCAGGTCGATTGGCCGATGCCCTCCTGGGTCAGCTCGTAGACGATCTGGTAGGTGAGCGTGCCCGAGCGCGACACGAGCCCCACCGGCCCTTCGGTGCAGATCTCGCCCGGGATGATGCCGACATTGGCTTTTCCCGGCGAGATCACTCCGGGGCAATTGGGCCCGATCAGAGCAGGACTTTGCCCGCGCCGCAGATGGGTCACGGTGCGCGCCATGTCCATCGCCGGGATCCCCTCGGTAATGGCGATGATTACCTCGATACCGGCGTCGTGTGATTCGAGAATCGCATCTGCAGCCACAGGAGGCGGCACAAAGATCATCGAGGTGTTCGCCCCGGTGGCCGTCGTCGCCTCGCGCACGGTGTCGAAGATGGGGATCCCGTCGACGTCCGAGCCGCCCTTTCCCGGAGTAACCCCTGCGACGAGATTGGTTCCGTACTCCCTGTTTCGGAGGCCGTGGAACGAGCCTTCACGACCTGTCAGTCCCTGCACCAGAAGGCGTGTGTCGTTACCTACCAAGATGGCCATCAGTCGCCACCCTTACCCGCAAGCTCTACCGCTTTGGCTGCGCCTTCGAGCATCGTGGTGGCGGTCACCAGCATTTCATGAGGTGCGTCGGCGAGCATCTTGCGGCCCTGCTCGGCGTTGGTCCCATCCAGCCGAACCACGATGGGAACTTTGATCTCGAGTCGTCCCAGCGCATCGATGATGCCCTCTGCAACTAGATCGCCTCGAGTGATGCCTCCGAAGATGTTTATCAGCACGCTGTTGACTTCGTCGTTGGAAGTGATGACCTCGAGAGCAGATGACAGAACATCGGCGCCGGCTCCGCCTCCCACGTCCAAGAAATTAGCCGGGTCTCCTCCGGCATCCTTGACGACATCCAGCGTGGACATGACCAACCCGGCGCCGTTGCCGATGATGCCGACGTCGCCCTCGAGCTTGATGAAGTTCAGCCCCTTCTCCTTTGCAAGGCGCTCTTGTTCGGGCACCTCGTGCACCGTCTTCAACTCGTCGAAGACAGGGTGGCGATAGCCTGCGGAATCGTCCACCGACACCTTGGCATCAAGCGCCATCACTCGCCCTTCGCCGGTCAGCACGAGAGGGTTTACCTCGACCAGTGACGCGTCCAGCGACACGAATGCGTCATACAGCTTGGGCAGAATCGCCGTCGCCTCCTTGCGAGCATCGCGGTTGATGCCGGCGCCGAACACCAGCTCGCGCGCATGAAACTGCGACATCCCCAGGAGCGGGTCGACGTGGACGCGGGTTATTTTGTCGGGATCGTTTGCGGCGACTTCTTCGATGTCCACACCCCCTTCCGCACTCATGATCCCCAGGAACTGGCGCTCGGAGCGGTCGACAAGAAAAGAGCAGTAGTACTCGTCGGCGATATCTCCCGCTCGTTCGACGAGGACTCGCTTGACGATGTGGCCGCGGATGTCCATCCCCAGTATCTCATCGGCGATCTCGCCGGCGGCCTCGGGGCTCGGCGCGACCTTTATCCCGCCCGCCTTCCCGCGGCCCCCGATGAGGACCTGCGCCTTGACGACCACCTTGCCCCCGAGCTTTCTGGTCGCAGCGACGGCCTCCTCCGGAGTGGACGCCACCCTCCCCTCCGGAACCGGGACCCCGTACTTCCTCAGCAATTCCTTGCCCTGATACTCGAAAAGATCCACTAAACCTCCTGTGCCACGTGTTGACGCACCCACTCGACTATCGTCTTCGTCGGTGCACCGGGGGTGAAGACTTCCTGAATCCCCGCCTGCTTGAGCTTGGGCACATCGGGTCCGGGAATGATGCCGCCACCGAACACGATGATGTCGCCGCCCCCCTGCTCTTCGAGCAGCTCGACGACCTTTGGGAACAGGGTCATGTGCGCTCCGGAAAGACACGAGAGCCCCACCGCGTCTACGTCTTCCTGGATAGCGGCCGATGCAATCTGGGCGGGAGTCTGGTGAAGACCCGTGTAGACGACCTCCATACCCGCGTCTCTCAGCGCCCGGGCAACGACCTTGATCCCGCGGTCGTGCCCATCAAGGCCCGGCTTCGCCACCAGGATGCGGGGCCGTCCCGAAGTCAAGACCGACTCCCTTCGCGAAATGTGCGCTCCTTGCTACGGTAGTTCCGATCGGTCCTGCCGGTGGGCAGGGGCGATTGTGACACTAGCAGGTGGTCACAGCCCCTCCGAAGGGACCGCGATGGCGCACAGCAGCGAGGCAGGCAGGGCGCAGGGAGTGCCTCCTGCCGGCGCGCCCCAACGCAGACGCCGTGCGGTGATCCGGGCCTCGACCCTGGCGATCGTCGCGGCTGCGGTCGTCGGCTGGACGCTCCTCTCGGGCGCCGAGAGCCCGCCGCCGCCCAAGGGTCCCGGCGCGCCCGATGTGGAGCGGCCGGCCGCTGCATGTGGAGCCAAGCGGCCCCCGAAGGCACGCCCCGGCCAATACGAAGACGCCGCCAAGGTACTCGATCCCGGCGTCGACTACAGGGCCGAAATCGTCACTTCGTGCGGAACCATAGAGCTCGACCTACTCGAAGAAGAAGCTCCTGAAGCCGTCAACAGCTTTGTGTTCCTGGCGCGCGAGGGCTTCTACGACGGACTCCTCTGGCACCGCGTGGAACGCAATCACATCATCCAGACCGGTGACCCCAACGGCGATGCGGGGCAGGAGCCGGACGGTCCCGGCTACTCGGTGTACGGGCCATACCCCAACGGCGCGAAGCGGTACGTGTACGGCATCGCCGCACTGGCGAACCAGCGCGAGTTCGACGACACCGGCAGCCAGTTCTTCATCGTCGTGCACAAGCCGACCACGCCTCTGAGCGGCGCCACCGAGCCCGCGGGCCTGCACGCGCAATACACGATCTTCGGACAGGCTACAGAGGACTCGGCCAAGACTCTGGATGAGATCGCCGAGAAGAAGACCGTGGAGACCGGCGTGGCCGCAGAGATCGTGAAGCCGGTAGTCCCGATCTATGTCGAATCGATCGACATCATCGAAAGATGATCAGGAGGAAGCCGACGGCTTTAAGCCGGCAGGGACCTCGATCCCGAGTCCATGGCCTCATCCATCGCCCGGCGCGGGTCCCGGATCCCAGGTCACTGGAAGTCGTTCTCGAGCCTCCCACCTCGTCCTGGTGTGGCTAACGGCCCGAGACCTGTTTCTCGGCGCGCCCACCCGTTCTCGGCGAGAGGCTAGGTCACCAGCTTCAGTGGTGCAAGGCTCATGTCCAGGCGCTTGTCACCTTCGGTTGAGAAGTGGACGGTTGCCTCCATACCCACTCCGGAGCGTGCTATCTCGATGATCACTCCCCGCCCCCAGCGTGCATGCTCGACCTCCCGGCCCACTCTGAAGCCAGACGTGTCGCGCTCGACTCCGCGGCGTCCTTCGTTCTTGCGCGACACGCTGACGAGCTCGTCCGGGATCTCGGCCAGAAAGCGGGACTGCGGATTGTAAGTCACCCCACCCCAGAGGCTGCGCGCCCATGCGTTCGTAAGGTAGAGACGTTGGCGAGCGCGTGTTATCCCCACATAGCAGAGGCGGCGCTCCTCCTCGAGCTGGTCGGGATCGCCCAGCGAGCGCATGTGAGGGAAGACACCTTCCTCCATGCCGACGATGAACACCACCGGAAACTCGAGCCCCTTGGCGTTGTGCAGCGTCATGAGCGTGACGCCGGCCTCGGTCCCCTCGACCCAATCCGTGTCGGTGATGAGAGCTATCTGTTCCAGAAAGTCTGTAAGACTCGGTTCTTCGGCGCTGGCATCGTACTCACGCGCGACTCCGGCGAGCTCGCGCAGGTTCTCCTGCCGCGACAGCGACTCGAATGACCGCTCCGACGCGAGATCGTCCATGTAGCCGGTTGCGTTCCACGCCAACTCGACCACGTCGGCAACCGGCTTGCCCTCTTCGGACGCGGCTCGGATGGCCTCGAAGATGCGGGCGACCTCGAGCATCCCGCCGAGCGCCCGCTTGGAGACCCCGGGGGCCTCTTCGGCCCTCGCAAAAGCCGAGCCAAGCTCGACTTCGTTGTCACGGGCGAACCGGGCGAGGTGACCCAGGGAAGCATCGCCGATGCCCCGGCGCGGCGCCTGTGCGGCGCGCCCTGCGCTCACGCCGTCGGAAGGATTGACCGCCGCCCGCAGCCAGGCGAGCAGATCCTTTACCTCTTTGCGCTCGTAGAATCGAACCCCTCCCACGACCCTGTACGGGAGCTGGGCCTTCGAGAAGATCTCCTCCAACACCCGAGACTGGGCGTTGGTGCGGTAGAAGATCGCCATGTCGGCGAGCGGTTGCCCGCCGTCTCGCAGCCTTTGTATCTCCCCCGTGAGCCAGATGGACTCATCGTGTTCGTTTTCGGCGTGATAGCGGGTGATCAGCTCACCACCGGCAGACGCCGTCCATAGCGACTTGGGTTTGCGCATGACGTTGTTCTCGATGACGGCGTTGGCCGCGTTGAGAATCGTGCTGGTCGAGCGATAGTTCTGCTCGAGCGTAATTACACGCGCGTCCGGCCAGTCGCGCTCGAAGTCGAGCAGGTTCTTGATGGTGGCTCCGCGAAATGCGTAGATGCCCTGGTCTGCGTCTCCGACCACGAAGATGTTCCTCCACTTCCCCGCAAGAAGTGTTGCGAGCCGCGCTTGAGCAAAGTTCGTGTCCTGGAACTCGTCGACAAGAACATGCTTGAAGTTTTCCTGGTAGCGCTGCAAGGCGTCCGGGTAACGGTCGAAGACCTCGATCGTTCGCATTATCAGATCGTCGAAGTCCATGGCGGAGTTCTCGATCAGCCGCCGTTGATACTCGGCGTACACCTCGGCCACGGTGCGCTGCCAGGGGTCGGCCGCGAAGTCCGAGTAGATCCCCGAGTCCACGAGCCGGTTCTTGGCGTCGGAGATCGTAGCCCCGACGGCGCGGGGGGGGATGCGTTTGGCGTCGATGCCGAGTTCTTTCATGCACATCTTGATCAGCCGGTCGGAATCACCAGAGTCGTAGATCGAAAAAGACGAGCGGAACCCAAGACGCGGCGCCTCGCGCCGGAGAATGCGAACACAAGCGGAGTGGAAGGTCGACATCCACATTCTGTTGGCGACGGGGCCGATGAGGGCGGCCACCCGGTGCTTCATCTCGTTCGCGGCTTTGTTCGTGAAGGTGATCGAGATGATCGAGAAGGGTGATGCCCCCTCGTTGATGAGATGCGCTATCCGATAGGTCAGGACCCGGGTCTTGCCCGAACCCGCCCCCGCCACCACCAGCACCGGTCTGCCCTGTAGCTCCACTGCCTCACGCTGTACGGGATTCAGATCGTCGAGATAGTCGGTCCCCATAGGTTCGATTATCGGGCAGCCAGGCGTGCCCTCAGACCGGCGATCCCCCTCCGTTCGGCTTCGGTGAGCCCGAGCCACAGGTAGACGAGCCCATACACCAGGGTGCCGAGCAGGGTGACGGCGGTCAGATCGACGGCCCACCTGGAGCCGGTGACCTGGTGAACACCGAGCATGACGGCGGCGGCCACCACCGTGGGGATGATCAGCTTGGGATAGTTGCGGTCGTATGGCTGAATCTCGACGAAGCGCCAAACGAGCGCGAGCCGAGCCCATTTGGACACCGCAAAGGTGGCTGCGTTCGCAATCGCTGCTCCCTCCATCCCATAGCGGGGGCAGAGCCAGAAGGCGATGCCCAGATTCATGATCAGCGACCCTGCATAGACCACCAGATCCCAGCCGGTGCGGCCCACCATTATGAGGACGAAACCGACGCTTCCGGTGGCGATGTTGACGAACTGGCCGGCGAGCAGGATCAGCAAGGCCGTCTGTCCTCCGGCGAATTCCGAACCGAACACCTTCAAGGCAGAGCCCGGCGCTATCGACAGCACCAACAGCACGGGAATGGTGGCGGCAATCGTCCACCGCGTCAGCGTCTTGAAGAGCCCGTCGAGACGTTTCGTTTCCCCGCGATTGTGAAGGTCGGCTACAAAGGGCGAGAACATCAAACTGACCGAGGTGATGAACAACACGATCATTTGCCCGCCCCGAAGAGCCGCCGAGTAGACCCCGACCTCGGACTCGGAGACATAGCGCGTCAGCACGAACAGGTCGGTCCAGAACAACAGCTGCGAGAACAACGCCGCAGGGGCGCGGGGACCGGCAAAGCGCACGAGCCGGCCGAGCGCTCCCTGCGCCATCGGGGTGACAGGCCAGGTGTGGCTCTCGCGCTTCCACGACCAGTACGCGGCCACCGACGCGATTGCCCACGATAGCGAGTAGGTGGCCGCCCCCATCCAGGTGGTGGCCGAGAAGCGAAAGCCGATGATCATGAGCACCACCCACCCGACAGGCTGCCCAGCCCAGAAGACGTACAGCGTGTAGCGCATGATCTTCAGGCCGCGGGTCGCCGACAGCCACACGTTCGCCAGGGCGAGAAACGGAAGACCGAGGGCCGCAGCTTCGACCGCCCAACGCCCGAGCGCGTCGCTTATCGAAAACAGGCTCCGCACCGCATCGGCAGCAGTGAAGCTCACGAAGGCAACCACCGTGCTGACTCCGACGGCTATCAGCGCCGCGCGCGCCACAGGTGTGCGGATGTTGTCCCAGCGGCTCACACCGACCTCGACCGCCACGTCTCGAAGCACCGCCATGTCCATCCCTGCCCGGGTGGCGAACGAGGTCACGAACGCAGCCTGGGTGACGAGCGTGACGACACCGAAGCCGTCCGGGCCTAGAACCCGCCCCATGAGCACGTTGGCTCCGAGAGTGGCGATGGCCGCGACAACGATCCCGACGATGTTCTGAGACGTGCCCGACAGGATGCTGAGGTAGTCCGAAGAGCCTTCGCTGGAGGTCTTGCCGCTTATCTCCACTGGTCCGGGCGAAGTACCAACGGTGCGCTCACTCCCATTCGATCGTCCCGGGCGGTTTGGAGGTCACGTCGTACACGACCCGATTGACTTCCGGCACCGTGCCCACGATGCGGCTCGAGATGCGCTCGAGCACCTCGAAGGGCAACCGGACCCAGTCGGCGGTCATTGCGTCCTCGCTCGAAACGGCTCGAACCACGATCGGATAGCCGTAGGTGCGCTCATCCCCCTGGATACCGACCGAATGGATCGCCGGAAGCACCGCAAACGCCTGCCACACCGCTCGCCCCAGTCCGGCCTTGTTGATCTCATCAACCACGATCGTGTCGGCGGCGCGTAGGATGTCGAGCCTGTCGGCGGTCACCTCGCCGATGATGCGCACCGCGAGGCCCGGTCCGGGAAAGGGCTGTCGCCAGACGATCTCATCGGGTAGACCTAGCTCCACCCCGACGCGGCGAACCTCATCCTTGAACAGGTTCCGGAGCGGCTCGACAAGAGTGAAGGCCATGTCGTCGGGCAGACCGCCGACGTTGTGATGACTCTTGATGCGTGCCGCGTCGCGGCTTCCGGACTCGATGACGTCAGGATACAAGGTGCCCTGCACCAACCAGCGGGCATCCTCGAGGTCGGCGCGCGCAGTCTCCTCGAAGACCCGGATGAAGGTTTCGCCGATGCGCTTCCGTTTCGTCTCTGGGTCCACGACACCCCGCAGGGATTCGAGAAACCGGTCTGCCGCTTTGATGTGGATCAGGTCCACCTCGAGGTTGCGGCGGAACGTGTCCTCGACCTGTTCGGCCTCGTTCGCCCGCAGCAGGCCATGATCGACGAACACACAGGTGAGTTGATCTCCCACCGCTCGATGGACCAGAGCGGCTGCAACCGAGGAGTCGACGCCGCCCGACAGGGCGCACACGACACGGTCGGATCCGACTGCCCGGCCAATGGTCTCCGTTGCGGACTCGATGATCGATGTCATCGTCCAACTCGGGGTCAGGTCACAGCCTTGATACAAGAAATTCTTGAGCACCTCGGTCCCCCATGGCGAGTGGATCACCTCGGGATGGAACTGCACTCCGTAGAGCCCGCGCGCCGGAGATTCGAACCCGGCCACCGGTGAGGCGGGCGTCGAGGCCGTCAAACGAAAGCCCTCGGGCGCCCGGACGACCGCATCGTTGTGGCTCATCCATACGCTCTGCTCTGCCGGCTGATCGGAGAACAACACCGACCCGGGGGCCAGCACCTCGAGCTCGGCCCTGCCAAATTCGGCCGCACCGGTGCGGGCAACCTCACCACCGAGGTTCCTGGCCATGAGCTGCTGTCCGTAGCAGATGCCCAGGACCGGTACGCCGAGATCGAACATCTTCGGGTCGACGTCCGGCGCGCCCGGCGAGTAGACCGACTTTGGGCCCCCCGACAGCACGATGCCCGCAGGCCTCCGGCGTGCGATCTCGTCGACCGCAATGTCATGGGGGACTATCTCTGAGAAGACACGGCACTCTCGTACGCGCCGGGCTATGAGCTGGGCGTACTGGGCGCCGAAGTCAACTACCAGAACGGTCGGGGAATCCAGCACGGTTCACCATACCGCGAGAGGCTCGATTCAGCGTGCTTTGGACTTGCCCGCAGCCCCCAGACGCGCCTCGACAACCTCGCTCAGCTCGTCCCCGTCCGAGGACACTCCCACGTCGGTGAGGCCGGCCTTCCGCACCAGCTTCTTCACCTTCGGGGTGGTGTCGTCGGAGACCTCGAGCAGCAGCCAGCCGCCGGGCCTGAGCCACTCGGGGGCCTCGTTCACAGCCTTGCGCATGAGATGCAGCCCGTCGCCCGGCGCACCGTCGCTGAGGGTGTGGACGGGCTCGAACTCCTTCACCTCGCTGGGCAGATCATCGATCTCGTCCATGGGGACGTAGGGCACATGCCCGGTGATGACATCGACCGATCCTCGCAGTCGCGCCGGGAGCCCGTCGTACATGTCACCCCTCTTGAGGGTCACGTTGCTTATCCCGAGATGCTTCGCGTTGCGACGGCCCTGAGCAAGTCCCTCCTCCAAGATGTCTGTCCCCCAGACCTCGGCGTCGGGGAACTCATCTCCGAGAGCCAGGGCTATAGGGCCAGTGCCCGTGCACACGTCGACAACGAAGGGGTTGCGGCGTTTGCGCAAACGGCGGGCGGCTCGATCGACGGTCAGCTCGGACGAGGGCCGTGGAACGAATGCGCCGGGCCGGACCTCGAGGTCGAGCCCGTAGAACTCGATGTGACCCGTGATGAACGGGAGCGGCTCACCGCCGGCCCGGCGCGCCACCATCGACAGGTAACGCTCCCTGATTCGGGCGGGGGGCTCGTAGAGGTCGTCCAGCTCGTCGGGGTCCATCTTCAGACACAGGGCAAGCAGCTCTTCGGCTTCCCGGCGATGATCATGATCCTCGAACACGTGAGTCGAGTCGTTCATCACACGTTCGCCGAGAACGATCAGCGATGCAACGTTCTTTGCCTGCCCCATAGGAACGCAATGCTACAAGGCGACACGGCGCCGTGATACCGAGTTATGCAAGAAATCCTGATTGGGGTGTGCGAACTATGGCTAGCACTAATACCCCATGCCCACGCCTTGGGCGCGCTGAAGGGCCTTGCCTTCGGTAGCCAGTGAGGGGGCGATCATTACTTCGGCTTTTTGGAATTCCTTGATGTTCGCGTAGCCGCACGTCGCAAGGCTCGTGCGAAGGCCCCCGAAGAGATTGAGCCGCCCATCATTCTGGCGCGCCGGGCCTATCAAGATCTCTTGCAGGGTTCCGATGGTCGAGGTCTTCACGCGCGCACCGCGCGGCAGCGTCGGGTGGAACGTCGCCATGCCCCAGTGGTACCCACGGCCCGGAGCCTCCGCGGCGGAGGCGATCGGCGAACCGATCATGACGGCGTCGGCGCCGCACGCGACAGCCTTGGCGATGTCCCCGCCCGTGCGCATACCACCGTCCGCTATTACATGACAGTAGCGGCCGGTTTCGTCTAGATGCCGGATGCGAGCGCCGGCAGCGTCGGCTATCGCAGTGGCCTGCGGGACGCCCACGCCGATCACACCACGGGTCGTGCAGGCGGCCCCGGGGCCGACGCCCACGAGAACACCCATGGCCCCGGTGCGCATCAGGTGCAACGCGGTCGAGTAGGACGCGCAACCCCCGACTATCACCGGAAGCTCGTAGGTGGATATAAATCGCTTCAGGTTCAGGGGCTCGGACTTGGACGAGACGTGTTCGGCAGACACAACGGTGCCTTGAATAACCAGGACATCGAGCTCCGCTTCGAGCGCTATCTTGTGCCACATCTCGACCTTCTGCGGGGTCAGCGAGGCGGCCGCGAGAGCGCCCCCCTCCTTGATGGTGCGGATGCGCTTGGAGATGAGCTCCTCTTTCACCGGCTCCCGATAGAGCTCCTGCATCCGCAGCGTGGCCTTGTCGTCGGACAGCTCGGCTATTTCGGCCAACACCGAGCCGGGATCCTCATAACGCGTCTGGATCCCCTCGAGGTTCAGCACCGCCATCCCCCCGAGCCGGCCGATCTCGATGGCGCTCTGCGGTGATACGGCGGCGTCCATAGCCGAGACCATGAGCGGGAGCTCGAGCTTGAACGCGTCGATCTCCCAGGAGATATCAACGTCGTCGGCGTCGCGCGTCCTTCGAGAGGGGACGATGGCGATGTCGTCCAACCCGTAAGCCCTGCGTCCCGACTTTCCGATGCCTATCTCCATCTCCACGCCGCTCATCTCCTTCTTGCTCTCGACATGTCCTGCAAGGTTGCGTCAATGATCGCGGTCCTGTGACACGAGTCGCCCGCTCAGCTCATCGTCGAGCAGCTTGATGTCGGCGTCGACCATGAGCTCTATGAGCTCGTCGAACCTCGTTCGAGGCTTCCAGCCCAACACCCTGAATGCCTTCGAGGGATCGCCCCTCAGATGATCGACTTCGGCCGGCCGGTAATAGCTGGGGTCGATCTTGACATGGCGCTCGAAATCCAGGCCCGCGTGCTCGAAGGCGCGGAGGGCGAACTCTCGAACCGAATGAGCCTCGCCGCTCGCGATCACGAAATCCTCCGGTGTGTCGTGCTGGAGCATCAGCCACATGGCTTCGACATACTCCGGCGCGTAGCCCCAGTCCCGCTTGGAATCGAGGTTGCCGAGATAGATGGTGTCTTGGATGCCGGCCTTGATACGGGCAACCGCCCGGGTGATCTTGCGCGACACGAACGTCTCGCCCCTGCGGGGGCTTTCGTGGTTGAACAGGATCCCGTTGGAGGCGAACAAACCGTAGGACTCCCGGTAGTTGATCGTCATCCAGTGGGCGAACACCTTGGCCACCCCGTAGGGGCTTCGGGGGTGGAACGGAGTGGCTTCATCTTGGGGCGGCACCGAAAGCCCGAACATCTCCGACGACGACGCCTGGTAGAAGCGGGTCTGCACACCCGAGGCTCGGATCGCCTCGAGAATTCGGACCGTGCCCATGCCGGTGACATCGGAGGTGTATTCGGGTATCTCGAACGACACCTTCACATGGCTCTGGGCGCCGAGGTGATAGATCTCGTCCGGTTCGAGCCCCCGGACGAGATTCACCAACGAGCCCGAGTCCGATAGATCTCCGTAGTGCATGAAGAACCGGACCCCGGACTCGTGGGGGTCCCGGTAGATCGCGTCGAGACGTTGGGTGTTGAAAGAGGAGGCGCGCCGAATGAGCCCGTGCACCTCGTAACCCTTTTCCAACAGCAGCGTCGCCAGATAGGAGCCATCCTGTCCGGTGACGCCGGTAATGAGGGCACGGGGCATCGCCCCACAATAGGACGCTCCGCCGGCCCAGACCAGCAACTGCCCTCGATCTCCACCCCAAGCCAAGAAGTGGCCGGCTGGACGACATATTGACACCACCCGAGCGCATTTTCGGGGCCATTTTCCGGTATCTGACCCCCCCACATCACCCTTGCCAGCCTTGCCTTTGGCGTGTACTGTCGACCGCTTGTGCCACTGGGGGGTGGCCGTGAGCACGCCCGCTACCGGGAGGTAACAACCTTGATCCGCTTTTGGCATCGACGATTCGCCTTGTCGGCAATGGGGCTGGCGGGTCTGATGATCTTGGGATTGGCCCCGGCTGCGGGCGCCGCCCTCCCACGCTCGGTGGCCGGCGCCACCATCCTCGGAGCTTCGGCGCACCGGGGTCTCGAGGGCAGCGAGAGCGTCGGGGGCATGGTGCGCTTTCGCCGACGCGTATTCGACGTCCGGCCCGCTCCCGAACGGCCCGAGCCCGAGGTGACCGCGGTGACATCCGCAGACGACGCCCCAACCACCGAAGAAACCGAGGCCGCCGCCCCTACCGGCTCGGTCACCGAGATCATCTATGCGGCGGCCGCCGCCCACGGCCTGGACGGGGCCTATCTGGTCTCGGTGGCGGAGTGTGAATCCGGTCTCGACCCGGGGGCGGTCAATTCAGCCGGTTACTACGGGCTGTTCCAGTTCGACGAGCAGACCTGGGCCGCCTATGGCTCCGGGCCGATCTTCGACCCGGCTGCGCAGGCCGAGGCAGCAGCGAGTCTGATCGCCGGCGGTCAGGCGAGCCGCTGGCCCAACTGCGCCTGACCCTGGCCCAGGTGCCCTTGGTCTAGGCGACCAGAGCCCTCAACGCTCCGGAGGCAGCCCTCAGCTCGTCCAGGGCGGCCTCGGGAACGGTGACCCCGTGCTTGCCTCCGGGGAGCGAGCGGTCAGGCCGCATGTCCCCGTGGTAATCGCTGCCGCCCGAGACGATCAGGTTCTTGCGCTGCGCCAGATCCCTGAACGGCCGCTGATCCGCCTCGGAGTGGTCACCGTGATAGCCCTCGATGCCCTTCAATCCGGCGGGGATCAGCTCATCGACAAATCTCTCCAACTCCGCGGCATCAAGCCCCAGAGAGGACGGGTGCGCGAGGACGGGCACGACACCGGCTGAGATCATCAGCTCGGTTGCCTCCTCTGGCTTGTAGAGCTTTCGACCGATATAGGCCTTTGCTCCCTTGGCCAGATAGTCGTCGAAGGCGGTCTGATAGTCGGGCACCGCATTGTGACGCACCAGAACCGCTGCAAAATGCGGACGCCCTATCTGCGCTTCCGGACCGCCGGCCTCGTTCTCGACCTCCTCGAAGGTCACCGGGATACCAAGCTCGTTCAGGCGCTCCACGATGATGTGGTTGCGATTCAGGCGGGCGTGCTGCAGCTCGGACAGCGCCACCGACAGCCGGTTGTGGCCCTCGGGGATGAGGTAACCGAGGAGGTGCATGGTCGGCCGCCCGTTCGGGTGGTAGCCCCTGCTGCTCAGGTCTTCGACGTCACAGGAGATCTCGACCGCCCGGATGACTTCGATTCCGAGCCGCCGCCCTTCGGCAACGGCCTCATCGCAGCCCTGATCGTTATCGTGATCGGTGACTGCGATCGACTTCAGGCCCGCGTCCTTTGCTTTCCTGACCAGCTCCGACGGTGAATCACCGCCGTCCGAGACTGTGGTGTGGGCATGAAGGTCGATCATCAGGCTCATGCCTCCAGGTACTTGAGCTCTACCAGCTTGTCTATGACCTTCTGGGCCGACTCCTCCACGCTCTCCTCCGCCGTGTAGCAGGTGACCTCGGGCGCCTCGGGGGCCTCGTACGGGTCGCTGACGCCGGTGAACTCCTTGATCTCTCCTGCGCGCGCCTTGGCGTACAGACCCTTCACGTCTCGCTCCTCGCAGGTCTCCAGTGAAGCGGCCGCGTAGACCTCGACGAACTCCTTGGCCATCGTGCGTGCTTCCTGACGAATGTTCCTGTAGGGGGATATGGCCGCGGTGATCACAAATGAGCCGTTGCGCTGAAGGAGGTGTGCGACAAAGGCGATCCGTCGGACGTTGGTGTCACGGTCCTCCTTGGAGAAACCCAGGCCTTTCGACAGGTTCTCCCGGACGATGTCACCGTCGAGGATCTCAACCGGAACTCCTGCTGCCAGCAGTTGGTTCTCGAGCTCACGGGCGATGGTCGTCTTGCCGGAGCCCGAAAGGCCCGTGAACCAGATAACACAACCACGTTCGCGGTTAACTTGCTTCATGTGATTCTCTCCTTCTATCGTAGGTCAGTGTTGTAGAGCGCTCTTACCGAGCGCTCCTTGTGCGGGCTCGAGTCCGAACAGGTCAAGAATTGTGCAATGCACATCCCAGAGGTGTAATCCGGAGCGTTCACCACTCGATTGACCGGGAGCGTTGCTCATCATGAAGATTCCACGCTCCGCGTGGTTGGCTTCATCGGGCCCGGTGTCGTTTTCGAACGTGTACATCGAGCCATGTCCAAGAGAGCCGACGGAACGCCATTTGAGCTCACCGAAGATGACGATGAGGTCGGGCGCGACACCGTTCTGTGACGTGTAGAGCGCGTCCGGCTTCCAGGCCTTGTTCCCCATGGGATTGCCGTCGTGGTCTGTCATCGCCTCGATCTTGTGGATCAGTTCCTCGCGCGTCGCCTCGTATTCGGCTTCAGGTATGACACCATCAGGCTCACGGCCTTGGACATTCAGGAACAGACGGCCGTAATAGCCACCGTCGCCCCATGCCTTGGTCTTGCTCCAGTCGATCTTCATACGATCGATCGGAGTGATTTCGGATGGGTACTCGTTGTCGAAGGCAAGGTAGCCTTCCTTCAGCAGCCACTCGTTGAAGCAGACGCCGCCGACCATTGCCTTGGCTCCGTGGTCGGAAACCACCAGAACGGTCGTGTCCTCGTCGGCGTACTTTTCCAGTATGTCGCCGATCTTCCCGTCGAGATAACGGTAGTAGTCGCGCAACGATTCCCGGTAGGGATTGTCGGGTACGAAGCGCGGGTGGTCTGGATCGATGAAGCTCCATATACCGTGATTCAACCGGTCCGGCCCCATCTCGACCATGACGAAGAAGTCCCACGGCTTGTTCGACAACAGGTAATCGGCGGTCTTGAACCTCTGTTCTGTCATCTTGTAAGCCTCGTCGATGATGTACTGCGTATTGTCCGTGCGGAAGTTGCGGATGTCGAATACGTAGTCGCCAACGTTCTGCTCGAGCTCCGCCTTGAGCTCCTTCGGGTAGGTGTAATCGGCATCGTTGCTCGGCGTGAGGAAGCATCCGATCTGTATTCCGTTCAGTGCCTTCGGCGGATAGGAAGGCGGGACCGACATCACGATGCAGTCCTTGCCCGCTTCCGACAAGATGTCCCACACGGTCGGCTCTTTGACGGCCCAAGAGGTCGCAAACGAAAGCCCGTCGTATGAGTGGTCCTTGCGATTGCGGAAGCCGTAGATGCCCAAGGTTCCGGGATCCTTGGACGTCATCATGCACATCCAGGCCGGCACGGTGATCGGTGGGACGATCGACTCGAGCGGTCCCCACACACCGTTCTCGCGGAGCTTCGTCAGGTTCGGAATATCGGATGCGTACTCATCGAACACATGTCGAGGTGGCGCACAGTCAAGCCCCAAGACCATGACCTTATGACCACGCTCTTTTGGCGCGACGGGTGCAGGCTGGGCCGCCGGTGTCCACTCGTCCTTCTTCCTCTTCAGCTTGTCTAGAACTCGCATGCGTTAGCCCCCTGCCCCTTAGTTGTTATCGGTGTTGTCTTTGGCGCGTTCTGCATCGATGAGGATGCGCGCTACTTCGGGACGAGAGAACTGAGGTGGCGGCTCCTCACCGTTGGTGAGCATCTGACGGACCTGGGTGCCGGACAGGAAAACCCGATCCTCTTTGCCGTGGGGGCAGGTCTTGGCCGAAGCCATCTGCTCACACTTGTTGCACCAAAAGGAGTGCTCGAACTTCAGTGGCCAGATACCCAGCTCAGCGGCATCGAACTCCTCGAAGATCTCCTGAGCGTCGTAGCTCCCGTAGTAGTCGCCTACTCCCGCGTGGTCGCGACCCACGATGAAGTGCGTCATGCCGTAGTTCTTGCGCAAGAGAGCGTGCCAGATCGCCTCGCGCGGTCCTGCGTAACGCATGGCGGCCGGGAACACCGACAGAATGACGCGGTCCGGCGGATAATACTTCTCCATCAGGACCCCATAGCACTGCATGCGCACCTCTGCGGGTATGTCATCCCCCTTGGTGCCGCCAACGAGGGGATGGATTACAAGCCCATCGACGATCTCGAGCGCACATTTGGTGAGGTACTCGTGCGCACGGTGTATCGGGTTTCGAGTCTGAAAAGCAACTGCCGTCTTCCACCCGCGCTGTGCGATCGCATCGCGCAGCTGGACGGGTGTCAGGCGGTAAGTGGCGAACTCACTGAGGAAGATGTTCTCGAGCACCGTCACCTCGCCGCCCACGTAGTGCGAGCCTTGCTCGTAGAGGTAGGCGACGCCCGGATGCTTTTCGTCGGTGGTGCGATAGGTGAGCTCGGCCTCATGGCGCACGTCGTATCGGTAGACGTCTTCGACGTCGATGATCGCAACGGTTCGCCCCTCGTGTGTTATCGCTGCCTGCTTACCGGGTTGAAGGGCCCGGGCCTCGTCGTCGGTCGCCGACAGGGTGATGGGGAGGCTCCATGGCAGCCCGCTTGCGAGCCGCATCTCGTCCACCACCGGGTTGTAATCCGATTGCGTCATGAAGCCCCGGTTGGGCGAGACCGCACCGATTGCAAGCAACTCGAGATCCGATAGGACGCGCCTGGATTTGGCTTCGATCGTGGACAGCGAAGCGGCCTGGGCGCTCAACTTGCGGCGCTCCTCTACGTTTCCCATACGCAGTTCCAGGGCGCCTCCGTGGGGAGGGAAACCCGAGACATCTTTGAGCGTGTTCGGCATGGGTTCTCCTTGTATGTTGTGTGGCCGGTAAATCATCCAGGATTCAGTCGTCTGGATAGGAAAACGACCGTCCGCTGGTACGGACACTCTAAGCGCACTCTGGATGTGCACTCTTATGACACTCCCAGGATACCAGGCTCAAGCCTCAAATGGCGGGCGCACGGCCCGCGCCGGAGCACCCCGTGGCTCTTGAATCACAGAGCCGGACGCAAATGCACCCGCCGAGCCTTCGTCCCGGCTTTCACCGGTTTACAGCTCAACGGGTGCATGGATCAAGTTACGCAATGCCCCCGGAGCTGGCAAGAGGGCTGATCGCAATTGTTTCGCGCCCTCGAAAAATTCCTCCAACGGCGCCGTCTCGGATCGCCACGGCCATGACGGAAAGGAGCCCGGCCCCCTCGGGAGCCGGGCTCCTTTTCCTTGTTGCGCCATGGAAAAGCGGTTACATCATGCCGCCCATGCCGCCCATGCCGCCCATGCCGCCGCCCATGCCATGGTCGTGACCACCGGCCGGAGCTGGTGCTTCGTCCTCGGGCTTCTCGACGATCCCCGCCTCGGTTGTGAGGAACAACGAAGCGATGGACGCGGCGTTCTCTAGTGCCGAGCGGGTCACTCTCACCGGGTCGATGATGCCGTCAGACAGCATGTCGACGTACTGCCCGGTGGCTGCGTTGAGTCCGTGCCCGGGCTTCTCGTTGCGAACCCGGTCGACCACAACGCCGCCCTCGAAGCCGGCGTTCTGCGCAATCCAGCGCAGAGGTGCATCCAGCGCCGACAGGACTACCCGGGCACCCGCAAGCTCGTCACCTTCGACGTCGAGTGCCTCCACCGCCTCGCGTGCTCGCACCAGCGTGGTGCCGCCGCCGGGAACGATTCCCTCTTCGACCGCAGCTCGCGTGGCCGAAACCGAGTCCTCGATGCGGTGCTTCTTCTCCTTGAGCTCGACCTCTGTCGCGGCGCCGACCTTGAGAACCGCGACACCTCCGGCGAGCTTCGCCAGCCTCTCCTGGAGCTTCTCCCGGTCCCAGTCAGAGTCCGTACGGTCGATCT
>Ga0183260_10000730_pt1 | contig 28076 bp, 25 predicted proteins | sample AntDrymUQ4972206_2_FD_129768 | JGI IMG/M metagenome (GOLD analysis project Ga0183260, IMG submission 129768) | Polar desert sand microbial communities from Dry Valleys, Antarctica - metaG UQ497 (22.06) (version 2) (version 2) | ecosystem: Environmental > Terrestrial > Soil > Desert | place... | reverse complement strand
TCGCTTCCATGCAACCGACGCATGCGACCAGCGACATGCCGTGGGCGGCGGAGCGCGTTGGTCCGAGGCGCATTCACGGTGCCTACGCCTGGCGGCAGCTGCGCGACAGCGGCGCGCGACTTGCGCTGGGCTCGGATTTTCCCGTTGAGTCGGTCGATCCCCGCCTTGGCCTGTTCGCTGCAACGACGCGGACCGACGAACACGGCGAACCGCATGGAGGATGGCGGCCCGAAGAAAAACTTACGGCATACGAAGCACTGCGCGGCTTCACGCTGGACGCGGCTTACGCAGGCTTCAGCGAAGCCGAAGTGGGAAGTCTCGAAGTCGGCAAGCGCGCGGACTTCGTCATCCTCGACCGGGATCCGCTCGCGATCGACGTGCGCGAGCTTCGCAAGCTTTCCGTCCGCGCGACCTACGTCGACGGCAAAGCCGTGTTCCAGGCGAAGTGACGGCGGAGTTTCCGAGGGTAACGGAGTGATCTCCCCGCTCGACAGGCTCGGCCCTCAGGCGGCTTGAGGTTCGTCGGCGTGGACCACTCGACCGCGCAGCGAGTGGGTGAGCGCGGCCGTGATCTCGACGCCCACGAACTGACCGATGAGCCGGGGGTGCCCGGCGAAATTCACGGGGCGCATGTTTTCAGTCTTGCCGGTCAGCTCCTGCGGGTTCTTGCGCGAAGACCCTTCGACCAGAACCGACTGGCGCGTTCCCACCATGGCGCTCGAAATGCCGGCCGCCTGCGATTCGATGCGCGCCTGCAGGCGCGCGAGTCGGGCGTGCTTTTCGGCGTCTGTCACTTCGTCCGGCATGCTGGCGGCGGGAGTGCCGGGGCGGCGGGAGTAGACGAAGGAAAACGAATTGTCGAACCCGATCTGCTCGATCAGTCGCATCGTGTGTTCGAATTCCGCAGCAGATTCGCCCGGGAAACCCACGATGAAATCCGAACTGATCGAGATGCCGGGGCGTGCTTCACGGATGCTGCGGATCAGCGACTTGTACTCGAGTGCGGTATGGCCGCGCTTCATGGCAGCGAGAATGCGGTCCGACCCGGACTGCACCGGTAGATGCAGGTGCGAGGCGAGTTGCGGAACGCGCGCGTAAGCCTCGACGAGCCGATCGGTGAATTCCATGGGGTGCGAGGTCGTAAAGCGGATGCGGTCGATGCCGGGAATCTGCGCCACATACTCGATCAGGAGCGCAAGATCCGCGGCGTCCTCCGGCGCGCCATCGCGTTCCAGCGGGCCCCGATAGGCGTTCACGTTCTGCCCGAGCAGATTGACTTCGCGCACCCCCTGCGCCGCCAGCATCGCGACTTCGGTCAGGACATCCGGCAAAGGACGCGAGGCTTCTTCGCCGCGCGTGTACGGAACCACGCAGAACGTGCAGTAGCGCGAACAGCCTTCCATGATCGACACGAAGGCGCTCGGTCCTTCCTTGCGAGGAGCGGGCAGGTGGTCGAACTTCTCGATTGTCGGAAAACTGATGTCGACCTGCGCCCTGCGCTCCACGCGCGCCCGATCGATGAGTTCGGGTAAGCGGTGCAGGGTCTGCGGGCCGAAGACCACATCGACGTAAGGCGCTCGCGTCACAATCGCGGCGCCTTCCTGGCTCGCGACGCAGCCACCGACGCCGATCACGAGATGGGGTTTCGCCAGCTTCAGCTCGCGCCACCGCCCAAGCTGTGAAAACACCTTGTCCTGCGCCTTCTCGCGGATCGAACAGGTGTTGACCAGGATGACGTCGGCTTCGGTCTCGATCTCGGTGGGCTCGAGTCCATGCGCCGCCGCCAGCACGTCGCGCATCTTGGCCGAGTCGTACTCGTTCATCTGGCAACCGTGCGTCTTGATGAAAAGCTTGCCGGCCATGTTCGCGTCGTCTTCAAAATCAAGGGTTTGCGGGGCGCCGAGTGTAGCGCCGGGCGGCTTGAGGGAACTTGGTCACACAAGAAAAGTCGATGAACGGTCGCTGTATCGTTGCGGAACCTTCACATGTGGCAGACACTTGCAACCATGAGTACCGGCTTCTCTCGAGCCTTGGGCGTCCTGGCAAGCAGCGCGCTGTTGGCGATCGGATTGCTCGCGCCTTCTGAAACCTCGGCTGCGGGCGGGATCCGCCGCTACACCGACGCCAAGGGCGTGGTGCATTTCACCAACGTGCCTGGAGATCATGCACGCGGCGCGAAGCCCGTGTTGCAGGTCAACGCCAGGACTCAGCGCGCGATCTACAAGTTCAAGGATGCGGTTGGCATCACGCACTACACCGACCAGAGCCCTGGACGCGGCCGCGCCTACACCGTGGTGGCGGTGTTCTGTCCGGCCTGCGATCCGAAGTCCACGGTCAACTGGACGCGCACCCGCCTGAATCTCACCGCTTACCTCGGGGAGATCGAAGCTGCCGCCCGCGCCAACGGCGTCGACGCGGCTCTGGTGCGCGCACTTATCCACGCCGAGTCCGCGTTCAATCCGCGCGCCTTGTCGCACAAGGGGGCGCAGGGCCTCATGCAGCTGATGCCGGCCACCGCCGCGCAGTACGGTGTCACGGACTCATTCGACGCCGCGCAAAACATCGACGCGGGTGTCCGGCACCTGGCGATGCTGCTCAAGCGGTTCAACGGCGACATCCGCCTGGTGTCCGCCGCCTACAACGCCGGCGAAGGCGCGGTCAAAAAATACCGCGGTGTACCCCCCTACGCCGAAACGCGCGTATACGTGGAGCGCGTGGGCACGTTGCTGCAGCGTTACCGCACCGGCGCCTAAAAGGGGACGGAGGCAATTAATTCACCAATTAATTGCCTCCGTCCCCTTTTAGTTGCGACGGGCAGCGGGCGAGAACCTCAGTTCTGCGGTAAAGCCGTGCCGCGATCGACGAGGGTCACCGACAAGTCGATCGGCATGCCGCCGCGTTGACCCGTGACACGCACATCGGCACCCGGAGCACTGGCCGCTTCACGCGCGCGCAAGTCGGCTTCGTCGCGGATCGGTTCGTTCCCGAATTGCTGCACGATGTCGCCCTGCCGCAATCCCGCGCGATCCGCCGGCCCGCCCGGCAACACCAGCGCGATCTGTGCGCCCGCGATCGGCTCGGCGAGGGGCGAAGCCGACAACGCCGCATCGGTGTATTCCGCGCCCATCCAGCCGCGTACCACGTGTCCGTGAGTGATGATCTGGTCGAGCACCCGCAACGCCGCGCGCACGGGGATGGCGAAGCCGATGCCCTGGCCCTGTCCGGACAAGGCGCTGTTGATCCCGACCAGTTCGCCCGACGCATTCACGAGCGCACCGCCCGAGCTGCCCTGATTGATGGCCGCATCAGTCTGAATGAAATCCTCGTAGCGCGACAAGCTCGTCTGGTTGCGTCCGGTGGCACTCACGATTCCGAGTGTCACCGTCTGCCCGAGTCCCAGCGGGTTGCCGATCGCCAGCACGATGTCGCCCACGTCGAGACTTCCATCCGAGGCAGCGGGCAGGGCCGTGAATCCGGTGCCGGCGATCTTGAGCACCGCCAGGTCAGTGTCGCGATCAGTGCCGATCACCTGCGCCGGTGTCACGCGACCGTCGGCGAGCTCGGCAAGGATGTCGCCCGCGCCCTGCACCACATGGAAGTTGGTCAACACATAGCCGTCCTCCCGCACGATCACGCCGGCGCCCAGGATCCGTTGCAACCGGGACCGCTGCGGACCAGCCGGCACGCCCGTGAAGCGTTGCAGGACCGGATCGGAAAACACCCGGAACGGTTGCTCCGTGACCAGCCGGCGGGTGTAGATATTCACCACCGACGGCGTCGCACGTTTCACGGCATCGGAGTAGCTGGCAGGACCGGCGTTTTCAGAATCGCGCGTTGAGTCACGACCTGGCCACGCAAGCGTCAGCAGGAAAGCGGCGGCCAGCCCCACCACCACGCTCTGCAGGACAAACAGTGCGGGCCGCTGCCAGGCGGGCGTCATCGCGCGCCTCTGCACGAACCGGACGTCAGGGAAGGGACTTCAGTCAGCATTGCAGGAGCATAGGGCAGCGCTGTCGTGTCATCGACCCAACGCATGGCACCCTCGCAGTGCGGCGTCGCCGAGCCCGCGCGTTGTCGCCTTGTTAACGCATCGTTTAGAATGCCTCGATTGCGCTGGCCCTCGGCCATGGGCGCACTATCTAAATCACTTCTGGGGCGAGCCGCATGGCGGACGACAGCGTCAACTTGGGCCGGCGCCGCTTTCTGACCGCGACGACCGCTGTCGTCGGCGGGGCGGGCGCGCTGGTCGCGGCGGTTCCCTTCATCAAGGCATGGAACCCGAGCGCCAAGGCCAAACTCGCCGGGCAGCCGATCCGGGCCGATATCAGCAAGATCAGGCCGGGCGAACAACTTCAGTTTGAGTGGCGCGGACAGCCCATCCTGGTCATCAGCCGAACGCCGGAAGCCTTGGCGGCACTGCCGACGATCAAGGACAAACTGCGCGACCCGGACTCGGAAAACTCCGACCAGCAGCCGAGCTACGCGAAGAACGAGAACCGGTCGATCAAGCCCGAGATCCTCGTCCTCGTGGGCATCTGCACGCACCTCGGCTGCGCACCGAAGTATTACCCCGAGCTCGAACCGCAGGCGTTCGACTCGGAATGGAAGGGCGGATTCTTCTGTCCCTGCCACAAGTCGCGTTTCGATCTCGCGGGCAGGGTCTTCCAGGGCGTACCCGCACCCACCAACCTCGTCGTGCCGCCGTATCGCTTCATCGATGACGGCTTGATCGAGATCGGCGTCGACACGCAGGGAGCCGCGTGATGGCCAACGTGTTGACGCGCACTGCCGACAACGTCGCGACGTGGGTGAACGATCGCGCCCCGGGCATGATGCCGTTCTATCGCAAGCACATGTCGGAGTACTACGCGCCGAAGAACTTCAACCTCTGGTACTACTTCGGCTCGCTGGCGCTGATCGCGCTGGTCAACCAGATCGTCACCGGTATCTGGCTGACGATGAACTACAAGCCGAGCGCGGCCGAGGCCTTCGCGTCGATCGAATACATCATGCGCGATGTCGAGTGGGGCTGGCTGATCCGCTACATGCACTCGACGGGCGCGTCGGCGTTCTTCATCGTGGTGTACCTGCACATGTTCCGCGGCCTCATGTACGGCTCGTACCAGAAGCCGCGCGAGTTGGTGTGGATCCTCGGCATGCTGATTTACCTCGTGCTGATGGCCGAAGCCTTCATGGGCTACGTCCTGCCGTGGGGCCAGATGTCGTTCTGGGGCGCGAAGGTCATCATCTCGCTGTTTGGCGCCATCCCCTGGATCGGCGGGGCGCTGACCGAGTGGATCATGGGCGATTATTTGCCCAGCGACATCACGCTGAACCGGTTTTTCGCGCTGCACGTGATTGCGCTGCCCCTGGTGCTCTTACTGCTGGTGGTGCTGCACCTCGGCGCGCTGCATGAAGTCGGCTCGAACAATCCCGACGGCGTCGAAATCAAGAAGGGACCGAAGGGCAACCGCTGGTCGTCGCTGGCGCCAGCGGACGGCATCCCGTTCCATCCTTACTACACCGTCAAGGACATGGTCGGGCTCGGCTTCTTCCTGATGATCTGCGCCTTCATCATTTTCTTCGAGCCAACCGTCGGTGGCTGGTTCCTCGAGCACGACAACTACGTCGAGGCGAACCGGCTGGTGACGCCCGAGCACATCAAGCCCGTCTGGTACTACACGCCGTACTACGCGATGTTGCGCGTGGTGCCGCACAAACTCTCGGGTGTGCTGGTGATGTTCGGAGCGATCGCGGTGCTGTTCCTGGTGCCGTGGCTCGACCGCAGCCCGGTCAGGTCGCATCGCTACAAGGGCCTGCTCACCAAGCTGATGCTGGGCCTGCTCGCGGTGTGCTTCATCTGGCTCGGAAAGATCGGGTCGGGTCCGGGTACCGACCCTGTCGAGACCATCATCGGCCGCGTCCTGACATTCCTCTATTTCATGTTCTTCATCACCATGCCGATATGGACGCGGCTCGACAAAACCCGGCCCGTGCCGGAACGGGTGACGACCCATGACTGAGCAAGGACTGGTCCTGGCACTAATTGCGCTGCTTGCCGGAGTCGCCACAGCGCCAGCACACGCGTCAGGGGGCGCCACCGTTCCGGGTGATCCGGCGCAGACCGATCTCGCCGACCGTGCCTCCCTGCAGCGCGGCGCGAAACTGTTCGTGAACTACTGCGCCGGCTGCCATTCGATGAAGCTCATGCGTACTTCGCGGATTGCCGAAGACCTGAAGCTCACGCAGGCACAGGTCGAGCAGAACCTGCTTTTCACCGGAGCCAAGTTCGGCGACCCACTGGTGGCCGCGATGTCCGTGGAGGCTTCGACCCAGTGGTTCGGCAAGGCGCCTCCCGATCTTTCCCTCACGGGTAAAGCCAGGGGCAGCGACTGGATCTACAACTATCTGCGCGGTTTCTACCTCGATCCCGAAGCCCGGATCGGCTGGAACAACACCGTATTCCCCAACGCCTCGATGCCCAACGTGCTCTGGGAGATGCAGGGCATGCAGCGTGCGGTGTTCGAGCCTGTGCCGAAGGGCGCGCACGGGGCTGCCGGGCATTGCAAGCACGGCTCCACCGAAGTGGAAGGCCGCTGTTTCGTCAAGTTCCAGTCGGTTGCCGAAGGGTCCCTGACCGGCGAGGCCTTTGACCAGAGTGTCCGGGACATTTCCGCATTCATGGAATACGCGGCGGAACCCGCTGCGCTCAAGCGCACGCGCATAGGGGCGTGGGTCATCCTGTTCCTGGCCTTTTTCACCTTCCTGGCGTGGCTGCTCAAGATGGAGTTCTGGCGGGACGTGCACTAGGGGTTGGGGCTCGACAAGGGCGCGTTTGCGCCAAGCCCGTCTGGCCTGGGCACACCGACCCGGCGACTAGCCTCGCGCATCGTGCGCTCGACAAGTCGCAGACGGCCATGGACATCCCGTCCATGGCGTTCAGCGGGTCGCGCCAGTGGCGCGACAATTCCCGCTTCACCTTCCAGCGCCGCCGCCTGCGGTGTAGGCTTGGCTCGGGGATGGCCGCGCATGCGGTGCCTCGTGCGGCTGCCGTCGGCGTCGCATCTCGGTCGGAGGCGCCGGTGGCAACCACGATACGCGGTCGCACGAACCTGACACTCTTTTCGTCGAAGGATGGGCTCGACAGCCATCGCATCCGACTGATCCTCGCTGCGAAGGGCGTGAGTTTCGACCTGGTTCCGGTCGATCTCTCCTTCCCTCCCGAAGATCTGCTGGACCTCAACCCGTATCACACACTGCCCACACTCGCCGATCGCGATCTGGTCCTGTATGACACGGGCGTCATCGCCGAATACCTCGACGAACGCTACCCCCATCCGCCACTGATGCCCATTGACCCATTGTCGCGGGCGCGGGTGCGGCTGGGCGTGTCGCGGCTCGTCAGCGATTGGTTCCCGCACGTGGCTTCGATCATCCTCGGGCCCCGGGCCACCAGCGAGGCCTCGCGCAAGAGGCTCCGCGAACAGGTCATCGGCAGCTTGCCGATCTTCAAGGTTTCCAAGTTTTTCCTGAGCAACGAATTTACCCTCGCGGACTGCACGCTGGTGCCGATGCTGTGGCGGCTGCCCGCGCTGGGCGTGGTGCTGCCGCGCGAAGCCAAACCCATCGAGGATTACGCGGAGAAACTGTTCCGTCATCCCGCCTTCGAGCGCAGCTTGACGAGTGAGGAACGTTCGATGCGACCCGCATCCGCCGCATGACCAAACGGCAGGGTATGAGCTCGAATCGGCCGTACATGCTGCGCGCGATGTACGACTGGATCAACGACAACGACATGTCGCCGTACCTGTTGGTGAACGCAAGGATGCCCGGCGTAAGGGTCCCGGCAAGCGCAGTGGCGGATGGTCAGGTCGTGCTGAACGTCGCGGCGCGAGCTGTGGGTGCCCTCGACCTCGGCAATGAGTGGATTCGCTTCGACGCCCGTTTTGGCGGGGTGTCGCACCACATCGAAGTCCCCATCGGTGCCCTGCTGGCGGTCTACGCGAAGGAAAGCGGACAGGGCATGATGTTCCCGGCCGAGGAGCAATCGGCCGATGAGGCGCTTGTCGCGGACGCTGCGGACACTGGTGCCGAGAGCGACGAAGGCAAGCCACCACCGAAGCGCGGCTCGCACCTGCGAGTCGTCAAGTAACTCCGCGCGCGGAAAGATATGATGGCCCATCGCCGCACCGGCGGTGTTTGACGCAGGACTGGGGAGTTGCGGATGAAGCTGCTGTTTCCGAATGGCGAACATGATGCGTTCACGCTGAAGACCGGCGCCAATCGCGTCGGCAGCGATGCCGGAGCCGAGGTGCGGCTGACGGCAGATGGCATCGCACCCACGCATTGCATCATCCGGATCGACGAGGACACGGCGACGCTCGCGATTCCCGACCCCGGCAACGTCGTCGTCATCAATGGCCGCCAGGCTGCGGATGGAACTCCTTTCAAAGTCGGCGACTTGCTGCTCTTCGCGCGGGTAGGTGCGCGAGTAGTCGCGGGCGAGAAGGTCGCGACCCCACCGCCGTCAATGGCGCCGGACCCCATGATGGGCGACGACGACGGACACACGCGCGTGCGCATGGCGCTGCCACGTTTCATGCTGCGCGGCGTTTCGGGCGTGACCTTCGGCAAGACCTTGCCGCTCTACGGCAGCATGGTCATCGGCCGTCAGGCTGACTGCGAGATCTCCATTCCGAGCGACGAGATCTCGCGCCGGCACGCGCGCCTGGACGTCACCCCCAACGGCGTGCGCGTGGAGGACTTGGGGTCCTCCAACGGCACCTACGTCAATGACAAGCGCGTCGAGAATGCGATGCTCAAGGTGGGCGATGAACTCCGTCTCGACACGCTGCGGTTCCAGGTCACGGCGCCGGGCATGGAGTCGCCAGCCAGCACGGCACAACCCGGAGCGACGGCTGCGGCCAAGCCCGGACGAGCAGCCCCGGGCCAGCCGGGCTGGGTCTGGATGCTGGTCGGCGTGGGGGTAGTGGCAGTGCTCGCGGCGGCCTTGAGGTGGTTCGGCGTCCTGTAGAAGCCCGCCGCCGCTCCCCCACGCGCCGGGCGTCAGCCGATGGCGCGCATCGATAGATCGATAGCGCGCACATGCTTGGTGATGGCGCCGACCGAAACGAAATCGACGCCACTGCGGGCAATCTCGCCGATAGTATCGAGGTTCACGTTCCCCGACACTTCGAGCGGGACTCGCCCGCCCGCCAAAGTCACCGCGCGCGCGCGGGTGGCGCCATCGAATTCGTCGAGCATTATCCGATCGACGCCCGCTGCCAGCGCCTGTTCCAGTTCGTCGAGCGACTCGACTTCCACTTCCACGAGCAATCCCGCGGCCTGAACGCGCGCCGCGGCCACCGCTTCCGCGATGCTGCCGGCCGCGGCGATGTGGTTTTCCTTGATCAGCACGGCATCGAACAATCCCATGCGATGATTGAAGCCGCCGCCTGCTCGCACTGCGTACTTCTGCGCGTAACGCAGGCCCGGCAGTGTCTTGCGCGTGTCGAGCACGCGACAATTAGTGCCCGCCACGGCGCGCACGTACTCGGCGGTCGCCGTTGCCGTGGCGGACAGGGTTTGCAGGAAGTTCAGCGCAGACCGTTCCCCGGAGAGGAGAGCACGCGCTTCGCCCCGCAGCGTGCAAAGCGCCTGCCCTCGTGAGAACACTTCGCCGTCCGCCACTTGCCAGTCGATGCGCACGGCGGGATCGAGCGATCGGAAACACGCAGTGGCCCACGCCGCGCCCGCGAGCACGGCAGGCGCACCGTCCTTGCTCACGATGTGCGCGATCATCTCTGCGTCCGGGACCAGCGCCGCAGTGGCATCTCGGTCGCCCAGGTCTTCACGCAGCGCGCGCGCTACGTCTTCCGCGACTTCGGACGGATCAGGTGCAGTGAGGGAAATCAACCCTGCCTTCCGCTGGATCGCCCAGCTACATCAGCGCCAGGATTCCGGGACATCACGATGGAAAGCGTTCGAGCTGCGCCGACTTGATGCCCTGGTCTGCCAGCATCACCGGAATGCCATCTTCGATTCGATAGAGCGTGCGCGAATCGGTCGTGATGAGCGCTTCTTCGATCGGAGCGGTCAATGCGTTGCCGCCGGCGTCCTGGATCCCGCCCGCAGCAATGGCCGCGTTCAGCGCGTCGATTTCTTCCGCCGTTGCCACTCGCACCGAGACCTTGCTCACCGGGCAGCAAAGAATGTCGAGAAGTCGTCGATCGAGCGCCATGTGTCCGCCTGAAGCGTTTGACTGGGCTGGTAACATAACGTTTTTGCGAGGTCCGGGCCATGCACGACGCGAGCAGCACGACGCCGCGGGTGGGAGTGGTGATGGGTTCGCGCTCCGACTGGGAAACACTTGCGCCGGCGGCGGATTTGCTCGAGGAGTTCGGCGTCGAGTTCGAGGTACGCGTCGTTTCTGCGCATCGCACGCCCGATCTCCTGTTCGATTACGCGGGCAGCGCTCGAGCGCGAGGCCTGAAGATCCTCATCGCAGGTGCAGGGGGTGCAGCGCACCTCCCCGGCATGCTTGCTGCGAAAACGCCCCTCCCGGTGTTGGGAGTTCCGGTTGCGGGAAAGATGTTGCGCGGCGTGGATTCGTTGCTTTCGATCGTGCAGATGCCGAGTGGCGTTCCGGTAGGCACGTTTGCCATTGGTCCATCCGGAGCGAGCAACGCGGCGCTGTTTGCGGTGGCGATTCTTGCGCTGGAGGACCAGGGGCTCGCCGAAGCGCTCGAACGGTATCGCGCGGCACAGACACGCGCGGTGCTGGAACGCCCCGACCCACGCCTGCCGTGAGCGTCATTGGAATACTGGGCGGTGGGCAGCTCGCCCGCATGCTCGCCCTTGCAGGTGCTCCACTGGGCGCGCGCTTTCGGGTGCTCGACAGCGCCGCCGACGCGTGCGCGGGCGACGTCGCGCCTCTGCTGCACGCGGACTTCACCGACACTGAAGCCCTGGAGAGGTTTGCGGCGCAGGTCGATGTCGCGACCTTCGATTTCGAGAACGTGCCTGCGACATCCGCGGAGTGGCTCGCGACGCGCCTGCCCGTCTTTCCGGCGCCTGCGGCGCTCGCGGTCACGCAGGATCGACTTGCCGAAAAGCAGGTGTTCGCGAAACTCGGTATCGGAACCCCTGCCTTCGCACCGGTCGGATCGCGCGACGAACTCGACGCGGCGGTCGCTGCAATCGGTCTGCCCGCCATCCTCAAGACCCGGCGCCTGGGATACGACGGCAAGGGGCAGATCCGCTTGCGCACGCGGGATGATCTGGATGCGGCGTGGGAGCAACTGGGTCGCGCTGCGCTCATCCTCGAAGCATTCGTACCGTTCGAATCCGAAATCTCGGTCATCGCGGTGCGTGCGCGCGATGGCGAATTTCGAATCTGGCCGCTGACCCGCAACTGGCACTCGGACGGAATTCTCTCAGCCAGTCTCGCGCCCTGGCCGTCGGGTAGCCTGGACGAGCAGGCACGTGCACATGCGCGGGCCGTCGCGGAGCATCTCGACTACGTCGGTGTATTCGCCCTCGAGCTGTTTGTATGCAACGGAACCCTGCTCGCGAACGAAATGGCGCCGCGCGTGCACAATTCCGGTCACTGGACCATCGAAGGCGCGGCGTGCTCGCAATTCGAGAACCACGTTCGCGCGGTTCTCGGCCTGCCGCTCGGCTCCACCGCAGCGCGTGGCGTGGCGGCGATGCTCAACTGGGTCGGCACCATGCCCGATCGAGCCACGGCCTTGCTGGCCGAAGACGTGCACTGGCACGACTACGGAAAATCGCCGCGCGTGGGCCGCAAACTCGGTCACGCCACGATCTGCGCGTCGTCGACCGCGCAATTGGCAGGGCGAGTCGGCGATCTCGCGCAGCGCCTCGGCCGCGAAGCGCAATGCGCCCCGCTGCTCACGGCGCTGCGCGAGCAACCGCACCTTTAGGAGCGCCGCAAGGCGCGATCGAATTTCGCCGCGGGCCGCCTGTTGCGGATCAGGTCATCTGCGCCGCCACGAATTCCCAGTTGGCAAGCTTCCAGAACGCATCGAGGTACTTGGGACGCGCGTTGCGATAGTCGATGTAATACGCGTGTTCCCATACGTCGCATGTCATGAGCGCCTTGTCCTCGCCCGTCATCGGCGTGGCCGCGTTGCTGGTACTGATGATCGCAAGGGTGCCGTCGGTGCGCTGCACGAGCCACGCCCATCCGGAGCCGAAGGTGCCGATCGCGGTCTTGGTGAATTGCTCGACGAACGCTTCGAAAGAGCCAAACGCCTCGTCGATCGACTTGGCGAGCGCGCCGGTCGGCTTGCCGCCGCCTTCGGGCGACAGGCAGTTCCAGTAGAACGTGTGGTTCCAGACTTGCGCGGCGTTGTTGAACATTGCGCCTTCCGCCTTGCGCACGATCTCCTCGAGTGTCAGCGAGTCGAGCTCCGTGCCTTCGATCATCTTGTTGAGATTGTCGACGTAGGTCTTGTGGTGCTTGCCGTAGTGAAAGTCGATGGTCTCGCCCGAGATGTGGGGTTCCAGCGCTTCGCGCGCAAACGGCAGGGCAGGGAGTTCAATGGCCATGGTGTCCTCAGGGCAGGGGCGTGGGGAAGCGGGTTTGAAGTGTACCCAGCCCCGCATGACCGCTCGGCAAACCCGCGCCCACGGGGTGTGCGCCCGCCATGCGCCGCCCTACAATGCGCGCCCCGTCCAACCGGAGTCCGCAATGGACGCGCAGTCCCGCATTCGCCAGATCATCGACAGCCATCCGATCGTGCTCTTCATGAAGGGCACGCCGCAATATCCGATGTGCGGTTTTTCCGCGCGCACCGTGCAGGCTTTGCAGGAAGCCGGAGCACGCTTCGAATCGGTCAATGTCCTGGAAGATCCGGAGGTGCGGGCCGGCCTGCCCAGAATCTCAAACTGGCCGACGTTCCCGCAACTTTTCATCAATGGCGAACTCATCGGAGGTTGCGACATCGCCCTTGAACTCGCGGCCAAGGGTGAGCTCGCCGCGATGGTCGGCGAAGCGCAGCGCAACTGACATGGCAACGGGCGCGCCGTCGACGGCCACCGAGGCGAGGCCGTTATCGTCGGGCGCGCTGGCGGGCCGGGTGGTGATGGTCACGGGGGCGGCCGGCGGGCTCGGCCGGGCAACGGCGCTCGCAGCGGCGCGCGAAGGTGCAACTCTGATTCTGCTGGGCCGCAAGGTGCGACCGTTGGAGCAGCTCTACGACGCCATCGTCGGCGAGGACTGCGCGCAACCGGCCATCTATCCTCTGGATCTCGAGGGCGCGACTGCAGAGGACTACGAAGTTCTGGCGGATGCGATCGGACAGCAGTGCGGCGGTCTCGATGCAATCGTGCACGCCGCCGCGCGCTTCGACGGCCTGACGCCACTCGCGCATGTCGCGCCCGATGCCTTCCTGCGCGTGTTGCACGCGAATCTGGCGGCGCCGTGGCTCCTGACGCGCGCCTGCCTGCCGATGCTGTCTGCGCGCGGCGATTCAGCTGTCGTGTTCGTCCTCGATGACCCTGTCGAGATCGCCAAACCGTACCGGGGCGCTTACGGGATCGCGAAATCCGCGCTGCCCACGCTGGTTGCCATGCTGCACGCCGAAACGGACCGCACCTCGGTACGCATACATGGCGTGCGTCCGACGCCCATGGCGACGCGATTGCGCGCACGCGCCTACTTTGCGGAAGACAGCTGCCGGTTGCCCACACCTGATCGCTGCGCCAATGCCGTGCTGAAAATCCTGGGTGATGCCACACATCCTTCGCGCGGTGGCGTGTTCAGCCTCGACGCCAGACCGAAATAGAACGCATGACCACGTTGTCCGCGGCGCTGATGCTGTTCCTGATCATGGATTCGATTGGCAACGTGCCGGTGTTCCTGTCGTTGCTCAAGTCGCTGACGCCCGTGCGACGTCGCGTGGTGCTCGCGCGCGAACTGCTCATCGCGCTGGCGGTGCTGTTCGCATTCCTTTTCGGCGGCGCCTACATCCTCGCCGCGCTCCATCTCAAGCAGGAGTCGGTGAGTATCGCCGGCGGAATCATCCTGTTCCTCATTGGACTGCGCATGATTTTTCCGACCGCGGAAGGCGTGTTCGGCGAAGTGCCCGAGGGCGAACCTTTCATCGTGCCCATGGCGATACCGAGCATCGCGGGTCCGTCGGTCATGGCGGCATTGATGCTGCTCGCCAATCGCCATCCGGATCGTTCCGTCGACTGGAGCATCGCGTTGCTGATTGCGTGGACCGCTTCGGCAGTGGTGTTGTTTTCCGCGACGGCGCTTTACCGTGTGCTTGGAGAACGCGCGTTGTCGGCCATCGAACGGCTCATGGGCATGTTGCTGGTCGCGCTCTCCGTACAAATGTTCCTCGACGGAATAGCCGCCTACTTGAAAGTCTGAACGGCGAAACCGGCTAGTCCGCTCGTGAGCCGCAAAGCAGAATCGGTTCGCAAGTTGTTGATCCCGTGTGGAAATCGGCCGCGGCGGCACGTAGCAAAAATGTCATTCGGCTGCTGTTAAACTGCCGTTAATAAACCCGGGCCCGTTCGCGCGCGTTCCGCCGACGGCGCTTCGTTTGTCGCTGCTGTCACGTCTCACCTCAACCCAAGGGCTCACTTTCATGATCAAGCGATCCGGGCTGCACGTCGCCATCTGCGCGTTACTTGCCGTCTCCGCTGCGAATCCGCTGTTCGCGCAGACCACTTCCGCGGCAGTCGCCGGTGTCGTTTCCGACAGCTCTGGTCAGGGCGTCGCGAACGCGACCATCGAAATCCTGCACGTTCCATCGGGCTCGCGTCAAACCGTGATCTCGGACAGCGAAGGCCGCTATTCGACGCGCGGATTGCGCGTGGGCGGTCCCTACACAATCACTGCCAAGAGTCCGGCGGGCGAGATCGTCCGCAACGATGTCTTCCTGCAGCTCGACGAGACGACGTCCATTGATCTCACCGCGACCGCGACGCGCCCCGATGGAGCCACCGAGCTTGAATCGATCACGGTGACCGCCAGTGCGCTGGACACTGTGTTCGCGCCCGACAACATGGGCACCAAGACGATCGTCACGCAGGAACAGATCGAGGTCCTGCCGACCATCCAGCGTTCGATCGAGGACTTCGTCCGCGTCGATCCGCGCGTGGTGCAGATCGACAAGGAGCGCGGCGGCATCTCCGTCGCGGGCCAGAACAACCGCTACAACAACATCCGCATCGACGGCGTGCCGACCAACGACCAGTTCGGCCTGAACGACTCGGGCCTCCCGGCGCTGAACCAGCCGATCTCGATCGACTGGATCCAGGAATTCAACATCGGGGTCGCCGACTACGACGTCACGCAGAAGGACTTCGTCGGCGGCAACATCAACGCGGTCACCAAGAGCGGCGGCAACGAGTTCCACGGCGCAATCTATGGTCTTTATCGCGACAAGGAGTTCGTCGGCGACGACGAGAATGGCAATGAGTTCATCGGCTTCGAGGACGAGTACACCGCGGGCGGGTTCGTTAGCGGGCCGATCATCCAGGACAAGCTGTACTTCTTCCTGGGCTACGAGAAGTTCGAGCGCTCCTCGCCGGGCACCGACCAGGGCGTCATCGGCAGTGGTGCCACCAACGAAGTCGGCGTCACCCAGGCGCAGCTCGACCAGATCCTGGCGATCGCACGCGGTTACGGCATTGAACCCGGCAACATCGCCGTCGACAACATCGACAACACTGACGACAAGTACTTTGCCAAGCTGGACTGGAACATCAACGACGCGCACCGCGCATCGTTCCGATACAACAAGACCGATGGCTCGGTCCTGCGTCTGCAAAACCCGTCGCGCACATCCCTGCAGCTGAGCTCGAACACGTTCACCGACAACATCAGCTTCGAGAACTATGCGGCGTCGCTGTACAGCAACTGGAACGATAATCTGTCGACGGAGGCCAACGTCTCCTATTCGGAGTATCGGTCCACGCCGCAAACTCCGGTGCGCTCTCCGACGATCCGGGTCAACGTCGACAACGCCAACAGCGTGATTTTCGGCACCGAACGCTCGCGCCACGCCAACCGCCTCGCGGTTGACACGTATACGGCTTTGTTTGCCGCCGACTACTTCGCGGGCGATCACACCATCCGTTTCGGTGGTGACTACGAGAACAACGAGATTTTCAATCTGTTCCTGCAGGACGTGTTCGGCAATTACAGCTTCGGCAGTCAGACCGGCTTCACCAACGGCATCACCAACTTCCAGAACGGCCGTTTCAACCAGTACACGCTGCAGACCCCCATCAGCGGTGACGTGAACAGCGCGGGTGCCGGCTTCGAATACGGAAACCTGGGCTTCTTCGTGCAGGATACGTGGGCCGTCACCGACAACCTCAACCTTATGTACGGCGCGCGCTTCGACACTTCGATCGTGGAAGGCCGTCCGGCGTTCAACGCCAACGTGCTGCGCGACTTCGGCATCGACAACCGGAACGTGCCCGATGACCAGAGCATCATCCAGCCGCGCTTGGGCTTCAACTACACCTTCGACACGGAGCGTCGCATGCAGCTGCGCGGCGGCATCGGCCTCTTCCAGGGTTCGTCCCCGGGCGTGTGGTTGTCCAACAGCTTCTCCAACCCCGGCGTGCTGACCCGCGCATTCGACATCCGCAACAGCACTGGTTTCTCCGCAGATCCGAACAATCCGTTCGTGCCGGCCGGCGGCCTGCCGAGCCAGCTGGTCAATTTCCTCTCGGAAGACTTCGAGCAGCCGACGGTGTGGAAAGCCAACCTCGGTTTCGAGATGGAGTTGCCCTGGTGGGGCCTCGTCGGCAGCGCCGAGTACCTCAAGTCCGAAGTGCGTGATGCCGTCGCGTTCAGCAGCCTCTCGCTCGGCGCGGCGACCGGCGTATTGCCGGACGGACGCTTCTCGTTCCACAACAACTTCAGCTCCACCGGCTTCACTGCCACTGGCGGACTGGCCTCCGGCAACCGCGTGCGCGCCAACTGCATCCGCGTGAACCCGGCGCTGGCGTTCAACTCGACGACCAACCCCTGCCGCTACACGAACGCGATCCTGCTTTACAACACGGGCAAGGGTTCGACCGACAACTTCACGCTATCGCTCGAAAAGCCCTGGTCCAATAACTGGTCGGCCAAGCTCTCGTACACACTCGGCGATTCCGACGACGTCAGCCCGGGCACTTCGTCGGTCGCCTTCTCGAACTACCTGAATCGCGCGATCTTCAACCCGAACGAGGAGGTTTCGCACACCTCCAACTACGAGATCAAGGAGCGTTTCGTCGGCACGTTCGCCAAGCGCTTCCACTTCTTCGCCAACGCGCCGACCACGCTGTCGTTCTTCTACGAAGGCCGCGACGGCCGCCCGTACAGCTACGGTTTTTTCGGCGACGCGAACGGCGAAGGCATCTTCGGTAACGATCTCTTCATCATTCCGGACCTGGACAACGTGGCATTCACCACGGGCTCGTCAGCGGAAGACATCGCGGCGTTCCGGAACTTCATCCTCAACGACGATTATCTCAACGCCAACCAGGGCGAGACGGCCCAGCGCAACGCGTTGACGTCGCCGTGGGTACACCAGGTCGACATGAAACTGTCGCAGGACATTCCGTTCTTCTTCGACACCAAGGCCGAAGTCTTCTTCGACATCGAGAACGTGGGCAACCTCATCAACGACGAGTGGGGCCACATCGATCAGGCAGCGTTCCCGTACAACGTGGGCGTCGCGTCCTTCGCCGGTGTGAACGCGGCCGGCCAGGTGGTTTACGACGTCAGCAACTACGTGAATTCCGCTGGTGTGACCAACCTGCCGAGACTGGCCCGCCAGGATCGCGAAGGCCAGTCGCGATGGGCATTGCAGTTCGGCGTGCGCTTCGAGTTCTGATCGCCCGTGTCGACGCGTCAACCGCAGACGGCCGGCTCACCCCGGCCGTTTGCTTTTGGGGCTCACGCCATCCGATTCGTTCTGTCAGGCAGGGCGGGTTCCTCTTCGTTTTCGCAGTAGAGGACTCGCACTGGCACTGCCTCGCTGAACTGTCTAAAGTGCTCGGCCGCCCTGTACGAGCCCCGCTCGCGACGATGGATCTGTTCGAACGCTTCTCGAAACTGGTGCCGCTGAGGGCGCTGGCGCCGGGCGATTGCCGCGACCTCGCCAAACAGGCGAAGGTCGGTCTCTACGCGAAAGGACAACCGATATTCGATCGGGGTGATCCGGCCAAGACCATGGTGTTCCTCGTCGAGGGCGTAGTCGAACTGTTCTCGGAGCAGGAAACGCGTGTCGTGCGGGGCGACAGCCCCGAGGCACTGGATGCCCTGTCGCAATCGTCACCCCGACACTGCAGCGCGCGGGCCCTGCACGATTCGACCATCGCATTTGTCGATCGCGACCGGCTCGACCTGCTCCTGACCTGGGCACAGAGCGGCGCGGTCGAAGTGCAGGAGATGGGTGGCAGCGGCGATGGCGAAAGCGAAGACTGGATGAGCGCCCTGCTGTCGACGCCCGCGCTGGCATCGATATCGCCTGCGCAAGTGGGTCAGTTGTTCGCCGCGCTCGCCCCCGTGGAGTACGCCACAGGCGAGTTCGTCGTGCGCGAGGGCGAAGTGGCAGACGCCTACTTCATCCTCTGCAGCGGCAAGTGCGAAGTCACGCGGCGCGGTGCGGAAGGATTGGAGCAGGAGATCGGAGTCTTGCGCCCCGGAGACCGTTTCGGAGAGTACGCGCTGCTGGCGCAGGACCGGCGCAGCGCCAGCGTGCGTGCCCTCGAACCGAGCAGCGTCATGCGCATGAGCGGAGCGGATTTCCGCCGTCAGCTCGGCGATTCGATGTTGCGCGAAGTCGACCCGGAGCAGATCACCGACGAAGCCATTCTGCTGGACGTGCGGCTGCCTGAGGAATTCAGGCGCGGGCGTTTGCCCGACAGCGTCAACATGCCGCTGGAATCATTGCGCGAGCGGATGCACGATCTGGATCCCGCGCGCAAATACATCGTGTACTGCGATACGGGGCGCCGCAGTGCCGGCGCAGCCTATCTCCTGGTCGAACGGGGTTTCGACGCCGCGCTCCTTCGCGGCGGCATCTCTCCGGACGAAATGCCGGTGCGCGGATGATCGCGACCGCCACCGCCCTGCCTGTGATCCCCATGCCATCCAACACGCTGAGTGCGACGATTTCCCCTGCCAGCGGCCTTGATGTCCTGTCGCGACAGGAAGTCAGCCGGCTGCGCAGCGCCAGTACCGGCGACCTGCAGATGCTGCTGCGCCGGTGCGCGCTCGCAGTCTTGTCCGGCGGCATGACCAACGACGATCCTCGGGCAATGCTGGAGCGCTATCCGGACTTCGACCTGCAAGTGCACCAGCAGGACCGCGGAATCCGCATCGAGCTGCTCAATGCGCCGGAAACCGCATTCGTCGACGGCCGCATGATCCGGGGCATCAACGAACAGCTGTTCGCGGTGGTGCGCGACATTGCCTATCACGCAACCCAGGTCGCTCAGGATCGATTCGACCTCGCCACATCGGCCGGTCTCACCAACACCGTGTTCGAGATCCTGCGTAATGCGCGCGTTCTGCGGGCACACGCGGATCCGAGCCTGGTCGTCTGCTGGGGCGGACACTCGATCGGGCGCGACGAGTACGACTACACCAAGAAAGTTGGTTACCAGATGGGCCTTCGCGGCCTCGACATTTGCACGGGCTGCGGTCCAGGCGCGATGAAGGGCCCGATGAAGGGCGCGACCATCGGACACGCCAAGCAGCGTCGGCGCGGCAATCGGTACATCGGCATCACCGAGCCCGGCATCATCGCCGCGGAATCGCCGAACCCCATCGTGAACCACCTGGTGATCATGCCGGACATTGAAAAGCGCCTCGAGGCGTTCGTGCGCATCGCGCACGCGATCGTGGTGTTCCCTGGCGGCGTGGGCACGGCCGAAGAGATCCTGTACCTGCTGGGGATCCTGCTGCATCCCGCCAACGCGGGCGTTCCGTTGCCGCTGATTCTGACCGGCCCGCGCGAATCGGCGACGTATTTCGAGCAGATCGACGCGTTCCTGCACCTGGTGCTCGGGGACACGGTCGCTGCGCGGTATCGAATCATCATCGACGACCAGGCCGAGGTCGCGCGAGCGGTCAAGCGCGGCATGCGGGACGTTCGCGAGTATCGGCGCAGCACCGAGGATGCGTTCTTCTTCAACTGGGCACTCAAAATCGACCTGCCGTTCCAGCAGCCATTCTTCCCGACGCACGAGCGCATGGCGGCCCTGCGGCTCAATCGCGACATGCCGACTCACGAGTTGGCCGCGGACATGCGGCGCGCGTTTTCCGGCATCGTGGCCGGCAACGTCAAGGAGGACGGGGTGCGTGCGATCGAGCGCCACGGCCCGTACGAGATCCAGGGACAGCCCGAGCTGATGCAGGCGCTCGACGGGTTGCTCGCCGCCTTCGTGGCGCAGCACCGCATGAAGCTACCCGGCGCCAAGGCCTATCAGCCCTGCTATCGGGTCGTGGCCTAGGACGCACTCGCGTCGCATTTGTCGGCGGCGGCGCGCCGATTATCGCAACCAGTGCCGGGCATCTCGGTGGGTGCGAAAAATCTTACCCCAATCCGTGGGATAGGGCTGATGTGAGATGTAATCGCGAGATGTAGCGTCGGCATCTGCCAAGGAGCGTGGAGTGCGCGCATGGACGGAGCGTCCGAGAGGCACTTGACCGTTGAACATTCAATACCGCCCCGGCGTCTCGACCGGGTGCGCGAACGGATCCGTCGCCTTGGGCTCGCGCGTTGGACCGAAGATTCCCATGCCGCGTGGGTCCGCAGCTTCATTCTCGCGAACGGCAAGCGGCATCCCGAAACGCTGGGCGCGTCCGAAGTCGACGCGTTCTTGATGATGCTGGCGACGCGGGACCCGGTCGCCGCTTCGACGCAGAATCAGCCGAGCGATTACCTGGGGACATCGAAGGTATTCGCTGAGACCACCGGAACTTGTTTGCAACCTGTGAGTCGTCCCGGCTCATTTGGACGCTTCGTTGCGCCGCCAGCGCGTAGTCGAACGCACCGGGTCGGTGCGTATCACCCGTGGATATTGCGCATGAAGACGAGAATTCTCCCGTTGCGCTTGCGCCGGCAAGCAGTGCGCGGCTCGCGCTCCCGTGCTGCCGGCTTCAGCATCATCGAAGTGCTCATCGCGCTGTTGGTGCTCGCGTTCGGCCTGCTTGGTTTCGCGCTGATGCAGGCGCTCAATCTGCGCTACACGCAGAGCGCCAACACCCGCACGCAGGCCACCAATCTCGCGTTCGACATGTTCGACCAGATGCGGTCGAACCGACTGACCATGTTGCAATACACCAACGCGACGTTCGCGAGGGGGGCCGTGTCCGACGCGGGCTGCACGCGCATCGTGGCGGCCTCGGTCACTGTCGCCGACAACATCGCTCGGTGGCAGTGCCAGGTCGTGGCTGCCCTCGGACCGCAGGCTGCCGCAACCGTCAATTACGCACCGGGCAGTGGCATGGCCAATATCACGTTGACCTGGGGGGAGCGGCTTGCTGCCGATCCCAATACGACCTTTCTCACGGCGACGCAGTTATGAACACTGCTTCGCTGGCTTCCATGAAGGACATCGGAGCGCTCAAGGGCGCGAATGGCCTGTCGCTCATCGAGATCATGATCGCACTAGCGATCGGCAGTCTGCTGCTGCTCGGGCTGATGCAGGTGTTTTCTGCTTCACGCACGGCGTATCAGCTAACCGAAGGCATGTCGCGCGCACAGGAAAACGGCCGATTCGCCATGGAGTTCCTGCAGCGGGACCTGCGCATGGCCGGGCACTTCGGTTGCGTCAACGACCAGGCGCACCTGCAGAGCGTCGACTCGATGGCGAATCATTTTCCCCCCGCGACCCCCGCGAACTGGGGCATCGCATTTCCGAGCAGCAACGCCGCGCTCGCGCCAGGCGGTGCGGTGCGAGGCTACGACGCGAGCGGCACCGGCCCTGGGCAGACGGTCGACCTGACTGCGCCGGCGGCCGGCTGGAATCCGGGCCTGCCCCCGGTCATCGCTGCGCTCAATCCCTTGCCGGGCAGCGACATCATCGAGGTGCGTTACCTCGGCAACAAGGGACTGCCCGTTACCAGTATCACGAACCCGACCGCGACCACGACTGTCGTCTCGGTTCCAGCATCGCGATGGGCCACCTTCACCGAAGACGGCGAGGCGACGCCGACAATGTTCGGCTTGGCGGATTGCAGCTTCGCGGATATTTTTCCAGCCGCGGCGGTGAGTTCGGCAGCGGGCACGGTGACTGTCAATGCCCTGATCGACCGTTACACGCCACAACCGGAAGGAACCGCGCTGTTGTACCGCGTGGAATCGATGGTCTATTACATCGGTCGAGGCGCGTCCGGCCGACCGGCCCTGTTCCGTGCACGCTCGAACAACGCTGGTATTTTCCCTGCGAGCGCTGCCGAGGAACTCGTCGAGGGTATCGAGAGCCTGCAGTTCCTGTTCGGGCTCGACAGCGTGGTCGATCTGGGCATCGCACCGCCAAGCGGGTACTTGACCGAACAGCGAACGGCCGCGGGCGTGACCGACAGTCCCATGCACTGGCGCCGCGTAGGCCAGGTCCAAGTCGGAATCCTGTCGAGCAGCCCGGATTCGGCAGCGGCCGCAAATCCCGTCCCTGCAAGACGTCAACGTGCGCTCGGCGTGGTCTTCGCGCCACCTGCTGTCATCGATGGTCGCTTCAGAACGACTTACGAGACAACGGTGGCCTTGCGCAACCGGCTCTACGGCAACTGACAGGATCCATGACCATGACATCCAAGCTTCAAGTGAGCCTCGCCTCGAGGCGCACCCAGCAAGGTGCAGTGCTGTTCGTCGCTCTGGTGATGCTTGTCATCCTGGCTTTGCTGGGTCTGACCGGCATGCAGATTGCGGGCATGCAGGAACGCATGTCCGCGAACTACCGGGCGAACGGCGTCGCGTTCCAGAATTCCGAGGGGCTGGCGCGCAACACCGAATGCGTGCTGGAAGACCTGACCAACCGCACGGGTCCGACTGCAGGATGCGACGCGATCACGGCGTCGGACATGCTGCGGGCCTGCGATAACGGATTCGAGCCTGGCGGCTGGGCCGGCAGCCTGAACCCGACTACGCGAAGCGCCGTCACGGTCCGAGCAATCGGCGACTGCATTGCCGGCAACGACGACATGGACATGGGGACGGGACCGCAGAACGAAGAGCCCAATCCTGTCTATCAGGTTACCGCGTTCATGACCGACAGCCAGACCAACCCCGGCTCCGCAACTGCCATCGACACCATTTTCAGGCCCTGAGGTCCGCCATGGCATCCCGCCGCAATCGATTGCTGACCGTTGGCGCCGCATTCGCGATGGTCGGTGCCGGGGGTTTCTTCCTGACTCAGCTGTCCGCTGTGCAGGGCAGGGGAGTGCTGGCGCAGGCCCCACTCAACAGCGACGTGCAGGTGCCTCCCGCCCTCATCATGGCGGTAGACGACTCGGGCTCGATGACGTTCGAAAGTATCTATCCTGCGGACGAACAGGGTTTCTGGAATGACCTGACAGGGGCGTCAGCCAACGGATTTTTCAGCGCCGCGAACGTACTGCACACTTCAGGGCGAGGCAGCTATCACCACATCATCCAGAACGGCATTCGACTGGACCAGGGCGGCAACACGCTCAATACGGATAGCCCCGACCCGCGGCTGGCCGTGCCGCCACTCGACGCGTTTGGCTTCGCGAGGTCGCCTGCGTTCAACAGCCAGTGGTTCAACCCGGCTGTCGTTTATCCACCTTGGAAGCTTGCCAATGGCACCTCCTGGCCGGACTCTCCCATAACCGCGGCGCGTTCCGATCCGCGTGTCGACGGATCGGCGGGAACGCGCGGTCCGACCCCCACGGTGCTTTACAACTTCACGGCTGATGAGACCCGCACCGCCAATTATTTCGCGTTCCGTTTCCAGCCCGGCATGCACCTGCCGCGCAATACCCAGTACTACATCCGCAGCGATCGGCATGCCAACGGATGCGGCGGACTCGGCACTTCGTCATCCACGCGCGACAGTTGGCAGACGGTTGCGCTGGCGGCCGGGCACCTGATCACGGCCAGCAATAACCTGGTCTTTACTCCGCCTCCGGACGCGTCCAATACAAATCGCGGTGGTGGTTGCGAAGTCCACATCAGACATTTTCCCGCGATGGTGTTCTTACCCATTTCGAGCCCTCCGCCCGCCGGTTTCATCCTGGCCAACCGCGTGCTCGCCCCGAACGCCGCGGGTCCGGGCGTGGATCTTTACAAGTACGAGTTGCGCGCCGGCAATTTCACGTCCGGCTACCCGGCGCACATCCAGAACTTCGCCAATTGGTATACGTACTACGGCAACCGCAATCGCGCGATCCTTGCTTCGTTGTCCAACTCGCTGCTCGAGGTGGACAACATGCGCGTAGGTTATTTCAGCATCAATCGCCGGACCGGAAACGCCCCTGGCATGGTGGCGGACAACCTGCTGATGCGTGACTTGAGCTCGGGCGGTCGTCCGCTGCTGTACAACGACTTCTTCACTCTGCGGGCGGATGGCAGCACGCCAACTCGCAGCGCGTCGGTTTACATGGGCGATCAGTTCAAACGCACCGACGCCGACGCGCCCGTCCAGCGAGCATGTCAGGTCAGCGCGGGCATGCTCTTCACCGACGGTTACACCAACGAGAACCCCAACGCCCACGGCAACGCCTACCGTCCCATTGGCGACACGGACAGTGGGCAGCCACGCCCTGTGGGCGGGAACAGCAACGCGAACACGATCGCCGACATCGCCTTTGCCATGTACGACACCCGTCTGCGCCCCGACCTGCCTGCGGGATTGGTGCCGCTGCGTGAAGCTTGCAGCACCCTGCCGGTTTCGCTGCGACTCGACTGCAATCCCAACCTGCACATGAACTATTTCGGCATCACCCTCGGGACACCCGGGGAGATCCATGGGGTAAACACTTCCGCAACGGCGAATCCGTATGCGGCGTTTCCGAACTGGTCCGTGACCGGCACCACCAGCCTCAGCCCGAAGAATGTCGACGACATCTGGCATGCCACGATCAACGGCCGCGGCGAATTCATCAACGCCCAGACGCCTGCCAGCGTCACGGCCGCGATGCGACGCATCCTCAGCGCCACATCGAGTAACGCCTCTCCCTCCGGCGGCATCGCTCTGACGGGGTCACGAATCGGCACGGGTTCGATCACGGTCGTGCCATTCTACGCATCGCGCAATGAGGGCACCGACTGGTACAGCACGCTCACGGCGCAGACGGTTACCACGAATCCAGTGACCGGACAGGCGACGTTCCTGTACGCATGGGAAGCGGCGGCACGCATCCCGGCTGCCGGCATTCGCAATGACGTGTGGTTTGGTTCCCCGGCGGGCGCTCAGCAGTTCACGTCCGGCAACGTGGGCAGCCTGGCGAATCTCTGCAACAACCCGCATGCCGGCATGGCGCTCTGCACCTCGTCCGAGATCGCAGCACTGGGCGCTCCCGGCCCGGCGATCACACTCGACAACGCAATTGCCTACCTCAAGGGTGATCAGACCAACGAAATGGAGCGTACGCCGTCTGGCAAGCTGAGATTCCGCACCACGCGTCTGGGGGACATCGTCAACGCGACGCCCTTGATCAGTTCGCCGACGGACGACTACGGTTACCGGTCGCTGCCGGCGCCCTACGGCTCGAGTTACGACACCTATCTTGTGACAGGTGCACCGACCGGAAAGCTGGGTAACCGTCCGATGGTTTTCGCGGGCAGCAACGAGGGCATGCTGCACGGATTCGATGGCCGCACTGGCGTGCTCGGCGGCGTCGAGCGGTTCGCCTACATTCCCCAGGCGGTTCTGGGGCACATGGGAAACCTGCTGTTCCCTTACGATCCCGCGCGCGGTGGGGCGCAGAAATTCCAGCATCGCTACTTCGTCGACGGCCCGGTCGTCGCCTCCGACGCATATTTCGGCGGGCGCTGGCAGACGGTTGTCGCAGCTTCGACCGGAGCCGGGGCGAAGAGTGTGCTCGCGCTCAATGTCTCAACCGTGTCGCAGGCCGTGGGAGCGTTTTCCGCATCGGATCGTCTGTGGGAAATCAGCGACCGGGACATCACCTTGCCGCTGGCGGTGCGGGACAATCTCGGCAACGTGCTGGGGCGGCCCGTCATCGTTCCAATCCGCACGGGTTCCGGCGCCGGTCCGGTGAAGTGGCGCGCCTTGTTCGGCAACGGCTACAACAGCGTCAACCGCAACGCGGTGCTCTACATGGTGGATATCGCGCCCGGGGCCCCGGTGGTCACCATGGTGGAAGCCGTCGAAGCTGCTGCGCCTGCTGGCGACAATGGTCTCGGCAATCTCGTCGCGGTCGACCGGTTTGGTCCTGCCGGCGATGGCACGCTGACCAAGCGGTCACGAGATGGCTTTGCGGATACGGTGTACGCCGCCGATCAGAAAGGGGCGATCTGGAAATTCGACATCCGTTCCGCGTTGCCCGCCAATCAGACGGTTCCCCTGTTCACTACGCTGCAATACATGGCCGGACCCGAAGCCGGAACCCGGCAGCCCATTCTCGGTGGGTTGACCGCGGCACCGGGACCCGGTGGCGGTGTTCTGGTGTATTTCGGAACCGGCAGCTTCTCGTTTGTCGGGGATACGGGCGACAGCACGACTCAGACACTGTATGCGGTGCTCGATCGCGGCGCTGCGGGAACCGTCTCGCGCAGCAGCCTTCTGCAGCAGTCGATCACCGCAACTGCAGGGGGCTTCCGCAGCACCTCGTCGAACCCCTTCGTCGCGGGCAAGCGAGGTTTCTATCTCGATCTGCCCGCTGGCGAGCGGTTCGTCGGGTATCCACGCATAGAAAGCGGTGTTCTGTTCATGCCGACGTATGAAGCGAACGCCCCGCTTGGGTGTCGTGCGACCGGCAACAACTGGCTGTATGGGCTCAACGCGTTGAACGGGTCTGCGGGTCTGTCGCAGGTCCGGGTCGGATCCCCTGCGGGAACCGCGCCGGGCACGGGAACGGGTGCACTCAACCTCAACACGGGAGGTACCGCACCGATACGCGACGTCGCGGTTCTCACATCGCCGCGACTGCCTCCGTTGCCCGCGACTGCCACTCCGGCGCAGGTTGCCGCGGCGCTCGCCGCCCAATGTTCGATGATCCTGCAGGTTGCCGGCGCACCTCCGTTGTACCTGCCCCGCGCATGCGGGCGCCAATCGTGGCGGCAGCTGCAATGACGCGGGAACCTGCGATGTCGTCGACCCAAATGATTCTACGACGTCAATCGAAGCCCGCCCGCGCGCCGCGAAGCGCGCGCGGGTACACGCTGATTGAACTCATGATCGTCATTGCGATCGTCGCAATCATCACGGCCATTGCCTATCCCGCGTACAGCGACAGCGCACGCAAATCGCGGCGCGGCAACGCGAAGGCGATGGTTGCCGAGATCGCGCAACGATTCGAGCGCTACCACACGGTCAACAACACCTACATCGGCGCATTCGACGCAGTGGTGCCGGCGACCGACCGAGTCTCGCCCAATACCGCTGGTGCGACGCCTGCGTACAACATCGCCGCACCGGTCGTGGCCGCGAACACGTTCACCATTCTCATGACACCGGTCGGAGGGCAGGTGGACGATGCACGCTGCATGGCGATGAGCCTCAATCAGGCCGGCGTGAAGACCGAGTCCGGTTATGGCACCGTGTCGGACTGCTGGTAGCGCAAGCTGTTCGCAGAGCGTTCGATGTTCGCTCGGATCGGAAAGAAAAAGGCCGCATCGCTGCGGCCTCTCCGTGTATGGCTCCCGAGGTCAGACTCGAACTGACGACCCTCTGATTAACAGTCAGATGCTCTAACCGGCTGAGCTACTCGGGAAGGGCCGCATAGTCTAGTGACCGCTAGACCAAGGTCAAGCTCGAGCCTCTTCCAACGACACATGAGCCTGGGCGAGGGGTAGTGATTCCAACGACACATGAGCCTGAGCGATTCGGGGCCGGGTCATCCTTGGAGGATGATCGTGACTCTCAACACTCAGCTTTTG
>Ga0183260_10000729_pt1 | contig 28081 bp, 21 predicted proteins | sample AntDrymUQ4972206_2_FD_129768 | JGI IMG/M metagenome (GOLD analysis project Ga0183260, IMG submission 129768) | Polar desert sand microbial communities from Dry Valleys, Antarctica - metaG UQ497 (22.06) (version 2) (version 2) | ecosystem: Environmental > Terrestrial > Soil > Desert | place... | reverse complement strand
CGGTTGCTGGCGAGGGACGACCCGCATCCCGCGTTGTTCGACGCGTATCGCGATTGCCTGGTGGCCCTGCACGGTGAATCCAGCGCGGCGTGGACCCTTCGCCGATACGAGCGTGACCTGCTGGCTGCACTGGGCTACGCCCCCTCGCTGACGCAGGATGTGGACGGACAACCGCTCGCACCGGAACGCACGTATCGGATCGATCCCGAACGCGGGGCGGTGCCCACCGCCGCTCCGGGCGCCCTCGAGCGCGCATTGTTCACGGGTGCCCAATTGCTGGCTCTTGCGGGAAGCTGCGAACCCGATGGTCCAGCGCTGCGAAGTCTGCGTGGTCTCACAAGGACTTTATTGCGACCGCATCTCGGCGACCGGGCGCTACGTTCCACCCAATTGCTGCTGCGCTCTGCGCGAAGCGAGGTGCTCGAGTAAGGCGCGGCCTTCGAGGAGGACGCGCGCGAGGCGGCGATCGCGAACTTTGACTTCGATTTCATGCGTACCGGCTTCGGACACCGCCAGTATCAGTGCAGCCGCGCCGCAGAATCCGCCCGCCGAACGCAATCGGTGCAATATTTCGTCAACTGCGAGGCCGTCACCCTCGGCGTCCGCTTCCTCCAGACTTTGGATGTGACCGGGAAGTTCGTCCGCGAGCAATCGTCGCAGTGCCTGCACGGTGCTCCAATCGCCGCACACCTCGAGTGCGGCATCGTCGTCCAGGATCGCTGCCCTCCCGTTTCCTGCCGTGGTTGGCACGGCCAGGACATCTCGTGAGAGTGACGACCTCTCAGGATGGGCTGCGCTCCACCTCCGGGCCCTCGCGTCGGGTAGGGCCGCCATGAGCCGACAGAGCGACAATGGCTTGGGCAGAACATCGTCGTAGCCCGCCCCGATCAGTCGTGCTCGCAAACTTCGGTCGACGTCCGCGCTGAGCGCGACCGCGTACAGCTCCCGGGTTCCGGCACCCGTGTCGAGCGCCAGCTCGCCCGCAAACTCGAACGCGTCCCCATCGGGAAGCCTGACGTCGCACAACACCAGTCGCGGCGTGCGTGCGCGGATGGTCCCAAGCGCAATGGACATGTTGCAGGCCGCGACCGCATCCCAGCCCGCCAGTTCGAGCGCCCCGACCAGGAATTCACGAGTCACGGCGTCATCTTCCACGACGATGGCGTACAGGTTCGAGCTGGCAAGGGGGCGATCAGGCATCGGGCCAGTTTCGCACGGGGCAACCAGCCGGGCCGCTAGAATCTGCGCAACCGCGCAACCGCGCGACCGCGCAGGCCTGGGTTGCGAGAACTCACGACCAGCCATGTCGCGATCCGCCCCTCCATCCAATGTCGGGACATGCATGCGAGTGTTGCGGTCGTGGTGAGGCGTCGCGCGCAGCGTGCACCGGAACCGGAAATCACCGTCGAGATAGTCGCCCTTGGTCATGACGGGCGTGGAGTCGCACGGGTCGACGGCAAGGCGATGTTCGTTGCCGATGCGCTTCCCGGCGAAACCGTGCGTGCGCAACGAATCCAGCGGCACCGGCACTTCGACGACGCGCAGATGATTGCTGTCGAGGTCGCGTGCGCCGATCGCGTGCCGCCTCCGTGCCCGCATTTCGGAGTGTGCGGCGGTTGTGTCTTGCAGCATATGTCGGCGGGCGCGCAAATCGTCGCGAAGCAAAGCACGCTGCAGGAAAACCTCGCTCGAATTGGCAAGGTTGCTCCGGATCGATGGCTCCCGCCTCTGCGGGGCAGCGAATGGGGCTATCGCCGCCGGGGTCGGCTCTCGGCGCGCTACGTGGACAGAAAGCAGCGATTGCTGCTCGGGTTTCGCGAACGCAACGGCAAGTTCGTGGCGGACCTGGATGCGTGCCTGGTGGCGGTGCCAGCGATTGGCTTGCATCTTCGGGCGCTGGCAGAAGCGCTCGGGGAACTGAGCGTGGCGCGGTATGTGCCCCAGGTCGAGTTTGCCGCGGGGGATTCGGGCAGCTGCATCGTGATTCGGCACCTCCAGGAACTGAGCTCCGCGGATCGCGAGCGACTTGCACGGTTCGGTCGCGACACGGGCATCTCGGTACTCTTGCAGGCGGGAGGTCCCGACAGCGTCGCCACGCTCGACGGGCCGCTGCCGAACCTCGAATTTACCGTCGACGGAGGCAGCGTCACGCTGGCGTTCGAACCGCTGGATTTCGTGCAGGTCAACGCATCGATCAACGAGGCCATGATCGCGCACGCCATTGCGCTGCTCGAGCCCGCGCCACACGAGCGTGCCCTCGACCTGTTCTGCGGACTGGGAAATTTCACGTTGCCGCTCGCCAGGCGATGCGTGCGCGTCGTCGGGGTCGAGGGGGATTCAGGCCTGGTGGCGAGGGCGCGTGCCAATGCCGTGCGCAATGGCGTTGGCAACGTGGAGTTCGTGGCGGCCGACCTGTTCGGTTCGCACCCAACTTCGGGCTGGGCGCGGGACGACCACGATCTGCTGCTGCTGGACCCGCCACGCGCCGGCGCACAGGAAGTACTTGCGGTTCTGCCCGGCAAGCGTGTGCGGCGCGTCGTCTATGTGTCGTGCCATCCAGCGTCGCTGGCGCGGGACGCCGCGATCCTCGTCGAGCGCCATGGATTCAAGTTGAGCTCGGCGGGAGTGATGGACATGTTTCCGCACACCGCGCATGTCGAGTCGATTGCCGTGTTCGACCGGGGCTGAGGAACTCGAGTGCGATCTGAAGGCGTCGAGATCGAACGCAAGTTCCTGGTGCGCGGCGCGCTGTGGCGCGCCGGCATCGAGCGCAGCGAACAGATGGAACAGGGTTACCTCGCCCAAAGCGAAGCCAGCGGCGTTGCCTTTCCGGGATGCCAGGTGCGCGTGCGTCGATCGGGCGACTCCGGGGAACTCACGATCAAGTCGCGCGAAGCGGGTCCTTCGAGACGTGAGTTCGAGTTCGCAATCGACGCCGACAACGCGACAGCGTTGCTGGCCGCATTTTGCGCCGTGCGTATTGTCAAGACCCGGCATCATCTGACGTTCGCCAGGGAGCATTGGATCGTCGACGAATTCGCTGGCGAAAATGCCGGGCTGACCGTTGCGGAGATCGAGCTCGATTCGGTCGATCAGTCGATCGAGTTGCCGGCATGGGCGGGACTCGAAGTCACCCACGTACCGCGGTTCTACAATGCGGCGCTCGTGACTTGTCCGTTCGCGACATGGCTCGACCGCGACTATTGGCTGGAGATTCTCAAGGCATGTTGATCATCGCAACCGCCGGCACCGAGCTCAGTTCCGTCGAACGCGAATGGCTGGCACACCCCGCGGTGGCCGGCGTGACGCTGTTCTCGCGAAATTTCCGCGATCGCATGCAGGTCACCGAATTGATCGCCGCGATGCGCGCCGCCAGTCCTCGTCCACTGCTGATCTGCGTCGACCAGGAGGGGGGACCGGTGCAGCGATTCCGCGAGGGATTCACCTGCCTGCCGTCGTTGCTGAGCGTCGGAGCGCGTTACGGCGATGATCCCGATGCGGCGCTGGTGCTCGCGGAAGAGCACGCGTGGGTCATGGCCAGCGAGATGCGCGCGGTCGACATCGATCTCAGTTTCGCCCCGGTCGTCGATCTTGCACGGGGCAATCGTGCGATCGGAGTGCGCGCCTTCGATGCGGAGCCCGAGATCGTGGCGGCCCTCGGAGCGGCGTATGTGCGAGGCATGCGCCTTGCAGGGATGGCCGCGACGCTCAAGCATTTTCCGGGGCATGGGTCGGTGCTCGAGGATACGCACTTCGAGTGCGCGGTCGATGCGCGACCGGGCGACCGGCTCTGGGCGGAGGACCTGCTGCCGTTTCGCGAAGCGATCGCCGCGGGTGCCGAGGCAGTCATGATGGCGCACGTGGTCTATCCCGCGATCGACGAACTTCCGGCGGGATATTCGCGCCGCTGGATCGTCGACGTGTTGCGCGACGAGATGGGTTTCTCGGGTGTGGTCATGAGCGATGACATCGGCATGGTCGGCGCGCAAGGCGCGGGCTCGGTGGCGGACCGAATCGAGGCGCACGTCGGCGCCGGGTGCGATCTGGTGCTGGTTTGCCAGCCGGAATCCGTCCCCGCAGCCCTCGTGGCCGCGGAATCGGCGGGGTATTCCAGCAGCGGAGCCATCGACGCCTTGACGGGTCGGGTCGCCGCGCGCTGGGAGGAGCTCATCGCGAACCCTCAACGCGCAGGATTCATCAGCAACCTCTCGTCCCTCGAGTCACAAGGCATGGCGGTATGACATCTGAATCTCTGCAACTGGCGCTAGCCCGAGCGAACTGCGTGCACTCTCGTGCGGTGCTCGACGCGACGATCCTGCGCATGGCGACGGAAATCAGCAACGATTACGCGCCGGGGGAGCGTCCGTTGTTCCTGACCCTGATGCACGGCGGGATGATTTTCGCGGCGCATCTCGCGGTCGCGCTCAGCATCGATGTCGAGTTCGATTACCTGCACGCCACGCGTTATCGCGGCGCTACGTCCGGAGGCGCCTTGCGCTGGATCAAGCCGCCGCAAGTGGCGCTCAAGGACCGCCGTGTGCTGCTGGTCGACGACATTCTTGATGAAGGCAAGACTCTGCTGGCGGTGCGTGACTATTGTCAGGCCGCACACGCGGCCGAGGTCCGGGTGGCGGTGCTCTGCGAAAAGCTGCACGACAGGCGGGTGGCTGGAATCATCGCCGACTACGTCGGTGTCGCGGTGCCGGATCGTTATGTCTTCGGTTTCGGGATGGACTATCACGAGCAGGGGCGCAACCTTCCGGGGATCTACGCGTTATGAACACCGTCGACGACTCGATGGCACCCTTGTTCGCGGTCATTGGCGGCACCGGTCTATACGGACTGCAGGAACTGGCCAACGACTATCGAATCGAGGTAGCCACGCCGTTCGGCGAGCCCTCGTGCGCGATCGTCGTAGGCAGACTCGCCGGGAAGCGCCTGGCATTTCTCGCGCGTCACGGTGAATCGCATTCGATCCTGCCGCACCGCGTCAACTATCGCGCCAACCTCTGGGCATTGCATTCGCTCGGCGTTCGTCGCGTGATCGGAGTCAATGCCGTGGGCGGTATTCGCGGCGACATGCCGCCGCGCACGCTGGTATTGCCGCACCAGTTGATCGACTACACGCACGGGCGGACGAGCAGCTTCTCCGATGTGGATGGTGCCGCGGTTCGCCACGTGGACTTCAGTGCGCCTTACACGGAAGCCTGGCGTGCGCAGGTCGCCGCTGCGGCGAATTCGGCCGGTACGGAGCTGATTGGTGAGGGGACCTACGGCGTCACGCAGGGCCCCCGACTTGAAACTGTCGCCGAGATCGAGCGCATGCGACGCGATGGGTGCGATCTCGTAGGCATGACGGGAATGCCGGAAGCCGTGCTGGCGCGAGAACTCGATCTCGAGTACGCGTCGATCTGCCTGGTGGCGAACTGGGCAGCGGGCTGCGGTCCGGAAGGCGAGCCTCCGGCCGCCGAGATCAGCATCGCGGAAATTTACGCGCACCTCGAGCACGCGACCGCGCAGGTTCCGCCCATCCTCCAGGCACTGGGCGCTCTGGCCGGCGAGTAACCGCGCGCGCGGCATATTGTGCGATGGCGCCGCACGGTCGCATACTCTTCGAGTGCGGCTGTCGTACTGCCGGGGGGCAGGTGTCGCGCTGGGGAGGCGATCGCAATGCAGACGGGTACCGTCAAGTGGTTCAATGATTCCAAGGGGTTTGGATTCATCGCGCCGGATGCGGGCGGGGATGACGTTTTCGTGCATTTTTCGGCGATCAATACGCAGGGATTTCGCAGCCTCAAGGAAGGGCAGAAAGTGAGTTTCGAAGTCGTCGTGGGACCGAAGGGTTCGCAGGCGTCGGCCGTCAGCGCCATCGCCTGACGCCGCGCCCGCGTGGCGGCGTGTCACCGGGTCCCGTGGCGCGCGAGCCTTTCGCCATGCCCGAAACTTTGTCCTGGGTGAGCGACGCGAAGGTCGATGCTGGACGGAGGGCTACCGCACCAAGTCTGCGAAACTGCATCAAATATGTTGCGTAGTTTATTGAATTACAAGAGAATAATTCAATCATAGAACGTGCTCCCGGAGATCCTCGGGCAGACTGGCGCTTCCGAATCGCGCGACGATCGCCTTGGCAAGCCGGCGCGTTTCTGCGGGATCGCCTCGGGCATGAGCAGCACGCACCGCTGCTACAGCATCTCGAAGTGGCGTCGTTCCTGCGTGAATGCTCTGTGGGGAGACGATCCCGGAAACGCCAGGTGCCGCCTGATCCCTGGGCCTCGCGACTGCGGCCGGCACCGATGCCCCGGAGGCAATCGTCGACGACTCCGAGGCGGTGCGGGCGGAGCCGAACGATGGCGACTCCTCGCGAGCACCGCTCCGCTCGGGCGAATCTGGCTGTTGAGCAGATGGGGCCGGCTCGGGCTGCGCAAGCGCGGGCGCGACGATCTGCTCGTCGACGTCTGGCGGCATTTCGGGGATGGGTATAGGACTTGGCGCACTGATGGACTGGGTTGGGGTTTCGAGTCGCGCCGATTCCGCTGCGGTGCTGACGGGACCCTGTTCTTGACGCGCTGCAGGGAATGGCTCGGGGGGCGCAACCCCATCCGTTTCGCGATTGACCTGCTCCGAATCCCGGGACGGAACCTTGGCGGACTGCGCCGCGGCCGACGCGTTGCGCTTTTGTTCTTGCGCCGCATCAAGGGTGTCCCACTCGGCAGCTGAAAGCGTCGGTGCGGCGGCAGGGATCCCGGAGGCAGGTTCAGATTGACGATCGCGTTCGTTGCTCCCGGTCTTCGCAGTTTCATCTCGCACCGGCGCCGCGGATTCGGTCTTGAAAGCAGGCTGCATCCTGGGAGCTGCGGGCTCGTTCGAAACGGGGAGGGCCGGGGTCCTCGTGTCCATGCTGCGCCAGGCGATCCCTACGGCCAACACTGCAACCGCCGCTGTCGCGAGACCGGTAGTCCACCGACGCGGCGAGCGGGAAACCCGGGCGTTTGCGGCATGCGCCGCCGCCAGAATCCGCGCATCAAGCAAACCCGGAGGTTGGGATTGAGGAAGCGCGCCGTAGGCGTCCAGCGCGAACGATTCTTCCGGGTCGAGGGGCTGGTTCGAGTTCATGTCGCGAGCATCGTGCGCAAGCGGGAGTACGCATACCGCAGGCGAGATTTCGCAGTCTCCGCCCCAACGCCGGTCAGCTCCGCGATTTCCTCGTGGCCCAGCCCCAACTCCGCCCGCAACAGGAAAGCTTCCCGCTGCTCGCTCGGCAACGCCCCAATCGCTTGCTGCAGGCGGCGCGCGGTCTGCAGCTCAGAAAGTTTGCCCTCCGGTGACGGTCCGGGTTCCGGCGCGCTTTCGATCCAAGCCTCAGCGGACTCGCCCGCATGCTCCGGTCGCGTCTGACGAAGCGTGTCAATGGCCCGGTTCCTCGCAATTCGCAGCAACCATCCGCGAAATGGCGTGGTGGGCTGCCAGCTGGTCCTGTGGGCGACCACCCGCAGCCACACATCCTGAAAAACCTCGTCGGCAACCGCCCGCCGTGGCAGCAACCTCAGGAGGATGCGGTAGAGCGGACCGCGATATCTCGCGTAAAGACGATCGAACGCCGCATTGGAGCCATCCAGATAGTTCTGCATCAACACTTCGTCGCTGGTCTCTTCAGGCCCCGGGGCCTGGCTTGGCGCGGTACTTGCGCTGTCACTGGGGTTACCTGCCACCGGCGGAGTCGGCGGACGCTCAGGGAACAAACGTGGCAGGGAGGCCTCCGGGGTTTCCATCGCCACGCATGTCCGACTTGTATTCAACCGAGAGTGCGCCAGCGGAAGGTCAAACGCAATGCCGTGCCCGGGGCGTGCGCTCAGTCGGCTGCGGATCGAAAGCGCGCTCGTCACGGCGTCTGGACAGCGCGGAGGGGCACTCCGCTGACGCGGTTGCCCAATCGCCGACACGTGCAATGGGTATTGCGCGAATCGCTCGAACAGCTTGGCGGGCGTATTCGCTGCGGCGCGGTGATGCTGATCGATTTCGACGACTTCAAGCCGATCAACGACACCCTTGGGCATCGCGTGGGCGATGAAGTCCTGCGCGCAATCTCGGCGCGCATGCGCGCTGCGCTATCGCCTAACGACTTCCTGGCGCGCATCGGTGGGGATGAGTTGCTGCTGGTCCACAGCAACGCGGATGCGCAGTGTCGAAGCGAGGTGGAGTCGGTGGCCAGTCGCATGTTGGCCGCGATCGCGCAGTCCGTCGTGGTCGACGAACATGCGATTGCCATCCGGGCGAGCATGGGTATCGCCATGTTCCCCGAGCACGGACGGGATACCAACGTCCTGCGTGAATGCGCGGACCGGGCGCTGTATCGGGCCAAGAGCGATGGTGGCAACCGGGCCATCGTGTATGTGCGCGGAGACCACGGCATCGACCGCACCAGCGGCAATCACCGTGCGTTGCCGACGGAGTAAGGCAGGAATCGTCGCCAGACCGGCCGCCTTCAGCGATCGCGGATCACCAGCAGTCGGATCTCGGTCATGTCCTCGATCGCATAGCGAACGCCTTCGCGACCGAGGCCGGAGTCCTTGACGCCGCCGTAGGGCATGTTGTCGACGCGCCAGCTCGGCACGTCGCCGATCACCACTCCGCCGACTTCGAGGATGTCCCAGGCACGCATCGCCTTGTGGATATCGTCGGTGAACAATCCGGCCTGCAGGCCGAACTTGCTGTCGTTGATGCGTTGGAGTGCTTCGTCGAAATCCCGGAAGTGCTTCAACGTCGCCACGGGCCCGAAGGCTTCTTCGCAGGAAAGCTCCACGTTGTCGGGCACGTTTTCGAGGACGCTCGCCTCAAGCATCGCGCCATCGCGCTTGCCTCCGCAGAGCAGGCTCGCGCCGCCGGCCACCGCGTGCTCGATCCAGCCGGCGAGTCTGCTGGCCTCGCCCTCGGAAATCATCGGACCAATGAAAGTGTCTTCCTTGCGCGGGTCGCCCATCTTCAGCGCCTGCACCGCCTTGACGAAACGGCGCTTGAAGTCCTCGTACAGGTCCTCGTGCACGAGCACGCGCTGCACGCTGATGCAGCTTTGTCCTGACTGGTAGAACGCGCCGAACACGACGCGCTCCACCACGTGATCGAGCCGATCGCGCTGGTCCGAGTCCACCAGGCACGCCGCGTTGCCGCCCAACTCGAGCACGACTTTCTTGCGGCCTGCCTTGGCTTTCAGCTCCCAGCCTACGCTGGGCGAACCGGTGAAAGAAAGCAGCTTCAGCCTGTCGTCCAGCGTGAACAGGTCGGCGCCGTCGCGATGCGCAGGCAGGATCGAGAAAGCACCCTTTGGCAGATCGGTCTCCGCCAGGGCCTCACCCATCATGAGCGCACCGATCGGTGTGCGCGAGGCCGGTTTCATTACCCACGTGCAGCCCGCTGCAATGGCGGGCGCGATCTTGTGCGCAGCGAGGTTGAGCGGGAAGTTGAAGGGCGAAATGAGTGAGCAGGGTCCGATGGGCACGCGCTTCCACATGCCGCGGTAGCCCTGCGCCCGAGCGGAGATCTCGAGGTTCATCACCTCGCCTCCGATGCGCACGGATTCCTCCGCGCCCACGCGGAACGTGTCGATCAGCCGCGACACTTCGCCGCGCGAATCCTTGATGGGCTTGCCCGCCTCGATGCAGAGCGCCAGCGCCAGTTCCTCGGCGCGCTCGGTGAATCGGTCCACGCAATGGTTGAGCACCGCCTGCCGGCGGAAAGGCGGGAACGCGGCCATCGCTTCCTGCGCCGCGACGGCCGCCGCGATCCCGGCGTCGATCGCCTTGGCATCGGCCATCGCCACCCGCGTCGCAACCTCACCGGAATACTTGTCGGTGACTTCGAGATCGGCGTTCGCGTAGACGGCCTCGGACGCGAGGTAGTAGGGATATGCTGCTTTCAACATGGCTCACTCCGCAAGGTTTTTGTAGGAGCGGCGCAAGCCGCGATTCGAAGCCAGGATGGCGCGAGAGCATCGCGGCTCGCGCCGCTCCTACACGGCGGCGCTGAGTTCCTTGATCTCTCGATTGAGGATGCGGTCATTGTCGGAGTAGTCGATCGGTACTTCGATGAGGTCGAAGCCGGGTTCCGCGAGCGTCTTCTGCAGGAGCGGAATGAACTCCGCGGCAGAGGAGGGTCGGTAACCCCGCGCGCCGTAACTCTCGGCGTATTTGACGAAGTCGGGGTTGCCCATGTCCATCCCGTAATTCGGGAAGTTCATGTTCGCCTGCTTCCACTTGATCATGCCGTAGGCGTTGTCGACCAGCACGATCATGGTCATGTTGAGGTTGAGCCGCACCGCCGTCTCGATTTCCTGGGAATTCATCATGAAGCCGCCGTCGCCGGCGAGCGCGACGACCTTGCGGTCGGGGTGCACCATCTTGGCGGCCATGCCGGACGGCAGGCCCGCACCCATGGTTGCGAGTGCGTTGTCGAGCAGCAGGGTGTTGGGCTCGCTGCAGCGGTAGTAGCGTGCGAACCAGATCTTGTACATGCCGTTGTCGAGGCAGAGGATGTCCTGAGGACCCAGCACTTTCCGGATATCGGCGACGAGACGCTGCGGGTAGATCGGAAAGCGGTCGTCGTCCGCACCCTCGGCAAGATGCTTGTTGAGGTGCTCGCGCACCTTGTCGAAGTAGCTGAAGTCCCAGTGCGACTGCTTCTCCAGTCGTTGCTTGATCTTCCAGACCGAGTTGGCGATGTCGCCGATCACCTCGACCTGCGGGAAGTAAACGGTGTCGACTTCGGCAGAGAAGTAGTTGATGTGAAGTACGGTGCGGAGCCCCTTCTGCATGAAGAACGGTGGCTTCTCGATCACGTCGTGGCCGACGTTGATGATGAGATCGGCCTTCTCGATGGCTCGATGCACGAAATCGCCGGCCGAGAGCGTCGCATTGCCCAGCCACAACGGATGCGTCTCGTCCACTACGCCCTTGCCCATCTGCGTGGTGAAGAAGGGGATGCCGAGCTTTTCGACGAATTCGCGCAGCATTTTCGCGGTGGTCTTGCGGTTGGCCGCCGCACCGACCATCAGCAAAGGCCGTTTGGCGTTGGCGATCGCGTCGACCGCGTGCGTGATCGACTTGTCGTCGGCCACCGGGCGTCGCGAATAGCTCTTGGGAATGACCATCGCGTCCGTGTCTTCGTCGGCGATGTCTTCCGGTAGTTCCAGATGCGCCGCGCCGGGGCGCTCTTCTTCTGCGCGACGGAAGGCTTCGCGCACGCGTGCGGGAATATTGTCGGACGCCACGATCTGGCGCGTGAACTTGGTGAGCGGCTTCATCATGTCGACGATGTCGACGATCTGGAAGTGGCCTTGCTTGCTCGCCTTGACCGGCTTCTGGCCGGTAATCATGAGCATGGGCATGGCGCCGAGCTGCGCGTACGCCGCGGCGGTGACGAAGTTGGTTGCGCCGGGACCCAATGTGGCGAGGCAAACTCCCGCCTTGCCGGTGAGGCGTCCGTACGTCGCGGCCATGAAGCCCGCGCCCTGTTCGTGTCGGGTCAGGATCAGCTTGATACTGGACGTGCGCAGTGACTCGAGCAAGTCGAGGTTTTCTTCGCCGGGAATCCCGAACACGTACTCCACGTGTTCCGCCTCGAGCGCGCGCACGAACAGATCGGAAGCTTTCATGGATTCCCCTGTTGTCGCGGCGCAGGCGAGAGCCGGGCCGCATGGTTCCGGATGGCCTGGTGGCACCCGTGGCGTGGTCGATTGTCCCGGCTGCGGCTTACCGCATCAATCGCTTTGTGCGTTGCCCGATTTCGATTCGACCGTCAGTGACAAAGCGCCCCGCGCCAGCTGTGCCTCCAGACGATCTCCAATCGTCACTTCGCTCGCTGCGCGCACTACGCGGCCCTCGGCCGTGCTGAGTATCGAGTAGCCACGCGCCAGCGTCGCCAGTGGGCTGGCGGCATGGAGCGTGCGGGCGAGCGTCGTCAGTTGTGCTCGGCGTGCGCGACTCGCACGTTCGAGCGCCAGCGTCATGGTCCTGAACATCCGTGCCTGTATGTCGTGCAGGCGTTGCAGTCGCGCGCGCGGATCGTGCGCGCTCCACTGCCGCGACAGCAGGGCGAGGCCGGCAAGTTGCGCCTGGCGCTTGCCTGTCCATGCTCGCCAGAGGCGCGGTTTGAGCTGGGCAAGCCGCTGTCGGGCGAGCCGCAATCGCTGGTCAGCACGTTGGGCTTGCAGGCGCAGCCATAGCCGATCCGCGCGCTGCCATAGGTCTTGCAGCCGCCTGGCATTCACCGCCAGCAACCGCTGGCGCATGTGCGTCAAACCGCGCGCCAGATCGCGCGCATCCGGCACCAGCATTTCAGCGGCAGCCGAGGGGGTCGCGGCACGCAGATCGGCGACGAAATCGCTGATGCTGAAGTCCACTTCGTGGCCGATGGCGCTTACGACAGGGATCGCACTGGCGGCGATCGCGCGCGCCAGCGCTTCGTCGTTGAAAGCCCAGAGGTCTTCCAGCGACCCCCCGCCACGGGTCAGCAGAATCACGTCGTGGCGGCCTGCCGCCGAAAGCGCGTTCAACCTGTTCGCAATGACCGCGGCGGCGCCTTCGCCCTGCACGGAAACGGGCACCAGATCGACCTCCACCAGCGGCAGCCGACGACGCAGCACCGACAGCACGTCGCGGATCGCAGCGCCGGTCGGAGAACTGAGGATCGCGATGCGTCGCGGCAGATGAGGCAGCTCGCGCTTGCGGGCGGGGTCGAACAGTCCTTCATTCGCCAGCTTTGCCTTGAGCGCGTCGAACGCTCGCCGGAGCGCTCCTTCGCCCGACTCCTCGAGATGCTCGACCACGAGTTGATACTCGCCGCGTGCCTCGTACAGGGTCACGCGGCCGCGCACGAGCACCTGCATGCCATCGCGGGGCAACACGCGCGTGCCTCCCGATCGCGATTTGAACATCGCGCAGCGCACCTGCGCACTGGAATCCTTGAGCGTGAAGTACCAGTGCCCGGATCGATGCGCGAGGAAATTCGAGATCTCGCCCTCCACCCAGACCAGGGTCAGGACATCCTCCAGCACCCCTCGGGCAACCGCATTCAGCCGCGACGGCGTGAACACATCGCGTGAGTTCGCTCTACCCGGTAACTCCTGGAGAGGGTTCTTCATCACGCGATTCTAGGTAGTTCGCGTCCCGGTCGGGACAGCGCAAGGAAAAAGAAGCGGCTGAGGGGAGGGCATCAGCCCCCCTTTTTCACCGAGTCACTCGTCGCTGCGGCAGGCTCGAGGGCGATGGGCTCGATCAGTTCAGCGAAATCATTGCGAGGATTGCCCACCGAGCGCGTGACAGGATGGAATGCAACAGAGACGGGTGGCGCGGCGTCGACGATGGTCTGCGCGCGGGCGGCGTCGCCAAACAACCAGTCGCCGAACGCTGACGGCTCCAGCGCGAGCGGCATCCGGTCGTGCAACTGCGCGATCTCTCCGACCGCCGCGCGGGTGATTATGGAGTAGGAGAGAACGGCCTCGCCCTGGGGGCTTCGCCATTGTTCCCATAACCCCGCGAAGAACAGCAACGGAGACTCGAGCGGGTGGATGAAGTAGGGCTGCTTGACGCCGTCGGCAATCGGCCATTCGTAGTAACCGGACATCGGCACGAGGCAGCGACGCCGCTGCCAGGCTGCGCGAAAAGCCGGCTTGCTGGCAACCGTTTCAACGCGGGCATTGATCGTCTGCGCACCGATCTTCACGTCCTTCGCCCATCCCGGGATGAGGCCCCAGCGCATGTGCTCGACGCGCGCATCCGCGTCGGCGTCGTGTTCCGCGACCAGAACCGGCGCCACCTGCGTAGGTGCAAAGTTGTAGGTATGCAGGGGCTCTGCAGACGTGTCCGCCAGCACGATCAAGGGCTGCGAGAAAGCCAGGATGTCCGCCCAGGAGGCAAGAAATGTCGTACGACCGCACATGCGGGAAGTTTAACGACTCGGCAGCTGGTCAGGCCGTGCTAGCGTTCCGCGCGCCAGCGATTCAAGCGAGGATCAATTCAATGAAACGAACCAAGCGGTGCTCCGAGTGCGGAGGCAACGAGATCTACAAGACCGAAATCAGCGCGGGTGGTGGCTACGCACCCGACATGTTGCCGGGAGCCCACGCATGGTGGAGCTCCGGCAAGCTCGAGACGTACGTATGCGGGACATGCGGCTACTACAAGTTCTTCGTGCCAGAAGCGTTTCTGGCAAAACTCCGGCAAGGCGAGAAGTTTTCGCGGCATTCCTGAGTGCGCTTGCCTCCGCACTGGCGCCCACCCCAACATGCGGCGTCAGTACCGGTAAGGCTTCCTTATCTCTCCAAACCGCCGGGAGTGTGGCTGTCGTCTGAATGATCGTCTGCGCCGTGGTCGTCCGACTGCGGAGCCCGCAGGCGCTGGCTGGCGTCGACTTGCTGGTCGAAGACGCGATTTGGCTTCCAGGGCACTTTCTTGCTCGCGATGCCGCGCTTGCCTTCGATTGCGTCCTCGACGAACCACGGCTTGCCGTCCCGGTCGAGATACAGGCGCCGCATTTCTTCGGCGTTGAAGGGGCGTGAGCCGATGCGGCCGAGCACCGCAATCTGGTGGCCGGTTTCGTCGACTGCGCGATCGCGTTCGAGGGGCCGCGACAGGGCGAGCGCGGGCCGTTTCGTGGCGTAGCTGGCGACCAGGTTTGGCTTGGGCTCGGGCGAGAAGCCGTAGAACCGCGACTGGGTGTCGGGTGCCATGAGCTGCACGACGCGCAAGCCGTTGCGCCCATCCGCGACGTAGAGGAAGGGCGATGCATTTGTCGTGGCGACGGTCACGTCGCGCGCGTCGTTGATCGCGCCTCCGGCGTTGAAAATCTGGTGAAGCCTGGGCGCTTCCGGTCGCGTGATGTCGACGATCGCGACGCCGTCGGCGCCATTGGCGATGTAGGCGTAGGTGCGGGCCACTTGCAACTTGTGGGCGTGGCGCAAGGCAAGCGCAGCGCCGGCCACGACGCGGGGCTGGTCAATGCTGGTGAGATCGACGACCTCGAGTCCCTTGCGCGTGGTGGCGAAGAGGTAACGGAACTGCACCTGCACCGCGCGCGGATCGTCGAGCGCAATCGTAGTCACGACGCGGGGGGAAAGCGGCTTGTCCATGTCGAGCACCACGATCCCGCGCGGGGTGGATGCGTAGAAGCGCGTGCCCGCGATGGCGAGGTGACGCGCGCCGTTCAAGATGCCGCGCGGGTTCCAGGTCAGTGCGCGGGTCAGCTTGTTGTTGCGCGGCTCGAAGTCGTGCAGCGTATCGATGTCGGTCGCGATCAGGCCTTCCTCGGTATCGACGATGAAAAGGTAATCGTAAATCGCGTGCATCGGTTGCTCGAGATTGACTTTCTGCATCATCTCGGAACGGCTGCGTGACGGCTGCACGGGCTGGGTGGTCGCGAGCGCGGCGCACGTCGCATTGCGCGACTTGATGCGTGTCGACTGGCCCATTGGTCCAAAGGGTGACGTGATGACGCGTTGCGAGATGCCCTTGTTGGCGATGCTGGCGACGTCGTAGACCTGCGTGCCGCGGGCGCCTTCGGCAACGAACAGGTACTCGCCGCGGAGCTGGATGCAGTTGGCTTCGCCCGCGCGATGGCCGTAGCCTTCCTTGAGCACGCCGCCGGCCGCCTTGTGCTTCGCGAAGCGATCGGGGTACGCATAGCGCTGCAGATAAGACCCGATAACGGCCTGCGGCTCGTCCCACTCCGTCACGACGACTGCGTTGATCTCGCCGTCGCCACCGACCCAGGCATTGAAGCCCATGAAATCCGCGAACCGGGTGCCGTGCAACAGCAGCTGCGCCATGATCGCGTTGTTGTCGCCTGCGCGCGAAAGATGGCAGTCGGTGCACTGCTTGGTTTCGCTACGGCGCTCCGTGTGCGGATAGTGCGGTGCGAAAGCCTGGGAGCTGTAGCCCGACGCCGAGATCGGCGGCTGCTGGATATAAATGCGTTCGCGATTGAGGTTCGTCGAGGACAACACCAGCGCCGACGAAGAGCGAACCGGCGCGATCTTGTAGCCCTTGACCTCACCGTGCACGCCGAGCTGGAAGAGATCGTCGCGTGCCACCTGCGGGTTGTATGTAGCGTAGTTGCGCGACTCGCCGCCTTCGTAGTGGTTGCGCTTGCTCTTCCAGTTCGCCTGGATGGGCAGGTGGCAGCCCCCGCAACTCGTGGTCCACGAGGTGTGGCAGGTGTAGCAGAGCATTTTATCGACGTCATGCGCACGATCGGCCTTGGCGACCGACGTGCCATAGGCCAGCGTCGTGGTGTTCCGCGACATGGTGTGCGCACGGTCGGCGCGCACGTTGTACGCCGAAGCGGCCGGTGTGGATGTATCCAGCAGTTGGCTCACTTCCCATTCGAGTCCGGGCGTCGTCGCCGAGCGCTGAATCAGCCGATCGCCGCGCCACTGGAAGCGCCGTTTGCCGTCGGGATTGCGGATCAGGATGAGGTTGCGTCCGGCCTTCGGCGCCATCGGCCCGGATGTCTTGAGGGTGGGCCTGGCGTCGGGCGTGCCGTGGCAGTCCTGGCACTGGATTTCCACGCCCGCCGCGACTTCGCCGACGATGTGGCCGTTCGAATGCGCGTCCTGCGCGTAATGGCAATCGACGCACTGCATGCCGACGTCGACGTGGATCGAAGAGAGATGAACTGCCTTCTCGAGCTTCTTCGGATCGGCCTCGTCGATCTTGCTGCCTTCCTCGTCGAGCAGGTGGCCCTGGCGGTCGCGCTTGAACACGGCTCTGAAGTTCCAGCCGTGGCCGTGGTAGTCGGCGAACTGGGTGTCCTTGAGCAAAGGGTTGTTGAGCGAAACGTCTTGCAGGAAATCGGGATCGGCCCACTTGCCGCGGATCGCCGCTTCCTCGGGATTGCGCGCATTGATCGCGCGGGTCTGCGCGTCGTCGGGCTGGAATTCCTTGGCGGGCCACATCGATGGCGCGTCGGACTCGTAATCCCACATGATGTAGCCGAGCATGGTGTTGATGAACATGTTCGGCTGGTGCATGTGGCAGCTCATGCACTGGCTCGACGGGATCGCGCGCGTGAAAACGTGACGGATCGGATGACCCGGTTCGCCGCGCGGAATGGTCGGGTCGACCTGCTGCGACTCGCCGCGATTGCCGTATTTCGCCCACTCGGCGGAGTGACGCGGGTCGCGGTCGTTGGCGTAGGTGACGTGGCAAGCCGAACACCCGGACGAGCGGAAGTCTCCAGGATTGTCGTTGGTGCCGAGGAACCACAGATGCGGATCGTTGAGGCGCGTCTTGTGGATATTGAGCACCGGAACGGCGATGCGGCTGCCGGTACCTGCGCCGCGATTGGACTGGCGGAAGTCGACGCGGCCCGGCTCCTCGAGCCGCTGCGTCAGGCCGAGGGAATTGGGCAGGCCGGTCTCGCCGAAGCTCGAGCCGACGTTTCGGCCGCCGCGCTCGAACACGCGGAAGATGTCGGCGGGGGGAATCGTTTCCCACGCAGGCAAGGGAACCAGCTTCTCGAGGATGCCGAGCCTTGCCATTTCGGGCGATGGCTTCTCGGGTCCATCGACGGAACCCCACTTGCCCTCGCGCGTGTAGTACTCGCCCAGGATGTAGCGCTTGTACGGCAGGATTCCGTTGTTGTAGCTCGCGCCGCCCATCAACATGGCGCTCGTCGCCATGAGGCTGGTCTGGTTGGCCTTGACGATTTCCATGTGGCAGGCGCCGCAGGATTCGGCTGCGATGCGCAGGTCGCCCGGATTGATGAATCGCACGAACTCGGGCGATTCGGCCAGCAGGTCGGCGTTGCTGCCTTCCGGATTGCGGCTCGCCGGGTACAGCCATCGATCGGGGAACGCCGGCAGCACATGCGCCTTTTCCATCGCATCGAAATACGCGGGCGAGTAGGGCAGCTTGGGCACGTGGACATGCCCCTCGTACTTCGACTTGAGCGGATTGACGGAACCAATCGCGTGACGTTTGTTGTCGCCCTCTCCGCCCGGGCCGCGCACTTGGGCGTTACCACCGTGACAGTCGGTGCAACCCAGGACCACGGAAGGACTTGCGTGCATCGAAGCCGCGTCGCTCGCGGTGTGGCAGGTGACGCAGCCGGTGCTCTTGGCGTCCGCTTCGGCGCGCGACTGATGCGCAGGGGAGGGTGGCGCGGTGGCGTAGGTACGCTCGACGGCTTTGGCTTCCTCGGCGTGTAACTTCCCGGCACCGAGCAGCAACGGCGCCAGCAGTGTCAGCAGCCATGTCGCGTAGCGCGCGGTCCGTTTCATAGAGCTCTTTCCTGCTTTACCTTCTCCCTCCGGGAGAAGGTGGCGCGAAGCGCCGGATGAGGGTTCGATCTTGCGACGACTGTGAGCGTGGAACTTGTTCGGACACGCGGCAAGATCGAACCCTCTCCCCAACCCCTCCCGGGGGGAGAGGGGCTCAACATCTTGCGGTGTGGGCAGCCTCGCTAACATGAGAGCGATGTCGTCCAGTCAGAAGTTGAGGGTTACGTTGCCGAGAATCGAGTAGTAACTGTCGTCGTCGCCGTAAAGGTCTTTGAGTCCATCGCCCGGTTCGAGCAGGGCGGCAGACAACCGCACGACGATGTTCTGTGTCATGAAGGGCCGCCAGATCCATGCGGTGGAAATGTCGGTTCCAATGCGCCGGTCGATCGGGCTCTGGTTGCGTGCGACCTCGAGCACGGCGGTGTCGTCGAACCAGAGTTCGTTGACATTGACCGACACTCGGTGCTGCGGCGCCAAGTCGAAGTCGGCGCCCAGGCCGATCAGGCGCAGCCCCGGATTCTCGAAATTCGATTGACCCTGTTCGCGCGAAGAGCGCAGGCTCGGGATCATCGAATTTCGTCCCGACAGCGCCACGCCGCCGCCGCCGATCAGCGGGATGTTCTGGCGGATCCAGTAGCTGGTATCGGCGCCCGCAAAAATCGGGTTCTCGAAGATGGCGTCGAAGCCCTGCGACGTATCGTCGAAGGGATCGTCGTCGCCGGAAGTCCACGCGACCGAGGCGCGCGCGCGAATCCAGTCGAAGTCCATGGACGCTTCCGCCGCGACAAATCCAGCTTCGATGTCCGACGCCCGGCCGGTGAAGGGGTTGTCGTTGTCGCCGAACGCGCCGTAGGCCGACACCGTGAGGTTGACGCGTCCAAAGTGCCCGTCGCCGTTGTAGCCGAGGTAGACCACGTCGTACTCGCGCGGCCGCTCGGTGCCGAACGATGCCGGGCGCTGGATGAATCCGTTGGAGTCGAAGAACGGCTCGTCCTCGCGATTGCGGTTGTAGACGACGGTGGCCTGCGAGACGAAGCCGATGGTCGGCCAGTCCTGTCGATACAGGTTCGCGATCAGCACGTCGTCGTCGCGCAGGCCCTCCGAAACATCGTTCAGACCGGAGTTGAGGTCTTTCTCGATGCGCCGGAACCACGCGAAGTTGTACTGCCACTTGTTGTTGTCGCGATTGCCGAACAGCCGCGCGCCGAACTGAATGTCCTGGAACAGGAAGCCGCGGAAATCGGTCGAGAAGGGCTGGATGCCGAAACGGACCGCATCGAAATCGAAGCGATCCGAAACATTGCGCAAATGCCTGTCGACGAACAGTTCCTGCACCGCCACGAAATAATCGTTGCGGTCGTCTCCGAGGCGCGGATCCACCTGCAGGATACGGTTGTCGTCGACGCGCACGTTGTTGTACTGGAAGCCGAGCGTGGCCCGGTATTCCCAGTCCGGCGGCCTGAACGTGGTGTCGCCCTTGAAGTAGACGACGCCAACCAGGAAAGTCTGCGCGAAGATCGTCTGGTCGATGCCGGAGAAGATGTCGTTGGCACCGGGGTTCTGGCTCGACGTGATGCCGGTCGGCGTGGGGATCGACCGTGGCTCGATGATGGTGTCGGAAATTCCGACCAGGCTGAGGAACCAGTCTTCGCCATGGATCGGTATGTCGCCTTTCCATACGTTCTGGTTGTACGGGTCGTACCAGGGGTACTTGAACCCGAGCGTCTGCATGATGCGCCAGCGATCCGGCAGCGGTACGAATTCTCCCACCTGGTCGACCGGTGCGGGCTCGATGCGATCGGGGTTCTGGTCGGGTTCTTCGACGCGCACTTCGACTGGATGGCCGGGTCGACGCCTTGGGGGAGCGCTGAACGGATCGTAGGTGTCGCCCGGCAACAAGGCAGCGAACTCGAACAGGCCGCTGGCCGGCGCCGCGAAATCCTGGGCAACCACGAATGGAGCAAAGGATGCGGCGATGAGCACTGCAAGCATGCGACGGCTGTTGTGATGGCGTGTCATGTCACAGCCCCGCGCAGACACTGGCGGCCTGGGAATTCAGGAACGGCCCCTGCGGACACTGCACGTATCGCAGTCGCGCGCCCTGCGGGACCAGTTGATCGGAGCGTCGCGCCGTGGGTGCGTGGCCGATGCCACCGACCTGCGCCGCCGCACGCGCCAACCCCAGGAAAGAAACCATGTCGTCCTGATCGATGCCATCGCCGGACACGCCGACCCCACCGATCAGGGTTTCGCCGCGATAGATCGGCACGCCACCGGGAAAGATCTGGATGCCGTTGCGCACCCTGCCGTTCGGCATGCCCGTACAGTTTCCGGTGACCCGGAGCAAAGCTTGCGCCGCTCCCAGCGTGCCGTCACGAAACCCGATGTAGGCGCCGAGAATCGACGCGATCTTGTTGTAGACCAGATCGAGCTGCAGTCCCGTCGAGAAGGGACTCCACTGCGGGAATGGCTTGGACAAGGGTCCGTTGCGCGTCATGACCACGCCGTCGGGGTAGAACGGCCGCGCGATGTTGCCGACCGCCCGCGGGGTGAAAGCCCATATGCCGTCACCGAAAAGGGTAGGCAAGCCGAAGAAGTCACGTGCATCCGCCACATAGTCCGCGAAGCGCACACGGGTGGTGCCCGGTGAACCATCGGGATTGAGGTAGATGGCGTCCGGGGTGGCGGCAAGATCGGCCGCCGTGCTGGGGTGCGAGAAGAGCAACGCCGTGCGCGCTTTTTGCAGGGATACATCGAGGCCGAACATCGGTGCGTCGCGCGTGCGGGCGACGCCCAGGATGCTGCCGTTGAGATCCACCACTGAAATGGAGACGCGCGCCTGAGAATCCGTCGGCCGGCGGATCTGGGCGCGCGCCTCGTTGGCCACGCCGAGCGCCTGATCCAGGATCGCGCGCACTTCAGGCTGCGTCAGAGAGCCTCCGCCGGCGCCGATGGGTGCACGAGGCGGGTAGCGATTCTCGCCGGTGTTGCCCACCAGCACGAAGGCGTCGCGGCCCGGGAAAAATTCCGAGTCGGCACGGATACCCGAGGCCGGCTCACCGAACACGGTCCCGCGCTGGATGCCGCCCGCGGCTGCAAAAAACAGCGGCACGTCGAGCACTGCGCCTGTTGTCGCCGTGAGGCTGGCGAATGTCGGCGCGGTGGCGGGGTCGCGGGCGAGGTGGCTGAAATCCACATCGCTGAAACGCAATGTCTTGCCGTCTACCGTAATGCGATCCGCGCGCCGATCGAGCGGTGCGCCAAACCCGAAGGTTCCCGCAGTGGCGATGAGCTCGTCGACGTCGCGATCGACGTTCGAGACGTCGAGGTCAAGGCCGTAAATGCCATCGGCGATCGCGCCGATGCCGCCCACGACCGTGCCGCCTTTGTAAAGCGGCTGTCCGCCGGGATCAGCGGAGAGTCCCAGCGGGGCCGGCTTGGGTCCGAACGTAAGCGCCCCGGTGAATCCGATCAGACCAAGCACCGGGCCGGGTAGTGCGATGAGGTCCGAGCACGCAAGCTGGGAAAACTGCACACCGAAGAGTGGCCCGCCCGGGCCACCGAATTCACCGGGATTGAAATGCTGTTGCACGATCTGGCTGGCAGTCCGTGTCGAGAACGCATTGCCTTCCGAAGAAAGATAGGCACCCGTCACCGCTTTCGAGATCGCAGCGAGCTCGGTCGGAATGATTGAGATGTTCTCGAGACCGCCCGTGACACCACGTCCGGACGTGATCGTCGCGGTCGTTCCGGCGCCCTGCATGCGATAGACGCCAAGGACATTCCCAACGCGATCGACGACTGCAATCGTTGCGCGCGCGTTTTGCGCGGAGGCCTCGTTGACTGACTGGGCGATGATGGTGCCGACTTCGGCCGCGCTCAGGAACGAAGTCGCGTTGACGCAGGATCCGGTGCATTCGACCGGTGCGGTGGGGCCGGGTGCCGGAGCGGGCGCCGTGCCGACCGGATTGCCGGAATTGCCTCCGCCGCCGCAGGCGACCAAGGCGCACATCAGCGCGCCGATCAAGCCCCCGCGTGCAACGCAGCCGTGGTTCGACCTCGACCCCATCTTTCCCCCTTCATCGAGATGTGCGCGACATCGGCGATGGCTCCCGTTGTCCGGATCATACCCGCGCGCGTGCGGTTCGTGCGATCCACCGCGTTGTGGGTCGCGGAAAAATCCGGATGGCCAGACTTCCAGACCCTGCGCGCCTCGAGTTCGAGCTGCGGTGAAGAACATTGCCCAACGCTGTTACTGAGTTTTGTCGTGGGCAGTTGGCGCCGCGCTGCGCGCCGCGCGCTGCAGGTCACCCATGAGTTGATAGGGCGAGTCGTGGTAGCGGTGGCAGGTGATGCAGGTCGATTCGACGCGCTTGGTCGCGGCTTCGCCACCGTGGCACTGACGGCAGTTATCGATGCCCGGGATGAGCAGGTCGGTACTCGTTTTCGAAGTGTTCGCCGCGTGGCACTCCACGCAATCCATGGTGCTGTGGCCCGCGTGCGGGAACATCGCCTTGGCGAACCATGAGCCTGCGACCCGCACCGGATCGACGCGCCACTGGTCCCCGGCGTCGCCTTCCTGTCGCGTCACCGTGTGGCAGACATTGCACGCGCGCCCGGTGAAAAGGCTTTCGCCGATCTCGCTGGCGCGATCGCGCGCCCACGTACGCGCCTCGATGGTCTGGGCGGCAGTCAACGGTTGGCCGGGCCGGCGTCGCTGCTGCACGAACATCGGCGCGCGGGCATCCTCGTAGCCCCCCGCCAAGGCGCGGCCGGCGTAGTACTCATCGAGCATCGCGAGGATCTCCGGAATCTTCGCGTGGACCACCTGGCGGTCGGGCGCGAGGACGTCGAAGTCCAGGCGATGGCAACTCTGGCACATGGTCTCGAAGTCGACCGGCAGCATGCGACCGCCACCGGGTTCCGCCACGTGGCACGAACCGCACGCAAGCGCGCGCAATCCCTCTGGACCTCGCAGACCGCCCGTATCGAGGTGCAGCGCGTGCGGAAACTTGAGGCCCGAGGATTCGCGCAACGTCGGTTTGAGCTCGACACGGGTGGGGGTGAAGCGTCCCTCCGCATTCCATCCGGGCAGGTTGACCTTGAGCGGCGGATGCGCAGTGCCGAAATCCGCAGCGTTGATGAGCTTTGTGGCGTTCCTGCTGCGCGCCTGCAGGTCCTGGTGGCAGTTCGAACACAGCGTCTGCTGGGCGTCGATCAATTTGTCGGCGCCATTGTGGTCGCGGTGGCAATGCGCGCAACGGGTATTGCCAAGCTCGGGAAGATTGAAGCGCCTCGGATCCGCATGCGCCGCGATCGCGCCGTGACACGCCCCGCAGGCTTCGTCCCGAACCGGCTGGAAGGGCTTCTCGTGGCAGGCCTCGCAACGATCACCGAACGTGTGGTGGGCGCGCGCGAGCTCGCCGGACTGCCACGTCATGCGGCTCGTGAGCGGAATGATGTCGATCACAGGCCGGGTCTGCGGCACGAAATGCGCGAACATCGGCAGCAGCAGGAACAGGAGGGCGACGACCGCGAACAGGAACCAGGCCGGTCGCCGTTTCGACAACCACGTATCCGCAAGTGTGGTGTTGAGTGCCTGCGAGGCGACGCGCGCTTCGGTCGATTCCAGGGGGCTGACTTCGACTGCCGCGTCGAAACCTTTCGGCGCGTCGAGCAGTTTGAGACGGACGCCACCCAGCTCGATCAGGGAACCGCGCTTGACGATCGCGTTGCGTTCGCTGCGGCCGTCAATGCGGACGCCGGTGATGACCTGTGACTCGATCCGGACCTTGCCTCCGCCAAGCGCGGTCAGCGTGGCATGCGCGAGGGCGGACCGCAGGTCCGTCAGTGCAATCACCTGATCGGTTCCGCGTCCGACGGTCAGCGTGTCGCCATCGAACGCGAAGTCCTGGTAGCCGACGTTGCCCTTGCCCTTGCGGGTGATGCGGCGAACGAACCAACGCATATCGTTTGCGTCCTACCAGTAGAAGAAGACGACGATGATGTGCGCGGTCAGTGCCGCCAGCAGCGCGAACGTCAGCGGCACGTGTATGTAGAGCCACAGTTCCATCAGCGATTGCAGCTGGATGTCCCGGCTCACGCGCGATGCCAGCGCCTTCTTGCGCGACAGCGAGTCGACCAGCTTGCGCATCGTCTCCGCCTGCACGTCGGTGGCCTTGGCGGCGAGAAAATCCACCATCGCATACATGGTCGGCATTTCCTGGGTGCGCGGCTCCGCGCCCGATTGACCCGCCTTCTCGCGCTTCTCGAGCGCGTCGCGTACCTGCTTCAGTGCCTGCTCGGAGGCGTCGTTGGTCCGCAGCATGCCGAGCACGCCGCCGCCGAACCTGGTGTTTTCGATGGAGCGCGCCACGATCGCGTGCAGGCGCGCATCGATGCCGTCGGCGAGCTGCAGCGACTGTTGGTCGAGGCTCGCGATCTCTTCGATCATGGTCTGTCGCGATGCGTTCTCGCGGTTGCGCGTCATCAGGGCCGGATAGCGCAGGTACGTGAAAACCCCGACGAACCCGGACACGATGACCAGCGTCATCAGCACGAAGGCGAGTGTGTGGACGTTCCAGCTGAACTGGAATCCGGAATGCAGGAGTGCAATAAGCAGCAACGCGGTGCCAAGGTACACGTGCGCGGACAGCCAGCCGCCGACCGAACCGAGGTTGCTGGCGTAACTGCGCTTGCGCAGGCCGAACGTAGTGAGCCAGTAGATCAGTAGTGCGCCGATGGTGCCGAGCGTGTAACCGAGCCAAGTGCCGCCATTCGGATGCGGCGAGGGATCGTGCCAGATGTAGGCAACGATGCTGCCGAGCAGCAACACGAGCGCGACCCAGAGGTAGCGCTTGTTGGCATAGGTGAGGAAGGAGTCATGCATCTCGGCAAATCTCGATCGAGTTGCCAGACTGAACCCCTCTCCCTACGGGGTGATTGGGCGCGCTTGCGAGCACTGCTCGCGCGCACAAGAACGCCCGAAGGGCCGGGGTGGGGTAGGGGTGAGGGGCCGAGCTTGCCTCGAAAGTGATTCCCGCTTTGGCGCAACATGGACCCCTCATCCGGCGCTGCGCGCCACCTTCTCCCGTTGGGAGAAGGGAAGAACAAGAATCGCGTCTCCCAGAGTGCATGACTACCGCCTGGACTGCGCGTAGGCGGGAAACTCCTCGGGGGAAATGCGCACTGCCGCGCCCGTGGGACAGGCTCGAACGCACGCGGGTCCACCGGCGAGGTCCTTGCACATGTCGCACTTGACGGCTTTCTTGGGTGCCGCGGGCTTGGACGGGTCTTGCTTCGCATCGGCATAGTCCTCGTGTGGCGCTTCTCCCGGACCGGAACCCGCGCCGAACAACAGCCAGGACAGCAGGCCGGGCTTCTTCGGCGGTTTGGACGCCATCTGGATGACGCCATAGGGACAGTTGCGTTTGCAGTTGCCGCAGCCGATGCAGTTGTCCGCGATGAAGACTTCGCCATTGGGAGCGCGATGGATGGCGTCCGGCGGGCAATCCTTCATGCAGTGCGGATGCTCGCAGTGCCGGCATGAAGTGGGCACGTGGATCTCGGCGAAGCTCGGACCCGCCTCGCGATCGAGCCGCGAAGTGCCGCCGTGCGTTTCCGCGCAAGCCTTCTCGCAGTTGTCGCAGCGCACGCACAGCGACTCGTCGATCAGGAGAATGTCGGTCGCCTCGCCCGCGCCTTGCGATATCAGGAACGAAATGAGATCGCCGCCCGTCGGAAGGTTCTGCAGCGCCAGGTTTGCCGCGGCCCGCTGCCGGTATTCGGACTGGATGCGCAGGCGCAACATGGGATTGCGCTGCATCAGGTCGCGAAACGCGCTGGCATCGACCCGAACCGTCTCCGATGCGATCGCGGCGGTGGCGGTGGCGGTGCGCTTGCCTTCGCCCATCATCGTCATCTCGCCAACGTAGTTGCCCGCTGCGACGTAGGAGAGAACCACTTCGCGACCGCCGATCTGGCGTGAGATCGTGAGCGAACCGATGCGTACCAGGTGCAGGCAGTCGCCTTCCTCTCCTTCGCGAAAAAGAACTTCGCCCGCCTTGAATTTCTCGATGCGCGCGTCTTCGATGATGGGAGCGAGTTCGGCGTACGACGATTCCGGGGCGAAGCGGCTCTGGATCGCGCGCAGGATGAACACGGTGTCGATGTCGCGCTTGACGGCTTCCACCGAGTTGATGAGCTTGTTCATCGAGCGTCGCGGCGTCTCGACCAGCACACAGCCGACGCCCCCGACGATGGTGGCCGATCGGCGCCGCCCGGAGATGAGGCTCATCTCGCCGAAGAATTCGCCGCGCTTGAGCGTCACCCGGCGGTCGCCCTCCAGGATGACCTGTGCCTCGCCCTCGACGATCGAATAAAAACTGTCGGTGTAATCGTTGCGCGCGAAGATCGTCTCGCCTGGCTTCGGCGTGCGGATGTCGGAATCGATCATGAACTCGCGAAGCTGCAGAGGCGTGATGTGCGAAAGCAGCCGCACGTTGTTCTGCACGCGTTGTAGCGCCGCGTCGACGCTGGTGAAGCCGGGCATCCGGCCGAATTTCTGGCGCAGCAAGGGCTCGTCCGCAGGCTCCACCGGCCGGCCGAGGATATGCTCGATGACCTCGTAGCCCTGGTTCATCGCCTGCTTGATCAGCGGATAACCGCCGAGCGCGCCGACGATGTAGAGACCCGGCACATTCGATTCGTACTTTGAACTGATCGCCGGAACCGACGCGGGATCCTTGTTGGGAAACTCGACGCCGCAGGCTTCGACAAACGCACGGGGAGCCGAAGCGCCCAACCGGGCGATCACGCGGTCGAGTGCGATCTCGGCCTTCCCGTTGGGCGTCGCCAGCGCCATCCGACCCGGTTTGGGTCCGCCTGCGACGGCTTCGACAAGTTCGGGAGCCGAGCCGAAGTAGCACTCGATGCGGCCTTCGCCGATGCCCTTCATGATGGCCTGGAGATTGCCCTCCTTGGCGCGCGCGAACTCGTCGCGGCGATTGATGACGATGACCTTGTTGCGGTCTGCGAGCGCCACTGCGTTCTCGATCGCCGCGTCGCCTGCGCCGACCACGACGATCGTCTCGCCTTCGTACTCGTCCGGATCGTCGAGTTGATACTGCACGAATGGCAGGTCTTCGCCCGGCACGCCCATCTTGCGGATGTTGCCCTGCAGCCCGATTCCGAGCACCACCGTGTCTGCCTCGAACTCCCGCCCGTTGCCGCACTTGAGGGCAAAGCCTCCCGCAGGTTGCCGGGTGATGGCCGTGACTTCGCAGCCATGGGCGACGTTGGTCTTCACCTTCGACACGCCGCTATTCCATTCGCCGAGGATCCTCTCCCGCGTTCCCGCCGCAAAAGTCAGCGGCGAGCGCAATGGCAGAGCGTCGGGCTCGGCCATGACGTGCTTGCCTTTCTGGTAACGAAAGATCGTGTTGGAAAGGTGCTGTTCGCTTTCGAGGAGGACATGACTGACGCCAAGCTCGGCCGCATGCGCGGCGGCGCTCATGCCGCCCGGTCCGGACCCGACTATCGCGATTCGAAAGCGATCCGCCATGCAACTCCCCGTGAGTGGAATGACTGCGCTCGAGCGAGCAGAGCCGGCGACGTTCCCAGACTCCGGGTCCATGATAGACGAATGGTACGCGGGACAACCTCCCGCGTCGCAGATGGAAGTCCTCGAAACTTCCGATGCGGCATTGCGGACGGGACTGGTGATCGGCCATGCTTGCGGACTGATTGATTGACGGCGGCCGCGACGACGATCGCACGGCGCGGCGGGGTCAAGGCGCCGACTCGAACACCGTG
>Ga0183260_10000728_pt1 | contig 28090 bp, 28 predicted proteins | sample AntDrymUQ4972206_2_FD_129768 | JGI IMG/M metagenome (GOLD analysis project Ga0183260, IMG submission 129768) | Polar desert sand microbial communities from Dry Valleys, Antarctica - metaG UQ497 (22.06) (version 2) (version 2) | ecosystem: Environmental > Terrestrial > Soil > Desert | place... | reverse complement strand
TGGCGCCTTGATCCGGCCGATCGGACCGAGGTCACCAGCCGTTCGTGCGCGCTGGAAGTGACGACTGCACAGCGCGACCCGATCGAGGGCCGATTCGCACCCGTCGACGGTGCATTGCTCAATGGCGTACTACGCAAGCTCCCCGCAGCCTTCGACAGCACAGGGCCCTTCCGCGGCGCGGCCGTCTCGGGCGCGAGGGCCACCGGCGAGCGGATCGCCGTAGCGCTTCCACCGGTGGTAGTGGGCATGGCAGTAGCCCTTCGACCACGCGCGACGGTCACATCCGTCCGCGGCACATACCTTCGGAGTTGTCGTCCGGCGAGGATGTCATCGAGGTCTGACAGAACGCGCGCACAATAGATGATCTTGTGGACGCGAGAGGATTTGAACCTCCGACCCCCTCCGTGTCAGGGAGGTGCGCTAACCGGACTGCGCTACGCGTCCTACGTGGTGCTGATCCACCGAGGCGCAGGCGAGAATCGAACTCGCGTACAGGGCTTTGCAGGCCCTTGCCTAAGCCACTCGGCCACTGCGCCAGCTCGAGACCCGAATGCAAGTCCCGGTCGTGCACACCGTCACGGCCGGCTGCCGTGTGATGCGTGGAGCGGACGACGGGATTCGAACCCGCGACCCTCACCTTGGCAAGGTGATGCTCTACCAGCTGAGCCACGTCCGCGTGCGGCGGTCACTGTAACGGACGCCACGACCGGGGCTCAAAATGAGCGTCCCGGACGCGGCAGACCGGACCTACAGAAGGTGCGAGGATCCGGCGGATGCAACGAGCTCAGGACGATCAGCGCTGGCCACGCGCCTCGGCATGGCTCGCGGCCGGACCGGGCGAAGCGTCCCCAGATCTGGGCGTGCTCGGCGTCCCGACGTACCGCACCTCGCTGTCCCCGACGGGGGCCCACCAGACCCCGGCTGCCGTACGACGGGCCCTAGCCCGCCTGGCGACCTGGTGCCCCAGCCGCGGGGTCGACCTGGCCGACATGGTCAACCCGGTCGACCTCGGCAACGTCGACGAGCCGGATGAACCGGAGGAGGGCGAGTGGCGCGTGTCGACCGCAGCCCGTCTGGGCGCAGGCCGGACCTCCCTGCTGGTCGCGATCGGGGGCGACAACTCCCTGACCGCCCCGCTCGGCATCGGTGTGTTCGCAGATCTGATCTCCACCGCGGGCCTGGTGACGCTCGACGCGCACCATGACATCCGCGAGGGGCGCAGCAACGGCTCGCCGGTACGTCGGCTCATCGACGCGGGTCTCGAACCCGAGCGGATTGTCCAGGTGGGAATCGCGGACTGGGCCAACTCCAGGTCCTACGGCGACGAGGCGCACGCGCGCGGCATCACAGCCGTCCACCGCGCCGACGTCGCTGACCGCGGCATAGCAGCATGCATGGCCGACGCCCTCGCGACAGCTGGCAGTGCCGGGGGTCCCGTCCTGGTCGACCTGGATCTCGACGTCTGCGACCGCTCTGTCGCGCCCGGCTGCCCGGCGTCGCTGCCCGGCGGGCTGAGCGCGAGCGAGCTGCTGGCCGCGGCGTACCTCGCCGGGCGCGACCCCCGAGTCGTCGCGATCGACGTCACCGAGGTAGACGCCACCGCCGACCCGGACCTGCGCACGGTGCGCCTCGCCGCGATGTGCCTGCTCGAGGCGGCCGCCGGGCTCGCGGTCCGGCTGGGCCGCGCTACCGGCGAGCCGATGCGCCTGATCTAGACCGCCAGTCCAGCGCGGTAGGTGCGGTCGAAGCAGAAGTAGGTGTTGGGCCCGGCCGCCGCCTTGTCCCGCAGGGCGCGGGCCAGCGCCTGCTCCGGGCTCAGCCACGTCCCCGGGTCGATCGCCCGGCGCTCCGCGGCTGTCGGGGGCTTGTACCGCACGACGTCCATGCCGCGCGCTGTGTCGCCGGTGAATACATAGCCCCGGTCGTCCATCTTGGCGCTCCATGCGTCGCCGAGCCGGACCTTCCAGGCGCCGAGGCGCTGGATCCCCGCCGGGATCGGCCTGCCCGCCGCACCGGCCGACACGCCGGTGAGGTTGCTGAGGTCGAGCACCTGGATGCCCTGCGAGTACCACGCCATGGTCAGCGTCTTGCCGTCCTTGGCCATCTGCATCACGTGGGCCGTGCACCGGAACGGCCGGAACGCATCCACCGCGACCGGTCGTGGCCCGTTGTTCGTGTCCCGGGTCTCCACGAACGCCTCGGGGATGTAGTAGGCGCCGATCTTCCTCGGCAGGGCCTCCGTCGAGAGGTCGTAGACGTGCAGCCCGCCGCCCGGGCAGAACAGCAGCCCCTCGGCACCCGCCAGCTCGTCGCTGATGATGAGGAACTTGCCGTCCGGCGTCGGCTCGGCCTGGTGGTGGAAGTTGACCGCCGGGTCCTGGATCCGCGCGATCAGCTTCGGGTCGAGGGGGTCCGTGGTGTCGACGATCGCGCTGTGCGTGAAGCTCGAGGCGATGTACGCCCGAGTCCCGGTGGAGTTGAACGAGATGTCGTGGATCGCGTCGCCCGGGGCGAGGTTCACGGTCTTCACCAGCGCCGGTGCCTTTGGCTTGCTCACGTCGACGATGTGCACCCGCGTGTTGGTCGCGGTCTCCGAGTCAGACACGTAGAGGATCGGCCTGGTCGGGTGCACCGTCGTGTTGTGCGCCGCGCCCGGGATCTTCACGAAGCCAACGGCGCGCGGCTTGCGCGGGTTCGCGACGTCGATCACGACCACGCCGGCCGCCACCGCCTGGTCCGGCCCCAGCTGGCTGAAGCAGTCCGCGCGGTCGAGCTTCTGCGCCCTCTGGTTGAAGTCGATCGCCAGGTAGACGTACGTGCCCTTCACCTGGATGTCGTTCTGCGAGGTGTTGCAGGGCAGGTAGCCCGCGACCACCGGCTTCGCCGGGTTGGTCACGTCGACGATCCGGACACCCGGGTCGTCGGTCGGGTTGTAGTTGTTCTGCGCCCCGGCGACGACGTAGCGCCGGCCCTTGATCCTGGTCAGCTCGAGGTCGGTGCCGCCGCGATAGACGACCCGGCCGACCTGGACGGCGTTCGGGGTGGCGGTGATCTCGTCTTCCGCGGCCGGCACGGGCCCCCGCGACGGCGCGGCGACGGCCGCCGTCGGCACGGCGACGACGAGGGCGACGAGCAGGCGGGCAGTCTTGGTCATGCTGCGCCATTCGACCGAACCCCGGGCATCTCCTGCCCTCGGTAGGGTCCGCGCCATGCGCACCGTCGAGGTCACCGGGGATCCGCTCACGATCGAGGACGTCGTCGACGTCGCGCGAGGTCGTGCGCGCGCGGTGCTCGGGGCGGGTGTCCCGGACCGGATGGCGGCCAGCCTCGCCCACGTCACCGGCGTCATCGAGCGGGCGGACGTCGTGTACGGCGTGACGACCGGGTTCGGCGCGCTCGCCGACACCCATGTCGGCGGCGGCGACATGGTGGCCATGCAGCACGCGCTGGTCCGCTCGCACGCGGCTGCCGTCGGCCGGCCGCTGCCCGACGAGGTCGTCCGCGCGATGCTCCTGCTGCGCGCGCGGACCCTCGCCGCCGGCTACTCCGGCTGCCGGCCGGAGCTGCCCGCGCTCCTGCTCGACCTGCTCGACCGCGGGCTGCTCCCCGAGGTTCCCGAGAAGGGCTCGGTGGGCTGCTCCGGCGATCTCGCCCAGCTGGCGCACCTCGCGCTGCCGCTGATCGGCGAGGGCCGGCTCAAGGACGCCGGTGCCGACTGCGCCGAGGCGGCCGGCGAGGTGCTCGCCCGGCACGGCCTCGCACCGCTGGTGCTCGGCCCGAAGGAGGGCCTGAGCCTGCTCAACGGCACCGAGCCCATGCAGGCACTTCTCGCCTTCGCCGTGGCCGACGTCTCCCTGCTGGTGAAGGTCGCCGACGTCTCGTGCGCGATGGACGTGGAGGCCCAGCTCGGCACCGACCGGTCGTACGACGAGCGCGTCCAGCGGTTGCGTCCGCACGTGGGTCAGGCCGCGTCGGCTGCCAACCTCCGCCGGCTGCTCGCGGGCTCGCCGCTGCTGGCGTCGCACCGCGACAGCCACCACGCCGTCCAGGACTCCTACTGCCTGCGGTGCGCACCGCAGGTCCACGGAGCGGTCCGCGACGTCCTCGGCTTCGTGCGCCGTACGGTCGAGACCGAGCTCGGCTCGGTCGTCGACAACCCGGTCGTGATAGACGGCGAGGTGCTCACGACCGGCAACTTCCACGGCGAGCCGCTGGCCTTCGGTGCGGACATGCTCGCCATCGCAGTCGCCGAGCTCGCGTCCATCGCCGAGCGCCGGGTCGACCGGATCCTGGACCCGGCGTTCTCCCGCGGCCTGCCGCCCTTCCTCGCGCCGGACGCCGGGACCAACTCCGGCTACATGATCGCCCAGTACACCGCCGCGGCGCTGGTCAGCGAGAACAAGGTGCTGGCGCACCCCGCCTCGGTCGACTCCATCCCGACCTCGGGCAAGCAGGAGGACCACGTGTCGATGGGCTGGCACGCGGTCCGCAAGCTCGGCGAGGTCGTCGACAACGTCCGCACCGTGCTCGCCGTCGAGCTGCTCTGCGCGGCGCAGGGCCTCGACCTTCGCGCGGACGTCGCCGAGCCGGGCCCCGCGACCGCCGCCGTCCGCGCGCGGCTGCGCGCCGAGGTGCCGCACATGGCGGTCGACCGCGAGGTCGCCCAGCAGATCGACGCCGTACGCCGGATGCTGCCCGACCTGGTGGCCGCAGCGGAGTCGGTGGCCGGTCCGCTCGACTGACCCGCGCTCGCGCGTGTCCGCGACTGCTCGCTTCGGCGGTGGCACGATGCGCACCATGCACGGAGCGAGAGTGGTCAGGGCACCCCGCGGGGCCGAGCGCACCGCGCGCAGCTGGGGCGCGGAGGCGGCGCTGCGGATGCTCGCCAACAACCTCGACCCTGACGTGGCCGAGCGGCCCGACGACCTCGTCGTGTACGGCGGCAGCGGCAAGGCCGCCCGCGACTGGCGGTCCTTCGACGTCATCACCGAGACCCTGCGCACCATGGCTCCGGACGACACCCTGCTGGTCCAGTCCGGCAAGCCGGTCGGTGTTGTGCGGACCCACGACCTCGCGCCCCGGGTGCTCATCTCCAACGCGATGCTGGTGCCTGACTGGTCGACGCCGGAGCACTTCCGCGAGCTGGAGACGCTCGGCCTGACGATGTACGGCCAGATGACCGCAGGGTCGTGGATCTACATCGGCACGCAGGGCATCCTGCAGGGCACCTTCGAGACGTTCGCCGAGGTCGCCCGCCGGCACTTCGGCGGGTCGCTGGCCGGACGCGTCGTGCTCACCGCGGGTCTCGGGGGCATGGGCGGTGCGCAGCCACTGGCGATCACCGGGAACGGCGGCGCCGCGCTGTGCGTCGAGGTCGACCGCAGCCGCGCGCAGCGCCGGCTCGACCACGGCTACCTCGACGAGATCGCCGACTCGCTCGACGACGGCGTGGCCAGGGTCCGCGCCGCGGCCCGCGAGGGCCGCGCGCTGTCGGTCGCGGTCATCGCCAACGCGGCCGACGTGGTGCCGGACCTGCTGGCGCGCGGCGAGGACTTCGACGTCGTCACCGACCAGACGTCCGCGCACGACCCGCTCCACGGCTACGTCCCGAGCGGGCTGACCGCGGAGGAGGCGGCCGAGCTGCGCCGCGAGAAGCCGGGGGAGCACGTCGACCGCGCGCGGTCGTCGATGGCGGCGCACTGCGCCGCGATGGTCGGCTACTCGCGCGCCGGCGCGGTCGTCTTCGACTACGGCAACGGGCTGCGCGGCCAGGCCCGCGACGCCGGGGTGGCCGACGCCTTCGACTACCCGGGCGTCGTCGCGGCGTACGTGCGGCCGCTCTTCTGCACCGGCACCGGTCCGTTCCGCTGGGCCTGCCTCTCCGGTGACGCCGCCGACCTGGCCGCCACAGACGACGCAGTGCTCGCGGCGTTCCCCGACAACGACCCGCTGCACCGATGGGTCCGCTTCGCGCGCGAGCGCGTGTCCGGGCAGGGCCTGCCCGCACGGATCTGCTGGCTCGGGTACGGCGAGCGGCACCTGGCCGGCGCCGCCTTCGACGAGCTGGTCGCGCGCGGCGCCGTCAGCGCCCCGATCGTCATCGGCCGGGACCACCTCGACGCCGGCAGCGTCGCGAGCCCCGAGCGGGAGACCGAGGCGATGCGCGACGGTTCGGACGCGATCGCCGACTGGCCGATCCTCAACGCGCTGCTCAACACCGCGAGCGGCGCGTCGTGGGTGTCGGTGCACCACGGCGGCGGCGTCGGGATCGGCAAGTCGATCCACGCTGGTGTGGTGACGGTGGCCGAGGGGACGCCCGAGTCCGCCCGCCGTCTCGAGCTGGTGCTCACCAACGACCCCGGGACCGGCGTACTGCGCCACGCCGACGCCGGCTACGAGACGGCCGTCGACACGGCGCGCTCCGTCGGCATCCGGGTGCCGATGGAGCCGGGTACGCACGCACCGGCCTGGCAGCCCGAGCGCTCCGGGTGACCGACGGCGACCTCGTCGTACGCCGGATCGGCCGGCTCCTCACAATGGCCGGCGCCGCCGGTGTCGGCCTCGTGACCGACGCCGCGGTCGTCGTCGAGGGCGGTGCGGTCAGCTGGGTCGGGCATGACGCGGACCTGCCGGCCGGGCCGGACCGGCCGGAGCTGGATGCGGCCGGCGCCTGCGTCGTGCCGGGCTTCGTCGACGCGCACACCCACGCGGTGTGGGCCGGGACCCGCACCGCGGAGTTCGAGGCCCGGATGCGCGGCGATCGGTACGACGGCGGCGGCATCCGGACGACCGTCGCCGCGACGCGCGCGGCCGGTCACGACGAGCTGGTGCGGCTCACCCTCGGTCGGGTCGACGCGATGGTCGCCCACGGCACGACGACGGTGGAGGTGAAGACCGGCTACGCGCACGAGCCGTGGGCGGAGATCGCGCTGCTCGACGTGGTGGCGGAGGTCGCCCGCCGTACGCCGGCTCGCGTGGAGGCGACCTTCCTCGGTGCGCACGCCGCCCCGGAGGGCGACCGCGCGGCGTACGTCGACGCGGTCGTCGAGCACCTCCCGGCCGCCGTCGCCCACGGCGCGCGGTGGGCCGACGTCTTCTGCGATGTCGGCGCGTTCACGGTCGACGAGACCCGGCGCATCCTCCGCGCGGCGAAGGAGGCCGGGCTCCTGACCCGCGTGCACGCCGAGCAGCTGTCACGCACCGGGGCCGCGGAGCTCGCCGCCGAGGCCGGCTGCGCGAGCGCCGACCACCTCGAGCACGTCGACGAGGCCGGTGCCGCGGCGATGGCGCGACGAGGCGTGGTCGGGGTGCTGCTGCCGACCGCGACGATGTCGACCCGTGGGGGAGTCTCGCGGGCGGCCCAGATGCTCGCCGATGCCGGCGTAACGCTGGCCCTCGGCACCGACTGCAACCCGGGAACGTCGTGGTGCGAGTCCATGCCCTACGCGGTGCAGCTGGCCTGCCTGCTGCTGGGGCTCGACGTCGAGACCGCGCTGCGGGCGGCGACCGCCGGCTCCGCCGCGAGCCTGCGCCGCAGCGACGTCGGGCGGGTCGTGCCGGGCGGTCGGGGGGACCTGGCGGTGCTGGCGGAGGTGCACGAGGCGGACCTGGTCGCGCACCTGGGCGGCCGCGCCGTGGCCGCGACGGTCATCGGCGGGTCGGTGGTCGCGGCCGGGTGATCCCCGACGTCAGGTGAGCGCCGGGAGCCCTCTCGTGTGCGCTGCGGCACGTGGTCAGGTGTTTCACCCGGAGTGCGGCCGGTGGGCGCCGACGTCAGGTGAGCGCCGGGAGCCCTCTCGTGCGCCTTCCTAATGCTCTATTCGGAGTCGGTCCAGAGCAGCAGGGCGAGCTCGGCGTCGATGTCGACGAAGTCGCTCTCACAGCCGGTCGGCACGAGTGTGTACGACTGGGTGAGGTACTCGGCCAGCTCGTGCAGGCCCACCTCGAACACCGCCTGCCCCGACGGCGACGACAGCGACAGGAAGACGGTCGCGTGGCCGCCGAGGTGGCTCGGCCACACCCGCACATCGCCCTCGCCGGTCGCCTGGGTGAGCCCGTCGGTGAGCAGCTGGCGGGCGAAGCTCCAGTCGACCGTCCCGCGCTCGCCGCCGGTGTGGAAGGTGACGTGCACGGCGTACGGGTCGTCCAGGACATAGCGGATGCTCGCGAGGACCGGCAGGGAGGCGCTCCCGGGGACCACCAGGCGGAGCTCGAGGTCGGCGCTGACGGTCGTGGGACGCGAGGTCATCGAGGAGCCTTCCGTGGCTGCGAGGGGGACGTGCTGGTAAACGAGCGCGGGCCCGGCGAGTGACGGCTGCCCGGACTGTGTCGACGGGCCTTGGCGGGATCTTGGACGCGGCGGCGACCGATCGAGCACGCCGTCGGCTCCGCCGCGTCCAAGATCCACAGGACCGCCGGGGGTAACGTGAGCCCGTCCGGGCCACCGGGTCGCCCGGGCGGCGGGCGGGCCATCTGATCGGCGACTCCGCGCGAACGACGAGGGTGAGGACCACTACTGTGACGCCGGCGCGCGGCTACGACGCGCTCGAGGACAGCGCGCTGGTCGCGCTCGTCACCGAGGCGGACGGGGCAGCGCTCGAGGCGCTCTACGACCGGTACGGCCGGCCCTGCTTCGGGCTGGCGCGGCGGATCCTCGCGGATGGGCAGCTCGCCCAGGACGTCGTGCAGGAGGTCTTCCTGACGGTGTGGCGCGACGCGTCCCGGTTCGACGCCTCGCGGGGCGGGTTCTCCAGCTGGCTGCTGTCGATGACCCACCACAAGGCGGTCGACGCGGTGCGCCGCGAGGAGAACCTCCGGAAGCGGCGCGCGTCGGCGGACCTCCTCGAGTTCCAGCCGTCCGACGACCGCTCACCGGACGACGAGGTGTGGTCGATGCTGCGCCGTGACCGCGTCCGGTCCGCGCTCGACGAGCTGCCGGACCAGCAGCGCGTGGCGCTCGTGCTGTCCTACTTCGGCGGCTACACCCAGCGGGAGATCGCGCAGCTGACGCACACGCCGCTCGGTACCGTGAAGACGAGGATGCTGGCCGGCATGCGTCGGCTCCGCGACTCCCTCGAGGCCAACCTCGACGCCTCAAACGAGCAAGGGAAGTGGGCCCGATGAGCGCGGTCGGCCACACCAAGTGGGAAGAGCTCGCCGTCGGCCATGTCCTCTCGGCGCTCGAGCCCGAGGACGAGGAGCTGTTCGCCGACCACCTGCGCGGCTGCGACCTCTGCGTGCGTACGGTCGCCGAGATGACGTCGGTGTCCTCGCACCTCGCGTACTCCGCCGAGCCGGCCGACCCGCCGGCCGCGCTCAAGGACTCGATCATGGACGCCGTACGCCGGTCCGAGCGGACGCCGTCTTTCCCGTCAGGGACCGGCGGCGACGTGGTGGTGGACCTCGATGAGCGTCGGCGGCTCACGGCCGCACCGTCCCGGTGGCTTCGCGCGCTCAGCGCGGCAGCCGCGGTGGTCGCGCTGGCCGGCATGGCCATCTGGAACGTCAACCTCCGCGACAACGCCCGGCTCGCCGACCGGGCGCTGGCCCGGATGGCGCGGGTCGAGCGGCTGGCCGCGGATCCGGCGACGGTCCGCGTGCCGCTGACGTCCGGGATCGGCGCGAAGGGCACCGTCCTGGCACGTGGCACCGACGTCGTCGTCCTGCTGGACGGCCTGCCCCGCAACGACCTTTCGAGCATCTACGTGCTCTGGTACCAGGACGAGGCCGGCGGCTTCCACGCGTTCGACACCTTCGACATCGCCGAGACCGACCACGTCAACGTGGTCGAGTCGTCTCTCGACCGGTCCATCTCTCAGATCGTGACGATCGCCATCTCGAAGGAGCCCGGCCGGGTCGCGCCGCCGAACCCGTCGTTCCCGCTCGTCCAGGGCGTCACCGGACAGACGACGGTGCGCGCCTGAGATACGTTGTCGCCCGCACTCCAGGGCGTATGGCTCAGTGGCTAGAGCGCTCGCCTCACACGCGAGAGGTCGCTGGTTCGAAACCAGCTACGCCCACCCGTGCTTCACCAGGCGACTGTCCGCTCAGCCGGTGGCGGAGGAGCCCGACACCTCGGCGAGCGCCTCCTTGAGGGTGTCGTGCACCGGGATCACCGTGTCGAAGCGCACGAGGCTGAGCGCATTGGCGACGATCCGGCGCGGGCGGGCCAGGCTCAGCGGCACGCCGAGCTCGGCGGCTCGCTTGTAGGCCCCGACCAGCACGCCGAGGCCGGTGGAGTCCAGGAACTGGACCCCGTCGAGGTCTACCACCACGGCCGGCGGTGAGTCCTCGATCAACTTCGTCAGGTGGTCCCGCAGCGCGGGCGACGTGGCCAGGTCGACCTCTCCGTGCACCTCGAGCACGCAGTGCTGAGCCTCATCGCGGCGCCGGAGGTCGAGGCTCACGCTAGTGCCGCGGGAGCTGTCGCAGGCTGGCCGGCGGAGACCAGCCGAGGTCGACCAGCGCGCGCTGCATCCTTATCCGGGCGATGCCGGCCTCCTCGGCCAGCTCGAGGACGACGGCGTAGACGTCGGAGTCCTCGACCGTCTCCGCGCCGGCGGCCGCGAGCCGGTCGGTCGCCCGCAGCCACGCGCGAGCGGCGTCGCGCAGCGTCTCGTCCCCGTTGTCCACCTCGTCATCAAAGCACCGAAGCCCGACGGGTGGCAGCCCGGCCGGGCAGCCGGACATCTCGAATCCGGCGACCCCCGGGCCGGCCACCGCCGGGCCGCGACCTACGATGGGACGATGCCGGCCCGCCGTACCCCGTCAGCCTTCGCCCGGCGCGTCGGCGCGCTGATGCTCGTCGCCGCGGTCACGGCCCCCGTCGGTGTCGCCGCGGCCGCCCAGCGGTCGGCCGTGGCGGTCCGCCCAGCCGTCGACCGCAGCCCGGCGGCGCTCGCGGCCGCGGTTGCGCCGATGCTGCGCGCACGCGCCGACGCCTTCCGCGGGCACGACGCCGCCGGCTATCTCGCGACGGTCGACCCGCGCGATGCCGCCTTCGTGGCACGGCAGCGAGCCCAGGTGACCAACGCGGCCAACATCACCTTCGCGACCTACAGCCTCGAGCCCGAGGTCGAGGACGTAGGGGACCTGTCCCGCGCGCGGGACCGCACGCGGTACGGCGAGGACACGGTCGTCCTCGCCGTCCGCGAGATGGTGGCGATCGCCGGCGGGTACGACGAGGGCAGCCCCGAGGTCGATGCGGTCTTCCTGACCATGACCCGCGACGCAGCCGGCCGGTGGCGCGTGGTCGCCGACGACGGGGTCGACGACATCGGCCTGCAGTCGGCGCGGCACCCGTGGGACTTCGCGCCGCTGCGGACACGCAACTCGGAGCACTTCCTGGCGCTCTTCCCGGACAACCGTGCGGAGGACGCGCCGAAGGTCCTCGCGGAGGCTGAGGTCGCCTTCGACCGGGTCGACCCGGTGTGGACCCGGGCGTGGAAGAAGAAGGTGGTCGTCGAGCTGCCGCGCAACGTCGACGACCTCGGCAAGCGGATCCTCGCCACCTTCCCGCTCGACAACTTCGTCGCGTTCGCGGCGTCCAGCGTCGACCAGCAGCGGCTCGCCATTCGGTTCACCGGCAGCCGGGTGCTGATCAACCCGGCGAACTTCCTCGGCAACGACACCGAGACGCGGCGCAAGATCCTCGCCCACGAGCTGATCCACGTCGCGTCGCGCGAGGCGTCGGGTGCCTACTTCACCGCCTGGTTCGAGGAAGGCGTCGCGCAGCTACTCGGCGAGGGGGCCAGCGCGGTCGGGCTGGAGCCGGTCCGGGACGCTGTCCGGAAGGGCAAGTTCACGGGGAAGCTGCCCGAGGACTACCAGTTCCTCGTCGGCGGGGGTGAGCGGATCTTCCGGTCGTACGCCGAGGCCTTCCTCCTGGGCCGCACGGTCGAGCGGCTGGCCGGCCGCGAGGGGCTGATCCGCTTCTACGAGGCGGCCGGGGACAAGGGAGCGCTGGGCCCAGGCACGACGCGCCACCGGATCGACCTCGCGTGCCGTAGGGCGCTCGGCATCTCCCTCGACGAGCTCGAGCGTCGCTGGGCCGCCGAGGTGCGCGCCGACTTCTCCTAGCGCCGAATCTCGAAGGGCCGGGCCGTCGGTGCCCGGAAACCCCCGGGAGCACGCAGGTCCCGCTGGCTAGGATCGACCGACCCGCCGGCGCGTTGCGCCCACCCCGTGAGAGGAACCCCAGTGGCCGAGATCGCCCTGACCGTCGACGGCTCGCCGGCTTCGGTGGCGACCGGCACGACGGCCGGCGAGGCGCTCAAGGCCGCCGGCGCGACCTCGGTCGCGGTGGCCCGCGTGAACGGCGTGCTGCGTGACCTCGCGCACGTGGTCACCGACGGCGACGCCGTCGAGGCGGTGGCGTACGGCTCCGACGAGGGCCGCGCAGTGCTGCGGCACTCCTGTGCACACGTGCTCGCGCAGGCCGTCCAAGAGCTTTTCCCGGGGACCCTGCTCGGCATCGGTCCGCCCATCAAGGACGGCTTCTACTACGACTTCCTGCCCGAGCGGCCGTTCACCCCGGACGACCTCGCGGTCATCGAGAAGAAGATGAGCGACATCGTCCGGCAGCGGCAGAGGTTCTCCCGCCGCGTCGTCAGCGACGACGACGCGCGGCGTGAGCTCGCGCACGAGCGGTTCAAGCTCGAGTTGATCGGGCTCAAGGGCTCCGGTGGCGAGGACGCGTCGGTCGAGGTCGGCGAGGGCGAGCTGACCATCTACGACAACCACGCCGGCGATGAGCTGAAGTGGAAGGACCTCTGCCGCGGGCCGCACCTGCCCACCACCCGTGACATCCCGGCGTTCAAGCTGATGCGGTCGGCCGCGGCGTACTGGCGCGGCGACGAGAAGAACGAGCAGCTGCAGCGGATCTACGGCACCGCGTGGGAGTCGAAGGACGCGCTCAAAGCGCACACCACCATGCTCGAGGAGGCCGAGAAGCGCGACCACCGCAAGCTCGGCGCGGAGCTCGACCTGTTCTCCTTCCCGGACGAGATCGGCTCGGGCCTGGCCGTCTTCCACCCTAAGGGCGGCGTGATCCGGATGGCGATGGAGGAGTACTCACGCCGCCGCCACGTCGAGGAGGGCTACGAGTTCGTCAACAGCCCGCACATCACCAAGGGTGGGTTGTTCGAGACCAGCGGTCACCTCGACTGGTTCGCCGACGGAATGTATCCGCCGATGCACCTCGACGAGGGCACGGCCTACTACCTCAAGCCGATGAACTGCCCGATGCACAACCTGATCTTCGCCGCGCGCGGGCGGTCCTACCGCGAGCTGCCAATGCGGTTGTTCGAGTTCGGCACCGTCTACCGGTACGAGAAGTCCGGTGTGGTGCACGGCCTGACCCGCGCCCGCGGGTTCACCCAGGACGACGCGCACATCTACTGCACCCGCGAGCAGATGCCCGACGAGCTCACCGCGCTGCTGCAGTTCGTGCTCGAGCTGCTGCGCGACTACGGACTGGTGGACTTCTACCTCGAGCTGTCGACCCGCGACCCGGAGAAGTCGGTCGGCACCGACGAGGCTTGGGAGGAGGCGACCGCCGCGCTGCAGCAGGTCGCCGACGCGTCCGGCCTCGAGCTCGTTCCGGATCCGGGCGGTGCTGCGTTCTACGGGCCCAAGATCTCGGTGCAGGCGCGCGACGCGATCGGTCGCACCTGGCAGATGTCCACGATCCAGGTCGACTTCACCCTGCCGGAGCGCTTCGACCTGACCTACCAGGCGCCCGATGGCAGCCGGCAACGGCCGGTGATGATCCATCGCGCGCTGTTCGGGTCGATCGAGCGGTTCTTCGCGGTGCTGCTCGAGCACTACGCCGGGGCCTTCCCGGCCTGGCTCGCGCCGGTCCAGGTGGTCGGCATCCCCATCGCCGAGCAGCACGTGGCCTACCTGCAGGGCGTCGCCGAGCGCCTGCGCGGGGCCGGCGTCCGCGTCGAGGTCGACGACGCCGACGACCGGATGCAGAAGAAGATCCGCAACGCGCAGCGGCAGAAGATCCCGTTCATGCTTCTCGCCGGCGAGGACGACGTGGCCGCGAACGCGGTGTCCTTCCGCTACCGCGACGGCACGCAGGCCAACGGCGTCCCGGTCGACGACGCGGTGGCCGAGATCCTCGCCGTCATCTCCCAGCGGCTGGTTGACCCGTCGGCGCTACGGGCCGGCCATGCCGAACCTAGCGACGCGGCCCAACTGAGCGATGCGGCCGAGGTCAGCGACGGCGCGTGAGCGACCACGACGAGCAGCTCGGGCTCGGCGAGCCGGACGCGTTCCAGCGGCTGTGGATGCCGCACCGCCTCGCCTACATCAAGGGCGGTGCGCGAGGCGACGGCTGCCCGTTCTGCGAGATCACGGGGCTGCCCGACGGCGACGCGCTGATCGTGGCGCGCGGGGACCTCGCGTACGCCGTGCTCAACCTCTACCCCTACAACCCGGGCCACCTCATGCTCGTGCCCTACCGGCACGTCGCCGACTTCGTCGAGCTCACGGCGGAGGAGTGCGCGGAGATCGCCGCGCTCACCCAGTCGGCGCTGTCGGCGCTGCGGGAGGTGTCCGGGGCGCAGGGCTTCAACGTCGGGCTCAACCTTGGCTCGGTCGCCGGCGCCGGGATCGCTGCGCACCTGCACCAGCACGTCGTCCCGCGCTGGGGCGGCGACACCAACTTCATGCCGGTCGTCGGCCACACCCGGGTGCTGCCGCAGCTGCTCGCCGACACCCGCGACGCGCTGGCCGCTGCCTGGCCGACGGGCGCCTAGTGGAGCCGGCGCGGCGCGGCCCGGCGGTCCGGCTAGCCCTGCGCCTGCTCGTCGTGGTCGTGTTCCTCGCCCCGATCGCTTTCATGGTCACCGGGTCCCTGCGCCGGCTCGGCGCGGCGCCGCCGGAGGGGTTCGAGCTGGTCCCGGAGGGCGCCGGGCTCTCGGCGTACCGCGCAGCGGAGGACGCACTGCCGCTGAGGCGCCTGCTGCTCAACTCGCTTGCGGTCGTCGTCGTCGCGGTGCCGGTCACCGTCGTCGTCGCGAGCTGGGCCGGGTTCGCGCTGGCCCAGCTGCCACGCCGGTCGCGCCGGCTGCTCGTGGCCGTCACCGCCGCGCTGCTGATGGTGCCGCTGCCGATGCTCTGGGTCGCCCGCTTCGTGCTGTTCCTGCGCCTCGGTGTGCTCGACACGCTGGTCCCGCTCATGGCGCCGGCGCTCGCGGCGACGACGCCGTTCACCGTGCTGCTCGCTTACCGCGCGTTCTCCCGGGTCTCGCCAGAGGTCTGGGACGCCGCGCGGCTGGAGGGGGCTTCTGCGCTGCGCACCTGGTGGTCCGTCGGGCTGCCGCTGGTGTCGGCGACCACGTCGGCGATCGCGGCGGTCGCGTTCGTCTTCCACTGGGGCAACTACCTCGACGCGCTGCTGTACGTGCAGTCGCCCGGCCGCCGCACGCTGCCGCTCGGCGTGGGCGAGCTGGCGCAGCTCGACCCGACCGAGCTGCCGGTCATGCTGGCCGGCGCCGTGCTGCTCGCGGTCCCCGCGCTGCTGGCGCTGATCGCCGTGCAGCGCCCGCTGCTGCACGCCCGCGACCATGGCGGTGCCGCGTGAGAAGCGGTCTGGTGGTCGAGGGACTCTCCTACCGGTACCCGCGAGCCACCACCGACTCGCTTGTCGACGTCCACCTCGCCGTCGCACCGGGCGAGGTGCTCGCCATCGTCGGCCCGTCCGGGTCCGGCAAGAGCACGCTGCTCCGGCTGCTCTGTGGCCTGCTGTCGCCGGCGTCCGGCCGCGTCTCGATCGACGGCGAGGACCTGACGCGGGTGGCGCCGGAGCAGCGGCCGGTGGCCATGGTGTTCCAGGGCTTCGCGCTGTTCCCGCACCTCACCGTGCGCGACAACCTCGGCTTCGGCCTGCGGGTACGACGGGTGGCGCGGTCCGAGCGGGTCGCCCGCGTCGACCGCGTGGCCGACGCGCTGCGCCTTACCCCGCTGCTCGATCGGCTGCCGTCCCAGCTCTCCGGCGGCGAGCGGCAGCGGACCGCACTCGGCCGGGCGCTGGTGCGCGACCCGGCCGTCTTCTGCCTCGACGAGCCGCTGTCCAGCCTCGACCCGGTGCTGCGCACGGCGGCGCGGCGCGAGCTGCAGGAGCTGCTCCGGGCGGACGGCCGCTGCGCCGTCTACGTGACGCACGACCAGGTCGAGGCGATGACCGCCGGCGACCAGGTCGCGGTCCTCCGCGACGGCCGGGTCGAGCAGGTCGCGACACCACGCGAGCTCTACGAGCACCCGGCCACCACCTTCGTGGCCGGCTTCGTCGGGACGCCGCCGATGAGCCTGCTGCCCGCCGCGTCGGCCGGCCCGGTCGTTGCGGCATTCGCGGTGCCGGCCGGTGCGACGCTCGGCGTCCGCGCCGAGGACGTCCGGCTCGACGCCGGTGCGCCGCCGGTGCCGGTGCTCGCGGTCGAGGACGTCGGCAGCGAGCTGCACGTCGTCCTCGATGTCGGCGGCTCGCCGCTGGTGGCGCGAGCGGCGCCCGGCGTGCGGGTTCTGCCCGGCGACGCGATCGGTGTGCGCGTGCCGCCGGAGCGCGTGCACGTCTTCGACGCCGACGGTCGCGCGGTGCGGCTCGGGCCGATCCGATGAGGCACGGTCGCTACCGGCCGGGGCTGTGGCGGCTGCTCGCGCCGTTCGGCCTCGGCGCGCTCGTCCTCGTCGTCGCGCCGGCCGTCGTGACGGCGGTCTACGCCTTCACCCGATACGACGCGTTGTCGCCGGCTCGGTTCGTCGGGTTCGACGTCTTCCGCGACCTCTGGCGCTACCCCGAGCTGCACGACTCGCTCGAGGCCACTGCGTGGTTCCTCGTCCTCGCGGTCCCGCTCCGGGTCGCCGGCGGGCTGGGGCTCGCCCTGCTGATGCACCGGCCCGAGCGGCTCGGCGTGCTCGGCCGGGTGGCGGCGTACGCGCCTGCCGTCGTGCCCGACCCCGCCACGGCGCTCGTGTGGCTCTGGGTGGTCAACCCGGTCTACGGGCCGGTCGGCCTCGTCGTGCGGACCGTCGGCGGTGACCCGTCACCCGTCCTGCTGTCGCCGTGGGGCGCTCGGCTGACGATCGTCGCGATCGCCGTGCTCGCGGTAGGGGAGGGCTTTCTCGTCACGCTCGCCGCGCGGCGAGAGCTGCCCGAAGCGCTCTACGACGTCGCCCGGACCGAGGGCGCCGGTGCGTTCGGGTGCTTCCGCCGGGTCACCCTGCCGATGCTCGCGCCGGTGCTCGGGCTGGTCGCGGCGCGCGACCTCGTGGCGAGCATGCAGGTGACGCTCGTGCCGACGCTGCTGCTGACCCGCGGCGGCCCGCTCAACGCGACGAAGACGCTGCCGGTCCTCGCCTACGAGCGCGGATTCCGCGAGCTGCGGCTCGGCGACGCGGCGGCGCTCGCGGTCATCCTCACGCTGGCCACCGGCGTGGTCGTCGCGCTGCAGTTCCGGCTGCTGCGGCGGTGGAGCCCCTCGCTTCGCGCCGACTGATCAGCGCGCCGACTGGTTCGGCGCGAGGCCAGACCGCGGTCAGGCGCCGGCGGCCGTGATGACCTTCGACGCGAGGTGCGACGGCATGGGCTCGTAGCGGGCGAACCGCCGCGAGAACGACCCACTGCCGTGCGACAGCGAGCGCAGGTCGATCGCGTAGCGCACGACCTCGGTCTCCGGGACCTCGGCGCGGACGAGCGTCCGGCCCGTGCCGACGGGCTCGGTGCCGGACACCCGCCCGCGCCGCGACGACAGGTCGCTCATGACCGTGCCGACGTACTCGTCGGGGACCAGCACGCCGAGCTCGAGGATCGGCTCCAGCAGCGCGACCTCGCCGCTCTTCGCGGCCTCCTTCAGCGCCAGCCCGCCGGCGATCTGGAACGCCATGTCGGAGGAGTCGACGCTGTGCGCCTTGCCGTCGCGCAGCGTGACGCGCACGTCGACGAGCGGGTATCCGGCGACGACGCCCTTGTCCATCTGCGCCCGCGCGCCCTTCTCGACCGACGGGATGAACTGGTTGGGCACCGAGCCGCCGAAGATCTTGTCGACGAACTCGAACCCGTCGCCGCTGGGCAGCGGCTCGACGTCGATCGAGCAGACGGCGAACTGGCCGTGCCCGCCGGACTGCTTCACATGCCGTCCGAGCCCGCTCGCCTTGCTGCTGAAGGTCTCGCGCAGCGGCACGCGTACGTCGACGGTCGTGACGGATACGCCGTACTTCGTCTTGAGCCGTTCGAGCAGGACGTCGGCATGCGCCTCGCCCATGCACCAGAGCACCAGCTGATGGGTCTCGATGTTGCGCTCGAGGCGCACCGTCGGGTCCTCGGCGACGATCCGGTTGAGGCCGGTCCCGAGCTTGTCCTCGTCGGCCTTGCTGGTCGCCTCGATCGCGACCGGCAGCAGGGGCTCCGGCATCTCCCACGGCTCGATCAGCAGCTGGTTGTCCTTCTCGGACAGCGTGTCGCCGGTCTCCGCGCGCTGCAGCTTGGCGATCGCGCAGATGTCGCCGGCGCCGCACTCGGTCAACGGCCGCTGCTGCTTGCCCAGCGGCGAGGAGAGCGTGCCGACCTTCTCGTCGACGTCGTGGTCCTCGTGCCCGCGGTCGGTGAGCCCGTGGCCGCTGACGTGGACCACCGTGTCCGGACGCAGCGTGCCGCTGAAGACACGGACCAGGCTGATCCGCCCGACGTACGGGTCGGTCGTCGTCTTGATGACCTCGGCGACGAGCGGTCCGCTCGGGTCGCAGGTCAGCGGCTCCCGCGGGTCGCCCGACGGCGAGGTCACGGCCGGCAGCGGGTGCTCCAGCGGCGAGGGGAACGCCGATGTCAGCACCTCGAGCAGCTCGGCCATCCCGAGCCCGGTCGTCGCGGCAGTCGCGAGCACCGGGTAGAAGGCGCCGCGCGCGACGGCGGTCTCCAGGTCGTCGATGAGCACCTTGGTGTCGATGTCCTCGCCGGCGATGTACCGGTCCATGAGGGTCTCGTCCTCGCTCTCGGCGATGATCCCCTCGATCAGCGCGTTGCGCGCCTCCTCGATCAGCGGCAGGTGCTCCGGGTCCGGCCCGCGCTCGACCCGCGAGCCCGAGGAGTAGTCGAACACCTGCTTGGAGAGCAGGCCGATGACGCCGCCGATCTTCTCGTCGTCGGTGTGCAGCGGCAGGTACAGCGGGAGCACCCCCTCGCCGAAGATGCGCTGGCAGAGCGCGAGGGTCTCCTCGAAGTCGGCGCGGTCCCGATCGAGCTTGCTGATGACGATGGCGCGCGGCATGCCGACGTTGGCGCACTCCTCCCACAGCATCCGGGTGGAGCCGTCGATGCCGTCGACGGCAGAGACGACGAACAGCGCTGCGTCGGCGCCGCGCAGCCCGGCCCGCAGGTCGCCGACGAAGTCGGCATAACCCGGAGCGTCGAGCAGGTTGACCTTGATGCCACTGTGCTGGATCGGCGCCAGCGCGAGCGAGACCGAGCGCTGCTGGCGCAGCTCGGCGTCGTCGAAGTCGGTGGTCGTTGTGCCGTCCTCGACGCGACCGGGACGGTTGAGCGCTCCGGTCGCCACGAGGAGGGCCTCGACGAGGGTCGTCTTGCCCGACCCGGAGTGGCCGACCAGGACGACGTTGCGCACATTGCCGGGTGAGGTGACCACGGGTCCTCCGAGGGTGCAGCGGTCCGCAGACCGACAGTGGCGGTGCCGTGCCGCCGACTCTCCACCCGCGCGCGTCGCCCCGACAAGGCCCGGTGTGGCCGCCGATAGGGTGTCCGCCATGCTCAACAAGGCCCGTGCGCCGATCGGCCGCGCGGTCGGCCCGGTCGTGCGTGGCCTCGCCCGCACCCCGCTCACCGCCAACGGGCTCACGATCCTCGGCACGGTCGGCGCCGTCGGCGGCGCGCTCGTGCTCGCGACCGGACGCTTGTTCGTCGGCACCCTCGTCGTGTGGGGCTTCGTGATGTTCGACCTGCTCGACGGGCAGCTGGCGAGGGCGCGGGGCGGGCCGACCGTCTGGGGGGCGCTGCTCGACTCGACCCTCGACCGGGTCACCGACGGGGCGGTGTTCGCCGCGGTCGTGTGGCACTTCGCCGGCGACGGCGACCAGCCGTGGCTGGCCGGCCTCGGGCTGGTGTGCCTGGTGTCCGGCGCCGTCGTGTCCTACGTCAAGGCGCGGGCCGAGGGCCTCGGCCTGCGCTGCGACGTCGGCATCGCCGAGCGCGCCGAGCGACTGATCCTCGTCCTCGTCGGGACCGGGCTGCACGGGCTTGGCGTGCCCTACGTCATGGCCGCGCTGCTGTGGGTGCTCGCCGCCGCGTCGGTCTTGACCATCGCCCAGCGGATGGCCTTCGTCCGGGCACAGGCGGTCGCGCTCGACGGCGCGTCGCAGTGACCCGCTAGTGGGCCTGCCGCCGCGGCTGCAGTACCTCGGCTACGCGGCCGGATGGAGCGCCGTGCGGTCCGTGCCCGACGCGGTCGCGAGGCGGCTCTTCGACGCCGGCGCCATGGCCGCCCACCGCCGCGGCGGGTCGGGCGTGCGGCGACTGCGCGCGAACCTGCGGCGGGTCCTCGGCCCGGACGCGAGCGAGGTCGAGCTCGCCGCGGTGACAGCGGCCGGGCTCGCGTCGTATGCGCGCTACTGGCGAGAGGTCTTCCGGCTCTCGCCCGGCCGGTACGACGACATCGTCGCCCGTACGAGGATGGCCAACGAGCAGACGGTGCGCACGGCGTACGCCGCCGGCCGCGGCGTCATCCTGGTGCTGCCGCACCAGGGCAACTGGGACTACGGCGGCGTGTGGGCCACCCTGACCGGCATGCCGTTCACGACCGTCGCGGAGCGGGTCGAGCCGGCCGCGCTGTTCGACCGCTTCGTCGAGATGCGCGAGCGGATCGGGATGGAGGTCGTCCCGCTGACCGGCGGTGAGGCGAGTCCGTTCGAGCTGCTCGCGAGCCGGCTCGAGGCCGGCGGCATGCTCTGCCTGCTCGGCGACCGCGACCTGACCTCGCGCGGCGTCGAGGTCGACTTCTTCGGCGACGTCACGCGATTCCCCGCCGGGCCCGCGGCGCTCGCGCTGCGGACCGGCGCCGCGCTGCTGCCGGTGACGCTTGCCTTCGCCGACGACGGCTGGGACCTGCACACCCACGACCAGGTGCATCCGCCCGCACTCGGTTGCGGAGCGCACGACGACACGACGAAGGTCCGCGCCATGACCCAGCAGGTCGCGCGCGCGTTCGAGGTCGGCGTCCGCGCGCACCCCGAGGACTGGCACATGCTGCAGCGGCTCTGGCTCTCCGACCTCGACCCGGCCGACCCGCGCCGCGCGCGCCAGGACCCGAGGTGAGGGTCGGGCTGGTCTGCCCCTACACGTGGGACGTCCCGGGCGGCGTCCAGGCGCATGTCCGCGACCTCGCGGGGGCGCTGCTCGCGACGGGTCATGAGGTGTCGGTGCTTGCGCCCGCTCTCGACGCCGACGCCGAGCTGCCGGACTTCGTCGTCAACGCCGGGCGCACCGTGCCGATCCGCTACAACGGCTCGGTCGCGCGACTGGCGTTCGGGCCGCGCAGTGCCGGACGGGCGCGAAGGTGGATCGCCGACGGCGACTTCGACGTGCTGCACATCCACGAGCCGCTGGCCCCCAGCGTGAGCCTGCTCGCGCTCTGGGCGGCTCGCGGACCGGTCGTCGCGACGTTCCACGCGTCGGTCGTGCGCTCGCGTGCGCTGGAGACTCTCGAGCCGGCGCTTCGACCGACGCTGGAGAAGATCCACGCCCGCATCGCCGTGAGCCCCGCCGCGCGGTCCTACGTCGTCACCCACCTCGGCGGGTCGTGCGTGCTCGTCCCGAACGGCGTCGGGGTCGCGACGTTCGCCGCCGCGACCCCGTTCGACGGATGGCCCGGAGAGCACGGCGCGGTCGGGTTCCTCGGCCGCATCGACGAGCCGCGCAAGGGCCTGCCGACGCTGCTCGAGGCGTTCGGCCCGCTGGCCGCGGCGCACCCGGGGCTGCGGCTCCTGGTCGCCGGACCGGGTGACGTCGAGGAGGTGCGCGACGAGCTGCCGGGGCCGTGGGCGCACCGGGTCGAGCTGCTCGGCCTCGTCAGCGAGGCCGACAAGGCGCGGTTCTACCGGTCGGTCGACGTCTACTGCGCGCCCAACCTCGGCGGCGAGAGCTTCGGCATCGTCCTGCTGGAAGCGATGGCGGCCGGCACCGCCGTCGTCGCGAGTGACCTCGACGCCTTCCGGATCACCCTCGACGGTGCCGGCGAGCTGGTGCCGCCGGACGACCCGGCCGCCCTCGCGGCCGCGCTCGACTGCGTGCTCTCCGATCCGTCGCGCCGAGCCCAGCTGGCTGCGCGCGGCCGCGACGTCGTACGCCGGTACGACTGGACGTCGGTCGCCGCGCAGGTCGTCGAGGTCTACGAGACGGTGGCGGGGGAGAAGGTCTCCGCCGACCGCGCTCCGGTCGACCGGGCGCGAGACGACCGACCCCGCCCCTGATCGATCCGCAGCTCGCCGAGCCGCGAACAGTGAAGATCCCCACGCTCACGTCCGCGCGTATCACTTCAAGGTTCGGCCGGCCCGCCGTGACCTGGCTAGCATCCGCGGGGTGCGGCCGCTGACGTACGTCGTGGTGCTGGCGGCCGTGCTGTCCCTGCTGACCACCTACCTCGTGTGGACCGACGGCCGGCTGGACCGGCTCGGCACTCGGATGCAGGGCGCGTGGTCGGCGCTCGACGCCCAGCTGGTCCGACGGTCGGCGGCGGCCGGCGAGCTGGCGGCGTACTGCCGACGGCACGGCCTCGGCTCACCGGTGCCCGTCGAGGCGATGGAGGACGCCGCCGTCGCGGCGCAGGCCGCCGACCAGGACGACCGGGAACGCGCCGAGAACGACCTGAGCAAGGCGATTCACCTGGCGCTGCCGACGATCGGCGATCTGCCGGAAGACCTGGACAAGCCGCGCCGGCTCTGCGCCGAGCTGTCCACCGCGGCGACCCGGGTCGGCCTGGCGCGGCAGTTCTACAACGACGCCGTACGGGACCTGCGCGGGCTGCGCCGCCGACGGTTCGCCGGCCTGCTCGCCCGCACTCGCGGTCTCGGGGCCTCCGCGGCATTCTTCGAGATCGATGACACCGCGCTGCCGGACACCTCTGGCGGAGTCCGCCCACCGTCGCGGTGAGACTTCCCTAGACCGCTGGCGACCGCGCTCGCCGCGTGCCGTAACCTCGTCACTTCCACCAGCCCTGACCCCCTGCCGAGAGTGTGACCGTGCGCCTGCCTGCCCGTTCCCGTCCCGTGCGTCCCCGGCGTGTCGCCGCCGCCGTCGTGGCCCTGACGCTCGCCAGCTCGGCCGCTGCGTGCAGCGGTGGCGACGACTCCGGGTCGTCGTCCCAGGCCTCGACGTCGCCGAGCCCGAGCCCGAGCCCGAGCCCGTCGACGTCGCCGCCGGCGAGCCCGTCGCCGAGCCCCACTCCGCAGCTGCGGTCGGCGCTCACCGGGTTGCCGGTGACGCAGCTGGGCCGGGTCCTCGCGGTGAAGGTCGACAACGCGCCGCTCGCCCGCCGCTTCCAGGTCGGCCTCGACAGCGCCGACGTCGTCTATGAGGAGGTCGCCGAGGCCGGCCTCACTCGCTTCCTCGCCGTGTTCGCCTCCCAGCCGGCGCCGAAGATCGGCCCGGTCCGCAGCGTGCGGGAGAGCGACCTCGAGCTGCTGCGCCAGTACGGCAAGGTGCTCTTCGGGTTCTCCGGCGGCAACAAGGGGGTCCTGCGCACCGTCGCGAGGGCGCAGATCGTCGACGTCAGCTACGACGCGGTCCCTGCGGCGTACGACCTGCGCAAGGGCGAGCGCCGCGACGCCTACAACTTCTACACGTCCACCAGCCGGCTGCTGACCTCGCGCGCGGGCGGCGAGACGGAGAAGCCGGTCGGGTTCACCTTCGGCGCGCTGCCGGCCGCGGCCGCGGCGGCGCCGCCCGTGTCCTCCGTCGCGGTGCCGTGGTCGGACAAGTCGAGCACCGGATTCACCTACGACGCGAACAACTTGGTCTGGCTCCGGTCCAACAACGGCACGCCGGCGACGATGTCCGACGGCGCGCGGATGCGGGCCGGCACCGTCATCGTCCAGTACGTCGCCACGCGCCAGTCGCAGTACGTCGACGTCGCGGGCAGCCGTACGCCGTACTCAGTCACCATCGGCGGCGGGAAGGCGGAGATCTACCGCGAGGGCCGAAAGATCGTGGGGCAGTGGGTGCGGCCCACCGCGACGCACGGCACCCGCTTCGTCTACGCCGGCGGCACGGACATCCCGCTCAAGCCCGGGCCGGTGTGGGTACTGCTCGTGCCGCAGGGCGTGCGCATCACGAATACGTAGGCGCGAGCGCGGGATCGACCGCCGTACGATGGGCGCATGACGAGCGACGACACACCCACAACCGGCACCGCCCGGGTCAAGCGCGGTATGGCCGAGATGCTCAAGGGCGGCGTCATCATGGACGTCGTCGACGTTGAGCAGGCCAAGATCGCGGAGGACGCCGGCGCGGTCGCGGTGATGGCGCTCGAGCGGGTCCCGGCGGACATCCGCCGGGACGGCGGCGTCGCCCGCATGAGCGACCCGGACATGATCGACGGGATCATCGCCGCCGTCTCGATCCCGGTCATGGCGAAGGCCCGGATCGGGCATTTCGTCGAGGCGCAGGTCCTGCAGTCGCTCGGCGTCGACTACGTCGACGAGTCCGAGGTCCTGACGCCGGCCGACGAGGCGCACCACATCGACAAGTGGGCCTTCACGGTCCCCTTCGTCTGCGGCGCGACGAACCTCGGCGAGGCGCTGCGGCGCATCGCGGAGGGCGCGGCGATGATCCGCTCGAAGGGCGAGGCGGGCACCGGCAACGTCGTGGAGGCGACCCGCCACATGCGCTCGATCACCGGCGAGATCCGCCGCCTGTCGACGCTCGACGACACCGAGCTGTACGCCGCCGCCAAGGAGCTGCGGGCGCCGTACGACCTGGTCGCCGAGATCGCCCGCACCGCCAAGCTCCCCGTGGTGCTGTTCACGGCCGGCGGCATCGCCACCCCGGCCGACGCCGCGATGATGATGCAGCTCGGTGCGGACGGCGTCTTCGTCGGGTCCGGCATCTTCAAGTCCGGCGACCCGGCGGCGCGGGCCCGCGCCATCGTCGAGGCGACGACCTTCTACCAGGACCCGTCGATCATCGCGAAGGTCTCCCGCGGCCTCGGCGAGGCCATGGTCGGCATCAACCTCGACACCCTCGCCCCCGCGGAGCGCTACGCCGACCGGGGTTGGTAGCCGCTCCGCGGATCGGCGTCCTCGCGCTCCAAGGGGACGTACGCGAGCATGCCGCGGCGCTGCGCGAGAGCGGCGCCGAGGTCAGCGAGGTACGCCGGGTCGAGGAGCTCGCCGCCGTCGACGGGCTGGTCCTCCCCGGCGGCGAGTCGACGACGATCGGCCGGCTCGCGGAGATCTTCGGCCTGCTCGCGCCGTTGCAGCGTGCGGTCGCCGACGGCCTGCCGGTGTACGGGTCGTGCGCCGGCATGATCCTGCTCGCCCGCGAGGTGCTCGGCGGCCTGCCGGGGCAGCCGACGATCGGCGGTCTCGACGTGGCCGTGCGTCGCAACGCCTTCGGCCGGCAGGTGGACTCGTTCGAGGCCGCGGTCGACGTCGTCGGTGTCGACGGTGGCCCGGTTACCGGCGTCTTCATCCGCGCGCCGTGGGTGGAGCAGGCCGGGGCCGACGTCGAGGTGCTCGGCGAGCACGCCGGTAGGATTGTCGCCGTACGCCAGGGCAACGTCCTGGCCACCTCGTTCCACCCCGAGCTCACCGGCGACCGCCGGGTGCACGGCCTGTTCTGCGACATGGTGCGGGGCAGGTAGGAGCAGACGCGTGCGGAGGCAGTCGTGAGCGGGCATTCCAAGTGGGCTACCACAAAGCACCAGAAGGCGGCCAAGGACGCCAAGCGGAGCAAGAACTTCGCCAAGCTCATCAAGACCATCGAGGTCGCGGCGCGCACCGGCGGCGGTGATCCCAACGGCAACCCGACGCTCGTCGACGCGATCTCCAAGGCGCGCAAGGAGTCGGTCCCGGTCGAGAACATCGACCGTGCGGTCAAGCGCGGCTCGGGCGAGCTCGCCGACGGCGCCAACTACGAGTCGATCATGTACGAGGGCTACGCCCCTGGGGGGGTTGCGGTGCTCGTCGAATGCCTCACCGACAACCGCAACCGCGCGGCGTCGGAGGTGCGCACCGTGTTCTCGCGCAACGGGGGAGCGCTGGCCGACCCCGGCTCGGTCGCCTACCTGTTCACGCGCAAGGGCGTTGCGCTGGTCCCGTCGGCCGGCCGCACCGAGGACGACGTCCTCACGGCCGTCCTCGACGCGGGTGCCGAGGAGGTCAACGACCTCGGTGAGATGTTCGAGGTCATCTGCGAGGCGACCGACCTGCACGCCGTACGCGAGGCGCTCGATGCCGCCGGGTTGCCGCTCGAGTCGGCCGAGCTGACCTTCCTCCCGTCGATGTCGGTGCCCCTCGACGACGAGGTGGCCAAGAAGGTCCTCAAGCTCGTCGACCTGCTCGACGACCTCGACGACGTGCAGAACGTGTGGGCCAACTTCGACGTCTCCGACGAGGTCCTCGAAGCCGTCAGCTAGCCCCCCTCGACTTCACCCACTCAATCCACCACCGAAACGGACATTTCGGGCACAACGCGGTGGATTGAGTGGGTGAAGTCGGAGGGAAGCGCGGTGGCGCGGGACACGCCGGGGAAGCCTGCGTCGGTACGACGGCGGCGCGGGCTAGAGTTCTCGTCGAACACACGTTCGCTGCGGCGACCAGGCGAGAGGGGCGGCACGGTGCGCGTCCTCGGCGTCGACCCCGGGCTCACCCGTTGTGGCCTCGGCGTGGTCGAGTCCGGCAGCGGCGGGCGCCTGCACCTGGTCGCGGTCGACGTCGTCCGCACCCCACCGGCCGACCACGTCGCGGCGCGGCTGCTGCTGCTCGAGCGGGCGGTCGACGACTGGATCGCGACGCACCGGCCCGACGCGGTCGCGGTCGAGCGGGTCTTCAGCCAGCACAACGTCCGCACCGTCATGGGTACGGCGCAGGCCGGCGCGGTCGCGCTGCTGTGCGCCGCCCGCGCCGGCTTGCCGGTCGCGCTGCACACGCCGAGCGAGGTGAAGGCGGCGGTCAGCGGCTCCGGCCGCGCGGACAAGGCGCAGGTTGCGCTGATGGTGACCCGGCTGCTCCGGCTGCCGGCCACCCCCACGCCGGCCGACGCCAGCGACGCGCTCGCGCTGGCCATCTGCCACCTGTGGCGCGGCCCGGCGACCGACCGGCTGGCCGCGGCGCTCGCGGCGGCGACCCGATGATCGCCTCGGTCACCGGCCGGGTCGTCGCGCTCGCGCCCGACTCCGCCGTCGTCGAGCTCGGTGGCGCCGGGCTGCTCGTCCACTGCACGCCCGGCACGCTGGCCGGGCTGCGGGTCGGCGAGACGGCGTCGCTGGCCACCGTGCTCGTCGTCCGCGAGGACTCGCTGACGCTGTTCGGCTTCGCCACCGCCGACGAGCGGGTGGTCTTCGAGCTGCTGCAGACCGCGACCGGGGTCGGCCCGCGGCTGGCCCAGGCGGTCCTCGCCGTGCACGCACCCGACGCCGTACGCCGGGCCGTCGCGACCGAGGACCTCACCGCGCTCACCCTCGTCCCGGGCGTCGGCCGCAAGGGCGCCCAGCGCATCGTGCTCGAGCTCAAGGACCGGCTCGGCCCGGTCGGCGCCGGCGGGCCCACGGCCACGCCGGCCGGCTCGTCGGCCCGCGGCTACGTTCGCGAGGCGCTGGTCGGGCTCGGCTACCCCGGTCGAGAGGCCGACGAGGCGGTCGCCGGACTGCCGTCGGATCTCGACGAGGCCGACCTCGGCGGCGCGCTCAAGCTCGCGCTGCGCTCGCTGGACCGGCGGGCATGAGCGACGACGACCGCCCCGGGGTCGCGGAGCCGATCGAGCCGATCGCGCCGATCGCGCTGACCGCGCAGGCGACGCCGGACGAGCGCGAGGCCGAGTCGTCGCTGCGGCCGCGCAACCTCGACGAGTTCGTCGGCCAGG
>Ga0183260_10000727_pt1 | contig 28111 bp, 33 predicted proteins | sample AntDrymUQ4972206_2_FD_129768 | JGI IMG/M metagenome (GOLD analysis project Ga0183260, IMG submission 129768) | Polar desert sand microbial communities from Dry Valleys, Antarctica - metaG UQ497 (22.06) (version 2) (version 2) | ecosystem: Environmental > Terrestrial > Soil > Desert | place... | reverse complement strand
GCGGAGGGCTTCCTGGCCTCGGTGAGGTGCGCCAGGTAGCCGTCCGGGCCGACTCCGGCTCAGTCCGGCGCTGTCAGGATGCCCAGGATCCGGTCCACGTACCGGCGCAGCGCCGCTCCGTCAGCGGGTACGGCGGACAGTCCCGCCTGGATCAGCTGGGACTGGCCGAGGTAGGCGGTGTACGCCAGCAGCCCCCGGTCGCGGGCCTGCACCGGCGGGAAGCCCAGCTGCCGGAAGAGCTGGGCCAGGTAGCCGACCCTGCGTTCGGTCACCCGGTCCAGCGCCGGTGCTACCAGCGGATGTCTCGCGCTGGCCAATACAGCGGCGTCGATGACGTCCTCCTGCGCGAGCATGATCGCCGTCGTCAGCAGCAGCCGCAGCCGCTGCAACGGGTCGGTTTCCTCCTCGACCCGGACGATCACCGCCTCGGTGTGCTCTTGCTCCCACAGCTCGAGTGCCGCTGCGATCAGCGCCTCCCGGTTGGCAAAGTGCCAGTAGAAGCTGCCCTTCGTGGTGGCCAGCCGGCGGGCCAGCGGTTCCACCGCAACCCCGGCCATGCCGGTCTCGGCAATAGCGCTGAGTGCGGCCATTGCCCAGTCCGCGCGGGCGAGCCGACGGGTGGTGGGGGTTACCATCACCATACGGTAGCGTACGTTACGGACCATACGAGAGCGTACGGAGGCCAGTGATGAGGAACATCCATGAGCGCGTGCTTGACGCGCCGGCTGAGATCGTCGGCGGTATGCTCGACCGGATCGGCAGTGACGAGGACGTGCTCTGGCCGTCGCCGGCGTGGCCGCCGATGCGCTTCGACCGGCCGCTCGCCGTCGGCGCCGACGGCGGTCACGACGACATCCGCTACGTCGTCAGCGCCTACGACCCGGGTCGGCGGGTGGAGTTCCAATTCCATCCGGTGACCGGCCTGGATGGCTTTCATGCGCTGGAGCTGGAGCCCCTCGGCGAGGACCGCTGCGTGCTTCGGCACGTGCTGGCGGCGCGACTGCGTGGCCGGATGCTCATCCTGGTACCGCTCGCGGTGCGCTGGCTGCACGACGCCGTCTTGGAGGACCTCCTCGACAACGCCGAGCGTGCTGTCACCGGCGCCGTCGCACGGCCCTACCACTACTCGCCGTGGGTGCGGCTGTTGCGCCGGCTCTCGGCTCCACGGGCGCGCGCCGCGCCGATGCCGGTCGGTGCCACGCTGGTGGGGGCGGCGCTGGACCGGATCGACTACAGCGACGCGTACTCGATCGTGGTCGGTGCGAGCATCAGCGCCGACGCACGCACCTGGGCCGATGCCCTGTTCCACGGCGTGACCGGCATGCCTCGGCTGTCCGAAACCGAGTATGAGGTCCTCCTTGGTGCCGACGAGTGGCACCTTCGCTATCGGGTCGGCGTGCTTGTTGACGCCGCCTTCGATCGGGTCACGGTCACCGTGGCGACGGTGGTTCAGCTGAGCTCGCGTGCGGGGCGGATCTATTTCGCCGTGGTTCGTCGATTCCACCCAGCTGTCGTCCGGCTCCTGCTGCGCCGGGCCTCGCTGCGCCTGGTCGCTGACCGGCCAGCGAACCGGTTGCCTGGTCCGCCCCGACGTGTCATTCTCGATCGTGGCCAGTGATGCCACGATTTGTCACGGTCGCCGTACTATCTTTGGTCGCCCCGGACCCGGCAGCCTCTCCTGAAAGAGGTTCGGGGCATGTCCTCTGCGCCACCACCGGCTGCGGTGTCGCCCGAGATCGTTGATCTGCCGGATCCGACCGAAGCCAGAAGCATCCCGGCCCGCCGCACCTGTGCGTGATTGTCGAAGGCCCTCCGCCGATGCTCGCCCGGGTAGCCGAGATCCTGAACTCGATCGCGGACGGAGGTCCACAGGCCTCGCTGCCGGTGCGGTTGTGTCAGGAATGCGTGGTTGCCCTGTCGATCACCGGCGTTGGCTTGACGCTGATGACGGCCGACGGGCTCAGCGGTGGCATGGTTGCCGTCACCGACAGGCCGGCCCAGGGGATGGAGGAGCTGCAGTTCGCGCTGGGGCAAGGACCGTGTGTCGATGCCTCGCGTAGCCGCCGCCCGGTTCTACAACCCGACCTGCTGTCGACCGCAGTGGCACGCTGGCCGGAGTTCGGGGCGGCCATCCCGACCGCCGGCGTTCGTGCCATCTTCGCCTTCCCGTTGCAGGTCGGCGCCTTCCGGCTGGGCGTTCTTGCCCTGTACCGGGACACCCCAGGTCGGCTTGGCGACAGCGAACTGACCGACGCCTTGGCCTACGCCGACGCGGCTACCACGCTCTTGCTCGACCTGCAGGATCAGGCCGGTGCCAACCGCGAGCACCCTGCGCTGACCGGGGCGTTGGACAACCGAGCAGTGGTCCACCAGGCCACCGGCATGATCAGCGTCCAGCTCGGCGTCAGCCCCACCGAGGCACTACTGCGGCTGCGCGCTCATGCCTACGCTACAGATCGACCCATGCATGACATCTCGGTGGCTGTCGTCGGTCGTCGGATGCGCTTCGACCACAGCGAATACGGGAGTACGACCATCAAGGGGGGGCGTTGACAAAAGTCGAGGCAGGGAGGGCCATGACGACTCGCGAGCAACTCGTTGCCGAGACGTTCGTCGAGTTGGCGGACACGCTGGTCGCCGAATTCGACGTGATAGAGCTGCTGCACACCTTGGCCAGCCGCAGCGTCGAGCTTCTCGACGCCAGCGCCGCGGGGATCATGATGTCCGATCAACGCGGCGGGCTGACCGTGATGGCGTCCTCAGCCGAGGAAGCCCGGCTGCTGGAGCTGTACGAGCTGCAGAACAACGAAGGACCCTGTCTGGACTGCGTACGCTCAGGAGAACCTGTCGTGCCCGCGGACCTGGCGGCGATGCGCACGGCCTGGCCGGAGTTCACCCGGCGACTTCAAGAGTTCGGTTTCAGCACGGCGCAAGCGATCCCACTTCGGCTGCGCAGCGAGACGATCGGAGCCCTGAACCTCTTCCGGACCAGCTCGACTCCGATGACGCAGGCGGATCTGGCACTCGGCCAGGCCCTGGCCGACGTCGCGACCATCGGGCTGATCCAGGAACGCGCTATCGCCGCCAGTCAGCTGCTGGCGGAGCAACTACAGGCCGCACTCAACAGCCGTATCCTGCTCGAGCAGGCCAAAGGCGACCTCGCCGAGCGCACCGGCCTCCCGATGGACCAGGCGTTCCAGCTGATGCGAAGCCACGCGCGCAACCAGGGTCGCCGCTTGGGCGACATCGCCACCGAGATCATCGACGGCTCCCTCGTCCTAGCCGGTGCCAAGACCGGGTAGCGGATTCACTGGTCGTGATCGAATGGGCAGGTGCTGCGCATGTCGCGTGCCCGCTTCGAGGAGTTGGTCTCCGACGCACTCGACGAGATCCCGCCCGAGCTGACCCGGCTGATGGACAACGTGGTCGTGCTCGTGGGTGACCGCGACCCCGAGGAGCCGAGCCTGCTCGGGCTCTACGAGGGCGTCGCGCTGACCGAGCGGGGCTGGGATTATGGCGGCCACTTGCCCGACCGGATCCTGATCTACCGGCAGGCGCTGCTCGACATCTGTGACACCGAGCAGGAAATAGTTGACGAGGTGGCTGTCACCGTCGTCCACGAGATCGCCCATCACTTCGGGATCGACGACGAGCGGCTGCACGACCTCGGCTGGGCCTGAGGCAGCCTCAGCCCCGTGCGGCGACCAGTTGCCACATCCGCGCCGTGTGCACGAACGGCTCGCGGTCGCAGACGGCCAGCTCGAGCTGTTCGAGCCGGGCGTAGAACTCGGGATCGGCTTTCAGTCCGTCGTCGGTGATGAAGTCGGCGATGCACCGGATGCCGAAGCGGTGCAGCACATGACAACCGTTCGCCTCCAGCGCGGTCGCGATGTCGGAGGCTTCCAATCGGCGGACGTCGTGGTCGAAGGTCACCGTCCGCGCGGTCGCGGCGTCGAGCAACTCCAGCGCCTCGGAGAGGTCCAACCGACGCACCGCGGCAGCCAACACATCGGAGGCCGGGTTTCCGGCGATGAGAGACAGAACGCCACCGACCCGGGTCAGGGCGACCAGTTGGGCCACGCTGCCAACGGGATCGGTGCGGTACTGCAGCAGGTTGTGGCAGAGAACCGCATCGAAGTCGGCACCTGGCACGTCGTCGAGGTCGGCGTGGACGGTGTGGACGCGGCCTGCCACCCCGGCCAGTTGTGCGGCGTTTCGGGCCGCGCCGAGTAGCGGCTCGGAGAAGTCGAGCACGGTCACATCGTGTCCCGCCCGAGCCAACGCGATGGCGTCCGTCCCATCGCCACCGCCGACGTCCAGGATTCGTAACGGGCAGTCGGGCAGCGAGCGCAGCAGCGTGTTTTCGACGGTCCGGTAGCGCAGCCGACCCCAGGGCGAGCGCTGCCACGCATGCCATGACCGGAGGTGGCTGTCGAAAGTTTCGCTCGTTCCAGTCATCTCCGATGATGCTAGTAACGTCGGGGAGGTGGGGGACAAGCTGCCGATCAAGATGCTGCATGACCGGGTGCTGGCTCGGATGCCGCGCGAGGAGGGCGAGCGCAAGTCCACCGGCGGGATCCTGATTCCGGCCACCGCCCAGGTCGCCAAGCGGCTGTTCTGGGGCGAGGTGGTGGGCATCGGCAACCACGTGCGGGCGATCAAGGTCGGCGATCGCGTGCTGTTCAGCCCCGACGACCAGCACGAGGTCGAGGTCAGCGGCGAGGACTACCTGATCTTGCGCGAGCGGGACATCCACGCTGTCGCCGCGTCGCGGATCGAGGAGTCCACGGGGCTGTACCTCTAACGGGGGGCGTCGCCCGACCTAGCGGAGCTAGAGCCGACCTTGGTGAAGCCGGGTCAGCCAAGCGGCAGCGTCGCGAAACGCGGCATCGGTCGTCGTCGCCGAAACCGGCTTGGCCGGTACGGCGTCGGCGCGGGGATAGGAGCCGAGGTACCGCACGTCGGCGCAGATCCGGCGTAGCGCCATCAGGGCCTGCCCCACGCGGGCGTCGAGCAGGTGCCCTTCGCAGTCCAGGGTGAAGCTGTACTGGCCCATCCGATCCTTGGTCGGCCGCGACTCGATCCGGGTCAGGCTGATCCCTCGTACGGCGAACTCCGTCAGCACCTCCAACAGCGCGCCAGTGTGGTCCTCGGCGATGAACGCGACCAGCGAGGTCTTGTCACGTCCGGTCGGCTCGGGCGGCGGACCGGGCCGGGAGAGCAGCACGAACCTGGTCACCGCATCCGGAACGTCGGCGATCCCCGTCGACAGCGGTGCGAGCCGGTAGCGCTCGCCGGCCAGCGGGGCGGCCACCGCGGCGTCGTACTCCTTGCGGGCCACCCCCGCCGCGGCCTGCGCTGTCGAGTTCGTCAGCACGATCTCGGCGTGCGGCAGATGCTCGCGCAGCCACTTCCGGCACTGCGCCTCGGCATGCGGGTGAGTGGCGACCGTTGCGATCGCCTCGCCAGGCGTGCCCGGTCGGACCAGCAGAGCGAAGCTGACCGGCAGCAGCACCTCCCGGGTGATGAGCAGCGGCTCTCCGGTAGCCAGCTCGTCCACCGTGGACGGAACCGAACCTTCGACCGAGTTCTCCAGGGGTACGACGGCCGCGTCGGCCTCGCCGTCACGCACGGAGTCGATGGCCGCCGAGACCGACGGCTGCGGCAACAGCGTGGCGCGTGCTGCAGCGGGCAGCGTACGCAGCGCCATCTCCGCGAATGTGCCCTCCGGCCCCAGGTAGGCGAACCGGGTCGGTGGCACTCCAGGCATGCCGTGAGGGTAGTGCCGGCCACTCGTGGAACAGCCACCGCGGATTGCCCGGCTCCCGACGGGTGAGGCACCATGCGCTGTGCCCAGCTCCCACGACTCCTTTCACGATCTCGGCTTCGCGCGAGCGGACACCGGTCGGGCGGCCCGGACCGGGGACGCCGAGGTGATCTACGGCGCCGGGAAGACCGCCGAGCAGGTGGTGGCGCTGATCACTGCCCTCCGGGCGGCACATCCCGACCACCCCGCGCTCGTGACCCGCGCCGACGGCGACATCCGATCGGCTGTCGTGGCCGCGTTCGCCCAGTCCGAAGTGGACGATGAGGCCCGGTCCGTGGCGGTCGGACACTTTCCGGCGGCCGTTGGCCGGGTGTGTGTCGTGAGCGCCGGGACCTCGGACGCCGCGGTGGCAGCGGAGGCCGCCTTCACCGCACGGGTGTTCGGTGCCGGTGTGAGCAGCATCAGGGACGTCGGGGTGGCCGGCGTGCACCGGCTGCTCGCGGTGCGCGACGTGCTGGACAGCGCAGACTGCCTGGTCGTCGTCGCCGGGATGGACGGGGCGCTGCCCAGCGCGGTCGGAGGGCTGACCGGCGTCCCGCTGATCGCCGTGCCGACGTCGGTAGGCTACGGTGCGTCGTTCGGCGGGCTGGCCGCGCTGCTGGCAATGCTGAACTCCTGCGCCCCCGGCGTCGCCGTCTGCAACATCGACAACGGATTCGGCGCCGGTGTCTTCGCCGCACGTGTCGCCCGCAGGGCGGGTGACCAGCAGAGCGCCCGGCGGGCACACTCGCCAGTACCGGAGGTGTCGTCATGATCGGCTGGCTGGACTGTGCCGCGGGTGCCAGTGGGGACATGCTCCTCGGGGCGCTGGTGGACGCCGGGGTACCGCTGTCGGCTATCCAGGAGGCGGTCGACGCCCTCGCTGTCGAGCCGGTGCTGCTGTCCGCCGGCCACGTCACCCGTCAGGGCATCGCCGCCACGAAGGTCGACGTCAACGCGCCGAGATCGACGGTTACTCGGACCTGGGCCAACATCCGCGGCCAACTTGAGGCCGCCGACATCCCCGAGCCGGTACGGCGTACCGCGCTGGACGCCTTCGCCCGGCTGGCCCGCGCCGAGGCCACGGCGCACCGGACGAGCCCCGAGCAGGTTCACTTCCACGAGGTCGGTGGCCTGGACGCGATCGCCGACGTGGTGGGCACGGCGGCGGGCTTGCACGCGCTGGGCATCCGCCGGCTGACCGCGGGCACCGTGGCGCTGGGCAGTGGGATGGTCCGTGGCGAGCACGGCCACGTCCCGGTGCCGGGGCCGGCGGTGCTGGCCCTGCTCCAGGAGGTATCGGCGCCGGTGTGGGGAGGTCCGGCGCCGTACGAGATGTGTACGCCGACCGGAGCGGCGCTGCTCGCCGCCACGGTCACCGAGTGGGGGACGCTGCCGCCGATGACCGTGCGGACGGTCGGGACGGGCGCGGGCAGCCGAGAACTCGACGAGGTCCCCAACGTGCTGCGGCTGGTCCTCGGGGAGCCGCTGTCGGCAGCGCAGCCCGGGTCGGCGGTGCTGCTGGAGGCCAACGTCGACGACCTGGACCCGCGGCTGTGGCCCGACGTCCTGGAGAGCCTGCTCGCAGCGGGCGCCAGCGACGCCTGGCTGACGCCGATCCTGATGAAGAAGGGCCGCCCGGCCCACACGTTGCACGCGCTCTGCGGCGAGGATGTCGTGGAGCGCATCCGGGAGGCGATCTTCCGGCGGACCTCGACGATCGGGTTGCGGTACACCGAGGTGTCCAAATTCGCGCTGGACCGGGAGGAGGGCGTCGTCCGGGTGGACGGCCAGCCGATCGGTGTCAAGATCGCCCGCGACGGCGGCCGGGTGGTCAATGTGGGCGTCGAGTTCGAGGACGTCCGGCGGGCGGCCGTCGAACTCAACCTCCCCGTCAAGGAGGTCCTCCGTGCGGCGACAGCCGCCGCGCACCGCACCCATCCGTCCGGCTCGCGTTGACGTTGGGGGGCGTTCCTCGCAGTCGGTGGCACGCTCCGCGCCATCGACGACCGGCTCGCCGCTCCGATGGCTGTCGCCGGCAGACCTCGACGGGGACGGGAACATGGACGTCATCGCGCTGGTGAGACGCTCTGGTGGCCATCCGTCTCGGTGACGGCACGGGACAGCTCGGACCGGAGACCGTCAGCCCGATCGCCGGGGCGGCCGGGCTGCACGACATCGCCACCGGCGAGTTCACGGCCGGCGCGGTGGCCCTGGGTGACTTCGACGGAGACGGGCGCTGGACCTGGCTGTTCATGCGGGGGCCGACGACCAGACCGGCATCGACACGGTGGCCGTGCTGCTCAACGACGGAGCGGGCCGCTTCGGCGCGGCCACCCCGTGGCCGACGCAGGGCGGGCAGCTGATCCTCGAGGCGGCGGACTTCAACGGTGACTCGCGGCCCGACCTCGTCGTCGGCGATAACTCGGACACGTCCCTGTTGCTCAACACATCCGGATGACCCTCCTCGCGTGACGGTTGCCGGATCCGGTGCCGTTCGGTAGGCATGCCTGGGACCGACGACGCTTCCCGGGAGGCAGGCCATGACCCGCATCGCACGAATCATCGCCATCATGACCGGACTGGCACTGGTGGCCACCGGATGCCTCGGGCAGTCCGACGAGGAGCCGAGCGACACCCAGCGGGGAGCTGAGGCGACTGAGGTCACGCTCACGATCGCGGCGAACGCCGTCTCCGGCGGCAAGAACGCCGAAGAGGCGGACTGGATCGAGAACTACGTCATCCCGACTTTCGTGGAGCAGCAGCAGGCTGATGGGGTCGACGTGACAGTCGAGTTCCAGTCCTCCGGCGTCGACGACGAGGACTACAAGAGCAAGATCGCCCTTGACCTGCGGACCGGCAGCGGCGCGGACATCGTCTCCCTCGACGGGATCTGGGTAGGTGAGTTCGCCGAGGCGGGCTACATCCTGCCGCTGACGGAGGTCGTCGGGGACTCGGTGGAGGACTGGGACGGCTGGGAGCAGATTCCCGACGCCGTGCAGGCCAACATGGCGTTCAACGACGAGCGGTACGGCGTACCGGCAGGCTCGGACGGGCGGGTGCTGTTCTTCAACAAGGATCTCTTCGCCCAGGCTGGCCTGCCGGCGGATTGGCAGCCGGCCAGCTGGGAGGAGATCCTCGACGCCGGCCGCGCGCTGCAAGGCATCAGCGGCGTCACCCCGATCCAGCTCAATGCCGGTACGGCGATGGGCGAGGCCACGACGATGCAGGGCGTGCTGCCGCTGCTGGTCGGCACCGGTCAGCGGATCTACGACGAGGACGCGGGCACCTGGCAGGGCAACACCCAGAACGTCCGCGACGTCTTGACCTTCTACCAGAGAGTGTACGGCGAGGGGCTCGGTGACCCGACCCTGCAGCAGGAGGCCCAGGGTCGGGACAAGTCCTTCGCCGAGTTCGCCGCGGGAACGATCGGCATCCTGATGGAGGGCGACTACTTCTGGCGCTCGGTGATCGAGCCGACGGCTGGGGTCGCGCCCATGCCCACCCGGGACGAGGTGGTCGGCTACACCAAGCTGCCGGCGATGACGCCCGGCAGCGGCCTCGACGGGCAGGACTTCGTGAGCATGTCCGGCGGCGGTGGCCGGGTGCTCAACCCGGCCACCGAGTTCCCGCAGCAGGCCTGGGAACTGCTGACGTTCATGAACTCCGCCGAGGCGACCACCGAGCTCGTCGCCGGCGGCGCCCGGCTCACGCAGCGCGAGGACGTCAACGACGAGATCCTGGCCGACGACCCGATGCTGTCCTTCATCGCCGAGGAGGTGGTGCCGCTGTCGGCGTACCGGCCGGGCCTGGCGGTCTACCCGCAGATCTCGGTGGCGCTACAGCAGGCGACTCTGGACGTGGTCACCGGGATGCCCCCGGACGAGGCGGCGGCGAAGTACCAGGAGGCCGTGGAGGCGGCGCTCGGTGGCGCGGACGACATCGCCAGCGACTGACGGTGGCACAGCAGACCACGCTGCCACCGGCTGAGCAGCCGGCACCGGCGGCGGAGGCCAGGCCGAGACCGGCCACCGATGTCGCCGGCCTGGGCAGGGGACGGGCGGCCGCCTTTGTCGGGCCGGCGATGGTTCTGATCGCGGTCTTCCTGGTCTTCCCGGCGCTGTGGACGCTGTACATCGGCATTACGAACTACCGGCTGACCGGCGTACAGGCCAGGGTGCCGGAGATCGTCGGCTTCGACAATTACGCCGACGCGCTCGGCGACCCGACCTTTCACAACGCGCTGTTCCTGACCCTTGTCTTCGTGCTGTTCTCGGCGGTGCTCGGCCAGAACTTGCTGGGCTTTGCCCTCGCCCGCTCGCTCGCGACACTGCGGCCGGTGCTGCGCCGGGTGGTCGAGTCACTCGTCCTGCTCGCGTGGATCATCCCGGGCTCGATCGTCGCGTTCCTCTGGCTGGCGCTGCTGGACCGGGATGCCGGCACGTTGAACGCGCTGCTGCAGACCCCGGGCCTGGCCTGGCTGATCGACTACCCGTTGGTCTCGATCATCGTGTTCAACATCTGGCGGGGTACGGCGTTCTCGATGCTGCTGTACTCCGCCGCACTCGCCTCCGTCCCGCCGTCGCAGCTCGAGACGGCGCGGCTCGTGGGCGCCTCCCGCTGGCAGACGCTGCGCGACGTGGTGTTCCCGCACATCCGCGGCCACGTGCTGACGAACACGCTGCTGATCAGCCTGTGGACCTTCAACGACTTCACGCCGTTCCTGATCACCGCCGGTGGGCCGAACGACCGGACCGAGATCCTGCCCGTCTACATCTACAACACCGCGATCTCCGGCGGCCAGATGGGCTACGGCGCGGCAGTGTCGCTCATCATGCTGGTCATCAACCTGATCATCGCGCTGTTCTACATCCGCCTACTGCGGGAACGCCGATGACTCCGCGCGACTTCGTAGGCCGGATCGGTTTCTACGTCTTGATCGGCCTTGTCACGGCGTTCTTCGCGCTGCCGATGCTGTGGCTGGTCGGTACGCCGTTCGACGAGCAGCCCGGCCTGGCGCTGTCGGTTCCCGATCCAACACTGGGAAATTTCTCGGAGTTGTTGGACAACCGGTTCGCGCTGCCGTCGCTGCTGAACTCCGTGCTGCTGGCGCTGGGCACGGCCGTGTTGGTCGTCGCCTTCGCTGCGACGGCGGCGTACTCCCTGTCCAGAGTCCGAATCCCGGGTCGGGACGTCCTGCTGTACCTGCTGTTACTGCTGTCCTCGATCGTCACCGGTACGGCGGCGATGGTGCCGATCTTCCTGCTCATGTTCGAACTCGGACTGATCGACAGCCGGGTCGGTGTCGTACTGGTCCTTTCCGGCGGACTGCTCCCGGCCGCGATCTTCATCCTCAAGGACTTCATGGACAGCGTCCCGAAATCCTACGAGGAGTCCGCCCGGGTGTTCGGGGCGTCGGCGTTCCAGATCCTGCGGGACGTCGTCGTACCGGTGATCCGGCCCGGCCTGGCCACGATCGCGGTATGGACGATCGTCAACGTGTGGGGCAACTTCCTGGTCCCGTTCATCCTGCTGCGGGACGCGGACAAGCAACCCGCGGCGGTGCTGATGCGGACGTTCTACACCGAGGGTGGAGCGCCGAACCTGGCGCTGATCTCGACATTCTCCCTGCTGTTCTCGATCCCAGTGGTCGTGATGTACCTGTTCGTGAACAGGAAGTACGGCTTCCGCTTCTATGGGGGGATCAAGAGCTGAGATGGCTGCCATTAAGCTGGATGGTCTGACGAAGGTGTATCCGGGCGGAGTCCGCGCGGTGGACGACCTCACGCTCACCATCCCCGACGGCGAGTTCTTCGCCTTGCTGGGCCCGTCCGGCTGCGGCAAGACCACCCTGCTGCGCACCATCGCGGGTCTGGAGGAGGCCACCTCGGGTTCGGTGCGGATCGGGGATCGCGACGTGACGCACCTTCCGCCGGGAAAGCGGGAGCTGGCCATGGTCTTCCAGGACTACGCCCTCTTTCCGCACATGACTGTCGTCGACAACATCTCCTACCCCCTGAAGATCAAGGGGCTGGCCAAGGACGACCGCCTGGGCAGAGCCGTCAAGGCCGGCGACGAGCTGAGCCTGGACGGACTGATGCAACGGCGGCCGGCTGAGCTGTCCGGCGGTCAGCAGCAGCGGGTCGCCCTCGCCCGGGCCATCGCCACCCACCCGCAGGTCTTCCTCTTCGATGAGCCGCTGTCCAATCTGGACGCCCGGCTGCGGTTGGCGGCCCGGACCTTCCTCAAGCGCCTGCAGCGCGACCTCGGAGTCACCACCGTGTTCGTCACGCACGACCAGGCCGAGGCATTGGCGATGGCCGATCGGATGGCGGTCATGGACGCCGGCCGGATCCGTCAGGTGGGCACCGCTCGAGAGGTCTTCCAGCGCCCCGCGTCCACGTTCGTGGCGAACTTCATCGGCTCGACCCCGATGAATCTGCTGTCGGGCGTGGTCCGCGGTCAGGCGGTGAACGTCTCCGGTCAGATCGTGCAGCTGCCCGGGGATGCCCGGCAGCACGTGACGGACGGGCAGGACGTCGTGGTGGGCGTGCGCCCGGAGTACCTGAGCCTGTCGCAGTCCGCTGCCGACGGCGCGCTGCGCGGAGTGGTGGCCATCGTGGAGAACCTGGGCACGGCGTCGCTGGTGACGCTGGAGTCCGACGGTTTCACGGTCGCGGCCACCGTTGCCGACGGTGAGGAGCCGGCGATCGGCACCGACGCCTGGGCACTGCCCATTCCAGGGCGGACGCTCGTCTATCGCCGCGAGGACGGCGAGTTGGTCGACGCCCCGGTCGTCGCCGCCGTCGCGTGAGCGTCCATTCCGGGGTATTCACGCCGGAGGACCGCGCCGATGCGGTCTATCGGTACCTTCCGGTGGACGTACCGCCCGGCTGTCCCGGAGTGACGATCGAGCTGGAGTACGACGCGGCGCAGGGCGCGCTGGACCTGGGCTGCTTCGGTCCCGCCGGTTTCCGCGGCTGGTCCGGTGGAGCGCGCCGACACGCCAGCATTGCGCCGACCTGGGCGACGCCGGGCTATCTGCCCGGGGAGCTGGCGTCCGGCGAGTGGCAGGTGGTCCTGGGACTGCACCGGGTGCCCGCCGAAGGGCTGCCCTGGCGGGTGAGGGTCGGGCTCGGCGCGCCGGCGCCGCCACCGGCGCCGGTTCTCCCGCCGCTGCCTGACCGGCCGCCGCCGCGATCGTTGCCGGCGCCGCGGGGGATGCGCTGGCTGGCGGGGGACCTGCACGCGCACACCGTGCACTCCGACGGCGAGCTGACGGTGGACGAACTCGCAGCGCTGGCGGTCGCCCAGGGTTTGGACTTTCTCGCGGTCACCGACCACAACACCGTGAGCCATCACGCCCATCTGGCGGCGGCGGGCGCTCGCGCGGGTGTCCTGCTCCTGCCCGGCCAGGAGGTGACGACTCACCGCGGCCACGCCAACGCCTTTGGCGCCATGGGCTGGATCGACTTCCGCGCACCGGCGGAGGACTGGGTGGAGCACGTGGACCGCCGTGGTGGGCTGCTGTCGATCAACCATCCGCTCGGTGCCGACTGCTCCTGGCGCCAGCCGATGGTGCGCCGCCCGGCGCTCGCCGAGATCTGGCACTGGACCTGGCTGGACCGCCGCTGGGGCGGCCCGATGGCGTGGTGGCAGGCATGGGATGCCAGCGTCGTACCGGTGGGTGGCAGCGACTTCCACCGGCTGGACCAGGGTCGGCTGCCTGGTGAGCCGACGACGTGGGTGCTCGTGGACAACGGCGGGGTCGACGCAGTGCTCGCCGGGCTGCGAGCCGGCCGGACCGCGGTCAGCGCAGGCCGCCACGGGCCGGTTCTGCTCCGGTTGGGCGACGAGCTGCTCGCTCTGGACGCCGAGGGAGCGCTGCTCGCGGACAGCACGGGCGGCCGGCGGTTGGTCCGGTCGGCTCGGGCCAGCTTCGTGGCGGCACCCGGCCCGCAGTGGCTCGAGGACGGCCAGACCGCGATTCTGGCAATCTGCGGCTGACGAGGGGATCTTGGAGCGCGTTCAGTCGGTACCGCGGAGCAGCAAGCAGCGCTCCATGCCGATCGGCGAGTGACAGCGCCCGAAGTCGCGCAGAGACAAGCCTCGTGACTGTGCCCAGGACCGCAGCACGGCCAGGTCTACCGCCCGGGACCGTGGGGCGCGCCGTTTCGCCCACGCCCACAGGACGGGCGGCGTGGTGTTCACGGTGCAGACGACCCCGATCCTAGCCACCCGCACGAATTCATCGAGCACGCCGAACAGCACCTCACGGGGGAGGTGCTTGGCCAGTGCGAAGGAGAACACGAGGTCGACGCAGTCGTCCCCGAACGGCAGGTGTTCGGCCTCCGCATGGACTGCCGCGACTCCCTCGGCACGCCGGCGCGCCTCGGTGAGCATGGCTACAGAGATGTCGACTCCGATGATCTGGTGGCCGCGGTCGGCCAACGTGCTGATCCAACGGCCGACTCCGGTCGGGCAGTCGACCGCGCGCAGGTTTGGGGGAAGCGCTGCCAGGGCGGAGCGGACGACCCGCCTCTCGCGCCGCAGCTTGTAGGCGCCGAGCGGACCGCGGAACCGGCTGTCTTCGTAGCGCGCGATCGCGGCCGGATCGAGGTACGCGGTCCTAGCGCGATACACGTCGGTCCAGCTGCGTGCGGTAGGCACAACCGATCCGCGACGTTGCGACTGCATCGAGGGAGAGCTCCGCGAGGATGTGTCCGCGAGCCAGATCGGCAGCTCTGCGCCGTCCCGCGCTGTCCTCCAGTGCAGATCGCAGCGCCGCCCGCAGACCATCGTCGGAGTCGCGGGCAAAGAGGTAGCCCCGCCCGTCGCGGAGCAGTTCGGGGATGATGCCGACCGCACTGCCGATACAGATCAAGCCACAGGACATTGCCTCGAACAGCGCCCGGCCGTCGTGCTCCTCGTGGTCGGGAGTGGCGCGACTGGGCATGACGAAAATGGCGCTGCCGGCCAGAAACTCCGGGACCGTCGAGTTGGGCCGGGATTCGTGCAACGTCACCCAGTCGTTGTCCCGGGCCAACGCGAGGACAGCCGGGTCGGCCTTTCCGATCGGGCCGAGCAGCTTCAGCTGAAGGTCCCGGTCCCCCTCGGCCCGAACTGCCCGGACGGCCTTGATCAGCAGGTCGACTCCCTTCGCCGACGTGAGCTTTCCCACGTAGGCGATCGAATCGGCAACGGCGGGAACCGCGGGAGGCGCGAACGCCTGCGTGTCCAGACCGCGATGGGGGACGACGGTGACCCGCTGCTCCGGGATCTCCAGCTGCTCGATGAGCAGATCACGGGTCATCTCACTCGCGGCCATGATGTGCGAGTCGCGCCGCAGCAGGCTCACGACTGCCCATTTCTTGTACGCCGCGAGCAGCCTCGTCTGCGGCCGGAACGTGTTCTTCTTGACGCTGAAGATCAGGCATGCGGCGGGACAGTAGATGCGGGTGTAGATGCGGACCTGCATCGCGATGATCGACCATGGCTGATACTCGACGATGACGGCGTGCGGCTTGGAATCACGCAGGCCCATATCCGTAGACAGCAACACGTACCTGTCCGATGACCTGCTGGTGAGCGCGGGGAACCCCCGCACGCGGTAGTGCTTCGGCCGTTGCGCACCGACCGACGTCCACCTGAAGCCGAGAGTGCGGTGCCGTCGCGCGGTGATCCAGGTCAGCTGGCAAAGCTTCCCCTGTGACTCCAGGTTCTTGGCGTACTCCGGCTCCAGGTAGGCATGACTGACGACGGTGCACCGCAGCTGGCCGATGTGAGCAGCCGTCGCAAGGAAGCGCCGAGTCTCCGAACGGCGAAACAGAACCTGCCAGGCGATCGAGCCGAGGATGCTCGTCGCCGCCTGGGCGAGGAGAACACTGAGCAGGCTCTGAGCCAGTACGGCGATGGCGCAGGTGACGAGCAGGCCGACGATGCTGATCCAGGTGCGCGTGCGCAAGGTGAGATCGGCCAGCCGCATCGCCCGCAGGGCGAGATAGGGCGCGATCGCGGTGCACTGGCTGGTCTTGTAGAGCCCCACCAGAGGGAGCAGCGGAATGACGCTGAACCACGCGGTGCCGAACACGGCTGAGCCGGCCGCGTTCGGCACCACCACCAGCACACCGGTCCAAAGCGCTCCGAGCGCACCCAAAACCACCGTTCCCCGCCGGACCAGAGCGCGCATGGACTCACACCGGACGGCCTTGGCGGCGAAGTCGACGAGGGCGACTACGCGGTAGGCGGAGACTGCCACATGGATGGGGTTGTAGATGGATTGGGCGAGGCGTAGGTAGCCCGCCGCCGCCAAGCCGATGACGCCGCCGCAGACGTACAGCACGATCTGCGACTGGCCGCGGGCGATGAAGCTCTCGAGCAAGAAGCGCCAGCCAAGATCCCTACTCGCGTGAAGCCACTGCCCGGCCGAGGAGAGCCGGGGAAGTGTGCGCAGGAGCACGCCGCCAAAGACGCCGGCCACGAACCCCGAGACGGCCCAGACGGCAACCAGGCCAATGACCGACGGCGTCTGCGCGACAGCCAGCCAGATGCTGCCCCCGGTGGCCAGCACGGCCCAGAGCCCGTCGCTGGCAAGGGCGATGTCGGGGCGCTTCAGTCCGAAGGAGACGTAGCGGACGGCGTCCTGGAGGAGCAACCCGGGTAGGCACAGAGCCAGCGCGACGAGCGCGCCGTTGTGCAGTCCGGCGTACGCCACGAGGACCACCGGCGTACCGATGGCCGCGCCGAGCAACAGCGCCGTCCCCAACGCTCCAGCGGCGCCGGCCAGGCGTTGTCCACCTTCTTCCGCTCCGCTCAGAACGACGTAGGGCTCGCCAACAAGCATCTGCCCGATCGCGCAAGCGGTCTGGTGCAGCGTCATGATGAGGACGAAGGCCCCCAACTGCTCGCCCGACACCGACCGAGCGACGATCAGCAGCAGGACGATGTTTGACAGGCTCGAGACGAGTTGGTCTGCCAGGGTCACCAGGCGGCGGCGTGAGCTCTTCGTCGGACTCAGCCGCATCCCGCCCCGTTTCATTGCGTGCGTCTCACCAGTCGGCCTGGAGTTTGCCTGATCGTCATCGCTCGGACACCTTATGGTGTGGGCAAGACCTCCGGTGGCCCGGTTTCGGCCTTTGCTACGAGGCGATGGGCGGTCTGGCCGCAGTTACCTTTCCGGTCAGCGCACCGAAGCCGATCCGGGTGCCGTCAAGGCCCGGGGCGGTGGCGCGCAGCGTCACCGTGTCCCCGTCCTCCAGGAACGTCCGGGTGACGCCGCCGTCGAGCGTCACCGGCTCCGTCCCACCCCAGGACAGCTCAAGGAACGATCCCCGCTGCTCCCTTTCCGGTCCGGACACGGTGCCCGAGGCGTAGAGGTCGCCGGTTCGCAGCGATGCCCCGTTGCCCGTCAGGTGCGCCAGCTGCTGACCTGGCGTCCAGTACATCGAGGCGAACGGTGGCCGGCTGACCACGGTGCCGTTCCAGTCCACCTCCATCGCCAGATCCAGCGCCCAGGGGTCGTCGTCGACGAGGTAGGCGAGCGGCGCGGGGTCCTGAACCGGGCCGGCGACCCGAGCGCCGGCGAGCGCCTCGAGCGGCACGACCCACGGGGAGACCGACGTGGCGAACGACTTGCCGAGGAACGGTCCCAGTGGCACGTACTCCCAGGCTTGGATGTCGCGAGCCGACCAGTCGTTTACCAGAACTACCCCGAAGACATGGTCGGCGAAGTCCACTGTGGACACTCGGTCGCCAAGCTGAGTGGGGACGCCGACGACGAACCCCACCTCCGCCTCGATGTCCAGTCGACGGGACGGCCCGTACGTCGGTGCCTCGTCGGCGGGCGCCTTGCGTTGACCGCAGGGCCGCACGATGTCCGTCCCGGACACCACGACGGTGCCCGCCCGGCCGTGGTACCCGACCGGCAGGTGAGTCCAGTTCGGCAACAGCGCCGGCGCGTCCGGCCGGAAGATCTGCCCGACGTTCGTGGCGTGGTCCTTGGAGGAATAGAAGTCGACATAGTCCGCGACCGCGAACGGCAGGCACATGCGGACCGCGTCCTGTCGCACGAGCAGCGGCTCGACATTGCCTCGGCAGGACTCGTCGGTCAGCAGCCTGCTGACCCGCTCGCGCACCCGTGTCCACTGTGGACGCCCGGAGGCCATGAAGTCGTTCAGCGTCGTCGTACGCAACGCCTGCGTCGGCTCGTCGAGCAGGCCGCGCTCGACGACGCCGGCGAGGTCGAGGATGTGCGCGCCGATCGCCACGCCGATCCGCCGGCCGTTCGGGCCGCGAAAGACGCCAAAAGGCAGATTCGTGACCGGGAAGTCGGAGCCGTCCGGTACCGGAACCCAGGTCACAGCAGGCCCAGCGCCGTCAGGTCGTGCACCGGCTCGAGGATGCTGCAGGTGCCGAATCCGACGAACGACGCCCGTGTTCGACGGGCGGCGTGATCGGTGATCTGCCGGTACGCCGACACCAGCTGCTCCCCGTCGCTTTCGCCGAGCAGGGCCGTGACGTGCTCGATTCCTTCGCCGAGCACCGCGGCATGCGTAGCCAGGGCGACGTTCAGGAAACCGTGGTGCTCGAATCCGGTGCCGGAGTCCCTGTGCCGTACGGCGTTGTGCAGCCCGGCCGTGCATTTGAACGGCACATCCCGTTCCGCGCACGCGGAGATGAAGGAGGCCACCTCATGCTCGTCGGGGAACATCGCCGCAGTTCCTCCGCCCGTGCGGAGCTTGGCTCCCCGCCCGGCGGCCGCCACTGCATCCAGAGCATCCAGCCAGTCACGTTGACGGGGGATCTCGATGAACGCCAGCAGCGGCGGGAGATCGCTCAGCGCGTCGGTCACCGCAGCTGACAGCCTCCGGTCACGGTCGACGGTGACCTCCACTGCCTCGACGTCCAGCCGATGGTCGCCGTGGACGCGGTCGAGCGCGCCGGTCAGTCCGGCCACCCCGGTGTCGGCGATGATTCCGAGGGCCAGCTGGTGCTCCTCAGGAAGGACCTCGATCAATTCATCGACCCGCGACGCGGGGCACAGAAAGCGGCCGACGACATCGGCGTACCGAGCCGCCTTGTGGTGCGGATGGGCGGCCAGCGCGTCGGGCATGGTGGCGTTGCCGGGTGGGAAAAGCGCAGCGTCGTCGACGATCGCGGTGAACAGCGCCGGCCCGGTTGACATGCGTCGGACGCTAGCGCACGGTGCAGAGATGCCTTACTACCGTCAGGTCGGAGACATTCCCCGCAAGCGGCACACGGCCTTTCGCAAGCCCGACGGCACGTTGTACGCCGAGGAGCTGATGGGCATCGAAGGGTTCTCCAACGATTCTGCGCTGCTCTACCACGAGGGCATGCCGACCGCGATCGTCGACAGCCAGATGTACGACGAGCCGCGCGTCACGGCCGGCCCCAACCACCCGTTGCTGCCCCGTCACTACCAGACCCACAAGCTCGATGCGGGTGGCGTCGACGCAGTGACCGGTCGCCAGCAGCTGATGGTCAACGGGGACGTGCGGATCGGATACGTCGCTGCGGACCGGCCTTCGCCGCTGTACCGCAACGCGACGGGCGACGAGTGCCTGTACGTCGAGAGCGGGTCAGCCGTCGTCGAGACGGTGTTCGGGGCGCTGGACGTCGGCACCGGCGACTACGTCGTGATCCCCACGTCCACGACGTATACCGTGGTTCCCACCGGCGACGAGGCCGTGCGGATGCTGACGATCGAGGCATTCGGGCACATCGGCCCACCGCGCCGCTACCTGTCCGCCAAGGGTCAGTTCCTGGAGCACTCGCCGTACTGCGAACGGGACCTGCGCGGCCCGACCCAGCCGCATGTCGTCGAGGGCGAGGACGTGGCGGTGCTGGTTCGGCACCGGCAGGGGATCAGTGAGCTGACCTACGCCCGGCATCCGTTCGACGTGGTCGGGTGGGACGGCTGCCTGTACCCGTACGTGTTCAACGTCGCCGACTTCGAGCCGATCACCGGCCGGGTGCACCAGCCGCCGCCGGTGCATCAGACGTTCGAGGGGCCGCGGTTCGTGATCTGCTCGTTCGTGCCGCGCAAGGTGGACTACCACCCGGACTCGATCCCGGTGCCGTACAACCACGCGAACGTCGACTCCGACGAGATGATGTTCTACTGCGGCGGCGACTACGAGGCCCGCAAGGGGGCGGGCATCGAGCTGGGGTCGATCTCGCTGCACCCGTCGGGGTTCACCCACGGTCCGCAGCCGGGTGCCGCCGAGGCGTCGATGGGGGCGGAGCGGTTCGACGAGCTGGCCGTCATGGTGGACACGTTCCGGCCGCTGGATCTCACCGATCACGCCCGGGCCTGCGAGGACACCGGCTATGCGTGGACGTGGGCCGGCCGGCGGTCCGGCTAGCGAGCCGACCATCCTCCCAGGGTGCTTTACGGCGAGAGGCCGGAATTGCCTGACAGCGAGCAGCTGGCACACGTGCGCTGGCTCGGCGGCGGAAGCGGTGCTGGCAAGTCGACGATCGCTCGCCTGATTGCTGCCGCGCATGGCGTTCGGGTGTTCAGCACTGACGACAGCATCGCGGACCACGCACGCCGGTCCACCCCCGCAGAGCTCCCCTTGCTGCACAAGTTCATTGCGATGGACATGGACGAGCGATGGGTGAACCGGTCGCCGTCGGTCATGTTCGAGACCTTCCATGGCTTCCACGGCGAAGGCTTCGAGTTGATCATCGAGGACCTGCTCGAGTTGCCGGACGATCCTCCGATCCTGGTTGAAGGCTTCAGGCTGTTACCTCGGCTTGTCGCGCCGCTGTTGAGCCGGCCCGACCAAGCCGTCTGGCTGGTGCCGACGCCGGAATTCCGTCGAGGGGCCTTTGAGGCACGCGGGTTCACCTGGGAGATCCCGAATAGGACCCGCGATCCGGAGCGGGCACTGGCGAACCTGCTTGCTCGCGATGCACTCTTCACGGCCGAGCTGGCCAGCGAAGCGGCGGCCTGGCGACTGCCGGTGATCCGGGTCGACATCGAGCACAGCCTGGAGCACGCATGGGAGCTCGTCGCCCGAGCGCTCGGCCTGACCGCGCCGAACTGACCGTTGATCGCAGCGACTCTTCGCCGGTGGCGACTACATCTGCGGTACATTGTCATAGCCGAGGAGGGGGCGTCATGACTGCGTCACGAGCCACGTCGTACCGGCTGGATCCGCGGGTAAAGGATCGGCTGAGCCGTCGAGCGGCCGAGGAAGGGATTTCCGAGCGGGCATTGCTCGAGCGTCTGGTCACCGAGGGGCTGGACACCCTCCGCTATCCCGGAGTCGTCTATCGGGACGGGCCGACCGGGCGTCGAGCCGCGCTGGCCGTGGGTCCGGACGTGTGGGAAGTCGCCTCAGCGCTGCGGTACACCGACGGTTCGCCCGAGCAGCGGGTGGCTCAGCTGGCCGAGCAGTTCGGGTTGAATCCCCGGCATATCCGGCTGGCTGTCGATTTCGCGGCAGGCCAGCGGGCGCGGATCGACGGTGAGGTCGCTGCGAACGACGCCGCGGCGGAGCAGGTTCGCGTGCTCGCCGAACAGCGCGCGGCGCTCATGGCCGGTTGAGGCTTGCGATTCCTCATCGACGAGATGTTTCCCCCCGCCAGCTGTGCCGATCTGAGGGAGCGCGGCCACGATGCCGTGCACGTCAGGGACTGCGGGCTGGACGCCAGCTCCGATCGGGCCGTTGCCACGGCTGCGGCCGAGCAGCGGCGGGTCCTCGTCACCGAGAACGTCAAGGACTTCGCCCACGTGCGTGACCTCGTGATCCTCTCTGTGCTCAAGGCGCGCCTGCGCGGCGGCGGCTTGAGCCGACGACTGGCTGAACTGATCGACGACTGGGCACGCGGCAACCCCGAGCCGTATGTGGGACTGCACTGGCCAGCGGTCCGTCAGCCACCGGCGGGTCACGGGTCGCATCGACACGGCTAAATTCGACTGGTCGCCAGCCTGTTGTCCCCAGTGAGGGCCGCGCCGACGCCGAGGCCGATGTAGACCGGCCCGGTCAGGTAACGCTCGCGGCCGAGCAGCTTCGGGCGGTCGCGCAGCCAGCCGCCGGCGCCGGCGGCGGCCAGGGCGTAGAGCGAATTGATGACGACTCCGAGCATGCTCAAGACCGCACCGAGCACAATAATCTGGATCCAGGCGGGACCGCGGGCCGGGTCGACGAACTGCGGCACGAACGCCAGAAAGAACAAGGCCACCTTGGGATTGAGGACCTGGACGACCATTGCCTGCCGGTAGGTCTGCCACCGCGACAGCCTTGGGCCGGTAGCTACCTGCTGTCCGCCGTCGCGGTGGCGCAGGGCGCGGATCCCCAGATAAATCAGGTAAGCAGCGCCCAGGTACTTCACCACCGCGAACGCAGTCGCCGAGGACGCGAGCAGCGCCGACAGCCCGATCGCAGCGGCGGACACGTGGACCAGCGTGCCGGTCTCCACCCCGAGACCTGAGATCAGCCCGGTCGTCCGGCCCTCGGCGATGCTGCGGGTCATGATGAAGAGCAGGTTCGGCCCCGGAACCGCGATCAGGATGACGGCTGCGGCTGCGAAAACCAGCAGTGTGGAGATCTCGGGCACGGCCGAGCCTAGCCACGCCGGCCGGGCTGGTCGACCAGGCGCCCGCCTCGCCGTACACGAACGACGTCATGCTCGCCAGGAAGTCCGATGGAAAGCCGACCTCGAAGCCGGTGGCCGCCTCCAGCCGGTCCGCGGCCTCCGGCGACAGGTGGACATCGAGGGCGCCGAGATTGTCCTTGAGCTGGCTCAGCATGCGGACGCCGAGGATGGGATGAACCGCCTCTCGTTCCGCATCGCGTTTGAGCAGGTTGTACGGCGCCTGCACGGCGACGAACGGCGCCCAGCCATGCCAGTCGGCGAGGGTGTTGGCCCGGGCGAGAACCCAGGCGGGGGTGTCGCTGACGCCGACGGCCAGCACCTTCCCTGCGCGCACCGCATCGTCGAGTGCGCGCATGGTCTCCTCGATCGGCGTACAGGCATCCCAGATGTGCACGTAGTAGAGGTCGATGTAGCCGGTGCGCAGCCGCCGTAGGCTCGTTTCCAGGGACAGCCGCAGGTTCTTCCGATGATTGCCCGCCGCGTTGGGATCGCTGCGGTCGCGGGACGCCGAGTACTTGGTCGCCACGACGAAGGTGTCCCGACGGGCGTCGAGCAGTTCGCCGAGGATCGTCTCGCTCTCCCCGTCGCGGTAGTTGATGGCGTTGTCGACGACGTTGCCACCAGCGGCGGCGTAGGCATCGACGATGCGGCGGGCTTCCCGCCGGTCCGCACCGTGGGCGAAACCGCCTACTGTGAATCAGGATTCGAGAAGTCGATGAGGAGCTTGGGATGACTGCGCTGCTGGTGTTCGTCGGTCTCGGCCTGCTGGCGTACGGCGGGTACTCGGTGGCGGTGCTGCCCACGAAGCCGCTTGGGCGCGGCGACAGCCGCCGGGCCACTCGACTCTGGGCCACCGGCATCCTGATCGCCGTGGCCGGAGCGCTGGCCCTGGTGCTCGGCGTGTCCGACTCGTTGCTCGGCGGCATCATCGGATTCATCGTCTCCGGCGGCGTCATCGCCGACGCGAGCGCATTGCAGTGGCGGCGGATGCTGGCGCAGGTAGCCGGTCGGTGACACCGGCGGTCCAGGTCCAGGACCTGGTCAAGCGCTACCCGAAGCGACCGGTCAACGCCGTCGACGGCATCTCCTTCACCGTCGGCGCTGGTGAGATCTTCGGCCTGCTCGGGCCGAACGGCGCGGGCAAGACGACGACGATCGGCGTACTCACCACCCGGGTCAAGGCAACCTCCGGAACCGCGACCGTCGCCGGGATCGACGTCGGGTCGCATCCGGTCGCGGCGCGGGCACGGCTGGCCGTCGTACCGCAACGGGTGAATCTGGACCGGGCGCTGACGGCGCGGCAGAACCTGGTCTTCCACGCCGCCTATCACGGCGTGCCGGTCGCAGAACGCAACCGGCGGGCCGACGCGGTTCTGGAACAGTTCGGGCTGGCGGATCGAGCGAAGGACAAGGTCGACTTCTACTCCGGCGGCATGGGCCAACGGCTGCTGATCGCGCGCGCGATGATGCACGCTCCCGAGGTGCTCTTCCTGGACGAGCCGAGTACCGGCCTCGATCCGCAGGCCCGGCTGTTCGTGTGGGACCGGATCCGGGAGATGCGCGCGGCCGGGGTCACGATCGTGCTCACCACTCACGACATGGACGAGGCGTCGACCCTGGCAGACCGGGTCGGCATCATGGATCACGGCACCGTCCTGGCTCTGGACACTCCCGAGGCGCTGACCCGATCCCTGCCCGGCAGTACGACGCTGGATCTCAGCATCACCTACGGCGCCCTCGACGATGCCGAGGCGATCATCAAGGAACTGTCCTCCGTCGCCGGCGTGGAGCAGGTCGAGACCATCACGTCCGCACCACCGGTGGCAGCCACCGAGCTGCGGGTCAGGCTGTATCTGAGCGCAGAGGCGGCCGCGTTCATCGCGCCGGTCACCGCGCTGCTGCTCACCCGCGGTGCGCGGCTCACCGCGATCAGCCTCGGGGAGCCCAGTCTGGAGGACGTCTTCATCAGCCTGACCGGAAGGGATCTGCGATGACGCAGGCGCCGACACGCGCCTTTGCCGCGCTGCTGTGGCGTGATGTGTTCGTGACGGGCCGCGAACTGGTCGCGTTCCTCGCGCAGGTGATCCTGCAGCCGCTGTTCCTGCTGTTCGTGTTCGGCAAGGTGCTCGGCGACCTCGGCTACACGCAGGGCAACTTCGAGCAGGTGCTGCTGCCCGGCGTGATCGCGTTCACCGCATTCCTCACTGCCCTGCAGAACGTCGCTTTCCCGCTGGTCATCGACTTCTCCTACACAAAGGAGATCGAGGACCGGCTGATGGCGCCGCTGCCGACATCGATGGTCGCGGTCGAGAAGATCGTGTTCGCGACCCTGCGCGCCCTCGTGGCCGCGGTCTTGATGTTCCCTCTGGGCTACTGGGTCCTGGGTGAGGTGTCGATCACGTGGTCCGCGGTACCAGCCGTGGCGATGTTCCTGCTTCTCGGGTCGCTCGTCGGCGCCGCGGTGGGACTCACGCTGGGCACCCTGGTCACCGCGTCGAAGATCAACCTGGTGTTCGCGATCGTGTTGACGCCGCTGCTATTCACCGGCAGCACCCAGTTTCCGTGGGCTGCGCTGGACGACCTGCGCTGGTTCCAGGTGATCTGCACGGTCAACCCGCTCACCTACGTCAGCGAGGGGATGCGGGCGGAGATGCTGCCCTCGCTGGAGCACATCCCGGTCTGGGTGAGCGCCGTGGCGTTGCTGGGCTTCCTCGCCGTGTTCCTGGCTGTCGGCGTCCGCGGCTTCCTACGCCGCGCGATCGACTGATCGGCCTCGATTGGACCGGCGGTGCCGGTCGCCGGGTGTCTGGTACCCGATCCGGCGGGCGTGTCCCAGCACGCTCAACACCATGAACGCCAGCGGCCAGGCCGGCCAGAAGAATGCCGCGTCGGACACCACCCAGACGGTGATCAGCAGCGCCGCCACGACGCTCACCGTCGTCGCATGCCGGATCAGGCCGGCGCGGGCCGCGCTGCGTGCCTCGGCGGTGTTCTCCAGCAGCGAGCGGCCATCGTCGGGCAGGTCAGCCGTCAGCGGCGACAGCTCCGAGCGGAAGCGCGAAGCGTAGAGCGCGGCCAGCCGCTCGTCGGCCTCGCTCAGGCTGAGCATCCCCTCGCCGGCGGCTGCGCGGAGCATCCGGGCCACGTGCTCCCGGTCGACATCGGAGGCCCGGATACCGGCGTCGCGCTCAGCGACTGCGACCAGGCGGGCGGGTGGTTCACTGCGGTACGGCGACATCTCGGTCATGTCTGTGAGCCTGCCGCTGCCGGGCCGCGTTGACATCGGCCGAGTGGCGACATCCGCACCCGTCACCTGACGTACTGGGAGTACGTCGAGCGACGTACGGGAGTCACGGGGTGATCAGCATGGTGATGTCACCGTGCGCGGCCGCCAGCCCGCGATCAAACGTGGCCAATCGGCCGTCACGTGAGCGCGCCAGTGCAGCGAGGTAGGCATCGGTGACCTGCCGGTGCCCGACGATCCCGGCGAGGGGGACGCCCTCATAGCCGAGGTCGTCGACCCAGAAGTCATGACGAGGGTTGCGCAACAGGGCTGACAATGACCGCTTGGCCGACTCAGCGCTGCCGCCAGCCCGCAGCCACGCGCGGAGCAGTGTTCCCTGAGTGATCGGGCAGGTGGCAAAGCGATGGTCGCTGCTGACCAACCACTGCCGAGCCGTCTCCCGATGCACGTGTCCGTCCACGCTCAACGCGATGAGGACGTTGCCGTCAAGCAGGATGGTCGGTTGAGCTGTGCTCACGCATCGTCCTCGAGCGCCCGCACACTCTCGCTCGTGACGGGTCCGGTTCCGTGCAGCACGAGGAAGCCCGTCAGCGGATCGGTCTCGACGCGGAGGCTGGCATCCCTGCTGAGACCCCGCCGCAGCAGGTCGGCCACGGTCTCGCTCAGCGTCTGGGATCTGTCCCGCGCGATGGACCGGGCTATTTCGTGCAGGTCCTCGGGGAGGTCGATGGTCGTACGCATGTCACGAGCTTACATCTGTGCATCACGATGCAGCCGCGTCGATGACAACGCGCCGTGATGCGGCGGAGCAACCGGTGCGCTGGTCGGAGCGGTCGTGATCATCACCGGCTCAGCCCCAGGCAGGTAGCTGCGGCAGGCCGGGACCGCCACGGCCGAACAGCCACGCCAGCAGATCCGCCGCCGGTAGGTCGGGCACCGTAACGTCCGGGGCTCGGTCGCCCAGCCGCGGCAGCTCGCGACCGAGGTGGAAGTCCACGAACTCCGCCGGCCAGTCGGCTGCGGCGTATCCCCGGTCCAGGTCGACCCGGTGGATCTCGATCTCCCGCCAGCGCGAGACGGGACCGCGGGTGACGGGCCACCGCCCGGACTGCCACCGCAGCGTCCCGTCCCAGTCGGGCATCGCGCGGTACGCTGCCAGGCACCTCGCGCCGCTGTCCCGCACAAGCTCGACGAGCGCCGCCGGCGGCCGAGCTGACTGGGCGTCGATCTCGGCCTCCCGCCGCGTCGGTGATCCGCCGTACTGCCTGACGTCCTCGCCGCGTGCGTATCCCTCGAACATCGCCGCCATGGCGGTGGCGTTGCCCGCGATGTGCGCGAGCACGTGCGCACGCGACCAGCCCGGCAGCGCGGAAGGCTGCCGCGCCTGCGTCTCGGTCAGCGAGCGGAGCGAATCATCCAGCCGGTCTTGGCCGTCGGCCACCCGGCTCACCAGCCATGCCGGGTCGGGCTGCGTCGGCACCTCAGCCGCGGTTGGACATCGTGTAGCGCAGCTTGGTCATCATGTACTCCGCCTGCGGCACGATCCCGCTGGCCTCGAATAGCTCGCCCACCCGCTCGACGAACTGATCGGCGTCCCAGCGCTGGCCGCCGTTCTCGATCACCGCGACCGACGTGAACGGCTGGTAGATCTCCACCACGTCACCCTGTACGCCGAACACCTTGCCGCTGATGTGCGCCGCCGCGTCGGAGCACAGGAACGCCACGAACGGCGCCACGTTGTCCGGGTGCCAGAAGTCGAACTCACCCTCGCCCTGGGCGATCTCGCCGTACGCCGACTCCGTCATCGCGGTGCGCGCGGCCGGGGCGATGGCGTTGGACGTGACGCCGTACTTCATCATCTCTTGGGCGAGGATCGTGGAGAACGCGGCGATGCCGGCCTTGGCCGCCCCGTAGTTGGCCTGGCCGAAGTTGCCGAGGATGCCCGAGGTCGACGCGGTGTGGACGATGTGCCCCGGCCGGTGGGTCGACTTCCAGTAGCCGCAGGCCGCGTGGGTGGCCGTGTAGTGACCGCGCAGGTGCACCCTGATGACGGCGTCCCACTCCTCGGGAGTCATGTTTGCCAGCGTCCGGTCGCGCAGGATGCCCGCGTTGTTGACCAGGGCGTCCAGCTGCCCGAACTGCGAGACGGCCGCTTCGACCAGCCGGTCGCCCACCTCGACCTCGCTGACGTCACCGGCCACCAGCACTGCCTGCCCGCCGCCGGCCGCGATCTCCTCGACGACCCCTTGACCGGTCGCCTCGTCGTACTCGTTGAGTACGACGGCCGCACCCTGCCGGGCGAGTTCCAGCGCCTCGCCCCGGCCCAGACCGCGACCGGCACCGGTCACGATGACTACCCGGTCGCTAAGAAGTCCCATGACGGGAGAACCTAGCCGGTCTAGGTTGGCTCGCGTTCTGGACGTCGGCGGCGGCTC
>Ga0183260_10000726_pt1 | contig 28116 bp, 27 predicted proteins | sample AntDrymUQ4972206_2_FD_129768 | JGI IMG/M metagenome (GOLD analysis project Ga0183260, IMG submission 129768) | Polar desert sand microbial communities from Dry Valleys, Antarctica - metaG UQ497 (22.06) (version 2) (version 2) | ecosystem: Environmental > Terrestrial > Soil > Desert | place... | reverse complement strand
GGCCCGCGGGAGTGTGGTCGGACCTCCAGCAGGCTCGGCTGCCACTGCGGGTAGTTCTCCGGCTCGGTGACGAACGCGAAGACCTCCTCGATTGGCCGCTCGATCTCGACGGTGTGCTCGTAGGTGGCCATCACCGCCCCTCCGTACCCCGCAGCCACAGCGACACGTGGGCGGGCTGCATCGTGTCCCGGACAACCCCCCGAAGCTCGCCTTCCAGCGCGTCGAGGTCGACCTCGTCGCGCAGCCGCGCGCTGAACGCTTCGAGGGTCCGGGTCGCGTCGTACTTGCGCCGGTAGAAGCGGCGGTCCACGAGCGCCTGGATGCGCTCGCGGGCGGGGCGGAAGAGCGCCGCGACGGCGAGCGTGGAAGCGGCGATGGCGAGCTTCGAGTCCTCGGTCAGGGGACGCAACACGAGCTGCAGCAGCAGCACGCTGCCGAGGTAGGAGAGTGCGAGCGTGGCCGTCAGCGCGCCGTAGACCAGGGTGCGGTTGATCACGACGTCTATGTCGTAGAGGCGGTAGCGCAGGATGGCGATGCCGATCGCGACCGGGACCGCTGTTATCGCTCCAGTCACGATCGAGTTGATGAGGTCGTCGCTGGGATTGCGCACGAACAGGTGGAGCGCGGGCACGGAGAGGATGGCCACGCCCACCAACGTGGCCGCGTACATGAGCCACTTGAGTTGCTGGCGCTCCTCTGCCCTGCCGTGCCGGTAGCGAACGAACAGCGAGGCGATGGAGGCGATCGCCGCGACGCTGAGGGCGATCATCCCGATCCCGCCGGCCAGGTCTGCGCCTGGGACGCCCACTGGATTCTTGACCTTGTAGCCCTCGAACACGCCTGGAGTGAAGGCCAGCCCGAACACTCCGAGGGCGAGTCCGCCCGCGGCGAGCCAGGCGACCGCCCTCCAGCGCGGGGAGGGGAGCCGGCCGTTGGGGAACAAGAGCAGCAGGAAGGTCGCGGCGGGCGCCACGCCCACCATCCAGGCCCAGTTAGAGGCCCAGAGGGCGAACATGCTGCCCGGCAGCCCGTTCGCGGCGTCTTCGATGAACGGCTGGGCGTACCGGTCGGCCAGTGCCATCAGGGCGTAGGCCAGGCCCGACAGGCACATTATCCAACCGAGCGGATTTCCCGGGCGCTTCGAGGCCACCAGGGCGCCCACCGCTGCGAAGGAAAGAATGAATACGCCGGCCGCGACGACGAAGGCGATGCTGCTGTCGTTTCCCACGCCCGAGAAGACCACGGCCAGTGCGCCTGCAAAGGAGACGACGGTCACGACGAAGACGGACCAGGCCACGCGACTTGCCCATCTGGGGCTCATCGCTCGCCTCCGCGAAGCCACAGGGAGACGTGGGCGGGCTGCATGGTGTCGTTGACCACGGCGCGCAAGTCCGTCCCGAGGGTGTCAAGGTCCACCTCGTCGCGCAGGCGCGCGCTGAAGGCCTCCAGGGTGCGGGCCGCGTCGTACTTGCGCCGGTAGAAGCGCCGGTCGACGGCATCCTGGATGTGGGTGCGGGCGGGGCGGAAGAGCGCCGCCACCGCGAGGGTCGAGCCGGCGATCGCGAGGTTGGATTCCTCGGTCAACGGACGCAGCGCGAGCTGGAGCAAGAGCACGCTCGCGACGTAGATCAACGCGAGCAACGCCGTCAGCGCACCGTAGACCAGGGTGCGGTTGATGACCACGTCGATGTCGTAGAGGCGGTGGCGGAGGATGGCGATGCCCGCCGCGACCGGGAAGGGCGCAGGGACCGCGAAGGCGAGCATGCTGGTGATGACCTCCGCCGCTCCGTGGTCGGTGTCAACGGTCAAACCCAGCGCGGTCAAGGCCAGCACCATGAGCGCCGCTAACGCGGCGGCGGCGGCGAGCCACTTGATCTGCTGGCGCTCCTCAGCGTGCGCGCGGCGGTAGCGAACGAACACCGAGACCGCCGACACCATCAAGAGCGGCAAGAAGGCGACTGACGCCAGCTCGGCGACTGGCTCGAGGACCCCGGCCGCCTCGATCCCGAGCGGGTTGGACACCCTCTCGACATTGGGCAGCGGACCCGGGTCGAACGCGACCGCCGTCGCCCAGACGAGCGCCAGGACCACCGCCGCCAGTCCGGCTCGGCGCCACCGAGGCGACAGAAAGCGACCGCTCGGGAACAGGAGGAGCAGAAGCACGAGGAGGACGGCGCCCGTCTCGCTCGACCAGGCCTGTATCCAGGCCGCCGCCTCTTCGCCCGGCAGGTCGCCGGAGCTTTCGAGGAGGCCGTACTGCGCGTAGGCGGAAAACGCCTCGCTGCCGGCGCCCATCACCGGGAGGGCGGAGAAGAGCCAGCCGACAGGATTGCCGGGATGCCTCGAGACGATGAGGGCACCGACCACCGCGAATGTCGCCAACAACAGGACGAACAACGCCCCGAACAACGCCTCCTCCAGTCCTTCCAATTCGGAGGGGAGGGAGGCCTCCAACGCCACCGTGACCGCGCCGAGCGCGACGGACAGCGCCACCGCGACCCAGGCGATCCGAGCCGCCGCGCGCGCGCTCATCGTGGGGCCTCCGGCGCTCGCAGCCACAGCGAGACGTGTGCGGGCTGCATCGTGTCGTTGACCACGGCGCGCAAGTCCGTCCCGAGGGTGTCAAGGTCCACCTCGTCGCGCAGGCGCGCGCTGAAGGCCTCCAGGGTCCGGGTCGCGTCGTACTTGCGCCGGTAGAAGCGCCGGTCGACCACCTGCTGGATGCGGGCGCGGGCGGGGCGGAAGAGCGCCGCCACCGCGAGCGTCGAGCCGGCGATCGCGAGGTTCGAGCTCGCTGTGAGCGGGCGGAGAGCCATCCCGAGAAGGAGCACGGCACCGAGGTACGCGAGTCCGAGAGTCGCCGTGAGCGCGCCGTAGACCAGCGTCCGGTTGACGACGACGTCGATGTCGTAGAGGCGGTACCTGAGGATGCCCACGCCCACCGCCGCGGCGATCGCGACGTACCCGATCAGGATCGGGAGCACGGGCTCGCCGGGCAGCAGGTTCGAGACCAGAACGCCGAGAAACAGCACTGTCCCGCCGCTTGCGAGCCACTTGAGCTGCTGACGCTCGTCGCCGGTCGCACGGTGCAGCCGGATCACGAGCAGCGAGACCGCGGCGATCCCGGCGAGGTTGACGATCACATAGGAGAGCGCGAGCGCGTCCGCGATCTGCCCGCCGGCGCCGCTGAGCCCGAACGGGTTGCTATCGGGGAACGTCTCGAGTCTGCCTGGGGAGAATGCCTCGTGGACCGCCACGCCGATCATGCCTGCCACCGCCAGCCAGGCCACGGGCCGCCAGCGGGGGGAGGACAGCCGGTCCCCCGGGAACAGGAGCAGGAGGAGGGTGCCGACCAGCGTGGTCGGCGTCCAGGTCCATTCGCCGAGCCAGACCGTCATCAGACCACCCGGGAGTACCCCGGGTTCCGCGAGCACGGTGTACGTGGCGTACTCGATGCAGAAGCGGGAGATCGCCAGGCTGAGCCCGACGACGCACAAGATCCAGCCAACCGGGTTACGCGGGTACCGAGTGAGAACGAGGGCACCGACGACCTCCAAGGACACCGCGCCTGCGAACGCAACAAAGACGGCCGAGATCGCCCCGAGCTGTTCGGGACGGGCGTCTTGACCGCTGAGGAGCCCGAGGATCATGCCGGCGACGGCCAACGAGCAGGTGACCGCCACGATCGCCCAGGCCAGCCGCACCGCAGCGCGCGGGTTCATCGCGCGTCTCCCGGCTCCCGCAGCCACAGCGACACGTGTGCCGGCGCCATCGTGTCGCCGACGACGGCGCGCAGCTCGGCGGCGAGCGTGTCGAGGTCGACCTCGTCGCGTAATCGCGCGCTGAAGGCCTCGAGCGTGCGGGCGGCGTCGTACTTGCGGCGGTAGAAGCGGCGGTCGACCAGCGCCTGGATGCGGGCGCGGGCGGGCCGGAAGAGCGCCGCGACGGCGAGCGTGGAGGCGGCGATGGCGAGGCCCGACTCCTCGGTCAGAGGCCGGAGCGCGAGCTGGAGCAGGAGCACGCTGCCGAGGTAGGCGCCCGCGAGGGTGGCCGTGAGCGCGCCGTAGACCAGCGTCCGGTTGACGACGACGTCGATGTCGTAGAGGCGGTGGCGCAGGAGCGCAATCGCAACTGCGGCAGCAACGACGAGCAGGCCGAGCAGCAAGCTCGCGAAGCCCACGTCCTCGCCGGCGAAGCTCGCGGTCGGCGTGAAAAAGATGACCACCAACAGCGCCGCTGCGGCCGTGACCCACTTGAGCTGCTGCCGCTCCTCTCCGTGCGAACGGCGGAAGCGGACGACGAGCGAGGCCGCCGACGCGAGTATGGCCACGAGCATCAGCGCGGACCCGAGCCAGCCGACCGCCTCAACCGCTGCGCCGAGGCCCCCTTCCGCTCCGAACGGGTTGGCAACCGGGTATTCCTGGAGCGGGCCGGGCCCGAAGGCCTCGCCGACGAAGAGAGCGGGGCAGGCGGCGATGGCGACCCACTGGATCCACCGCCAGCGCGGCGTGGGCGGCCTGCCCGATGGGAAGAGCAGGGGGAACAAGGTCAGCGCGGGGACCATGGCCGGGATCCAGATCCAGCTCGCCAGCCACGCCAGGAGCTCCGCAAGGCGAGTCTCCTCGGGATGGGCGAGCGCCACGCTCCAGTAGAGGTGGCCGCCGAGGATCAGCAGCCCGAGGGAGATCGGAATCGCGCACAGAATCCAGCCGACGGGGTTTCGCGGGCGCCGGGAAGCCACCACCGCCCCGATCACCGCGAGCGCTCCCAGGACGAGCGCTTCGAACGCCGCCACGGGGATGCCGCCGCCGGGCACCTTTGGAGCGCTGCCGGCGTCCGACGACGCCGGGTCGGCGATGGCAAGCCCCAAGCGCGCGGCCGCGAGCGCCACGGAAAGCCCGCATAGACCCCAGGCGATCGCGGCCGGCCCACCCCTCATCCGCATTGATTCTCCCGCCGCGGCGTCATCTCGTTCCCATCTTCGCCCTCTTGTCCGGCCAAAGGCAAGCGCAGCTGCGTCCGGGAAGCGTTACGAAACCCGGGGGAGGGCCATAATCGTGGCGGGATGGCGCTGACCGTGTCGCTTTTCGGCCCGCCACGCATTGCGCGCGACGGAGCGCCTGTGTCCGTCGACACCCGCAAGGCCGTAGCGCTCCTGGCCTATCTCGCGCTCGCCGATCGGCCCCACTCGCGCGATGCCCTCGCGGAGCTGTTGTGGCCCGGCCGCGACGCCGAGCACGCCCGCGGGGCGCTGCGGCGGACGCTCTCGACCCTGCGCAAGGCGATCGGCGAAGAGCACGTCGAGGCCGCGAGGGAAAGGGTGGCCCTCGCACGCGGACCGAAGCTCGAGATCGACGTGGACCGGTTCAGGACGCTGACCGCTCCCGGAGCGCGCGAGAGCGAGCTCGAGGAGGCCGTCGCGCTCTTCGGCGGCGACCTGCTGGAGGGCTTCTCGGTGCGCGACAGCCCCGCCTTCGAGGACTGGCATCTGCTCGAGGCCGATGCCCTGCGCCGCGAGCTCGGCGCCGTGCTCGAGCGCCTGGTCGACGCCCGCGAGGCGCGAAGCGACTACGCGGGCGCCGTCCGCCATGCGCGCCGCCGGCTCGAGCTCGACCCGCTCCACGAGCCGGCACATCGCCAGCTGATTCGTCTCATGGCCTGGAGCGGCGATCGCGCGGCTGCCCTTACCCAGTACCGCACGTGCGTCCGCACCCTGAGCTCGGAGCTGGGGGTGCCGCCGCTCCCCGAGACGACCGAGCTCTACCGGGCGATCAGCGACGGGAGCCTTGAGCCTGCGCCGGGAGTGGCCCCACCGCAGCGCCCGGCGCCCAGAGCGGGTCCGCCCGAGCGGCCGTTGGTCGGACGGGAGAAGGAGTGGCGGGCGCTGCTCGACGCCTACGGGAGCGTGGGGCCCGACGGGCGGGTGGTCGTCATCGAGGGTGAGGCCGGCATCGGTAAGACGCGTCTCGCCGAGGCCTTTCTCGAGCACGCACGCGCGCGCGCGGCCGTGACCCTTGCCAGCCGCTGCTACGAGGAGGAGGCCGGCCTGGCCTACGCGCCCGTGGTCGAGACCCTACGCGCTGCGCTGCGCGGCGACCCCGGCTGGCTCGGGGCCGTGCCGGCGCGTGCGCTGAGCGAGGCGGCGCGCCTTCTGCCGGACCTTGCCGAGCTTCGGAGCGCTCTACCCGCGCCCACCCGCCTCGAAGGGCCGGGAGCCGAGGGCCGGTTCCTCGACGGGGTGACCGAGACGCTCGCCGCCGCCACGGCGGGCGCTGTCCCCGGGGTCATGCTCGTGGACGACCTCCAGTGGGTGGACGAGGCCTCCCTCGACCTCCTCGGCTACCTCGTGCGCCGGCTGCGGAGGAGTCCGGTCCTCCTGGTCCTGACCTGGCGTCTGCCCCGGGATCAACGGCTGCGACGGCTGATGGCCGAGGCGGAGCGCGCCGCGGGGGCCGAGGTGCTCCAGCTCGCCCGTCTCAGCGAAGCCGAGGTGGCAGAGCTAGTTCGTTCGGCCGAGCTGCCGGGAGGCACCGCAGACCTCGAGCGCCGGCTCTACGAGGAGACCGAGGGGGTGCCCTTCCTGCTCGTCTCCTACCTGGCCGCGCTCGAGGCCGCGTCCGAGCCCGAGCGTGCCGAATGGCCTCTGCCCGCGGGCGTGCGCGAGCTCATCCGCGCCCGCGTGGATCCCGTGAGCGAGGTGGGCCGGCAGGTGCTCGGCGCCGCCTCCGTCCTCGGGCGCTCCTTCGGTCTCGAGACGGTGCGCGCTACGGGCGGGCGCAGCGAGGAGGAGACCGTCGCCGCGCTCGAGGAGCTGGTGGGCCACGGCCTCGTGGAGGAGGTCGCAGCGTCTTCCGGGCCCACCCCCGAGTACGACTTTGGACACGAGAAGGTCCGGGCGCTCGTCTACGAGGAGACGAGCCTGGCGCGCCGCCGGCTGCTCCACCGCCGCGCGGCGGACGCCCTCGCAACGCAGGGACCGAATCGCGGCGGCCGCGCGGCCCTGGTCGCGCGCCACCGCCGCCTCGCCGGCCAGGACCGCGAGGCGGCCTCTGAGTACGCGCGCGCAGCCGAGCACGCCCGGGCGGTCTACGCGAACGCCGACGCCCTCGAGCACCTCCGAGCGGCGCTCGCCTTAGGGCATCCGGACAGCGCGGGCCTCAACGCGTCCGTCGGGGACTTGCAGACGCTCTTGGGCGACTACGGCGGCGCGCTGGCGAGCTACGAGACAGCCGCGGCGCAGAGCCGACCCGAGAACATCGGCGAGCTCGAGCACCGCCTCGGCGGAGTCCACCATCGCCGTGGGGAGTGGGAGCTTGCCCAGGCGCGTCTGGCGGCCGCGCTCGAGGCGACCGACCAGGACGACGACGCGCGCCGCGCCCGCATCCACGCCGACTTGAGCCTCACCAGCCACGAGCGCGGTGACTCCGGCCGGGCGGGCGAGCACGCGCGGCAGGCCCGCGAGCTCGCCGAGCGCGGCGACGATACGCGCGCGCTCGCACAGGCCCTGAACATCCTGGGCGTCCTGGCCAGAGGCCAGGGAAATCTGGGCGAGGCCCGCCGCCAGCTCGAGCGCAGCGCCGCGCTGGCCGAGGAGCTCGGCGACCCCGGAGCGCGGGCGGCGGCGCTCAACAACCTGGCGCTCACGCGGCGAGGGGAGGGCGATGTTGGTGACGCGATTGAGCTGACGCGGACCGCGCTCGAGCTCTGCGCCGTGCAGGGCGATCGCCACCGCGAGGCAGCGCTCCACAACAACCTCGCCGACCTCCTCCACGAGGCGGGTCGTGCGGAGGAGGCGATGGCGGCGCTCAAGCGCGCGGTGGCCATCTTCGCCGAGGTCGGCGCCGACGAGGCGCCAGCGCCGGAGATATGGAAGCTGGTCGAGTGGTAGCCCGTGCCGGGCGCCGATCCTCGCAGACACGCGCCCGGCAAGGCAGAGGCGCGGTCGGGGTCGCCGAGGCGCCGCTCGCGCCCGGACGCAGCCACTAGCCTCGATGGAATGCACGCCCTCGAGCTGCGCGGACTGACCAAGCGCTACGACGACGGCCTCCTCGCCCTCGACCGCTTCGACCTCGAGATCCGGGACGGGACGTTCTTCGGGTTGCTCGGGCCAAACGGGGCCGGCAAGACGACGCTGATCAGCGCCGTGTGCAATCTCATCCGGGTGACGGCCGGCGAGATCCGCGTGTTCGGCCATCCTCATGACTCGATGGAGGCGCGCCGCTCGGTCGGCGTCTCCGAGCAGGACGTCAACCTCGACCGCTTCCTCGACGTGGAGGAGACGCTCGTCTACCACGGCGGCTATTACGGCATGACCCGTCGCCACGCCCGCGCGCGGGCGGTCGAGATGATGGACGTCTTCGACCTGCGCGGGAAGGCGAAGGTGCGCGCGCCCAAGCTCTCGGGTGGTATGCGCCGCCGGCTCCTGCTCGCCCGCGCGCTTATGCACGAGCCGCGCCTGTGCATCCTCGACGAGCCCACCGCCGGCGTGGACTTCGAGCTGCGCATGGAACTATGGCGCTACATCCGGCGCCTGCACTCCGCGGGCACGACGATCCTCCTCACCACCCACTACCTCGAGGAGGCCGAGGAGCTCTGCGAGGAGATTGCGCTGATCCGCGCGGGGAGGCTCATCGCCCGCGACTCCTCAGCCGGCCTGCGCGAGGCATACGAGGCCGACTCGCTCGCCGACGTCTATGTCAAGGCGATGGCCGCGCCATGACGCGCGCCGCGTTGATCGAGCGCTACCGCCCGCTGGGATGGCTCGTCGCGCGCGAGGTGCTGCGCATCTTCAAGCTGTGGTCCCAGACGGTCGTCGCGCCGATCCTCAGCGCCTTCCTGTTCATCCTCGTCTTCGGCCTCTCGCTCGGAGGTCGGATCAAGCAGGTCGACGGCTTCGACTACGACGCCTTCATCGTGCCCGGGCTGATCACCATGGCCATGGCCCAGGCCGCCTACACCAACAACAGCTCCTCGATCTTCCAGGCGCGCTTCGAGCGCTACCTCAACGACGTGCTCGCCGCGCCCATGCGCCCGTGGGAGGTCAACCTGGCCTTCAGCCTCGGTGGGGCGATCAGGGCACTGGCGATCGGGGGAGGACTCTTGGCGCTCGCGCTGCCGGTCACCGGCGTGCCGGTCCGCCACCCGCTGGTGCTGGTGGTGGCCGTCGTGCTCGCGCTCGTCCTGTTCTCCTCGCTCGGCGTGGTCGTCGGCATCTACGCCGAGAGCTTCGACCACCACTCCTTCGTCAACAACATCGTGATCCTCCCGCTGGCGTTTCTGGGCGGGGTCTTCTACTCGGTCGACAGCCTTCCCTCGCCCTGGCAGGAGGTCTCCCATCTCAACCCGGTCTTCTTCCTGGTCAGCGCGGTGCGCTACGGCTTCCTGGGCTCCGCCGACACGAGCGTGGCGCTCGCGCTCGGGGTGACCGCCGCGCTCGCGGCGGGAGCGCTCGGGTGGAGCTCCTACCTGTTCGCGACGGGACGCAGGATTAAGGCGTGAACGCTAGCGTTGGCGGGGCCGATGGTCCCCGTCAACGTCCCCAACGTCCTCACGGTCCTGCGCATCCTGGCGGTGCCGGTGCTCGTCGTCGCGCTCCTGGACGGGACCCCGAACGGCGACCTGCTCGCGGCCATCGTCTTCGCCGTCGCCTCGCTGACCGACGCCGTCGACGGCTACCTCGCGCGCAGCCGCAACTGGGTGACGAACTTCGGCAAGCTCATGGACCCCATCGCCGACAAGCTGTTGATCATCGCGGCGCTTATCGCGCTGCTCTCGCTCGACCGGCTGGCCGCCTGGGTGGCCATGGTGATCATCGCCCGCGAGTTCGCGGTCACCGGGATGCGCATGGCGGCTGTACAGCAGGGCGTCGTCATCCCGGCGGGGAACTTCGGCAAGGCCAAGACGGTGATGCAGGTCGCGGCGATCTTCGCGCTGATCGCCGTGGGCGAGAACCCGCCGCTGTGGGTCGACGCGCTCGTCTACGCGGCGGTCGCGGTGACGGCCTTCTCGGGCGTCGACTACGCCTTCGGCATCCGGCGCAAGGTCAACGAGGCGCGCGACGCACGCGTCCTCGACACAGGCTGAGCTCTCCGCAGCGCGCCGCTCGTCCCGACCGCGGCGCTCCTTCCGAGCGCACAGCTCCTACCGACCGCGCCGCTCAGGCGCCGCCCTCGAGCCACTCCTCGATCGTCGTGTGACGCTCCGCGTGCTCGCCCGTCTCCAGCTCGCGACGCAACTCGCCCAGCACGCCGAAGCGCTCGGCCACGACGTTGTGCTGGTGGATGGTCTCCAGGTTCTCCTGGCGGGCCGAGACGAAGACGCGGTCGTCGAGCTCAGGAAACGCCGCGATGACCCCGCCGATCGCCTCGCGCACGCAGTCCTCGACGAAGCGCGGGCGCCGGTGCGCCTTCTCGACCACGGCGGCCTCGTCGGAGCGCTTCATGAGCTCGTAGATCTCCGAGGACATCGACTCCTCGACGATGCGCACGAGCGCTGCCGCGTCGATGTCCCAGTCGCACGCTTCGGTGGCCCCAACGTAGAGGGTCCCGACCCCGCGTTGGCTGTGGGTGGCGACGGGGACGTCCTGGAAGATCTCTTCGATCTCCTCATCGGAGTAGCCCCGCGCGGCCAGGCGCTCGCGCGCCTTGCCGGCGACGAGCCCCTGCGCGCACGGGCAGGCCGTCATCCCCTGGGCAGCGACTCCGGTGACCCGGCGGGTGCCGCGGACGCTGGCGACGGCGATCCCGAAGAGCTCGTAGATCTCCTGAGTCCTGATGCCCGACTCGGGCGCGGGCTTGTGCTCGGGGAAGCGCGCGGAGATGCGGACCTCGGCGCGGCGCGCCTCCTGACGGTCGCGGACGAGCTCGGCGACGCGCTGTGCGAGCACCTCGGCACGAAAGCCCGCCTGGTTGAGCAGGACCTCCCCGATCGCGTCGTTGATGACCTCCTCGAAGCGCGACATGTGCGCGCCCTTCTGCCGCGGGCCAAGGTCGACGACGCACTCCAGCCGGGCGTGGTAGAGCTGCTCGTCAACGTCGTTGCGGATGCGGATGACCTTCTCCACGCCGGTGACTCCGACGCGCGAGAGGCTCACGTGGAGGGTCGGGAGCTGCGCCTGGACGTCGGGCGTAAGAAGCGGGAGGGCGGTGTGGTCAGCCATGGAACCCCAGGGTCGCGGATTAGGGTAGCGGCGCCCCAAACGACCGCTTTCGTGTGCTATCACTCTGACGGTCGGCTGGAAGCCCCTCCGCCACCTATGCGTGAGAAATCACGGCTCAGCCCATCGCGACGCGCGTCAGCGGGCAGTACGAGAACTGCTACACCGGAACGGAGGGGACGCCCGCAAGGGCGGATCAAGGCGACGTTTTCGATTGGATGGGGTGTGAGTACGAAGACTGAGGCACTGCTGACGGACGAAGCGGCCATCACCGAGGTCGACGAGTTTCGGACGCTGATCGGCGAGGGCCATGAACGCGGCTTTCTGACGTTCGAGGAGATCTCGACCGCCCTCGAGGAGGTCGAAGTCACAAAGGAGCAGCTTCAGGAGCTGCATGCCTACCTCGTCGAGCAGGGCATCGACGTGGTCGGCGCTGACGGCGCGCCGGCGACCTCCGAGAACGGCCGCGTCGAAGCGGCCGCGTCGGACCGCGAGCGCTGGCCCGACCAGCCCAGGAAGCCCGAGATAGACCTGACCGTCGAGCCGAGCCTGGACTCCCTGCGCCTCTACCTGCGCTCCATCGGCAAGGTGGCCCTGCTCACCGCCGAGCAGGAGGTCGGGCTGTCCAAGCGCATCGAGCGCGGCGACATGACGGCCAAGCAGCAGATGGTCGAGGCCAACCTGCGGCTGGTGGTGTTCATCGCCAAGAGCTACCTCGGCCGCGGCCTGACCTTCCTCGACCTCATCCAAGAGGGCTCCCTGGGTCTGATCCGTGCGGTGGAGAAGTTCGACTATCGCCGCGGCTACAAGTTCTCGACCTACGCGACGTGGTGGATCCGCCAGGCGGTCACCCGCGCGATCGCCGACAAGGGCCGCACGATCCGGATCCCCGTCCACATGGTCGAGAAGCTCAACAAGGTCGTCCACGTCGAGCGCCAGCTGGTGCAGTCCCTGGGCCGCGAGCCCCTGGCCGAGGAGATCGCCCGCGAGCTCGAGTGCACCGTGCGCGAGGTGCGCGACATTCTGCGTATGGCCCAGCAACCCGTCTCGCTCGAGAAGCCGATCGGCGAGGAGGAGGACTCCGAGCTCGGCGACTTGGTCGAGGACCAGACGGCCGAGTCTCCCTTCGAGCTGGCCTCCGAGAACCTGCGCCGCGAGAACGTCCACCGCGCGCTGGCCGCCCTGCTGGCCCGCGAGCGCGAGGTCATCGAGATGCGCTTCGGCCTCACCGGCGAGCGCCCACGGACGCTCGAGGAGGTGGGCCAAGCCTTCGACGTCACCCGCGAGCGAATCCGCCAGATCGAGAACCACACGCTAAAGAAGCTCGAGGCCCTACCCGAGGCCCAGCGACTGCGCGACGCCGCGCCGTAGCGGCCGCCTGCGCAAAGTTGTAACACCTTCCGAGACGACCCGTACCTTGAGTCCATGTTCGGTGGGATGCACCCGCGAAAGCAAGGCGACCTCGGCGAAGCGGCCGCGATCGAGTGGTTGACACGGGTCGGGGCAAATGTCTTCGTTCCGCTCTTCCACAGCCCGGACATCGACCTGATAGCGGAAGTCGACAATCGTCTGCTCCGCGTTCAGGTAAAGACGTCGGCGAAGAAGAACCAAGCGGGCCACTTCGTGGTCCAGATCTGCACCTACGGCGGAAACCGGAGCTGGAACGGGCTAGTCAAGTACCTCGACCCCTCGAGGTGCGACTACCTCTTCGCGCTCGTCGCGGACGATCGCCGCTGGTTCATCCCGATCCAGGCGCTCGAGTGCCGCCGCGCCGTGACGCTCGGCGGCCCGAAGTACTCGGAATACCAGGTCGATGTTGACCGAGCAGCTGCCATGCCGTCGCTAGACTCGACGGCTCTACCGGGGGGATGCCCGAGTGGCTAAAGGGAGCGGACTGTAAATCCGTTGGCACAGCCTACGCAGGTTCGAATCCTGCTCCCCCCATCTCACTTCCTTGCTCGGCGAACGTAGTGGCGCGGGCGCTGGGGGCGCCCCTTCCAATCGGCCCACGGGACGCAATAGCGTGAACGGCAGGGCCACCGGATACGTGTCGTGACAGCCATCGTGGTACCGCGACCGCGACGTGACGCTTGCCGTCCGGGAGGGATACGTGACCGGCGAGTTCATCGAGCTGGCACGCAAGGAGGGCCGCACCGCCGAGGAGACCGCCCGACTCGACGTCCTGAAGCGAGAGATGGCCAGCCGCGTGATGGCGGCGCCCGCCGAAGACGTCTACGAGGTAACCGAGAGCATCTGAGCGGCCACGCGGGACCCTAAACTCGTCTTCATGACGCTTCCCCGTGGCATCGACGGCTCTGAGCCGATTCGCCCGGAGGCGATCGAACGCGTGGCGGCTGTGCAGGATGAGCGTCGGGTCGCGCGCTCGTGGCGGATGGCCAGTGGGACGCTCGCCTGCCCCGCGTGTGACGCGCCAGTCATCCCGGCCGCAGGACCCTCATCGCCGGCGGACCCGCTCGGCTGCCCGTTCTGCGGTCATGCCACGGCCGTACGGGACTTCCTATCCCTCGCGACGCCGTCACGGCCGGCCCGGGTCGGCGTGTATGTCGTCCACCGCGCGCGGTCGACGACCCAGTCAGCGTGACGCGTCGAGCTCGGCGATCACCCGTTTGGGCGCCCGCAAACGCCATGCGTCCTCGAGCAACTCGGCGAGCTCGGTGGGATCGACGACGTCCACCGGACCAGGACGTAGGGATAGCCGTCGTAGTGCGTGGTAGAAAAGAAGACGTCGGGCTGTCCTCGGAGAAGCGCTTCGCGATCGGCAAGGTCGATCACGCGAAGGACCAGCGCGTCGGGCTCGGAGCGCAGCCGACACAGGCCCTTGCCTCTGACCCGCAGCGCCGGGGTGCCGTAGGAGGTCCCGACCTCGACGCCCGGCAGCCCCAGCCCGATCGCGACGACGTCATCCCACGTCGGCATGGCGCTCGGCCACGGTCTCCCAGTTGATCGTGTTGAACCAGGCGTCGATGTAGTCCGGTCGCCGGTTCTGGTAGCCCAGGTAGTAGGCGTGCTCCCAGACGTCGAGCCCGAGCAGCGGCGTCTGGCCATCGGTCACCGGGTTGTCCTGGTTGGGCGTCGAGACGATCGCCAGCCCCGAGCCGTCGTGGACGAGCCACGCATAGCCCGATCCGAAGCGGGTGACGCCGGCATCCTTGAGCTTGGACTTGAAGTCCTCGAAGGACCCGAACGCGGCTGAGATCGCCTCGGCCAGGTCGCCGGACGGCTCGCCGCCGCCGTCGGGCTTCATGCTGCGCCAGAACATGCAGTGGTTGTACTGGCCTCCGGCGTTGTTGCGCACGGTCGTGCGGATCTCGTCTGGCAGCTCGTCGAGCCTCGTGAGGATCTCCCGGGGCGCCACGCCCTCCCATTCGGTGCCCTCGAGTGCGGCGTTGGCCTTGTCGACGTAGGCCTGGTGATGCTTGTCGTGGTGCACGCGCATCGTGGCCTCGTCGATGTGGGGCTCGAGCGCGTCGTAGGGGTAGGGAAGGTCGGGGACCTGGTAGGCCATGGGCTCTCCTCGTTGGCGGTCGGAGGTCGCCGCCGGAAGGCGGCTCCCGCGACCTTACCGACCACGCGTCGCTCCAGGGCGTATCGTCCAAAGGGAGTCCTCGAGCCAGGAGGAAGAGACGATGAGCACCGCGCAGACCACGTGGGGCGCCGGCGCCAACGCCGAGGCGATCCAGGCCTGGGACGGGCCGCTGTATGACCGGTTCGTCCGCTTCCGGGAGATCGTGACCACGGGGCTCGGCGCTCATGGGGAGGTGGCGCTGCGCCTCGTACCGCCGCGAGCCGGCCAGCGCGTCCTCGACATCGGCTGCGGCTTCGGCGACACGACCCAGCCGATCGCGCGGCTCGTCGCACCCGACGGCGAGGCGGTCGGGGTCGATGCGGCGCCGCGCTTCATCGAGACCGCGCGCCGCGAGGCTGCCCAGACGGGCGTGGCCAATGCGCGCTTCGAGGTCGCCGACGTGCAGACCACGCCGTTCGAGGAGCGCTTCGACCTCGCCTTCTCGCGCTTCGGCACGATGTTCTTCGCCAGCCCGGTCGCCGCGCTGCGAAACGTCCGCCGAGCCCTGGTGCCCGGCGGCGGCCTCGTAATGGTCGTCTGGCGGCGGCGGATCGACAACGACTGGCTCTACCGCGGGCAGACGATCATCGAGGCAATCGTCAGCCGTCCCGACGAGTACGACGAGCCCACCTGCGGCCCGGGCCGGTTCTCGATGGCCGACGCCGACACGACCAGCGAGATCCTCGTGCACGCCGGCTTCACCGACATCTCCCTGCACCGCTGCGACATCCCGATCCTCATCGGGCGCGACGTCGAGGAGGCCATCGCGCTGCTGATGGCCCTGGGACCGTCCGGCGAGATCCTGCGCCTCGCCGGCGAGCGCGCGGCCCACCTCCACGGCGAGGTCCACGCCGCGTTGCGCGAGGGCCTCGCCGAGTTCGTTGGCCCCGACGGGGTCCGCGCGCCGGCGTCCACCTGGATCGTCACGGCGTCCGCGCCGGCGCCGGGCGGGGAGCCCGACGGAGGCTGAGCCCGGCGAGCGCTCGTGGATGGCTGCGAAGTAGGTGAGGCTCGGAGCGGTTGAGCCCGACCTCGACAGCCCTCCTTCTCATGTCGGGGACGATGCCGTCCCGATCAGCCGCTTGAGCGAGTCCTCGACCGGGGCCTGTGCTCGCGAGAAGGTCGGTCTACGGGCAGCGCCCGACTCGCGCCACGAGCGGGTCGGCGTCGCGGGTGTTCCATGCGTCGCCGTTGGGCCGGCAGACGAGTCGGCGCCGGGAGCCGCGCCCGCCCCGGGCCCGCACTTCGAGGGTGGCGGCCGTTGCGGAGAGCAGGCGCGGGACCGGGTTGATGGGGGTGCCGAAGCGGCGGACCTCGAAGTGCAGGTGCGGGCCCGTCGAGCGCCCCGTGGAGCCGACATAGCCGATCCGCGTACCTCCGACGACCGGCTGGCCGGGTCGCGCGACGATCCGGGATAGATGGGCGTACCAGGATTCGAAGCCGAGGCGGTGACGCACGACGACCAGGTTTCCGTAGCCGCCCAAGTTCCAGCCGGCGAAGGCCACCACGCCGCGGCCGGCCGCTCCCACCGGCGTCCCCGTCGCCGCCGGGAAGTCGATGCCGGTGTGCCGGCGTCCGCCGACCCATCCGAAGCCGTCGCCGATCGCTACGCCCAGGGGACGCAGGAAGCGCACCGGGCCGCTCGGCCCCGATCCACCCACCGATAGCCGCCTGCGCCGCAGCGCGCGCAGCGTCGACGGCCCCGCCACGCCGTCCACCGCGAGCCCCGCCGCGCTCTGGAAGCGCCGCACCGCGGCAGACGTGTTGGGGCCGAAGCCGCCGTCGAAGCCTCCCGGGCCGAAGCCGCGGCGGCTGAGCAGGTACTGGATGGCGGCGACGTCCCAGCCCCGTTGCCCCCGACGCATCGGCCGGCTCCCGAGGCGCGGGCGCCCGCGGCGCCCCAAGGCCCGCCGCGTTCGCCGCCCGGCGATGCCGTCGGCCACCAGCCCCTTGCGGCGCTGGAAGCGGCGTGTCCCCCGGCGCGTGTAGGGACCCGATATGCCGTCCACGGAGGCGCGGTAGAGACCCAGGGCGCGGAGCGCCACCTGGAGGGCTGCGACATCGGCGCGCCCCGCGCGCGCGGGCTCGGGCCGGGCGGCGAGGAGACCGGAGAGCGCCACCACGCTAAGAAGAGCCAGGATTCCGGCGCGACGCACGCGCGCAGCGTTCAGGCGCACGCGCGCCGGCGCAACGCGTGGGTGGGAGGTTGCAGCGACACCGCTGCCGGAGATGCACGTGCGTGGGCGAGGAGCCCGCCCGAGGACGTCAGGTTCTTCGTCGCTCTCAACCTAGCTGGTGAGCGCCCCCCGGCCTCACGCCGCCGTTGCAAAGACGCAGTCGAGCCGCTCGCGCCATGCGCCGCCGGGCGGGCGCTCCCACGCGCCGGTCAGCCGGCTGTCGTCGCGCCGGCGTGAGAGCTCCCCGCCGAATCCTCCTCCCGCTCTGACTCGCCCGCCAATGCTCGAGCGCCGCTCGTCGACGCGATAGGCGCGCGCCTGGAGGTCCGAGAAGGAGCAGGCGATCCCCGAGCCCCCCGACGGCGCTTACGAGCTCGGCCATGCGGTCGGGCCGTCGTGCCCCGTCCAGGAAGCGCACGACCGCCTCCCGGTTGCCCGGGTCACGAAGGTCCAGACGGGCGTCCACCTCGACTCTGCCGCCGCCGTCGAGTTGACCCGAGGGCACTAGCCGCTGCAGCGGCCCGGGGAGGCCGGCGACGCCGGAGACCGCTCGCGAGCCCGTCAGCGAGAGCTCGACCAGCTCGCCGGCGCGGTCGAGGGTCACCCCGAGGGCGAGCGAGCCCGAGCTGGCGCCGGCGGCGCTCCCGAGGACCCGTGCGCTCAGCGCTGCACTGCGCGCACGATCGAGGCGGATGTACTCCGTGCGCAACCCGGTGCGCCGGTCCGTCCGCATGCCGGCCGCCTTGCCCAGGTCGACGTCGACCGAGGCGCGAGCGCCGCCGCGACGCGCGGAGGCGCTCGCGCCCTTGCCGGTGGAGCCCTCGGTGAAGACGATGTCGGGCTCGCGGACGTCTGGTCCCTTGCCGAAGGCCCTGCGGACCAGGCCAAGCGGTCCGTCGACGATGGGGCGCCGGCGCTGGCCCAGGTCCTTGACGAGCCGGTCGGCTGTCGCCGCGTTCGGGACGATCCACGTCCGCCCCCCGCCGAGGCCCGCGATGGCGGAAGCCCGCAGCTCGCCGCCGAGGGCGAGCGAGCGACCGAGATCCACCCCTGCCCCGAGGCCGACCTCCGCACCGGCCGAGCCGCTGCCGAGCAGCGTGACTGCCACCGTGCCGTCCGAGCGCAGCTCGCGCAGGACCGCGGCGTCGGCGCCGACCCGGACGACGACCACGGTCACCGACGCGCTGTCGCGGTCGCCGCGACTCTTCACGACGCACGGCTGCCGCGCGCTGTCGGCCGGACAGCCGAGTCCGGAGATCTCGCACAGCGCCCGCCGCATGCCGTCGAGTACCCCGCGGCCGATCCCCGGGTCGACGATGACCCAGGCCCCCGCGGCGAGTACGAGGGCCACCAAGAGCAGCAGCGCCGCGTACTCGATCGTCGCCTGCCCCCTTTGGCCACACACGTTGCACACGTGCGCAATCCTGGGACAGCGCGAGTGACCTAACAACCGCCGTTCGTCACGAAGGAGCGGCGAGAAGCGCGCGTCTAGTTCCCCAGCCCGCCCAGGAAGGCGAGGCCGCCGCCGTCCCCGGTCTCCCACGCGAGGGCCCCGCTGCCCTCGGCGATCACCCGCGTCCCCGGCGGCGCCTCCTCGCGCAACCGGCGCGCGAGGGCCTCGGCCTCCTCGAAGGTCGCCGCGCCGACGAGCAGGAAGGTCCAGCGGCGGACGACCGGGATTCCCTCACCCTCCAGACGACGGGCGAAGTCGACGGTCTCACGGTGTCCGGGCAGCTCGGCGCGCACCTCGAAGTCCGTCCAGCCGCGCTCACGGGCCTCCTGCGCCTCGCGGGCCTCGTAGCGGGCGCGCTCGGCGGCGATCTCCTCGGGATCGTCGGGCAGCGGAACGGATGCGTCGTGCCACTCCTCCTCGATCGGATGCCACCGGGTCACCTCGACGGTCGCTTCCGCGAGCCCGTGCTCGGAGAGCAGGGGCGCGACGAGCTGCTCGACCTCCCGCGCCGCCTCCTCGGTGTCGGTATAGAAGAAGATCTTGTCCGGGCTGTGGCTCACGACGACCCGGTCCCCGAGCCGCTCCGCCACCTCGCCTTCGACCTCCACCGCCTGCACCCGCTCGACGAAGTCGGCCACAGGCCGTTCGTCCTCGAGGGCGATGGTGACTCGCCAGTCGTCGCTCATCCCCGCATTCTGACGGGTCGCGTGCGTAACGGCTCATTGACCACGACGGGCCGAGCCCAAGGTCGAGCGAGAGCGCTACCCTCCGCCTCGCGCCCAGTTAGCTCAGCTGGTAGAGCACTTCCATGGTAAGGAAGGGGTCGCCGGTTCGAGTCCGGCACTGGGCTTGACAGGGAAGATCCGCTCAGACGGATCTCTTGTTTCTCTGGGCCGGTCCGCCGGACCTGTCCACCAACATTTGCCCCAACAGTGGGAGTAGCTCGTGGGGCGTGTCCGTTCACGCCCGTAAACGCACCGGAGGGCACCTCGCCTATGAGTTGCTCCTGCCTCACGCGTTGAGCGCTTAACGGCACGGTGGCACGACGGCGATCCAGATCGACGTCGACGACCGGCAGCGCGGATCATTCCGTTCGTCATCTACCGCACCGAATGGCTCGAGCCTCCGTGTGTTTGCGTGGTCGGCAAGAGGCCGCGACGAGTAGCTTGGAGGGCGCCGGATACACGCGGCGCCCGGTCGAGCGATTCCCGGACGCGCCGAGTCGCCGCGGTCGCACAGTGCGTAGCCGACTGTTCGGTCGCCTGAGCGCCGCCGAAGCGCGGCCCTGTGCACCTCGATCAAGTGCTCCATGGCGGTTTGCGCACTCCCCTCGCGAGGCGCTGGTAGCGTGCGACAGGGGTGACCGCGGACGCTCAGATCCCGTCCTACAAGGACTTGCTGTGGCCGACCCAGCGCGCTGTTCGCGAGATCGGGGACTCGGGAACGATCGAGGAGATCGTCGAGAAGGTGATCGAACTTGAGGGGTTCACCGAGCAGCAGCAGGCTGTCGTGCACGGCGATGGGCCAGGCAGCGAGGTCGAGTACCGACTTGCCTGGGCCAGGACATATCTGAAGGGCATCGGTGCGCTGATCAACAGCACGCGCGGTGTCTGGAGCACGACGGAGTTCGGCCGCGAGCTCACCCACGAGCAGGTCATTAGCCGTCACGCCGACTACGTCGTTGAATTGCGGGCGGCCCGCCGGAAGAAACGCAAGGTGGCTGCCGAATCCAATGCCGTCGGCGGTCCCGAATCCGACGGCAGCGTCGAGCGGGACTGGAAGGAGCGGCTCCTTGAGACGATTCTCGCGGTGCCGCCCGATCAGTTTGAACGGCTTGCCCGAAGACTTCTGCGGGAGGCCGGCTTCATCAGCGCCACCGTGACCGGAAAGAGCGGCGACGGTGGCATCGACGGGATTGGCGTTTATCGACTATCGCTCGTGAGCTTCCCCGTGTTCTTTCAATGCAAGCGCTACAGGGGGAGCGTCGGCGCCGGAGCGGTGCGGGACTTCCGGGGAGCGATGAGCGGTCGCGGGGACAAGGGGCTGCTCATCACCACGGGCAACTTCACGGGCGAGGCAAAGGGTGAGGCCACTCGGGAAGGCGCACCTCCGATCGATCTAATCGACGGCGACCGGCTATGCGATCTACTCAAAGACTTCGAGCTGGGTGTTCGCCGAACTATCCGGCAAGTTGAAGAGGTCGAGGTTCTGCCGGAGTTCTTCAACGACCTCTGACGTCCAATTCGGCGCGGGTGACCCGTAACGACATGCCGTCCTGCCGCAAATCCCGTAAGGGCAGCTCGATCTGTGACCGCAGAGCCAGCACAGACTAGATGCACGGTGTACAACGGTCACACCACGGACGTTCAGCCGCGCACCGAGCACCAAGGCGACAAAGTAGACAAAGTCCACAACTCGCGCTAGCGTGGTGGCCGCGACCGATGGGGGTTCTATGAGTACCGCAGCTCCACAGCTCAACGTCCGGGAGGCCGCCCGTCGGCTGGGCGTCCACGAGAACACGATTCGCAACTGGGTCGACCGCGGGATCCTTCGCGCGACGCGCCTGCCGGGTTCTGGTTTTCGCCGCCTGGATGTCGCCGAGGTCGATCGGCTCGCGCGCGAGATGCGTGAGGCGGCCGTTCCGGCCGAGGAGGCGCGGGTCGTTCGCCCGACCCGCGGTCGGTCCGTCGGGCGCGACGCCTGGGTGTAGAGACCGCCGATCCCGGCGATAGCTTGGCCGCGTGGCCGAGCACCGTCCCGCTAAGGGGAAAATAGCCCGCGGCGTCGATTTTCACCCGCCGCGGGCCGCCGCCCCGGCGAGGCGAACTGATGACAAATACTACTAGCACGACCGGACCGAACTCTTCAGCCAAGGCGATCTCTTCCGCGACGTTCCGCTGGCCTACCCGACTGTCCTCCAGGAGATCGACGAGGAGGAGGAGCATGCGGACCCCCGAGAGCGGAGGACTGGCTGGCGGCGGGCAAGCGGCGATTTCTCTCCGGCCCGCTCGACTTCGGCACAGCCATGCTCATCACGCCGACCTGTGCGATAAGCGCGCAGGGGGCGTCGGGCTACGCGCATCCGGTCCGCACGCTAGTCGTCGTTCGACCATTGGTGCAGGTCGTCGTGGACGGTTTCCTCAGCGACGATCAGGCCGCGGACCTGCGCAGGCGTGACCGCTTTGCCAACCACATGTACGTGCCTGCGACGCGGATGGTGAGCTGCCCGACAGCGTCGCCCTCCTCTACTACCCGGTGACCGTCCACCATGACTTCATCGAGGGCAACCGCATCACGCAGCTCGCTTACGAGGGCGCGCGCCAGCTGCAGCGCAAGCTCGGTGTCTTCTACGCCGGGTTCGAGGTCGATCGGGCTGAGCTCGATCCGCCCATGGACTGACTTTTCTGAACGTGGCGTTCAGACCTGGCAACGACACCGGCCCCAGTGTTGAGTGCTACCGCGGGGCGTCGACCCCAGTCGGCTGACCCCTTCATCACGCGCGCCCCAAACATTTCCCCCAACATCCACGGCAGATCGCTGTCAACACGTGGCTACCGCGACGATTCGCCGCAGCATCAGAACCTGGTCATGAGCAGGCACTTGATAGGACACCGCTGGACACGCGCTGCCATCCGTTCCGCCCTCGAACTCGATGGTAAGGAAGGGGTCGCCGGTTCGAGTCCAGCACTGGGCTTGAAGTAAGGACCCGCGGGCGGGCCTCAGCGCTTGGTCTTCAGCGTCGCGGTCAGCGTGACGGTCTTGAAGCCGGCCGCGCTGCCCGTGACCTTGATCTGCAGGCTGCCCGGCTTGGCCCTTAGCCGCGAGCGGCCCTTGGCGGTGAGGGGGATCTTGAGGGTCACCTTGCCCGCCTTGACCGTTTTGCTCAGAGCGCCGACGTTGCGACCGCGCAGCGTCACCGATGCCTTCAAGCTGGTCTTCGCGCCCGCTGCCAGCAGGCTGGCGCTGGGACCGGAGCGCGCGACGCTCCGGACTTTGACCCGTTTCTTCGACGTCAGGAGGGTCGAGATGGCGGGGACGGGCGGCGGTGCGAGCACCGTGTAGGCGAGCGTCGTCGCCGACGTCAGGCCGGCCCCGTTGGTCGCCGTCGCCGTGAGCGTGTGCGCCCCGACAGCGGCGCTGTAGCCGCTGACGACACAGCCGGCGATGCCGGAGGTGGGATCACTCGCGGCGCACGTGACCGCAGCGGCGGGGGGCAGTTGGGCCGCCGTGTAGCTCCGCGAGGCGATCCCGGAGAAGGTCGGCGCCGACGGCGGCGAGCTGTCGCGCTTGAGCGTCACCGACTGCGTCGTCGTTCCCCCGGCGCTCGAGGCGGCACAGCCGAAGGTCGCCGTGGTGTCCGTCGTGACCGACGCCGGATCGCAGCCGGTCCTGCTCGCGACCGGCGAGCCTGCGTCTGATACGGCCCACGTGACGCCGACGGCGGGACCCGTATACCAACCGCTGGCCCCATTGGGCGCCGGCGGGTCGACCGTCGCTACGACCGTCGGCGGTGAGGGGTCGAGCGCCGATTGCACCGCTCCGTCGGCGAGCTCGAAGCCAAAGCCGCAATCGGGGTCGGGCAGCCCCGCCGTTGCCGTGCAGTCGATCGTGTGGCCTGCGTCCTTGAGGATCGCGGCCGTCTCCTCGACGGCGAGGCCCGGCTTGGCCGAGAGCATCAGCGCCGCGATGCCGGCGGCGCTGGGCGCTGCCGTGCTCGTGCCGAAGAAGGCGCCGAAGCCCGGCACGCTCGTGGCGACGCCGTCGGCGGCGGCGAGGTCGGGCTTGGGGCGCACCTCGGCAGCGGCGAGCCGAGCTCCGCTGGCGTCAAAGAGCTTGAACGCCGGTCCGCGCGAGCTGAACGCCTCGGGCGTGGCCGGCGTGCCGAAGGGCGAGGCGGCGACCGTGAGCGCCCCGCGCGCCGAGGAAGCGTCCGGGTCGATCGCGTTGGAGGACGTGTTGTGCTCGGCGATGGTGAACGCCGGCGTGCCGCCGACGATGTACTTCATGAACGGGTTGCGCGTGCCGGACTTGCGGCGGATGGCGATGCCGAGGGTGGCGGTTCCGGTGACGGTGATCCCCGCGAACTCGGCCGGGATCGTGGTGGCGATGTTGTCGCTGTCCACCGTGAACGCGTAAGTGGGCGTGCTGCCGCTGATCGAGTAGACGTCGATCGCGAGATCGGTGCTGGTCTGACCGAACGGCTCGTCCCATTGCAGCTCTATGAACATGCTGCGATTGGTGAACGTGCCGATCGTCTGCACAGGGTCGGTCGGGGCGCCCGTGTCGAAGTCCTCGGTGCTCGGCGAGACTCCGCGCGGGTCGGCCGTCGGCGCATAGGTGCCCTCCCAGCTCTGGCGGGCGCGGTTGCCGGCGGAGACCAGGTAGGTGACGCCGGCCGCCTTGGCGCGGTCCACGGCCTGGGCGACGATGCCGTCCTGGAAGAAGGGCTCGGTGATCTGGAAGGTGTCGTCGGCGATGACCTTCGCGCCGGCGGTCACGAGATTGTCGATCCCGCCCGCGCGCGTGGCCGCGCCCTGCCCGGTCGTGAACAGCATGTTGCGGATGCCCGGCGCCTCGTCGAAGATGATCTCGGCCATCGCCCGCCCCTCGTCGCTGCCGCCCGGGGCTCCATCCTGGAGCACCAGCACCTGGCCGGCGGGTGAGCTTGCGGGCCCCGGGAGATCCCCTGTCGCTTGCGAGCCGGCGATGCCAGAGCCGACCCGATTGATCGAGTCGGAGATGACGCCGACGGGCACGCCGGCGCCGGACGCGCCGAGCGCGCGAGCCTGCGGCCCGCGGTGCGCGGCATCGCCCTGGGAGAGCACGCTGCCGGCGTTCGTCCCGAAGCCCTGAACCGCCAGGACGGCCTGGGTGCTCTGCAGGCCGGCGACCGCTGTCAGCGCGCTGACCGGCAGGGTGCCCTCGACCATCCGCTGCGGCTCCCGGTTGCTGACCGAGCCGACTCGCATCCCCGCCGCGCGCAACGCACGCTCCGCGGCCGCCATCTCGCCCGTGATGCGCACGTCGACGAGGACCCGCTGCTCGCCGTCGCTGAGCGTCAGCGCCTCGCGCGCGCCGGCGGCCGCGACGTCGCGACCCTGGAGGCGAGCGGCGTCAAGGTTCTCCAGGTGGCTGTCGAGCTTTCGCAGGTAGGCGTAGCGCGCGTCCGCTGCATCGGCCCCGCCGCCGTCGATCGCGCGGACGAGCCCCATGAGCGAGGGGGGCGCCGGCCCCGGGGCGTACCGCGCGGGGGCCGCGCGCTGAGCCGCCGAGGCGCCGGCGGCGCAAACGAGCACCACGCCGAGCGTGCTCACCGCACACCACGTACCTCTGGCCATCCAGACTCCCTCGCTCGGTTTGGGGCCGATCATCTCAGGTATTGGCGGGTTTTCTTTGCGCAGGTTGAGCGATGACTCCGCTCGGGCGGGTCGGCGGGCCGGCGGGCCGCGCCGGCGCGGCGGCCGGAACTACCCTCCTGTCTGCGCCGGGTGCACCGCGATCTCGCCCTCGAGGGCGAATGGCGCGACGAGCTCGATGCGGTCACCGCTCCAGAATCGCCCCGGGTCATACCAGGCGGCGGGTCGCCGGCTGGGGAGCAGCCCCATATGCTGGAAGGTCGTCGCGACGAGCTCGGCGCAGTAGACCGTTTCGAGCGACGAGGAGCGGCGCAGGCGCCCGGTGGCCCACTGGCGGACGAGCCCGAGGGTGGTGGGAAACGGCCGGCCGTCGAAGCGGTCGATGATCTCCATGAGCCTGTCCTCGTGGTGGCGCTCGATCGCGCCCTCGAGCTGGCGCACCCATGCTCGTTGCCCGTAGCGCTCGTTCCATGTCGTCACGGCCTCGCAGAGCAGGTGGAGCTGCACTCCTCTCTGGTGCTCACCGGTCCAGACGTCGGGCAGCGAGCGACCCAGCTCGGCGTGCCACAGCAGCGGGGGAAGGTCATCGAGGGCGACGACCATGCCGACGTGGTTGACCGGACTGTTGGTGGCGGCGCGGATGGCCCGGTCGGCCAGGGTCTTGCCGCGAAACAGCCACACGTCCCCGGTCGAGGCCGCGGCCACGGCATTCTCGAGAGACAGCGCCGGGTCCTCCATCGGGCCTAACCTACGGAACCGATGCGCCCGCCCTGGAAGTTGATCGGAGTTGCCGGTCTTGCCGGCGTGGCCGCCACCGGTGTGGTGATCGCCCGCAAGCGACGCTCGCACCGCGACTATCGTCCCGACGAGCTGCGCGACCGGCTCCACCGCCGCCTCGCCGAGGTCTCCGACCACGGCGAGGTCACGGGGCCGCACTCAACCGATCCGAGCGGCACCTCGCCCTAACCGGACGCAAGGCGCGGCGTAGGTGCAGCGATCGGCCTCGCGATCAGCTTCGGCGCGTGGCACTGGCTCGTGCGGCGTGAAGCGCTATCCGATGCCGAGACGGTCGAGCTTCTCGCGCGCGCCGTCGAAACCAGCGCCCGCTAGAAAGGAGGACCGCTGACGCGAGGCGATATCCGGCTGGCGACCCAGCTCCGAAGAGCCTAAGCTCTCAACCCGATGAACGGGGCGGTCGCTGTACGTCGGCAATGGGTTCCGAGCGCTTCGCGCGCGCTCGGACTGTCTGCCTTGGCGGCGGCCGTGGTGGCCTTCCTGGCCTACCTTGTGATCGAGGTTCCGGTGATCTCTCCTCCTCTGGGCGGGGGGGTGCTGTCCTTCTATCTGCCCGACGGGAGCATCGAGTTCATCGGTCCCATCCATAGCCCTTCGCTACCGCGGCCCTTCATAACCCAGTATTGGACAAGCGCTCTGGCCGGCGCGGCGATCGTCCTTTGCGTCGATGCGCTGGCCGTCTCGGCGGCTTGGGTGGGGCGCAGCCGGCAGGGATCGAGAGACCTGGAGGAACCGCCCCCGGGACGGCCGTCTCCACTCCGCCTCGAGCGCGTGCCGCCCAGAGTCGCCCTGATCACCGGCGCGGCCTCGCTGACGCTGTTCGTCGTACTCCTCTCCCAGGGCCACGCTCTCTGGGTACCGGTGCTCTTCGCGATCCTGCCGTGGCTGCCACTGCTCGCCGTCGAGGCCATCTGGAAGTACGAGCACTACGGATTGTGGTCGGTCTTCGGCGTCATAACGCTGCTCCAGGTCGGGCACATGGGCGAGCACACCACTCAGGTGACCCAGCTGCTGCTCTACGACGGCCAGCTCGCCAGCTCGCACGGAGTGTTCGGACAGCTCGACTTCGAGACCGTCCACTTCGTGTGGGACTCACTGATCTGGCTCAGCCTCGGCTCCCTGCTCTATCGCTTCGGCCGCGGCAACCGCTGGTTGTGGGTCGCCTTTGCGGCCGCGAGCCTGCACGAGGTCGAGCACTTCTACCTCTTCTGGCTCTACAACGAGGATCCCTTCGTCTACGTCCACGGCGGCTGGGCAGGCATCATGGGAAGCGGCGGCCTGATCGGCTCGCCGCTCGATCGGCCCTACCTGCACTTCACCTACAACGTCATCGTGACGGTGCCCATGGTGCTGGCCTTCTGGGACCAGACCAAGCGCGTCTCCGATCGCCATGCGGTCAGGCGTAAGCCGGTCGCCGAGTCCGCGCCGGCCGCCAGCTGATCGCCGCAGCCCGCTCAGAAGTGGTGGGGGCCCCCGATGTTGAGGATGGGTGTACTAGACTGCTGGGCAGAGCGCCGGGCGGCGCTTTTTTCTCGCCCGGCGGCTCTCGGATCCAAACCACTCACCTGCCCGGGGAAGCGCGATGGCCCGCGGAGACGTTCGAATCGCCGTCACCCTCGCCTGCGAGGACTGCAAGCGGCGCAACTACCAAACCAATAAGAGCAAGCGCAACAATCCCGACCGCATCTCCCTGCGCAAGTTCTGCAAGTGGTGCCGGCGGCATACCGCCCATCGCGAGACGCGTTGAGGCGGCGCCGTGGCACGTGACCGCAAGCGGGCCAAGCAGCGACGTGCGCGACAGGGCGGCCGCCCGGCCGCGCGGTCCAAGTCGCCGTCGCGGCAGTCGACTCCCCTGGGCCCCGAGCGCCGCTCGACGATCGATCCGCCCGAGGCGACGGATGAGATCTCCGGCGATGCCGAGCTGGCCAAGGAGGCCGCGCGCGGAGCCCGGACCGACGAGGTCGACCACCCAGTCGACGACCCCGACGCCAAGACCGAGGTCTTCGCCGACGAGCTCTCCGACGGCGCGGCGGGCGGGGGGGTTCTCTCAGAGCTCGCGGGTGACGAGGATCGCGAGATCCGCGACGACGACGACGCGGTCCCCGAAGAGCCGGTCTTTCCCGATCCCGCCACGACCGGCGGCGGAAAGCGCGGCGGCGGTGGGAAGCGTGGGGACGACGCCGGGGATGCCGTCGGTGGCGGGGAGAAGCCAGACGGCACTCCCGCCAGCCGCGCCAAGCGCGAGCCCGCGACGCACTCCGAGGGCAACCGGGTCTTGGCCTTCCTGCGGGCCTGCTGGGCCGAGCTCCAGCGCGTCCAGTGGCCCGATCGCCACGCGGTGGGCCAAGCCACCGCGGTGGTGTTGGGCTTCGTCGTCATCGCCGGCAGCTTCCTGGGCCTGATGGACTTCGTATGGCAGAAGGTCGTCACGGCCCTCCTCGACCTTTAAGCGACAGAGAGCAGAGTCACTCCACCCAATGTTTCGCTGGTACGTCGTCAACACCTATTCCGGCCACGAGAACAAGGTCAAGCAGAACCTCGAGCACCGCGTCGTCTCGCTCAGCCAGCAGCGCGCGGTTCGTCAGGTCGTGGTC